>Ga0136611_10003499_pt1 | contig 10975 bp, 8 predicted proteins | sample AntDrymUQ2232306_2_FD_106645 | JGI IMG/M metagenome (GOLD analysis project Ga0136611, IMG submission 106645) | Polar desert sand microbial communities from Dry Valleys, Antarctica - metaG UQ223 (23.06) | ecosystem: Environmental > Terrestrial > Soil > Desert | place: Antarctica: Dry Valley... | reverse complement strand
GCTTGGCGTCGGCCGCACCCTTTTTCCGCTTGATCGTCGACCACTTAGAGTGTCCAGACATCGCCTATGACCCCTCCGATCCAATCCCGCACCACCGATGTCCCGACCGGAAGGATCGACATGCCTCCCCCGGTCCGGGTTGCGCCGGAGTATAGCACCGGCCCCGACCGGTCCTGTGCGGTGCCGCGAAGGAAGGATCTGGGACGGCGCACGTTCGCAACCCCTTGAAACATGGGCAAACCTCGTCTAAGCTCTCGGTATCAACCCAACCACATCGGCATCGCCACCGGGCGGCCACGACGAAGGGAGTAGTCACCAGCGTACTCATCCCGTCATCGGAGGCCGCGAGCGCGTTTCGCCGCTTTCGCCCGATGGGCATCGCGATGACGCGATTGACCGAGACCCCCGCGTGCCGCGACCCGCCGCGGCCGCTCCGCCGTCAGCGAAGAGGTGGTGAATTCGGTATGGTCACGAGCTTGATCACCAAGGGCAAGCACCAGGGGTACCTGCTATCGGACGAGATCATCGCCGCGTTCCCCGACGCCGAGGAACAGCTCGAATCGCTAGATGACTTCTATGGTTCTCTGCTCGATGCCGGGGTCGAAGTCCTCGACGAGGCCCCCGCTCCCGCCGGACGGGCGGCCGCCGCCCCGCCTTCCCCCTCCACGTCGACCCATCACCGCCACATGCCCGAGGAAGTGGTCAACGCCGGGGTCAGCGATTCCGTCCGTCTCTACCTACAGGAGATCGGCGAGACCAACCTGTTGACGATGCAGGAGGAAGTCTGGCTCGCGACGCGGATGGAGCGCGGTCTGATGGCCGAGGCCCGCATGGGCGAGGACATCCTGACCGATATCGATCGGGCCGACCTCATGGCCGACAAGTTGGACGGCGAGGCCGCCCGCACCCATCTGATCCAGGCGAACCTGCGGCTCGTGGTCTCCGTCGCGAAAAAGTATATCGGTCGCGGCCTCTCGTTCTTGGATCTGATCCAAGAAGGCAACATCGGCCTGATGAAGGCGACCGACAAGTTCGATTACAAGCGTGGCTTCAAGTTCAGCACCTACGCCACCTGGTGGATTCGCCAGGCCATCACCCGGGCCATCTCCGACCAGAGCCGGACGATCCGGCTGCCGGTCCACGTCGGCGAGACGATCAACCGGGTCCGTAAGACCGGGCACCGTCTCCAGCAGATCCTCGAGCGCGAGCCGACCAACGAGGAGATCGCCCGGGCGATGGACCTCACCGACGACAAGGTCCGGCAGGTCCTCGATGTCTCGCGGCATCCGGTCTCGTTGGAGGCCCCCGTCGGCCAGGAGGGTGACGCCTTCCTCGGCGACTTCATCGAGGATCACTCGATCCCGGCCCCGATCGAGGTCGCTTCCCAGCAACTCCTCCGGGCCCAGATCGGTGACGCCCTCGACCAGTTGACCGAGCGGGAGCGTAAGATCATCCTGCTCCGCTATGGTTTGGACGACGGCCGGTACCGGACGCTGGAGGAGGTCGGTCGCGAGTTCGGCATCACCCGCGAGCGCATCCGGCAGATCGAGGCCAAGGCGCTCCGCAAGTTGCGTCACCCGATGTTCAGCCGGAATCTCAAGGGCTATCTGGAATAGGCCGGATCGTCGCTCGGATCGGCACGGCGATGAGACGGTTGACGAGACCCCGGGCGAGAGATCGGCCGGGGTCTCGTGGTTCACTCCGGACCGGTCGCCGCACCATCCAGCGATGAAAGCTGCTTGAACACCAGTGACACATTATGTCCACCGAAGCCGAGCGAGTTGCTCATCACCGCATCGACGGAAACGGCCCGAGCCTGGTTCGCGACCACGTCGAGGTCGCAGGCTGGGTCCGGGGTCTTATAATTGATGTTCGGGGGCAGACACCCCGTCTCCATCGCCTTGATGCTAATGACCGCCTCGATGGCCCCGGCGGCGCCTAGCAGGTGACCGGTCATCGACTTGGTCGAACTGACCGGTAGGGTCGCGAGGCGGTCCCCGAACACTCGCCGCAGGGCCTGGGTCTCCAGCTCCTCATTGAGCTTGGTCGAGGTGCCGTGGGCGTTGACGTATCCAATCCGCTCCGGCGATAGCCCGGCGTCCATGAGCGCCAAGGACATCGCCCGGGCCGCGCCGACCCCCCCGGGAGCGGGCTGGACGATGTGGTTCGCATCGTCCGTCGAGCCGTATCCCGCCAGTTCGGCCAGGGGTCGGGCCCCGCGGCGGCGGGCGTGGTCGAACGATTCCAGGACGAGCGTCGCCGCCCCCTCCCCCATCACGAACCCGTCCCGCTCGAGGTCGAAGGGTCGACTGGCCCCGGCCGGATCGTCGTTGCGGGTCGAGAGGGCGCCCATCGCGTTGAATCCGGCGATCGCGAGCCGGGCGATCGGTGCCTCGGCCCCCCCCGCGATGAGCACGTCCGCGTCGCCGCGTTCGATCAAGCGCATCGCCTCGCCGAGCGCGTGCGCGGCGCTGGCGCAGGCCGAGGTCGGTGCGAAGTTGGACCCCCGAGCGCCGAGCGCGATCGCCACATTGCCCGCCGCCATATTGGGCAGCAGCATCGGCACGAAGAATGGGCCGAGCCGGCGAGGTCCCTTCTGGTGCAGCGTCATGGCTCCGGCCTCGATGGTCTCGATGCCGCCCATCGCGGTCCCGATGATGACCGCCACCCGGGTCTGGTCGACGCTCGCCATGTCCAGTCTCGCGTCTTCGACCGCGCCGAGGGCGGTGCTGACGGCGTACCAACTGAAGCGATCCATCCGGCGGACGAGCTTCCGCTCGATCCGCGTCTCCGGATCGAACCCCGAGACCTCGCCGGCGAACCGCGTCTCCAGGTCGTCCGTCTCGCAACGGGTCACGGTCGCGATGCCCGACACCCCACCACTGATCGCCTCCCAAGCCGCCGTAGCGCCGTTGCCGACAGGCGACACGATGTCCATCCCGGTCACGACGACCCGACGACGCTCGTCCGACATCATTTCCCCGTCCCTCCCGGTGCGCGTCGCCCTCGTCCTCGTGCTTGTGGGTCAGCGGTGGCCATGATACGCTCGCGACGTGGCCGCCTCGGCGGTGTTAGTGATGCCCGATGATGTCTTGAGCCGATTTACCATGAGTCGGGAGTCGTCCGGCGCGGCGTCCGCATCGCGTTCGGATGGCGCCCACCTGAAGACGCGGGTTCAACGACTCCATCGCACACGGCACAGGCGGTGGCGGTCACCTCGTCCCACCTCGCCGGAACCCCGCCCGACCGGCCCCCAATCGCCCCGTGACCGGCCCGGGCGCCGGGGAGGAGTCGCCGCGTGATCGCCATCGTCCTGGGACCCGATCGCGAGATGGCCCGCCGGGCGGTCGACGCGCTCGTCCGCGAACATGACCCCGATGGCCAGAATACGACCGTGCTGGACGGCCGGACCGCGACCGCGGCCGACGTGACGACGCGGGCCGGGGCGGTCGGCTTCTTCGGCCAATCACGCGTCCTGGTCGTCCAGGATCTCCTCAGTCGCTGGTCGAGGGGCGATGCCGACGGGGACGACACACCCAAGGCGGCAATGAAGGGATTCGACATCGCTGGCCTCTTCGCCGCGATTCCGGACGTCAACGTCCTGATCCTCTCCGACCCAAACCTGGCCACCGTCCCGGCAACGGTCAAGAAGGTCCTGCCTCCCGGCGCGACCGTCACGTCGGGCGACCCGCCCCGCGGCCCGGCCCTCCTCGCCTGGGTCGCCGAGATCGCCAGCGCGGCCGGGGCGAGCATCGACCAGGCAACGGCCCGTCACCTGGCCGACCACCTGTTCCCCAAGTCTTGGGCCTCCAAGCCGGCCAATCCTCGCTACGACAGGCCGCCGGATCTTGAACTGGCCCGGAATGAGGTCGAAAAACTGGCGGCGGCGGCGAATTTCGGCCGGATCGAACGTCGCCACATCGATGCGCTCTCCCCTCGCGGAGAACAGGATCGCCTGTTCCCGTTCACCGACGCCGTGGCCCAGGGCAGGCTGCCGGCCGCGCTGGTCGAACTGGACCGGCTCCTCGCCGAGGGGGACGAACCGTTTCGCCTGACGGCCCAGTTGTACCAGCAGGTGGAGATGCGCTACGCCCTGGCGGTGGCCGGGACACGTAGGGACCCGGTCGCGGTCGGCCGCGATCTCGGCCTGCCCAACCCCGCCCGGATGTCGAGCATCGCCGCCAACCGGCGATCACGCGACGGTGCCGACGGTGAACTCTTGCACCGGACCCTGGAGACGGAGCGACTGATGAAGGCGGGCGGACTCCGCAAGCCGGAAGATGTGATCTACCATCTGGTCACTGGCCAGGCCAGCCCCGGGCGTGACGACGGGGGCGGCGCCTGAGCGCGGCCCCGCCGGTCCCACGGTGATCGGTCCGCCGTCCTGCCGCACCGGTCAGGAGCCCGAGGCGGTCCGCAGGGCATTGAACTTGGCCATCAGTCTGGACTTGCGGCGCGCCGCGTTGTTGCGGTGGATGACACCCTTGGACCGGACCCGGTCGAGGGTGCTGATCGCCTGGCGAGTGGCCACGTCGGCGGCCTCGACATCGCCGCCCCGGATGGCGATCTCCGCCTTCTTGACGAATGTCCTGGCCATCGACCGGTAGGGCCGATTCTCGATCCGGCGCCGCTCCGAGACCCGGATCCGTTTCTGTGCCGACTTGCTATGTGCCAACCTGTACCGTCCTTCTCACTCATGTCGAGGTGTTCGAGTCTCGTTACCATCGGGCACACCACGACGCCCCGTGCCCCACACGCGTGTATCATGGTAGCAAAGATCGACGGTTCCCTCAATGTCTCCGCTCGGGCGCGAGCCGCACCGAGACGGCCATCCCTGACCCATCGACGTTCGTGAGGCGATCACGCCTCCCTGTCTGGCGGTAGAGCGCGTGACCCAGCCGGCCCCCACGTCTCGACCCACCCGGCGCCCCGACGAACCGACCCTGGTCTCCACGCCGATCGCCAGCTTGACGACCGATGTCACCGTGACGGCCGTCGAGTCGGTCTCGCCGTCCGCCGGACCCGCCCTGCTCCGGAGCGCCGGGATCGTCGCCGCCGCCTTCGTCGCCAGCCGCCTGCTCGGGCTCGTCCGCGAGGTCATCGTCGCCAGTCGCTTCGGCACCGAGGGTGACGCCAGCGCCTACGTCGCCGCGTTTCGGATACCCGACTTGCTGTTCCTGATCATCATGGCCGGGTCGTTCGGCTCCGCCTTCGTCCCCGTCTTCGCCGGGTTCCTCGGCCGTGGCGACGAGGACCGTGCCTGGCGACTCGCCTCGGCGGTCTTGACGTGGTCGGTCCTCGCGGTCGCGGTCCTGGCGATCCTGGCGTTCATCTTGGCCGGTCCCCTGACCTCCCTGATGGTGGGAGGACTCGACCCCGAGTACCAGCGCAAGACCGTCAACCTCATGCGCCTGCTGCTGCTCTCGCCCATTTTCCTCGGTCTCGGCATCGCCGCGAAGGGAATCCTAGAAGCTCAAGATCTCTACCTGTTCCCGGCCCTCTCACCCCTGGTCTACAACCTCGGGATCATCCTCGGCGGCCTCCTGCTCTCCAGCCGGTACGGGATCTACGCCTTCGGGATCGGCGTCGTCGCCGGGGCGATCGGGCACCTGGCGATCCAGATCCCGGCCGTGCTCCGTTCCGGTCTCCGGTTCCGGCCGACGCTAAACCCGGCGGTCGAGGGCCTCGGCACCGTCTGGTCTCTCCTGCTGCCGCGGGTGTTGGGTCAGGCGGCGTTCCAGATCAACTTCATCGTCGTGACCCGGTTCGCCGGGTCGATCGACGATGGATCGATCGCGGGCCTGAACTACGCTTGGCAACTCCTGATGTTGCCCCACGGCGTCCTGGCCCTCAGCATCTCGACGGTGATCTTCCCCTCCCTCTCCCGCATGTGGGACCAGGGGCGGACCGACGAGGTCCGGTCCCTGTTCCTCGCCGCGATTCGCCCGCTCCTGTTTCTCTCCATCCCCGCCAGCGTCGGGCTGTTTGCCTTCCGGGAGTCGATCGTCCGCGTCCTGCTCGAGTTCGGTGACTTCGACCGGGACTCCACCGCCCTCGTCGCCGGTCCCCTCGCCTACTTCGCGATCGGCCTCGTGGGCTACGCTTTGGTGGAGGCGTTGACCCGGGTGTTCTATGCCATGCGCGATACGGTCACCCCGGTGATCGCCGGGGTCTCGACCATCGTCGTCAACGTCGTACTCTGCGCCCTGTTCGTCGGCCCCCTCGGCGTCTCCGGACTGGCGTTGAGCCTGAGCCTGACCACGTTCATCGAGGGTGTCATCCTGATCGTGGTCCTCTTGGCTCGCCTTGGGCTGCGTCAGGCCGGTCTCGGCTATTGGCTGTTCCAAGTCACGTTGGCCACGGCGGTGATGGTCGGTTTCGTCGCCGCGCTGGCGGGTCCGGTCGGGGACGCCATCGGCGGTGGGACCCTCTCCGTCCTCGGCCGGACCGCCCTTCTGGGCGCCGCGGTCGCGTTCGCCGGGCTTACCTATGGATGTGCCTCGGTCGCCCTTGGCATCCCGGAACTCGGCCGCGTTGGCCGCCCGCTTTGGCGGCGGGTCCAGTCGCTGGCGGCCCGCTTTGCCTGACGCGGGCGATCCACCGGCTCGGCTATACTTCTCGGCTGAACCCTCATCCCATTCGCCGCGAGTTGCCCCCGAATGACCCACGACGATCACCGGCAACGCATCCGAAACTTCAGCATCATCGCCCACATCGACCACGGCAAGTCCACCCTGGCGGACCGCCTGCTGGAGACGACCAACACCGTGGCCGGTCGGCACATGGTCGCCCAGATGCTCGACAACATGGATCTAGAGCGGGAGAAGGGCATCACCATCAAGGCCCGCGCGGTCCGCATGCCCTACACCGCGAGCGACGGCCAGACCTACGAACTGAACCTGATCGACACCCCCGGCCACGTCGACTTCTCCTATGAGGTCAGCCGGAGCCTGGCCGCCTGCGAGGGCGCACTACTGGTGGTGGACGCCGCCCAGGGGATCGAGGCCCAGACGATGGCCAACGTGTATCTGGCCCTGGAACACGACCTGGCGATCGTCGCCGTCATCAACAAGATCGACCTGCCCAACGCTGACCCCGAGCGGGTCGCGGGGGAAGTCGGCAAGTTCATCGGCCTGCTCGACGACGAGATGATCTATACCTCGGCCAAAGAGGGGATCGGCATCGACGCCCTGCTGGAGGCGATCGTCTCGAAGATCCCGCCCCCGACCGGCCGTCTCGACGCCCCCACCAGGGCCTTGATCTTCGATTCCCACTACGACGCCTACAAGGGCGTGATCGCCTACGTGAAGGTGGTCGACGGCCAGATTCGCTCGGACGACAAGATCCGGCTGATGGGCACCGGCAAGGAGACCGACCTTGTCGAGCTGGGGTTCTTCGGACCCCACATGCAAGCGACGGACGCCCTGCTGGCCGGCGAGGTCGGCTACCTCGCGACCGGCCTGAAGATCGTCAAGGATTGCCAGGTCGGCGATACGGTCACCTTGGCCGACCGGCCGACCCTGACGCCCCTCCCCGGCTACCGGCCGGCCAAGCCGATGGTCTTCGCCGGGCTCTATCCCGTCGATACGAGCGAGTTCCCGCTGCTCCGGGACGCCCTCGACCGGCTGAATCTCAACGATGCTTCCCTCACCTACGAGCCAGAATCGTCGCTGGCCCTCGGGTTCGGGTTCCGCTGTGGCTTTCTTGGCCTCCTCCACATGGAGATCATCCAGGAGCGGTTGGAACGCGAGTACAACATGGACCTGCTCGCGACGGCGCCAAGTGTGGAATACGAGGTCAAGGTCCACGGCGACAAGACCATCAGGGTCGATAATCCCTCCGAACTACCGTCGCCCGGCGAGTATGACGAGATCCGCGAACCGCTGATGAAGATCAACGTCATCGTGCCGTCGCGCTTCATCGGCGCCGTGATGGATCTCGTCACCAACAAGCGAGGCGTCTACGAGGAGTTGCTCTACCTGGACGAGGACCGCGCCCAGGTCAAGTTCGTGATGCCGCTCAGCGAATTGATCGTCGAGTTCTACGACCAGCTCAAGAGCCGAACGCAGGGATACGCCTCGCTCGACTACACGTTCCACGCCATGCGGGCCGCCGATCTGGTGAAGCTCGATGTCCTGGTCAATGGCCAGCCGGTCGATGCCCTCTCGATCATCACCCACCGGGAGGACGCTTATAACAAGGGCCGCCAACTGGTCGAGAAGCTGCGGGCCCTGATTCCTCGCCAGATGTTCGACGTGCCGATCCAGGCATCGATCGGCAGCCGCGTGATCGCCCGGGAGACGATCCGGGCGATGCGGAAGAACGTCATCGCCAAGTGCTACGGCGGTGACATCTCCCGCAAGCGCAAGCTGCTCGAGAAGCAGCGCGAGGGCAAGGCCCGGATGAAGATCGTCGGCAACGTCGAGATCCCGCAGGAAGCCTTCATGGCCGTTCTCAGCCTGGGCAGCGACAAGCAGGTGGCCGGGAAGGACGACCGGTGACGGCGCGCACGACGCCGCCCGGGGGAACGACGCCATCCGCCGGGACGATCACCGTGGTCGGGCTCGGACCGGGCAACCTCGACGACCGCTCGGTCGGGGTCCAGCGGGCCCTCGACCGTGCGTCGCGGATCGTGTTGCGGACGGCCATCCATCCCGGAGTCGCCGACCTGGCGGCCGATCCCCGGGTGTCGACGTGCGACGACCTCTACGAGGTTGGTCCCACCTTCGATGACGTCTACGCGCGGAGCGCGGACCGGGTACTCGATCTCGCGAGGGCGGGGGATGTCGTCTTCGCCGTCCCGGGGCACCCCTCTTGCGGCGAGCGGACCGTGCGGCTGATCCGGGAACGAGCCGCCTCCGCGGGGGTCACCGTGGAGGTCTCGAACGCCATCAGCGCCCCCGACGCGATCGCCCTGGTGACCGGGGACGATCCGCTGGCCGACGGGCTCCAGTTCCTCGACGCCCTCGACCTCGTCGCGCATGCTGACGCGGGGCCGTTCGGGACCGGTCGTGTCTCGATTGACCCGTTTCGACCCTGCCTCGTCTCGCAGGTCTACGGCCCCGAGGTGTCCGCCGGGGTAAAACTGGCCCTGATGAGTTGGTTCCCGGACGAGCACCCGCTGACGGTGATCCGGGCCGCGGGCGTGCCGGGAGAGGAACGAGTCGCGACGGTTCCCCTTCACGCCCTCGACCGGACACCTGTCGATCACCTCACCTCGGTCCGGGTTCCCCCGATCGGCTTTCCAGAGTCGGGTCGCCATTGGCCGATCCTGACCCGGATCGTGTCCCGCCTCCGTGACGACGGTGGCTGCCCCTGGGACCGGGACCAGACCCTGGCATCGCTCCGTCCTGCCGTGTTGGCCGAGGCCTACGAGGTCGTCGACGCCATCGACTCGGGAGACCTCGACAATCTCCGAGAAGAACTCGGCGACTTGCTGCTCGTGATCTGCATGCAGGCCCAGGTAGCAGACGAATCCGGCGAGTTCGACATTGGAGATGTCCTCGACGCTATCACCGCCAAGTTGATCCGTCGTCATCCCCACGTCTTCGGCGACCGTGTCGCCGGGTCGGCCGCAAGCGCCCTCCAGGCGTGGCAATCCGTGAAGCGCGACGAGCGGGTGAAGGACGGCCGCCCGGCGGATGAATCGAACCCACTGGACCGATTGCCGCGATCGATGCCCGCGCTGGAAAAGCTCTCCCGCCTGGCGACCGAACTCGATACCGATCCGTCCGGTCTTCAGCACGATGAACCGGGCGAAGCACTGCTAGGGGCCGCCCTGGCCTGTGTCGCGGCCGGACAGGACCCCGAGATGATCCTTAATGCCGCCTTGCGTCGTCGCTTCGAGCGGCGCCAAGAGACCTCCGATCCGTTGACCCGCGAAACCAGGAGAGGTGTGACCCCGTGACCGATCAGCGCCATCTCACCCACGACATCGACCCCCGTACTCTCGACGTCCTGACCTGCGGTTCGCTGCGGACCGGAGACGCCGGGCAGAACGTGACACTTCGGGGTTGGGTGAACCGGCGTCGCGACCTCGGCGGGCTCATCTTCATCGACCTGCGCGATCGCTACGGTTTGACCCAGGTCGTCTTCAACCCCGAGACGGCACCGGATGCCCACCAGGTCGCCAGCGACGTCCGCAATGAGTTCGTCCTGGAGATCGCCGGTCGAGTTCGCCAGCGACCGGAGGGGACCGGCAACCCCAAGCTGGCGACCGGAAATATTGAGGTCGAGGCCATCTCGGCCGTTGTCCTGAACGCGGCCAAGACACCTCCCTTCTACATCAACGAGGACGCCGACGTGGACGAGAGCCTCCGCCTCGCCCACCGCTACCTCGACCTGCGCCGTCTGCCGATGCAACGCAACGTCCTGCTGCGCCACCGGGTCGTCAAGTACATCCGCGATGTGCTCGACGGCCAGGGCTTCGTCGAGGTCGAGACACCTCTCTTGATCAAGAGCACCCCCGAGGGCGCCCGGGATTTCTTGGTACCCAGCAGCTCGTCACCGGGCAGCTTCTACGCCCTGCCCCAGTCGCCCCAGCAACTCAAGCAGCTGCTGATGATCGCCGGGCTGGACCGCTACTTCCAGATCGCCCGGTGCTTCCGCGACGAGGCCCAACGGGCTGATCGCCAACCAGAATTCACACAGCTCGATCTGGAGATGACCTTCGTCGACCAGGAGACGATCATGACCTTGATGGAAGGTCTCTACCTTGACCTTGTCGACCGCTTCTCTCCCTACACCGTCCGCCAGCGGCCGATCCCCCGCCTGACCTACGCCGAGGCGATGGCCCGCTATGGCTCCGACCGGCCCGACCTGCGCTTCGGAATCGAACTGCGGGACGTCGGCCCCGCCCTGGCCACAACGGCCTTCAATGCTTTCCGGGGCGTCCTCGACGGCGGCGGCCAGGTCAAGGCGATCGTTGCCCCAGGCTGCGGAGGCTATACCCGCCGCGAGATCGACGCCCTCACGG
>Ga0136611_10003498_pt1 | contig 10976 bp, 9 predicted proteins | sample AntDrymUQ2232306_2_FD_106645 | JGI IMG/M metagenome (GOLD analysis project Ga0136611, IMG submission 106645) | Polar desert sand microbial communities from Dry Valleys, Antarctica - metaG UQ223 (23.06) | ecosystem: Environmental > Terrestrial > Soil > Desert | place: Antarctica: Dry Valley... | reverse complement strand
AGGAGCTGGCGTGCTGTTCGCCACCACCCGCGAAGTGGTCAACCTCTCGCTGGAGACATCCCTGGAGCCCCGCACGACCTCCTCGAGTGCTCATGACCGGTCCATAACAGCGATGAGATCGCCTTCCGTCACCTGCTGGCCCTCTGACACCGACATTTCGGTGACGACGCCATCTCGGGGAGCCAGGACGGGGATCTCCATCTTCATAGATTCGAGGACCACGATCTCGTCCCCTTCTTCGACTGATTGCCCGGGCGCAGCGACCACCTTCCAGACACTAGCGGTCATCTCGGTGCGGATTTCATCAGACAAGATCGCTCAACTCCCAAGTTGTGAGGTTTCCAGTCAGCAGTGATGACTGTCGAAGCAAAGAGCAGAAGTCGTTCGGTCCTTAAAGTTCGTGGCCTGGTGCCGCGACCGCCGATGCTGGCCGTCAGCGCGAGACCTCCCGTGCGAGCTACACGCCGCAGCGCCACACGACGAGCCTCAGCAACGGCCGGACCTCGCTGGTACTCAGCTGCGCATGGTCCTGGTCTTTATGCCGAGATCTTGAGGGAGCAGCTTGTAGGCCTGCAATACCCAACGGCAGAGCACTGAACGCGTCTGTCGGGGGTCGATGATGTCGTTGATCCCAAACTTCTCGGCCGTCAAGAAGGGGTTCTCCAGATACTCGAACCCACGGATCAGCTCATCTCTTCGCCCCTTGGGGTCGCTGCTTGTCTCGATGTCCTCCCGGTAGGCCGCTTCGACGCCGCCTTCGATGGGAATCGAGCCCCAATAGGCGGAGGGCCAGGCGACGCGCCAGTTGACCGGCCGCCCGAGCGGGCCGTATGCGGATCCAGCCAGGCCGAAGGCGCGACGGACGAACACGGAGGCCCACGGGACAGTTGCCTGCTCCATCGCCAACTGAGCCCGAATCCCCTTTCGGACCGTTCCCTTCGCCTCCGCCTGCGTGCCCACGTATGTTCCGGGCTGGTCGACGAGGTTGATCACCGGCAGATGGAAGGTGTCCGCCATGTCCACGAACCGGATGATCTTTTCGCTCGCCTCGGCGGTCAAGGCTCCGCCCAGTTGCGTAGGATCGTTCGCCAGGACTGCGACGGGATGTCCGTCGAGCCGGGCGAGCGCGGTGATCTGGGACCGTCCGTTGTACTTGCCGATCTCGAACAGGCTTCCAGAATCGAAGATGGAGCGCATCACCTTCCGCATGTCGTAGGCGCGTCGCTTGCTTTCCGGGACGGCAGTCGCGAGATAATCGTCGGCACGATCGGGGTTGTCATCGCGCGCGCGGACAGGTGGCAACTCGAACACACTGCTCGGCAGGTATGACAGGAAAGTACGGATCTGCTCGAAGGCGTCCTTCTCGTCCGCTGCTTCGTTGTCCGCGACTCCCGAGCCGCGAGCATGGACGGATGCGCCGCCCAGCTGCTCCTTCGTGACGTCCTCACCTACGCCCGGCTTCACAACGGCTGGGCCGCCGGCGAAGACGAAGCTGGTGCCAGCAACCATGACGGAAAAGTGGGAGCAGACGACTCGGACGGCTCCTAGGCCGGCGGAGGCACCTAGAGCCACGCCGACAACAGGAACGACGCCGAGCAGGTCCGCCAACGGCCAGTGGGGGTAGCCCGGGATCTTCGTGCCCCCAGACTGCTTGAGCAGATTGATACTGCCCCCGGCAGTCTCGACGAGGCGGACAAGCGGCAACTTGTACTCGAGCGCGAATCGCTCGATGTACTGCCACTTCTCGGGGGACGTCGCTTCCGACGAGCCCCCTCGGACGGTGAAGTCCTCCGCCACCAGCGCTACATCGCGTGAATCGATTCGTCCCGTGCCGACCACGACGTTAGCCGGGACAAACGAGACAAGACCGTGGTCTTCATCGTAGCTCGCCTTGCCGGTGAACATCCCGACTTCGTGCCAAGAACCCGTGTCGACAAGTTCGTCGATGCGCTCGCGGGCAGTCAACTGTCCCCGCTCGTGCTGTCGATTGACATTCTTCGGGCCGCCCATGGCTAGGGCGAACGCGGTCCGCCTGGACAACTCCTTCTCCCACCACATCCGGGGAGGCGGGCCCTCTGTGCCCGCCGTCCTAGCAGTTCCTTCACCGTTGCGCGGCGTGTCAGCCGCAGCGTCGATCGGTCGCTCCGCCACGCGGTACTCCTCTGTGAGGCTTTCCGTCCTAGCCCGTATGACAGCAAGGTGGCGCCTCTCGTGCACGCTGGCAACCCCGTAGTCTCATGCACCGTGATAAGTTCTGGCTATCATGCGCTTCGACCAGTTGCGGTACTTGGACGCCGCGGTGCGCACTGGCTCCATGCGTCGAGCCGCTGCTGAGACGGGTGTCTCGCAACCCACGGTCACTCAGCAGATCCAGCGGCTTGAGGAAGAGCTCGACGTCGTCCTCCTCGTCCGGAGGCCGAGCGGAGTAGCGCCCACCGACGCCGGGCTGGCCTTGTTGCCGCACGTACGCCAGGCGCTGCAGGCAGAGAACGGACTTCATCAGGAGGCGAGCGCGCTGAGCGGCTTGCACCGTGGGCGACTACGTCTGGGTACGATCCCCATGGCTAGCCAGTTGTTCGTGCCGCGGACGGTGAAGAGGTTTCGGGAGGCGTATCCGCGGGTGGCTTTCGAGGTCACCGAGGCCGGTAGCGGCGGTGTCCGAGACGGGCTCATGTCAGGTGTGCTGGAACTAGGCGTCCTAGCGCGATGGAAGAGTGCACCACCCGCCTCGGGACTGAGAGTCCACGACCTGCTGGAAGGGCAAGTCAGGATATGTGTTCCCGTCGGTCACCGACTCCAAGGGCGGCAATCCGTCGTCACAGCGGATCTGGCTGGGGAAGCATTCGTCGTGGTTGAACGCGGCCAGTTGCTGCGTGAGGTGTTCGAGCGCATCGCAGCGACGGTCGAGGTCACCGCCATCTACCAGACGAACGCCAGCGAGTCAGCTCGACGGATCGTCGACGCCGGTGTCGGCATCTCCGTTCAGGGCGGTTTTGGGGCTGAGCAAGCAGACCCGAGCACATCTCTGCTGCTCGACGAACCGTGGGCACAAGTGGCGATCGCCGTTGCACAACGACGAGATGAGATGCCCACGCCAGCGATGAAGGTGTTCCTGGCTCTCGTGCGCGAGGAGGCCAGCCAGTCCGTGCTGACGGTATAGACACCGCCTATCACCGTCATCGGGCGCTCTAGGGTTCCCTTCCGGGCCGAGGCCTCGCATGCTGCCACTGCGATGTTACCGAGGTCACACGGAGGAACAGCATGGTTTTGAACTGGCATCCCGGCTCGACCGCCGCTCTCGCCACGGCCGTAGGACTCGCTCTTGCCCTGACTGGGTGCGGAAGCGGACCAGCGTCGCCGGACCAAGCCGACGTGGCCACCGGCGGCGAGATTCCCACTGCGACTTCGGAATCGTTGGTTGATGCGGCGGTGGAGGAAGGGCGGCTCGTGTGGTACACGTCAAACACTCGGCCAGCCGCAGACGCTGCCGCGGGGCTCTTCGAAGAGACTTACCCTGGTATTCAAGTGGAGGTCTTCCAGGCAGGCGGCTCACAGGTGACCGCGAAGGTGGAGGCAGAACTTCTGTCGGGCAACGTGCAGGCCGATGTCGTTGACTACTCGGACGGCTCAGTTGCCGTGGACCAGGCCGCTCGCGGCGTCTTCGAGCGGTATTTGCCCGAGGACGCTGACCAGATCTCCGAGGAACTGCAAGACGCTGAGGGCTACTGGTTCTCGCCCTACTACCTGACTTCGACGATCGTCTACAACCCCACGATCATTGCGGAGGCAGATGCCCCGAAGTCGTGGCAGGAGCTCACGCTGCCGAAGTGGAGCGGCAAGGTGGGCATGGCCAGCCCTGACTATGCCGGTACCGCCGTTGGGACAATCGGCACGTGGGAACAGGAGTTCGGCGAGGAGTACATCGCTGCGCTGGGTGCCAACGGCCTAACAGTCTTCGAAGGCTTCGGCAACGTCCACGATGCGGTACTCAGCGGACAGACTCCTGTGGGCGTCAATCTGAGCTTCCGTGCCCTCACAGCGCAGGCCCAGGGCGAACCGATGGCGTACGTCACGCCGGAGGAAGGACAGGTCATGCTGCCGTCGGCCGCGGCAATCATCAAAGAGACCGAGAACATCAACGCTGCCAAGCTCTTCGCGAACTTCCTGCTCAGCGATGAGTTGCAGACCATGATGACCGAAACTGTCCGCTATTTCCCGGCGAAGACGGAGATCCTCGCAAACGTCGAGGGAATGCCCAGCCCCACCGAGATGAAGACCATCAAGGGGGACACTGAAGTGATGGCAGAACCTGAGTACGTCGCGCGCGTGAAGAACCTCTTCAAGGAAGCGACCTCCTAGCCCTCGACTCGCAGAGAGACCTAGGTGCGAAAGTGACACTCGCCAAAGATCCGACGCTTACAGCCCCTGAGGAAGTGACGTCGGCGCGCCCCGGGCGCCGTCGCGTCTTGCCGGGAACGGACATCTCGGTATGGGCCATCTGGGCTCTCACAGTTGTTGCGGTCTTCTTCCTAGTGGCCTACCCCGTGGCACGAATCGTGTGGTTGTCCGTGTCAGACGCCCGCACCGGCACGTTCGACACCAGCGTGTTCACAAGCCAACTGTCGTCGCCTGGCATGTGGCGGGCCGCTTGGAACACTCTCGTGATGGCGGCCGCCGCCATGCTCGTGGGCGCTCTGGCGGCCGTGCCGATGGCCTGGCTCTGTGAACGTTCGAACATGCCGGGACGCAAAGCGGTGACATCTCTGGTCTTTCTCACCTTCATGAATCCGCCGCTATTGTTGGGTCTGGCCTACATCATGATCTTCGGGCCCAACATCGGAGTCTTGACGGGAACACTCAGCTGGTTCGGTATCGATTCCACCATCTATAGTTGGTGGGGATTGATCCTCGTCACAGCGTGCGCCTCGTTTGCCATCATCTTCATGACCACGTCGGCCTCTCTGGCGGGCATCGACGGCGACTTGGAGAACGCTGCGCGCGCGCATGGGGCCACGACACAGGAGATCGCGTTCCGCATTTCACTTCCGCTCGTGAGGCCTGCGGTGGCGTCGGGGTGCCTCCTGTCGTTCGTGCTCGCGCTCAATGCATTCGGCGTCCAAGCCTTGATCGCGACACCGGCTAGGATTCCGCTACTCACGACTGAGATCTACTCCTACTTCTCGTACCCGGTGCAGTTCAGCGCGGCGGCCAGTCAGGCAGTCGTGCTGATCGGCCTCTCGCTCCTGGCGACTCTCGCAGCCAACGCGTACATCCTGAGCCGGACTTTCCCGACGATCGCAGGAAAGGGCGCTAAAGTCGAGGTCACCTCTTTGAGCACTGCAGGGAGGGCCATCGCGGCAGTCCTCTGCTTCGCTGTGGTGAGTGCAAGCGTTGTGGTGCCCATGACCATCGTGATCCTGTCGTCCTTCGTCAAGACTCCGGGCGCGGGATTCGGGCTCCCGAACCTCTGGCTGGGAAACTACCGTCAGCTCATTGAGCTGGGAGAGGTGGGATCGTCGCTGTGGAACAGTCTGCGGCTAGGGCTTGTGGCGGCGACGTTGATGGTCCTGCTGGCGCTCTCGCTGACGTACTTCAGGCGTCGGAAGATGAGGGGCTCACGCTTCGTCTTCTCGTTGGCTGAAGTGCCGTTCGTCATCCCGGGCATCGTCCTGGCAGTTGGATTCATCGCGGGCTACTCGCAGCGGCCGTTGAACCTATACGGCACAGCAACCATCCTTGTGCTTGCGTACGTGAGCAAGTTCTTGCCGATCGCCACCCGGTTCACTGACAATGCACAAGGCCAGATCAGTGACGAGCTCGAGGAGGCGGTATACGCACACGGTGGGACGCGGGGACAAGCGTTCCGGCGAGTGCTGCTCCCCTTGATGAAGCGCGGGCTGGTCACGGCGGCGGTCCTGTCGTTCGTGTTCGCCTTCAACGAGTTGTCAGCGTCCATCCTGCTAATCGGCACGGGCACTCAAGTGGCTTCCACGGTTCTCTTGCACTACAGCCAAGAAGGTCTTGTCGGACCGATGAACGCCTTTGCCGCGGTCCTCTTCTTGATCACAGCGCTCTGTTACGTAACGGTAATCGCCATCGCAGGACGGTCTGTGGTGAAGGCAAGCACATGAATCACGGGAGAGATATGCATGCTGGCATAGCAATCACGGGTGTCTCCATGAGGTATTCGAAGGCCTCGGACTCCGGGGGAGTCATCGACATCAACGCGAGCATCCCTGGCGGGAAGTTCACGACTCTTCTCGGCGAGAGTGGGTCTGGCAAGACGACACTCCTGAGGCTGCTCGCCGGATTTCTGCGGCCTGATGAGGGCGACATCGCGATTCAAGGGCAAGTGGTCGCATCGGCGGACGAGTTCGTACCGACGCAACGCAGAGACCTCGCCATGGTTTTCCAGAGCTACGCCCTGTGGCCGCACATGACCGTGTTCGAGAACGTCGCGTTCGGGCTCAGGGCGCGTAAGGTGCCGAAGCCGGAGCTCCGTACCCGGGTGGGTGCCACGCTGGATCTGGTCGGGCTGGCGCATCTTTCCGAGAGGAAGCCGGCAAGTCTGTCCGGGGGGCAGCAGCAGCGCGTGGCTCTGGCTCGCAGCCTTGTCCTTGAGCCGGGCCTACTCCTCCTCGACGAGCCGCTATCCAACCTCGACGCCGACCTCAGGTTGCAGATGCGCAACCAGTTGAAGGTGTTGCAGCTGAAGACGGGAATCACGTTCGTCTACGTGACCCACGATCAGGAGGAGGCATTCGCTCTATCGGACCACATGATCGTGCTCGACCAAGGCCGCATCTTGCAGCAGGGCGAGAGCAGTGACCTGTACACACGGCCTAGCAGTGCCAGAGTGGCCGACTTCATGGGCAGAGGCGGTCTTCATGTGGACGGTCGAGCTTCGGACATGGCCGGTGGCCGATGCACGTTCGTAGGAGGGACGTCACCGTCCGGTCCTCATCGCGATCTCGGGTCCTTCCCCCACTGGGAGACGACGTTGGTGCCCAGCCAGGAAGCACAGCTCGTCGTGCATTCTGAGGATCTCTACCTGTGCGCACCGGGACAGCGAGACGAGGGTTCGCCCACGTTCGCAGGGCGGGTGGAGACGGTCAACTTCGCGGGGCGTGAAAATCACGTGGACATCCGCCTGGCTGATGGGCAGACCGTGACTGCGTATGAAGACGTGACTCACCGGCGGAAGATGGGAGACGAGGTCGCAGTCGGCTTCGACAGAGAACGCGCCTGGATATTCGGGTTGCGAGGTGCTGACCGCAAGCAGGCAGAAGCGCTGGACTCGAACAGCCCCCCGCCCCTGCGGGCGGCCGCGGCCGCGGGTGCGCATGTCTTGGGACAGCGCTCCAAGAAGGCACGGACATCCGACGAGAGGGTTGGGTGATGGGGATCTTGGATGGCATCCGCATCATCGACGCGGGAACGGTCCTTGCAGCGCCAGGCATCTCGGCTCTTCTCTCGGACTTCGGGGCAGAGGTCATAAAGATCGAGCAGCCGGGCGTTGGAGATCCGCTGCGTACATTTTCTCCGCAAGAGGACGGTCAGGGCTTGGTGAGTAAGGTGACGAACCGAGGGAAGCGAAGCGTGACCCTTGATCTCGGCCACCCGGAGGGCCGCGAGCTCTTCTTGCAACTCGTGTCACAATCCGATGTTGTGGTTATGAACTACCGACTCCCCGCAGTCCAGAAATGGCGAGTCGACTTTGAAGACCTGCGCGCCTGCAAGTCCGACATCATCATGCTCCACCTGACCGGCTACGGCAGAACTGGCCCGTACGCCGATCGCCCAGGCTTCGCTCGTGTCTCGGAGGCGTTCATCGGTCTGACGTACACGACTGGGTATCCGGATCGCGCGCCGGTGCCGTCAGGGTACGCAATCGCTGATGCGATGGGCGGAATCTTTGGAGCTTTCGCAGTGATGGCCGCGTTGTATGAAAGACAATCCTCGGGACTCGGACAACTCGTGGATCTCTCCTTGTACGAGAGTCTTGCCAAGAGTTTGGACGGCATGTACATAGGCGCGCTCGAGGGGCACGGCGTGCCAGAGCGCACCGGCACGAGCAATCCCACCATCGCGCCGCATGACATATACCCGATGGGTGACGGGGAGTGGGTATCGCTGCCCGTCAGCACTCAGAGCATGTTCGTTCGGCTGTGCGACATCTTGGAGAAGCCTTCGCTTGTCGAGGATGAACGTTTTCGGACGAATCAGGTACGGGTGGCGAACCGCGTCGCGCTGGACGATATCTTGCGCCCACTCTTCTTGGAGATGAGTGCCGAGGACTTCCTTGTCAGAGCACATGGCGCTGGAATTGCGGCGGCCCCCCTCAACAATGCTCTCGGCTTTGCTTCGGATCCGCACGTAGTAGAGCGCGGTACGTTCGAAGAGCTGTGGGATCCAAATCTCAACCGGAACATCAAGATGCAGGGTGTGGTGCCGCAGTTCTCTCGCACACCAGGAAAGATGAGCCGGCCGGGCGAGGAACTGGGAGAGTCAACGGACGCGGTCCTTCAGAACCTGCTTGGTCTCGAGCCAGAGGAACTTCAACGGCTGAAGGCCGCCCATGTCATATAGGGCCCTTTAGCTGCCGAGACGAGCGACTCGAGACCCGGAGCCAGAGGTCGCGGCCCGCGATCTCTTGCTGCCAGTACCGCAGCCAAAGAGTGAGACGGTCTCACGCCCTTCCTGCGGTAGGAGTGCTCGTCCGGCCCGTGGTGTCCGGGATCGAGGAGGTCGACTCGCACAAGCGTGCCTGTCACGGCACGGGCGTCGTTCCCAGGCCATGCGCTTCAACGGAGCGCCTGTTGAGTAATGCATATGGAGGCAGCGTTGTTTGACTCGGTTCTAGTCGCGAACCGCGGCGAGATCGCGCGCAGAATCATTCGCACAGCCCGACACATGGGTATACGCACGGTCGCCGTCTACAGTGACGCAGACAAGGACCTCCCACATGTGTGGGAGGCAGATGACGCTGTCTTGCTCGGTGCCTCACCGCCTGCCCAGTCCTACCTGTCGATCGACGCCTTGCTCACGGCGGCCCAGCAGACGCGAGTCGGCGCGGTTCACCCCGGTTATGGTTTTCTTGCGGAGAGTTCGTCGTTTGCCGAGGCCGTGAAGCACGCCGGTCTCGTCTGGGTCGGGCCTGCACCATCGGCGATCCAGGTCATGGGAGATAAGGTACGTGCTCGTAACCTCATGTCCGACGCAGGCGTTCCCGTCGCTCGAGGAACGCGCGAACCATTGATCGACACCGATGCCGCCCTTCGGGCGGCACTCCACATCGGATACCCGGTGATGGTCAAGGCCAGCGCAGGTGGCGGCGGCATCGGTATGGGTGTTGCTGAGAACGAGGACGCGCTGCGCAAGGCGTTCGAGACGGCCCGTTCTCGGTCCGAACGGTTCTTCGGCAGTCCCGAGATCATGCTCGAACGCTATCTCCCGCGCGCTCGTCATGTAGAGGTTCAAATACTAGGTCTCTCGGACGGCACTGTCGTCGCGCTTTCCGAGCGCGATTGCTCTGTCCAGCGCCGGCACCAGAAAGTCGCCGAGGAAACGCCTTCGCCAGGCGTGACGCCCATCCTGCGCGAGCGACTTCTGGCAAGCGCCGTCCGTGCTGGCGAGGCGGTCAGCTATCGCAATGCCGGCACCGTAGAGTGCCTCGTCGACCCGGAGACGCAAGAGTACGTCTTCCTTGAGATGAACACGCGTCTGCAGGTCGAGCATGCGATCACCGAGGCAGTCTCCGGCATCGATCTGGTGGAGCAGCAACTACTGATTGCGGGAGGCGAAGCTGTCACGTTCGACCCGAGCAGGATTGAGCAGAAGGGCCATGCACTCGAGCTGCGCATCTATGCGGAGGACCCCGAGCGGTTCCTTCCGTCACCGGGCGAGATAACGTGTTGGACGGAGCCCGCGGGAGAGGGCATCCGCGTCGATGCAGGGTATGTTGCCGGGAACACGGTCACTCCATTCTATGATCCGCTCTTGGCTAAGCTCATCGTGCATGGTGGCAATCGTGTCGAAACGCTTGAGCGCGCGCGGAGGGCCGTTGACGACTTCGTCATCGAGGGTCCGAAGACGAACCTGCCCTTCTTTCAAGAGCTCCTTGGTCACAGCGAATTCATCTCCGGTGAGTATGACACGAGACTCGTCGAGCGGATGCGATCTGCAGAGCGGAACTAGGTGAACGCGCGCTAGAACGTCGGAGGCGCGGGCGATGTCTGGGCCTCAGCGAGTGCGAAGAGCTCGAGCTCGAGCTCGAAGAGGCGCTTTGAGAGAAGTGTCACCGCAAACCGGCCGATGTGGTCACGAAACCACGATTTCTCGGCGCGCCCAGCATAAATCGGCGCCTACGATGGACGAGGGGCGCCTCGCGTGATCCGGCCGATGTTCGCAGCCGCCGCTATAACGACCCTGGGGACGCTGCCCGTCTTCCTGCTCAGCGCACAGGCCGTGCTCGTGCAGGATGATCTGGGCTACTCCAATCTGCAGATCGGGGTCGCGGCCACGTTGTACTTCGCGGCGGCTGCTCTCGGCTCGATACCGGTGGGCCGCTTCACAGAGCGGACCAGCGCGCGCACGAGCGCCGTCCGGGCGGCGTTTCTGGCATCGGTCAGCCTGCTCGGAATCGGGTTGTTCGCCGTGTCGTACCCCTTCCTCCTGGTCTTTCTCGCCATCGGTGGGGTAGCCAACGCGGCCGGACAGGTAGCCGCCAACGTGCTTCTGGCGAACAGAGTTCCGGCCCGGCGGCAGGGCTTGGCCTTCGGGGCGAAGCAGTCCGCCGTTCCCGCATCCATGCTCCTGGGTGGGCTCGCTGTTCCGACGCTCGGGCTGACGATCGGTTGGCGGTGGACTTACGCCTGCAGTGCGGCGCTTGCCCTGATCGTGGGACTCCAGAACTCCTGACATGGTGAGTTGGATCTTGCGTGTCAGGGCTGCTCTTTGACGCTGTAGGCGAGGGT
>Ga0136611_10003497_pt1 | contig 10978 bp, 6 predicted proteins | sample AntDrymUQ2232306_2_FD_106645 | JGI IMG/M metagenome (GOLD analysis project Ga0136611, IMG submission 106645) | Polar desert sand microbial communities from Dry Valleys, Antarctica - metaG UQ223 (23.06) | ecosystem: Environmental > Terrestrial > Soil > Desert | place: Antarctica: Dry Valley... | reverse complement strand
CGCAGACTTCGGAGCGATTCCGAACCCTGGTGGATAAAGTCCAGAAGGCTGATCGGCCTCAGCGGCGCGGTAGTTCCATAATTGTTGATAGTTGATGCCAGCCCGGAATAGCACCATTGGTTGCTATCTTTTATGTAGTCGCCTGGGGATCGACAACCCGTCCGAGGAGTACCTGGCGGGCTATTTGGACGGCAACGCAGAAACCCCGCCCATGAGCCTGGACTGTGTGATGAAGGCGACAGGGCTGATCGAGCAGATGGGTCGAGAATTGCTGAAGCAGCGCAAGGAGAATGCGTAGGCCATGTCTTTCGTCCTCCGTGAGGAATTGATTACCCTGAATGGGCAGGAAATTCAGGCCGAGGCGTTCCCCTCTCTGCTGGAGAGACACCTGAACACCGTGGGCGGAACACTGGCGCTGGAAAGTCAAGCGGCGCGGCTACGGGCCGCGGCCTTCGGAAATGAGCAGGATGTTCAGCAGTTCGTGCGAGAGGTGTGTCGCTGGGGTGGTTACGCGGGGATCGGGGGACGTATCGTGTACCAGAACCCGCCCCGCTCCATCTGTGACGCGTTTCAGACCGCGTGTCAGTATCTGGACGATTGCCCCGCCGCCATCTGCGAGGCCATGCGGGCGGTCAATGCCCTGAAGCAGTTGCAGCGCATCTCGTTTGCTTCCAAGCACCTGCGCTTTTTACGGCCTGACCTTTGCCCCGTACTGGACAGCCTGCTTTCCGCTTGGCTGGCTTACCCCCTGAATGGGGATGGCTACGTTCGGTTCGCAACGGACTGCCAGGAGATCGCGCGGGCGCTCGACGCGCGCGACATACCTTTGCCAAACCCCTTAAAAGGCCGTAAGTGGCGGGCTGCGGATGTGGAGATGGCCTTGTTCGCAAGAAGGCAGGGCTGGGAGGAGTCATACGCGTGAAGATCGGCATTCCGAAAACGGAGCCTTTGGAAGGATGGCAGCGACCTCACAGGTTGGTGCAGATGAGCCTATTCTCCCATGTGCGGGACGAGTTCCTGGCCGCCATCAGTGTGAGTTTGGACGAGGCAGTTCGCTGGCGAAAGGCGGGCTGGCTGAACTTCGACCCGACTTCACTCAATGAGTTCAACGACGTTCAGACATCCGAACTTTCCTTCGTTCGAGAATTAGCCCGTTCGGGGCTATCAGACGCGATGGTCTCCCGCCTGTTGCAGGAACTTGAGCCACCGTACACCTACAACGATCATGCAACGGCCTACCACTTTCAATACGGATGGGTGGCTTTGCCCTCGCCGCTTCCGTCTGCATACGAATTGATTGAGGAGCGAATCGAGGAATGGGCTGAGGAGTGTCTTGAAGCGGGCGACACCCTCCTGCTGGACCGCATCGTGACCAATGTGCTGGCGTATCGTAAGGCGCAGCAGCAAGAGAAGCAAAACGAGAAACCGAGAGAATGACCACCAGGAAAAAACTGATCGAAGTCGCGTTGCCCTTGGAAGCGATAAACACCGCGTCGACGCGGGAAAAGTCGATCCGACACCGGCACCCATCCACGTTCCACCTGTGGTGGGCATTGATGGCGTGACACATCCCAAAATATCGGCGTTGATGATGAGTAGACGAGCGTGGGCCGGATAGCCCAACAGGGTACGCGCGCGGCGCGCCTGAGCGCGCGCAGCCGGTTTCGCGGGCCACAAGCCGCCGTGGGACGCGTTTTGGGGCCAGCGCTACGCCGTCATCACCGACCCGGACGGCGGCGCGCAACCACGTGGACCTGTTCGCGCCGCTGAAGCGTGCAAGCGCAACTGTCCTCAAGCGCGCCGTGCGAGTGACGTTGCCGGTAGGCCGCGCTATGGCGTGCTTTGCGCTCTCTGGCTTTGGATTCGAACCAACAAGCGGTGAGTTGGCATCATCTGCGGCGGGACCACCTGGGAACATACAAACTGCGGGCGAGGCTATGCCTTCTCGGGCCGTACTCGCGCTCACCAGAGCGTTCAAGCGTCCCTCAGGCAAGGCAAGGTCACGGCAAGGTCACGCAGCCACGAGCGGGATGGCCGTGTCAAAATCGAACAGGGTATCCAGTCGCTGTCGGATTAACTTTTCGCGCTCGGCGATGAACTCCTCGAAGCGCTCGAAGCGGAGCAGATCGAGGTCATCGGGAATGAGGTGCCGCTTCTTGAAGCCCTGGTCCCGCGTCGCCAGCCAGGTCGAAAAATCTTTGTTCGACTTTTCCTCGTTCTCGTGTGACAAGAGCAGTTCCAGGTTCCCGATGCGGTTGACCATTTCCAGGTAGCGTACCTGCTGGTCAGACGCGATACCTGCTGCGTTCATGGACGCGGCAGTGAACAGGCTTTGCGGGAAGATGTGGTCCTGGTGGACCTGCATCGTGCCCCAGTGATTGCCGTCGTACAAAAGCGACAGGGCCAGAAAGGTGAGTTGCCGCCCGTAGGTGATCGCGAGGTAGTTCTCGACGGCGTAGTCGTCCGTGTAGGACACCCGTCCTGTCCTGGCGAGGTCAGTATCGATCTTTTCGGCGGGGAAGTCGGCGTTGGGGTCGGCCGCGTTTTCTTGAAGCGCGCGCCGCGCGTCCCTAAGGGCAGTGTCGGACGTGCCGCTGAAGACGTTGTTCAGGAGCGAGGTCGTGAGCCAGCGCCGTATCTTGGCGGCGTTGCGTGTGTCGAATGGCGTGGAGCCCCGCAGATTCGTGTGTGGGTGCTGGTACAGGTAATACAGGATCGGGATCAGGGCGTTAGCGCTCGTCAGGGTGTCACGGTCGATGCCAAACGAGTTGACAAGATCGACGCCCGCTTCGATGGCGGTCTTGATCGCGGGCCACCGCTGGCGGATCGTGTCGAGGTTCGCGTTGTTGAAGTTCTCGACGAGGTAAGCAACATTCAGGTCGGACAGCACCAAACAGGTCTTCATGATGAAGTCCTTGTCGAAGTTGTTCTTTCGCGTGAGGTCGTTGTTCAGCCGCTCTACCAGGCCGTATATCTCCTCCCGCGCGTTCATGCCTTCCCACTTGAGCGTCACCATAGAGAGCAGCAGATCGGATTTGCTCAACTTCGTGCCGCCCTCGTTGGCGCGCACGAAAATGTCCAGCACGCGGTCGTAGTCCTGGTCGTGCTCGGTGTAATACGAGATTACGGCGTCCTTCCAGATCGCACGGTGCAGGCGGTCCAGGTTGTTACGGAACACGCGCGCCTGCACCCTGGTCGTGCTGTCGGGCAGGTTATCCTCCTCCGCACCGACAAACTCGCTGAACTTGTCGTCGCTGTCGAAATCCAGGATGCGCCCTACGGGGAACCAGTAGTGCCCGTCCCCACTTTTGGGCTGTTTTTCGGCAAAGAGGAAGCCATACCGCACGCCGATCTCGGCGTTTTCATCCCCATTCTTCGGGTCTTGGAGAAGGTCGAGGTACAGGCGCTGCTTGACCCAGGCGCTCGGGTTGTCCCAGCGCTTGTACTTGCGCTTGAACGTGTACGATCCCTTAAGCCCGATCAGAAGCGAGGTCAGGCGCTGCTGCCCGTCGAGCACGAGCGTGAGCTGCTGCACGCCGTTGCCGTGCGCGGGCGGGTTGTGGGGGGTGAGCTGGGAAAATTGGTCGATGAACTTGTAGATTTCCCATCGGTCGCGGTTCTCGGGCTTCAACTCCCAGAACAGGAACGAGGAGATGGGGTAGCCGCGCAGGAGCGAGTCGAACAGCTGGATGATCTGGAACGGCTGCCACACGAACTCGCGCTGGATGGCGGGCAAAAAGTGCTGGACGTTGAGGCGGTTCACAACCGCTGCAACAGTATCGGGCTGGTAGGGCATCCTGGGTGCCTTTCCGAGGGTACGCTGAAAGAGGAGTTCACGCCGCGATTCGGGCGCTCACATTCAGAGTTCGATGTGAAATAGTTCAATTCCTCACGTAGGGCCCGAATACAAGCCCGAAGGGTATTCAGCGTTCGCCCATGCTCGGTCGCGCTTTCCCCCGCAGGCCACGGTCAACGGATTGAAACGGGCCATGGCATTGTGATGCCTGGGTGGGGGCCGAAGGCACGAAGGCAGTCGAAAGCGCCCACGTCACGGTATCTTCGAGGTATGCGTGAACGCGCATAGCCCCCCGTCACCACGGCCGAGTACAGTCTGTGCGCGGGACGGCAACTCCGTGACGATTACCACCTCCGTCCCGCGCTCGTCAGCCTTGACCCGCTTGAGCCTTGCGATCCGCACGTGCCTTAGACGCTGGGCGCGGCTACGCGTCATCTGCCGTCCCGCGCGCTCCGCCGCCAAACTGGGCTATGTCAGCCCCGCCGAGTTCGAGCGCCGGGCGCTGAGCGGGCCAGCGTACTTATGTCGGTCTCTGCTTAACCCGGTGTCCGCCATAGACGGGAAAGGTCAGTTCGGAAAGGTGGGCGTCTGGGACGCTTATTTTGTTCTGAACCGCAAGGTCTACGCGGCCATCGCCGCGTCGTACCTGGAACTGGCCGACGAGTGTGCGCGGCAGTTGGAACGCAAGTTCGACACGGAAATCGGCAAGAGCGCCGAGTAGGATCGGGCGGTCGAACTTTCCAATCACCGACGCCCGTTCCCGCTTCCGGACGTGGCCGCGAACGGCCACACCTTGCCTCGCGTTGGCGAGCGCCTACAATTCCAACGCCCGCACCTGTCCGAGACGCACATCGGCGCGCGTATCCAACTCCAAGACGGCGATGGCCTCCTCAATGCGTTGGCGGACCTGCGACCCGGTTTGCTGGTAGCCCATCAGTCGCGCTGTCTCCTCGACCGCCTCCTCGTGCGTGACGCCGATGGCGTCCTTCAGCAGCGCCACCATGATCTCCACGATCTCCTCGACGGCAATCTGCTCGATAGGGCGCGGTTCGTCACCCGGCCGCGGGACCCGGGCGGGCGTCCGCGATCCGGCCAGCCACAGGAACTCGCCACGCGTTTCGACGAGTTCGCGCTGGGTCAGGGCAAAAGCGGCCCGCTCCACGATGCCCCGGATCCGGGGACCCGTGCGCGTCAGGCCCGCTGCCTCGGTCAGCCGCTGCGCCGCCACCACGAGGGGCAGCGGCCCTTCATGCCTCACAATGGAGTGCAACGCCGCCTCGCGCTCGGCCACCTCCGCATCCGACATCCCGTAGAGCGCGGCCTGGCCGCTCGGGAACACGGCTTTCACCCGCTCGAAATACCTAAGCCCGGCGGGCAAGGTCATTGCGGTGGAAGTCGGCCTCGGCTCGCCTGCCCCGGCACCACTGACCGGACCGTTGGGCGTTGTTGGAACGGGGGGCGGTTCGTCCGGGCCGGGCACGACGGGCGGTTCTGGCTCCTCCTCGCCGCGCGCGGCGCGGTCAACGGCGGCCAGGAGCCGAGACATCTCGCGCTCCGGGTCCCGCACCCAATCGCACGACCAGATCTGGTACAGGCGGCCCCGCCACCCCATTCCGCCCAGCACCTGGGGACGCAGGCGCTCTCGCGCCCGTGCGGTTTCCGCGCTGGCGTACATCGGGCTATCACATTGAATTCCGAGGAGGTAACGATCTGGGGCTTTCGGGTCGGGGATCGCCAGGTCCACGCGGTAATCGAACATCCCGACCTGGCGCTCGACCGGGATTCCCCGCGCGGCCAGCGCCGCCGCTACTGCCGTCTCAAACTCGGTCGGCTCCAAGGCGGCGGATGGGCCTCCCTGGTCGAGCGTGCTGGTTAGGGCGTATTGGAGGAACTCGCGTAAGCGCGTCGGTCCGGTCTTGTCCGTGCGGGTCAGATCGATGTCGCCGGGCAGGATGGAACTGACTACCACCATCTTTTCGCGGGCGCGCGACACGGCGACGTTTAAGCGCCGCTCGCCGCCGTCGCGGTTCAGCGGGCCGAAGTTCATCCGCATGCCCCCGCTCGCGTCGCGCGCGTACCCGACCGACAGGAAGATGACGTCGCGCTCGTCGCCCTGGACGGTTTCGATGTTCTTGACGAACAGCGTCTCGGTCTCCTCGTCTGCCGACAACAGCGCGGCGAGGTCCGGGTCGCGGGCCGTGCGGCGTTCGATTTCGGCCAGCACCGCGCGCTGCTGCACTTCACTGAAGGTGATCACCCCGACCGACTGGCCGGGTTCGGCCAGCCGCTGCTTGGTCACGAGGTCCACCACGCGCGAAGCCTCGACGGGGTTCGTTCGGGACTGCTTCTCGCCGCCGTAGTAGACGCCTTCCTTGACATGGACGAACGATACCGCCGTTCCGGGCCGGGCCGCTGGGAAGGTCTTCAGCGGCGGGTGGTCATAAAACCACCGGCGCGAGAACGCGATGAGCGACTCGTGGCGCGAGCGGTAATGCCACAGCAGCCAGTGTTCGGCAAACTGCGCCTCGGACACACCCGCCGCTCCCGGCGCTTGCGGCTGTACGATGGCGTCCGCCGCGTTCAGGATGCTGTCGTACCCGCTGCCGCTCGTGCCGGTCACCTGGGCGGCGAAGTCCGACTCGTCATCGTCATCGCCGCCGTCGCCCTGGAGGTTCTGGAAAAAGGAGGTCGGCGGCAACTGGCGCGTGTCGCCCGCGATGATGACCTGCTTGGCGCGCAGAATGGCCCCGAGCGCGTCCTCCACGAACACCTGCGACGCTTCATCAAAGATCACCGCGTCGAACTGGAGCGCGTCCGCGTCCAGGTACAGGCTGACCGAAAGCGGTGACATCATCAGGCACGGCTTGTAATCGAACAGGAGGTTCGGTATCCCGGCCAGGATGCGCCGGATGGGTGGCAGCCGTCGCTGGCGGGCGAGCAGTTCGCGCAGCACGCGTGTCTCACCGACGTTCACGCGCGGGTTCTTCCGCCGACCGGCGACCTTGTCCAGCACGCGCCCCGGCGCGTCGGCGATCTCGTCCTCGTCCAGCACACGAAACCGACGGATCAGCCGCTCGTGGTCCTCGCCCCGAAACCGGCGCAACGGCGGGGAGGCGTCGCTCACGGCGTCCAGCCACAGCCGGTGGAACCGCTTCCGGAACGCCGGGACAACCTGGTCGCCGGACAGGCCGCGATGCGTCACCACGTCGTAGAACGACAGCAGCCCCGCCGCCTCGCACAACCGGCGCAGGTCCTGGAAGTTGATCCACCGCTCCAGGTCGCCGATGCGCCCCACGCGCTCCTCCAGCCACTCGCCCAGCGCGCCGAACGATGCCGCCCCGTCGGGCAAGACCTCGGGAATGAACAGAGTGCCGAGCGTTGCCAGGACGGGCGTGATCCGGGCGCGCGTCTCGACGAGCGTTTGGCAGCGCACGGCGACGGTCGCGAGCGCGGCGGCGAACAACGGTCCGGCAGGGGCGGCGTCCTCAGCGGCGCAGGCGAGCCGCAGGAAGCCGTTCGGCGGAGCCTGTCCGCCGAACATTGCGCGAACGGTCGCCGCCCAGCCCAGCGCATCCAAGATGACGTCCCAGTCGGTATCCAATCCTGCGAAGAAGTGGGCGTACTGGGAACGCATCCGCTCCTCTTCGGCCGCGATGGCAGCGCCCTCTTCTTGAAGCCGACGCACCTCGGTCGTCGCCGACGCGAGCGTGTCGGACGACACGCCCGCCTCGGTCGCGCTCGCCCCGCTACGATGGTCGCGGCGTAAGGTAAGCAGCCGACCGCGCGCCTCCTGGTGATCCGCAAGGCGGATGCGGACATCCCCAAGCCAGTCGCGCAGTGCGGCGAGCGGCGCTTGGGCGAGCGGTGCGTCCGCGAACGGCAGGTCAGCGAGGGCGACGAGCCACGGCTCCAGTGCGGCCAGGCACTTGCGGCCATCGTCCAGGTTAGAGCGCAGCACGCTCGCCTGGTCCCGGATCACCTCGACCGCCGGACCGGACGCAACCAGTCGCTCGACGAGCATGTCGGGCGCGCGCCCGCCCGAGAACACGCGTGAAACGTCTTCAGTCTGAGCGAGGGCGGTTTCCAACCGTTTCCAGTCGGTGTCCACGCCACGGTAATGGTACGAACCGAACTCCACGGCGAGCGCGGCCCGGTTCTCCTCGATCCAGCGCCGCCCTTCGGCTACCATCTGGGCGAGGCGCAGGTCAGCGAGCGGGTCGCGCCCGCCGGGCGGGACACCCGCCTTCAGGCACAGACGTACCTGCTTGCGGTCTCGGTAGAAGCCCGGCATGACGAGGCGCAGGACCCCGGCATAGTCAGCGGTGAATCGCCCGATCAGCGCGGGTAGGTCCAGGTCCAGGATACTTTCATCGTAGGCGGCCAGCAGTTCCGCGCGGCGCGTCCGGTACTGTTCGTGACGCTCTCCGGCCTCCTTCGCGCGGCCGGCCAACCCGGCGAGCGCGCCCAGAGAGAACCAGCCGCGCTCGGGGCGGGGGTCCGCCGTCGAAAGATCCGCGACGCGCAGCGCAAACTGCGCGGACGCGAGGGTGTCCGGCAGAGCCGGGCCATCCAGCCCGCACAGGCGGCCCGTCGCCGCCAGCGCGCGGCTCAGGCGCTCCGCCCCGGCGATGGCCCCGTCCAGCAGGGTATCCCACTCCCCTTGACGGCGCGCCGCCTCGGCGTGCCACGACACCGTGCCGAGCGCGCGGGAAAGCGCGGGGGTGTGCCGCTCGGCCAACCGCTCGCCGACATCCGCCAGCGTCGACGGGGCAAGCGTGAGCAGCGCGTCGTCATAAACGGCGAGCAGGGCCTCCCGAGCGTCCTGGTAGGCGCGGTAGCACGCCTGACACGCATGGGCCTCGTCACGCAATACGTCCAACGACGAATCGGTGAGCCACGCGCGCGGCGGGCGGGGCGTCAGGGCGAGCGCCTCGGCGACAGGAATCAACCAGTCCACCCCGGCCAGGCCCCGGTCGGGCGTCGCGGGCAGGCCGCAGTCGCGCGAAACGGCGACGACACCCTGTTCCAAAAGTTCGGTGATTTCCAGGAGGTCGTTCAGCGTGGAGCGCACCGTTGTCTGGAGGTCGAGGGAGAAGCGGTCCGCGCGGACTCCGCGCCACGGATGAGTGTCCACCTCGCGGAACACGTCGTGAAAACCGGCAAGACCGTCGGCCAGGCGCTCGGCGACGGCGTACTCGGCGGCGGACACAGCCTGTGGGCGCAGGAACACGAACGGAATGTCGGGCGCGCTCGCCAGGCTCGCAGCGGCGACGACGCCGTTCGCGTCGTAAACGGAGAGGCCGAGTGGAGCGCGGGGCTGGTGCAATTCGTGGACGTAGCCGTTCAGTGCCTCGCGCTCGGCGTTCAGGACGTCGGCGCGCTCGCCATCGCCGGCGCGACGCCGCGCCGCCTTTGATGCGCGCGGAGCGTCGGCGACGGCGGCCACAGCGTTGTAAGCCGCGCGCAACTGCTCCACGACATCCTTTTTGTTCGCCTTGTGGGAGTGCGCCTCCAGGCACAGGTCGCCCAGCCCCCGCTTTTGAAGGCGGTCCTTCACCTGGTCGAGCGCCGATTGCTTCTGCGACACGAACAGGATGCGCTTGCCGTCGGCGATCATCTCGGCGATGATGTTGGCGATGGTTTGCGTCTTGCCGGTACCGGGCGGGCCTTGCAGGACGAAACTCTGGCCGCGCTTGGCCGCGAGGACCGCCCGCTGCTGGCTGGGGTCTGCGTCGAGGACGGAGTGGAGCGGTTCGCCCGCCGATGACAGTTCGGCGTCCAATCCATCCGGTTCGGGCACCGACACCGCCCGGAGGCGTTCGAGGGCCGAACGGTCCCCGGCGATGGCGGCGATCACGGGATTCCAGCAGGCGCGCTGCAGTTGCGCCTCCAGATCTCGGTACATGACGAACTTCAGGAAATGGAACGCGCCCAGGTACGCGTCGCGGTGGACCGTCCACCCCGCCCGCCCGACGCCCATTTCCGCGACCGCGTCCAGATACGCGAGCGGGTCGAGATCGTCCTCGTCCGGGAGCAGCGGCAGCGTCACGGCGACATCGGGTTGCGCGAGACGGTAGGCGAGCGCGGGATTCAGGACGATCTCGTCCTCGGTCTTTTTCAGGCTGTAGCGTGGCGTTCCCGGCACGCGCTCGATGGCGACCGGGACGAGGAACAGCGGGGAACGCAGGACGCCGCTGCGGTTCGGCTCCGGGTCCGGCCACTCCAAGACGCCGAAGGCCACGAACAAGATGTTCACACCCTGCTCACGCTGTGCGGACGCGCCCCGGAGCCGCAGCGCGTTCACGGTTTTCAGTGCCTGCTCAGGAAGGGCCAGGTGCCCCGCCGGGAGTGACAAAGGCGCGTCGGGTAGGATAGCCGCGTTCTCGCCCTCACCCGCGCCGTCGGGGATCGCCACCAGGCTTTCCTCCTTGCCGGGTTTCGGCATAAGGGTGACCTTTTTGCGCGGGGCGGTTAGCCGGTCGTACAGGTCCGGGACGGACAGGCCGCGCAGGTCAACGACCGTGCGGGCAGAGGGCGAGCGGGTCAACAGCGGGTTGCGCCGCGAAAGGTCGATCAGCCGGTCCCGCCACCTCTCGATGTTCACGCGGACGGCTTCAGCGACGATGGCGGAATGCGGCGACGGATCGGACATGGTGTACTTCCCCGAATGTGTGGTCCTGCTTGCCCGGCAATGGGGCGCAGGTGGACATCAATCGGTTCGCTTTAGTCCGATCCGGTGCCCTGCACGATGGGCCGGTTTTACCTGTTGGAGCAGACGGACGTATATTGTCCACCAGGTACAGGGACACCTTTTTGGCCCTTCGGTGTTGCACGCGCCCTGGGTCAAAGTCGGGCGCGGTCGTTGCGTGCCGAAAAGAGTTCCTTTCCGTTGTCGGCCGCGCGTGGGTTTCTCATTATGGACGCACCCCGCGTGGCGCGTTTGTCGAACTGCGCCTACGCGGGCAACGGCTCCCGGCCGGAGCGGCGGTTTCGGTTGCGCGGCTCGGTGGTAGAGACCGCATGGAAGCGCCCGAGGCCACTGGCAAGAAACGCGCGTATCAACCAATGGTGCTATTCCGGGCTGGCATCAACTATCAACAATTATGGAACTACCGCGCCGCTGAGGCCGATCAGCCTTCTGGACTTTATCCACCAGGGTTCGGAATCGCTCCGAAGTCTGCG
>Ga0136611_10003496_pt1 | contig 10978 bp, 7 predicted proteins | sample AntDrymUQ2232306_2_FD_106645 | JGI IMG/M metagenome (GOLD analysis project Ga0136611, IMG submission 106645) | Polar desert sand microbial communities from Dry Valleys, Antarctica - metaG UQ223 (23.06) | ecosystem: Environmental > Terrestrial > Soil > Desert | place: Antarctica: Dry Valley... | reverse complement strand
GGCGGGCTTCGGGGCCGGCGCCGCTCCAGACGATGATCGACTTCATGCGGCGGCGGATGCTGGCGCGCCAGGGCTCGTTCCTGCGCCCGCTGGACGCCCACGACATGATGTGCGCGGTCGGATCGGCGGCGGTGTCGGGCGGCGTGCGGCGGACGGCGATGATCTCGCTGTTCGACTACGACGACGACGAGATGCGGCTGTCGAAGAACGGCGACTTCGAGCGCGACAACTCGCAGCGCTGGAACGCGAACAACTCGGCGGTCTGGCCGGCCGGCGGGCTGTCGCAGCGCCAGTTCATGAACCAGTTCATGGAGATGGTGGAGTCCGAGCGCGGCGAGCCGGGCATCTTCAACCGCCAGATGGCCCTCGACTCGCGGCCCGCCCGCCGCGCCGCCGCCGAGTTCGGCACGAACCCCTGCGTCACCGCCGACACCTGGGTGCTGACGGACGGCGGCCCGCGCCAAGTGCGCGAGCTCGTCGGGCGGCAGCACCGCACGATCGTGCACGGGCAGTCGTTCGCCACGACAGCGGAGGGATTCTGGAGCACCGGCGTCAAGCCGGTCGTCAAGCTCACGACCCGCGAGGGCCACGAGCTGCGACTGACCGCGAACCATCAGGTCGAGACGGTCGCCTACCGCTCGCGCAAGGTCGAGCGCTCCGAGTGGCGCGAGGCGGGCAGCCTGAAGCCGGGCGACGTCGTGAAGCTGCACACGCACCGCGGCGACCTGACCTGGGACTCGCACGGGACGTTCGCGGAGGGCGTCCTGCTCGGGTCACTGGTCGGCGACGGCACCTTCTCGGAGAAGCTCGGCGCGGCCGGACAGACGCTGCGACTTGCGCACCTCGAGTTCTGGGGCGCCGATGCCCGCGAGCGGGCCGGCTCGATGGCGACCCTCATCCGCGACACCGTCGGCGGGCGTCGCGACCTGGTCGGTGCGGCGTACGCGGCGGCGGACAAGTACCGCGTCGGATCGACCGGCGTGGCGAAGCTCGCGGCCGAGTACGGCATCGAGCCGCGCAAGAAGACGGTCACGCCGTACGTCGAGCGGGCGTCGAGTGCCTTCTACGGGGGCTTCCTCCAGGGGCTGTTCGATGCCGATGGGAGCGTCCAGAGCACGCAGCAGAAGGGCGTGAGCGTCCGGCTCGCCCAGTCGGACATGGGCACGCTCCAGGGCGTCCAGCGGATGCTGCTGCGGCTCGGGGTCGCGTCCACGATCTATGCTGAGCGGCGGCCGGCCGGGACGCGCTCGCTTCCCGATGGGCGCGGCGGCGTCGCCGAGTACGACTGCCGCGCCGACCATGAGCTGGTCGTCGCGAACGACAACCTCCAGGAGTTCGCGATCCGCGTCGGCTTCGGCGACGCGGCGAAGGCGGAGCGGCTGTCGTCGCTGATGGGCGGCTATCGGCGCACCCCGAACCGCGAGACGTTCGGCGCGGTGGTTCAGTCGGTCGAGCCGGACGGCGTCGAGGAGGTGTTCGACTGCTCGGTGCCCGGCCCGAACTACTTCGACGCGAACGGCTTCGTGGCCCACAACTGCGGCGAAATTAACCTCTTGCCGTGGCAATTCTGCAACTTGTCGGCCGTTATCGCGCGCCACGACGACACCATCGAGACGATGCGCGAGAAGGTCGAGCTGGCGACGATCATCGGCTCGATCCAGTCGCTCGCGACGCACTTCCCGGGCCTGCGGCCGATGTGGAAGGAGAACTGCGACGAGGAGCGCCTGCTCGGCGTGGACATCACCGGCCAGATGGACAGCCCGATCGCCCAAGACGCCGGCGTGAAGGACGGCCTGCGCCACATCGCGGTCGAAGTGAACCGCATGACGGCCCAACAGCTCGGGATCAACCGGTCGGCGTCGATCACCTGCGTCAAGCCGAGCGGCAACTCGTCGCAGCTCGTGGACTGCGCGTCGGGGCTGCACGCGCGGTGGGCGCCGTACTACGTCCGCAACGTGCGCGTCTCGGCCTCGTCGCCGATCGCCAAGGTGCTCAAGGACGCGGGCGCACCGATGAACCCCGAGAACGGGGACGACTCGGACAACCCCCGCACGTGGGTGGTGTCGTTCCCGGTCAAGGCGCCGGACGGGGCGGTCACGCGGAACGACCGCTCGGCGATCGCGCAGTGCGAGTTCTGGCTGCAGAACAAGCTGCACTGGACGGAGCACAACCCGTCGGTGACGATCACGTACCGCCCGGACGAGGCGATCGACCTGATGAAGTGGGTCTGGGACCACCGCGAGAAGGTCGGGGGGATGGCGTTCCTGCCGGCGTTCGACGCGCAGTACGCGCAGCTGCCGTACATCGAGTGCGGCAAGGAGGAGTACGAGCGGCGGATGGCGGAGTTCCCGGAGATCGACTGGAGCAAGATCTACCGCTACGAGCGCTCTGACCTGACCAACGCGGCCCAGGAACTCGCCTGCTCCAGCGGAATTTGCGAGATTGACCCGTGATCCTTACCGTCATGCGGTGAACGCGGAATGGCCGGGAGCGATGTCGCTCCCGGCCATTCCGTTTGCGATCACTCCAAAGGACTTCGGCCATGATTGACCATCATATCTGGATTTGGCGACTCGTTATTGAACGTCCACTTGGCAGGGATACGAAGCGTCATGTCGCTCTGCAATACATCAGGAGCTCTGAGCGTCAAGTATCTGCCGAGACGCTTTGCAAGCGATTTTTTGGCAATTGGTCAGTGGAGAAGGACCCTCCAGCAAAGCAGGATGCTTGCTTGGACTGCATTGATACATGCATACGAAAAGGCTTGATGGGTATCGTTGCGGAAGTCGTCCAGAACGAGTATCGTGAGGCTAGTGAATCTGGCTATGTAATGTCGGAGATGAAAATCTTGCTTCGTATTCTCGCATCTAAGAAACAATGGCGGAAACTGGTCATGGTAATTGATCTTGCAGAGAGGGCGGGGGGTGGAGTGTCTGACATTTTAGAGGTACTTCACGTTCTCCGCAGTTTCATACCGCACATTCCTTCGCTTTACTGGATGCGAAGGGAGTATCCCGAGGACGAAGGGTACTTGAATTCGCATGACCATCATTCAAGATCCATCATCACCGACGCGCTCCACGACCTTGCACCTGAGGATCGCATTTCCTGGCTAACAAGATACTTCTCGATGCTATTAAGTTCGCAGAACTATGTGGTTCTGAAGAGGGATGTAGTAGAAATGCTGCGATGCGGAATTTCGTACCTTGAGATAAATGAGGCATACGGAGATTCCGCAGATTTCAATTCAACTCATCTCACTTTGGACTCATTGATTTCTGACGTAAGATTTCGTTGATAAGGTTGCACATCGTGAAGTTTGGTATGAGCCTTTCTAGAAGAGCCGCGTGCCTCCGAACTGCGGATGCGAGGGGCGACATGATGGTCGCGACGAAGCGTACGCGCAGCTACAAGAGCCTTAGATCCTACTTGAGCGCATTCAGCATCCTGAGCGTCGCGAGCGCCGGCTGCATCCTCAGTGTGGGGAGCTTCGCGTCAATCCTGAGCCTCGGCAGCAGCGGCAGCATCCTGAGTATCGGGAGCGCCGGCTCGATGCTCAGCATCGGCAGCGCCGGCTCGATCCTGAGCATCGGGAGCGCGGGCGGCGTTTTGCGGAAGGGTAAGCGGCCGAGCAGATCTGGCTAGCGCGAAGTCGCCCGGGCAACGACGGTCGAGTCACTCGCCCATCCCACCCCGCGGCAACTCCAGCCGAGGCAGTCACGGATCGTCTCGGGCTGGTCACTCCGTAGATCATTCGCGAGGCTCCGCCAAACACCACGGGCGGGAACGGGGCACCTCCACTCGCTGGTGCCAGGCCATCCGCTTGTCGCGGGTAAGTAGCAAGAGGACCACCACCCGAGCCGCCCGTGGGGCTCCGCAAGCCCGCCATTCGATCCCCTGCCGCCGCGCCCGTCCACGTCGCCGCATCCGCCACCGCGAGGGCGGGCCAACACGCCGAATCGAGAGAACGAACCCACCCTGCTCCTGGGGCGCGGCACCCCGGCACCACCGAAAGCCACCCCGGCACCACCGAAAGCCACGCCGGCGCCACGCCCGAACCCCAGAAACCCACGCCCGGCCGCGCAGCACACGGCCGCCATGCCCGGGTCACCCCCGCTCAGCACGTGAGCAGACATGTTCCGGCGGCGTACTCGAGGAGCGAAACGTGCCGAACTCTCGGACAAGTGCTTAGCTCAGGATGATGGGCCTGTTGACGGCACTCCCACCATGGCGTCTCGGTGATGTGCCGGGCGCTGCTCCTTGGGCCGCGTCACGAGGCCGCATTGGTGGGCCGCGCCGGGCGCTACCAATCGGCGGGGAGGACCGTGGTGCGATCGACCGGCCACCAGAGCGTAACCGCGTCGCTGGCGCCGGGCAGCCCGTGATCCAGCTCCGAGGCGCGGGCCACCACCCGCGACCCGTCCGCCAGGCGCACGCCCAGCTCCGTCAGCTCGCCCAGGAACACGCGGTAGTCGAGTGCGCCGGTCAGGATGTTCTCGCCCGCGCGCGGCGGCGTCCCGATGCGGATCGTCTCCGGGCGCACCGCCAGGATCGCCCGCTCCGGGCCGCGCGGACCGTGGATCGTGTCGCCCGTCGAGAGGCGGTAGACCGCCCCATCCCCATCCTCGCCGACGCGCGTCGCCTCGAAGAAGTTCATCTTGCCGACGAAATCGGCCACGAAACGGTTGGCCGGGCGGTGGTACAGCTCGCCCGGCGGGGCCACCTGCTGGAGCAGGCCGTCGCGCATGACCGCCACCCGATCCGAGACGGTCAGCGCCTCCTCCTGGTCGTGGGTCACCAGCACCGTCGTGATCCCCAGCTCGCGCTGGAGGCGGCGGATCTCCAGGCGAACCTCCCCACGCAGCTTGGCGTCCAGATTCGAAAGTGGCTCGTCGAGCAGCAGCAGCGTCGGGCGGATCACCAGCGCCCGCGCCAGCGCCACTCGCTGCTGCTGGCCGCCCGAGAGCTGGCGCGGGTAGCGCCCCTCCAGCCCCGCCAGGCGCACGAGCGTCAGTACCTCGCCGACGCGCTCGCGGATCTCCGCTGCACCGACCTTGCGCCGCTCCAGGCCGAACGCGACGTTCTTGAAGATCGTCATGTGCGGGAACAGCGCGTAGCTCTGGAACACCATCCCGATGTCGCGGCGCTCGGGCGGCGCGTGCTGGATCTCGCGACCGTCCACGCGGATCACACCGGCGGTCGGCTCGATGTAGCCGGCGATCATCCGCAGCACCGTCGTCTTGCCCGAGCCGGACGGCCCGAGCAGGGTCATGAACTCGCGGTCGTGGACCTCCAGATCGACGCCGGCCACGGCGACGGTCGAGCCGTAGTGCTTGGTCAGCCCGACGAGCGTCAGATCCGCCACGCGGACCGCCTCCGATCTGCCCCGGGTCGGCCACATGCCACGCCAACCCTCCAACAATCAGCCACGCGCGCCGCCGGCGAGCCTCGTTGTCGCGAGGAGCGATCGGGTTGGCGTCGCGTCGGGCATATCGAGCACCCCGACGAGATCGGCCGCTCGCCCATGTTGCCGCTCGGCACCACCAGATCGAGCGTGCGAGTCATCCGCCCCCGCCGGCGCGCCATGGAAGTCCGGCCCGCGAGCGTCCACCGTGGTGACTCCGGATTCGTCCACGAGCGCGAGGAAGCGGGCGCGCAGCTCGTCGTCGGTGGCCGGAGCGGTCGGCCCCCAGCGCGGCTCTTCGGCCGACCCGCCCACCTCGCTCCCGTCGTCCAGCACGACCTCCACCCGCGCGCCGCGCACCCGCGGGCCGTCGCCGGCATACTCCGGCCCGACCTCCACCATCGTTCGATCCGCCAGCAGTGTGACGGCCGGGTCCGCGAGTGCCTCGGCCGTGAACGCGCGCCCCGGACGCAGCTCTCCCAGCGCCAGGAACAGGGCCACGCTCCAGCGCACGCTCGCCTGGGCCGCGATCGGGCTCCGGCCGCGCACCCGCCGCTCCAGCTCGACCGCGTACGGGTACGTCCACACCCGCACCTCGCGCACGCGGCCAGGGTCCGGCCGCTCCAGCCGTTCGAGCACCGTCAGCGCCGGGTGGGCCGCCCGGCAGCAGGTGAACGGCTTGAAGGCGACCGCCTCGACCTCCCAGCCGCGCGCCGCCGGCTCGAACGGCGGCGGCGTCACGGCCCCACCTGCGTCGAGGATCGACTGGGCGACACCCCGCGAGCCTTCGAGCGCCGTCGTCGGCCCGACCATCCCGTCCCGCGCCCACAGGCACGACCACAGCCCGACGAGGTGCGGCCAGCCGCCGTACAGCGTCTTGCCCGTCGCCCCGCCCGTGAACGCGCCGAACGGCGCGCGCGGCGTCAGGCAGGCCGCGCCCGCCAGCGCGCCCGCCAACTGCTCGGCCGATAGCCCGAGCAGCCGCCCGGCCGCCGCCGTCGCCGAGAGCGCCCCGAGCGTCGCCGGCGGGTGCAGCCCGTGCCGCTCCAGGTCGGCGCCGAGCCAGCGCCGCAGGTAGCCGCCCACCTCGGCCGCGGCGATGACCGCCAACACCAGATCCCCCAGCGAGCGGTCGGCCACCTCGGCCGCCGCCCACCCCGCCTCGACCGAATCCGCCCCGGCTTGCAGGTCCAACCCATCGCCGGCACACCCGTTGGCGAGCGCGGCGTACGGCGCGAACACCTGCCGCCCGTCCGCCCAGCGCGTCGCCGCTGGCTGTCCCGGCAGAGCCAGCGCGGCGGCCGGGTGCGCCCCGAGCAGGCGGTGCCCGCCGAGGCTGATCCCGAGCCGGTCCAGGATCAGCCGCCGCGCCGCATGCCGCGCCGACTCGGGCGCTCGCTCTGGCCCATCCGACACGATCCACTCGGCCAGCTCCCGAACGAGGCCGCCGCTCGCGACCGTCATGCTCCCACCCCGCCTCCCCTCCCCGTTTCGGGGAGGGGCTGGGGGAAGGGTCCACTCAGTGCTGCCACGAGCCGGCCCAGGTCCGGCGCGTCCACCAGCCCAGCGACGGCCGCCTCGATCGGCGGCGCGGCATGCCCGGCCAGGCGGCGGAACTTCGTGCGCAGATCGTCGGGCGACGGCGGATCGGCGGCGCTCCAGCGGGGGCCGCGCGACTCGGCACGCAACACCGTCCCGTCGTGCAGGGTGACCGCGACGCGGGCGCCGCGCACGAGCGGCGTCACCATGTCCTCGGCCACGCGCGCCTCGATCCGGGCCGCGAGCGCGCGGCGGCGCTCCTCGGCCAGCGCATCGGGGCTGAACGAGTCGGGATAAACCGACCCGTCGAGCAGCATCGACGCCACGCCGTACGGCACCGACGTCCGCGCGCCGATCGCCGTGGACTGGTCGGCGTCCTCGCTGAGCCCGATGGCGTACGGGTACGTCTCGACGAGCACCGACGCGATCTCGTCCGGGTCGATCGGGTCCAGGCGCTCGACGGCGGTCAGCGCCGGCTGGACCGAGCGGCACGTCGAGTACGCCTTGTAGCCGTTGTGGAGCAGCTCGTCCGGATCGGGCGCCACGTCGGCCGTGTCGAGCGGCGCGTGTAGCAGCGACGGCCCGAGCCCGTCGCCCGGCGCCTCGAACAGGTCGAGCGCGCCGGACAGCGCGGCCCGCGCGAGCGTGGCGGCCTGCACCCCGACGAACGCCGGCCAGCCGCCGTACGTGTCCTTGACCGACGCACCCTTGGTGAACGCCTCGAACGGGCCCATCGGGAGCAGCTCGGCGGCCAGCGCCAGCGCCCCGGCCGTCCGCTCCGCGTCGAGGCCGAGCACCCGGCACGCGGCGGCCGTCGCGCCGAAGCAGCCGACCATGCTCGGCGGGTGCAGCCGATGCCGGCCGATGCCCGGCAGCAGCGGGCGCCCGAGCGCGATGGCCGCCTCGTAGCCGACGACGATCGCCACAAGCGTCGCCCGCCCGCTCGCGCCCTCCCGCTCGGCCAGCGCCAGCGCGGCCGGGACGATGGTCACCCCGCCGTGCAGGCTGGCGCGCGGATTGCCGTCGTCCATCTCGACGTGGTGCGCGACCGTCCCGTTCACCAGCGCCGCGTGCGCCGACGGCAGCCGCTCGACGCCGCCCCAGACGGTCGCCTCGGGCGGGCCGCCGGCCGCCACGGGCTGCTCGGCCCACGCCGCATGGAAGCCCGTGCGCACGCCGACCATCCCGCACCCGAGCGCGTCGAGCAGCGCCAGCGGCGTCATCCCGCGCACGCCGCGCGGGAGCTCGTCCCACGCGGCCGACACGACCCGCTCCGCAACCCGCCGAATCAGCGACTCCGTCATCCGCTTCCCACGCCTTCAGTCGAGGGTGATCCGGTTGCCCTCGGTGTAGGGGCGAACCGCTGGTTCGCCCGCGCCTCGCCCCGAGCGGCCCGCGCCTCGCAGGGCGAGCGGGCGCGCCAGCGGCACGCCCCTACAGCGCACACCTCAATGATCGACGATGCTACGAGCCGAGGATCTCGCGGTTGAAGCGGTTCGTCCACTCGCCCCGCTTCGCGCCGATCGTGTCCCAGTCGAAGTAGAGCAGCCGATCCAGCGGCACCAGCGGCGCAATTTTCGGGTCGAGCACCACGTTCCGGTTGGTGACCGCCAGCAACAGCTCGTTGGCGAACTTCGTCTGGACCTCCGTGCCGAGCACGTAGTTCGCGAACGCCCGCGCAAGTTCCGGCTCGGGCGCGTTGACGACGAGCTGGAACGTCTGCGGCAGCGTGCCGGCCCCCTCGGCCGGCACGACCCACTCGACCGGCGCGCCGTTCTTCTGGAGGTCGAGCGTCTGGTTCGCGAGCGCCAGCGTCACCCCGGCCTCGCCCTGGGCCACGAGGTTGTTGTTCTCCGGGCCGCTCGACCGCCAGCCGAGCGCGTTCGGCTTGATCTGGACCATCTTCGCGAAGCCGGGCTCGATGTTCTGCTCGCCGCCGCCCTCGTTGCGGGCCGCCACCACCAGCGTCATCATGCCGAGCGTACTGCCCGTGTCGAACAGGGCGAGCTGCCCCCGAAAGCGCGGATCCCAGAGGTCGGCCCACGACTTGGGCGGATCCTTGACGAACTCCGTGTTGTAGAGGAAGCCGAGCGCCGACGAGAACGCGATCGGCGCGATGCCGGAGGCGGTCAGAGCGTTCTCCCGGAGCGCGGCCATGTTCGGGAGGTCCGTCGCCGTCACCTTCTTGACCAGCCCATCCTTGGCGAGCAGCTCGGCCTCGCCGATGTCCAGCCAGAGCACGTCGAGCGTCGGGCGGTCCTTCTCGATCCGCGCCCGCGCCACCTGATCCGACGAGCGGGCGCCGGTGAGCTGGACCTTGGCACCGGTCTGACGCTCGAACTCGGGCACGACGAGCCGGTTCAGGTCGTCGATGCGGCCCGGCGCGAGCGCGACGTTCAGCGTCTTGCCGGCGAACTGGTTGGGCGTGAACGTCTGCGTGTCGCCGCCGGAGGTGGGCGCGGCGGCGGCCGGCGAGGGCGATCCGGCCGGCTTGGCGGCTGGCGAGGCGCCCGGAGACGCGGCGGGCGATGCTCCGGCAGCGGGCGACGCGGCCGGGGAAGCGGCGGTTGCGGGTGACGCGGCGGTTGCCGGCGACGCGGCGACCGGCGAGCTCGCCGCCGGGGCGCTCGCGGTCGGCTTCGTCGCCTCGGCCGGCTTGGCCGGCGCGGCGGCCGGCGCTCCGCCGCCGCACGCCGCGATGAGCACCGTCACGACGGCGAGCCAGGACAGCAGCGTCAACGACTGGATGCGGGCCGGCGCGAACGACTGGATGCGGGATGGCGCGAACGACTGGATGCGGGATGGCGCGAACGACTGGATGCGGGATGGCGCGAACGACTGGATGCGGGATGGCGCGAACGACTGGATGCGGGCCGGCGAGCTCGGCGATGACACCGAGCGGATCTGCGCCGGCCACCGATGGGTCGCGGACGAGCGGATGCGCGCCGGCGAACGGCGCGACGTGATCGGACGGGGCGTCATGCGGGGGTTCCCTTCTGCTGGGCGGGCGTCTCTTCGATGGGCGTCGGGCGGGTCACCGGCACGCGCGCGCCGAGCCCCCGCGACACACTGCCGAGTCGGTCCGCGAGGATCACCACGATGGTCGTCAGCACGATGACCACGCTGCTACCGGCGGCGACCGTTGGGTCCTGGAACTGGTCGATGTACTGGAAGATCGCAACCGGCAGGGTGATGATACCGGGGCCGGTGAAGAACAGCGACAGCGCGAAGTTGCCGAACGAGACGATGAACGCGAAGATCGCCCCGGCCACGATGCCCGGCCGGATCGCCGGCAGCGTCACCAGGAAGAACGTCTCGACCGCCGTCGCGCCCAGGCCGCGGGCCGCCTCCTCGGGCGCGCGGTCGCCGGTTTCGAGCGACGCCGACACCGTCCGAATGACCCACGGCACCGACACGATGATGTGCGCGGCCAGCAGCGGCGGCATCCGCCCGACCAGCGGCGCGTCGATGACCGGCTGGATCACGCTGACGATGAACATCAGGATGCCGATCGCCAGCACCAGGCCGGGCAGGTTCAGCGGCGACAGGAAGAACGCCGCCAGCGCCGCCTGCCCCGGCAAACTCGACCGCGTGAGCGCGTAGGCGGCCGGCACGCCCACCAGCAGCGCCACCACCGTCGAGAGCCCCGCGATCCAGGTGCTCGTCAGGATGCCCTCGACGAGCCGGGGCTGCGCGAAGAAGTTGCCGTACCAGCGGAGCGTCAGCCCGTCGGGCGGGAAGCGCAGCACGACGCTCGGGCTGAACGAGTAGTAGACCACCACCAGCGGCGCCGCGAGCAGGAACACGTAGATCAGCACCACCAGGGTGTTGAAGGCGATGCCACCGAGGCTCACTCGACGGGACATGGCGTTAGCTCGCCTCCGGTGCAGATCTTGGAGACGCAGAAGTTAGGGGCAGGCACGGGGGCCATTGGTCACAAGTTAGGGCCGTGAGGGATTTTGTCAAGTGGTGCGAGGATCGGCGATGAATGCGTATGAGCCGAACACGCACGTCCACGTACCGTCCGGTCGAGTT
>Ga0136611_10003495_pt1 | contig 10978 bp, 8 predicted proteins | sample AntDrymUQ2232306_2_FD_106645 | JGI IMG/M metagenome (GOLD analysis project Ga0136611, IMG submission 106645) | Polar desert sand microbial communities from Dry Valleys, Antarctica - metaG UQ223 (23.06) | ecosystem: Environmental > Terrestrial > Soil > Desert | place: Antarctica: Dry Valley... | reverse complement strand
GTTTCTTCATACTCACCACCGCCATGCGATAAGAACATCCTTCCGGTGGCAGGTAAAAGTCGGTGATTTCCGGAAATTGCTTTTGCAGTAATGGTACGAACACTTCATTCAACGCCACACCGAGAATCGCCGGCTCATCGGGCGGTTTTCCGGTATAGGTCGAATGATAAATCGGGTTGCGACGCATGGTGATGCGCTCGATGGTGAATACCGGAAAAGTTTCCTGCTCATTGTAGTAGCCGGTATGATCGCCATAAGGGCCTTCCAGCGCGGTTTCGCCGAGATGAATGGCACCTTCCAATACGATTTCGGCACTGGCTGGTACTTGTAAATCATTGCCAATACATTTGATCACTTCCGTTTTGGAACCACGCAATAAGCCCGCAAACTGGTATTCACTCAAAGTATCCGGTACCGGCGTCACAGCGCCCAGAATGGTCGCCGGATCGGCTCCTAAAGCAACTGCCAGCGGATAGGGTTTGCCCGGATTCGCCAGCGTGAATTCACGGAAATCCAATGCTCCTCCCCGGTGCGCCAGCCAGCGCATGATAACTTTATTTGGGCCAATGACTTGCTGGCGGTAAATGCCTAAATTCTGCCGGGTTTTATTCGGTCCTCGGGTGACCGTCAATCCCCAAGTAATGAGCGGGGCGACATCGCCCGGCCAGCAAGTTTGAACCGGTATCCGGCTCAAATCGACATCGTTGCCTTCCCACACAATTTCTTGGCATGGCGCACTGCTCAATTCTTTCGGCGCCATGTTCAATACTTGTTTCAGTACCGGCAATTTATCCCAAGCGTCTTTCAATCCTTTGGGTGGATCGGGTTCTTTCAAATAGGCCAATAACTTACCCACTTCCCGCAATGCCTCGACCGATTCTTGTCCCATGCCCAATGCCACCCGTTTCGGCGTACCGAATAGATTGCCCAATACCGGCATTGTATGTCCCTTTGGATTCTCAAATAATACCGCCGGGCCTTGTGCTTTCAGGACGCGGTCACAGATTTCCGTCATTTCCAGCGCAGGATCAATTTCCGTTTGAATGCGCTTGAGTTCGCCCATTGCTTCCAGTTGCGCGATGAAATCCCTGAGATCTTTATATTTCACTGACTTAATCCTTAGCCTTGGTTGATGAAAAAATCGAGTGCAATGCCTATAAACACCACCATTCCTACCCAGTTATTGTGCAAAAAGGCCTTGAAACACAGCGCCCGGTCACGGTTACGAATCAAGGTGTATTGGTACGTGATCAATCCCGCTGCAACCATCAGCCCCGCGTAATACGCCAGATTCATCTGCTGCAACTGCCCGATGACCAGCATGATCGCTATAAAACAGGCATGGCACAGCATTACACCCATTACATCAAAACGCCCAAAGGTAATCGCGGAAGTTTTAATACCGATCTTCAGATCATCCGGCTTATCAACTATGGCATACGCCGTGTCATAGGCAATCACCCAGAACAGATTGGCCAGCATCAGTATCCAGACAATAGGTGGCAAGCTATTGGTTTGCGCCGCAAAAGCCATCGGAATGCCAAAACTGAACGCAATCCCCAGATAAGCCTGTGGCATGGCAAAAAATCGCTTGGTGAACGGATACGTTCCTGCCAGAAACAGTGCCGGTACCGAGAGCAGAATGGTCAGTTGATTCAGAGGCACAATCAACAAGAAGGCACAGAGACTCAATCCTGTTGCCAGTAACAAAGCTTCTGTGGAGCCGACTCGACCCGCCGCCATCGGGCGATTTTTAGTGCGTTCGACATGCGGATCAATATTACGATCGGCAAAATCATTGATGACACACCCTGCCGAACGCATCAAAACTGTACCCAGGGCGAAAATGACCAAGATATGCCAATCAGGCAATCCTCGCGCTGCAAACCATAGCCCCCACAGCATCGGCCATAGCAGCAAAAGAATTCCAATCGGCTTATCGAGCCGCATCAACTGTCCGTAGGTTTTAATTCGGTCTGAGATATTCACAATGGTAGATTCAAAATAGCCGGTAAAAATACTTCGGTCACTAAAATCGACTGACCGTGCAAAGTAAATAATGAACGCCGCGCCCACAGATTTGCCGGTTTCATTGTCAGTTTGGCACAGGCGCGATCATAGATAAAATGGCCATGACTGATTTTTTTAAATTCCAGCGGTGTGCGTTTGATTTTCGGATTGGTAAACAAAACAGTCCCTAAAGACCTATTACCCAACCCGCTCAAACCCCGCCACGCGCCGCGCAGATTTTTGCGTGCCACAACAGAATGCGCAAACACCACTGGCGTATCCCCACAGTAAAGATAAACTTCCCGCACCATCGCCAATTCACGGGATCGCAATCCCATCACATCTAATTCATCGCCGTACACCTGACGCAGTGACTGAAATACCGGTTTCACGTAAAAATGAGTACAGCGATCCTGGATACGGCGCGTCAAAGATCCGCGATCCTGTAGCCAATTGCGTTGATGATATGAAACAGAGGTCAGCACAGAATGCCATGCCAGCGGATGAGCTTTGTTCATCGCAGCAGATTTAGCAGATAGGATAGTTGCATGATAGGAATTCTTATGCTGAGATCAGGCAAAATCATTTTGAGAATGGTTGGAACGGGATTATACAACAGTCTCAAAGCGGGAATTACAAATTGGTTGATGCCTTCGGTACTTCTCAGGAAGCCAAAGGATAAAATTCGGTCAATAATCTTCAACCTCATTAGTCAAAATCTTATTGAGTTGACGAAGCCTAATAAGCTAAACGCACACTCAAGTTAAAAAAGCGCCCGCGGCGGAATTGCCGCGTAATCTCATCGCCTTGTGTAATACGTATATCATCATCGAGTAAATTCTGCATAGAGGCTTGCATCGACAAGCCTTTATATAAATTCTGGCTGAACACAAAATCCAGTTGATGCACAGGTTGTTCATATTTATCCGGTGCACCCAACACCCCGGCTGCCAAAATGCGCTTGCTGGAAACGTTGTATAACAGCGTGGCTTGTGTTTTCCAAATGGGATTGTCATAGCCGATCTGGAAATTAAAAATCTGTGCGGAATGTCCTTGTAATGGCCTATCGTTCGTCGTTTGTGCTGTGAGATTTTGGGCAGTTAATTGGATGTTGGATGCTGACCAGGTGTAATTGCCTCCGACATAAAAATTCTGCAAAAGCGGATGTACAAAATCCAATTTCTTCAATAACTCCAACTCAAACCCATAGATATTTGCTTTATCGGCATTCTGATAGGTATTGAGTCCGGCACTACCTTGAACCGCAACCAACTCAATCGGATTAGTTAAATCTTTCGAGAAAAAGCTGGCAAAGATATTTTCAGTCGGGGATAAGTAATATTCCCAGCGTGCATCCCAATTGGTAATAGCCGTTTGTTTCAAGTTGGGATTACCGACGGTTTCCTGGTTGGTATTAATATCGGTAAAAGGCGCTGACGATAATTCTCTGAAATCCGGTCTTGACAACGTTTGACTGAAACCCGCCCGCAGTTGCTGTTTATCCGTGAGAAAAAAAGTTGCATTGACCGACGGCAACATATCAACTCTGTTGAGTCTGGCAGTTGTGGGCGTATTAGTCAGGGAAACCGTATCAACTCTCTGATCATTGTCTTCCCAGCGCAATCCACCCGTTAAATTGACCCTGTCATATAATGTCCAATCCATTTTTCCATAGTAGGAAAACAGCTTCTGGGAAGCATTATACTTATCACTGGGGCGCGTCACATCGCGAAGCTGGAATCCATTTGCACCGATATACTGGGGTCGTAATATATTTTCCAGGGATGGCTGCCCGATTACTGCCACATTGCTCGCATCCGGACCAAAGCGAAAGTAATTAAAACGTTGAATATTTGAATCTCTGGTTTTGCTCTGGGTAATAAAACCACTGCTCAAAATCATTTTGTGATGAGTTGCAAGTTGCATAGGCAGTTTACCATCAACCCGCCAACTCTGATCTTTGTCAACCAAATCTGCAAACATGACCTGATTGCTATCTGCTCGCTGAGAAAAAAATTCGTTACCTTGTCTATTGAAATCATACCGATAATCGCGTGTATTCGGTTCATCCCTGTTGGCGGTTGCATTGGTATATAGCCAATTAATGGATAAATCCTTCAACCGATCCAATCGATGTTCACCGCCTACCTGGTTCATCAATAATTGATTGGAAAAAAACTTAAGTCTCGTCCTACGGATATCACTGGTCTCTGTATCGATAAAACCTTGCGTAATCCTGGCTTCATCAATCGACTGACGCAGAAACATGGTTTTGACAAATACCCGGTGATTGTCTTTATACTGGAGCTCTGTTCCCACATAACCGGTTACCTGCACTTCTCGTAGTGATCTTTGTACATCGAAATCCTGAACCCTTTTTAAATCGGCAGAGACAAACTCACGACTGACCTCATTTTGCTTCCTGAATTCCTGTTTCCAGCCTGCTGCGGCAATATAGCCCAACCTAAAATCGCCAAACGTAAAGCTATCTCCCATAGATGTCTGGAAACCGGTATCCGGCCCGCGTTTTCTCTTATTCACATCCCATACCCCAGATAAATCCTCGCCAAGCTTTTCGGTCTGGGCGGGAGTCAATCCATTCGGGTTAAACACAGATGCTGGTTGCAGGTTTCCATTCTTAGTCGCGTCAGCAAGCGAATCAGGCATTGCACGCGCACCATCGTCATAGCTGGTAAAATCGACCCCGCCTCCTTTGTAAGTCAGGCCATCCTGAAAAGTCGTATTATCATTGACACCCGTTTGCAGATTTAAATTGAAGAAAAACGCATCGGGAATTCCGCGCGTACGCAGTTCCACCGTACCGCCCGCAAACTCCGCAGGACGATCTGCCGAATAGGTTTTTTGCACCATCACGCTTTCTAGAATATTGGTCGGAAAAAGATCCAGTGGCACAACACGCCTTGTTGCATCCGGGCTGGGAATGGCGGCGCCATTCACCAATGTGGTTGTAAATCGCTCGCCCAGTCCCCGGATAAAAATGAACTGACCACCCACCAGCGTCAATCCGGAAGCTCGTCGTAGCGCGCTGGCAGCATCACTATCCCCTGCCCGGCTGAATTGCTCGGCGCCTAATACCGTTGCGACAGAGGTTGCAGTTCGTTGTTCTTCGATAACCGATGCAACAGTACCCGCGAGATGAGGCTCCAACACCACATACTCCGCCAATTCAACACCAGCCGGCGTCAGCTTGAAACTAAGATCGGTATTCTGCGCATCGGTAATTTTCACTTCATCTTGTGTTTGACTGCTATAAGCGCTATGTAACAGCGAAACACTATAGCTGCCTGCGGATACAGTGGCTGTAACCCTTCCCTGCTCATCGGTTCTGAGTTTTTCTTTCGATCCGCTCAAAAAAACCTGCACATCCTTTATCGATTTTCCAGTTTCTGCGGATACAACTTGTACTGTAATCGTTCCCTCACCCTGACCTTGATTAGCTACGCTAGCTGCATCTGTACCTGCCATTATCCCCGCTACAGAGCTTTCAATATTCACTAGCGGTTTCTTCTTACTGGGAAAAAAGGTAACCAGAATCTGAGCATTTTCTGCAGAGCGCAGTGGCAAATCAAACGTAAATTCCCGAGTTCCTGCTTTGATCGTGAACTGGTAAAGGCCGGGGGGTAATTTTCCGGCTATACTCCCATTCGCATTGGTCTTCAGTGGCGCATCTCCAGCCTTCCAGGTATACGTTGCAGGAGTCGCCTCGAAAATCAGTTTTGCGGTGGATTTGTCAAAGGATTCGCTACTGATCAACAGTTCAGCATCCCCAATGGGCAATCCATTCTGGAACAAATAAATGGAGAATTCCGCCTTTTCAGTCTCTCCCCAAGCGGCAGGGCTGGCTAGCATAATTGCTATGAAAACCAACACAGCAAAGGCATACGATTCAATGGCCGGCAACATATAAGACCATAAAGATTTGTTAGATTCAGTGTCCATTTGGCGTATCAAGCCCCCTCTCCACTTACAATTCAATTGCTCGTGAAGATAAATTCTCAATTAATCAGTTAAGGAAAGTGTCTTAGGTAAGGTGTTAAGGCGGTATCAACAAAAATACAGTGAATGATGCTTCTTGAGCAAAATTGACAGTCGACTGCAGTGATCGTACTAGGTACATTGCCATGGCTCGGTTTTGCAAACTTCCATCAAACGACGAAGTTCTGTTCCTTTTCTGAAAAGCTCAGCATTCTTCAAATGATCCAAATGCTTGTTGGCTTCCGGAAAACGATTACTCGAAAACAAAGCATAAGCCAGCGCATAACGCACATCTTGATCTTCCAACAATCCAGTGCGATACAAACTGGACTCCATATTGGCCGCACGCTCATACTGTTTCAATGCTAAAAAGATGGATAGTCTTTGTTTAAATTTTACTTTCTGATCACTGATGCTTTCATTCAGCGTTAATGCTTTGTGAAAACGACCTGCGCGCCGGTAGATTTCCGCCGCTTCGGCTTGCAGGTTCGGATTCAGTAACGCGGCTTGCTCAAGAATAAATGCTGCAGAATTGAGTTTCCCCTGATCCAGGTAAGTGTGTGCAAGTAGTTTTGCGACCATTTCGTCATGCGGAAACTGCAAGCGCGCAATTTCCAAAATATTCAATGCTTCCTGGTATTCTTTACTGAGCCTTAATGCATTTCCTAATGCAATGTAATCAGCAGCGCTGGCTTTTGATCGTTTCAAATATTCTCGGCCGAGCCTGACGGCTTCCTGGTAGAGCCCCAGTTCGACGAAATAAAAAACCTTGCGCTTGAGGAAACGAAAATCCGCCGGAAAAGCTTGCTGCCCGTCATTCAACGTATTAATGGCCGCATCGGGTTGTTTCAGATGCCAATAGGACTCTGCTTTTAAACTGACCAAAGCAGCATCCTTATTGGCTTGTTCACCGGCTTTACCAATCGCATCAATAGCTTGTTTATAATCTTTAAGCCCGAAATGGATTTGCGCCAAATAGATATAAATTGCCCGATCTTTTTGTCCATTCTTGAGAGCTTGTTGCAGGCTATCCTTGGCTGCTTCCAGGTCATTCAGCCCCATATAAGCAAAACCCTGCAAAGTGTAGAATCTGGCCAAATCTGTTTTCTTGTTCTCCAGATCAATGCTTTGTAATGCCAATAAAGCACGGTCGTTATGGCCGTCCTTTAACATGACAGCAGCCAGTTCGAGAAAATCTGTTGGCTGTACCTTATTTTCGGACGCCCATGACGGATTACAGTAAAAACTCAAAACGATCACCGCAATGAGGTAGTGAATCTGTTTGACGATGTGATTTTTCATTTTATGCTTCAGGACTGAACCGAAAAATCAAGATAGATCGAAGCGAATCTTTTGTTTCGCCCAAACCCGAACCGTATCGCCTTTATATTTTGCCGGCTCGAAATGCCATGCACGGATACCTTGCAAGGCAGCCGCATCAAAAATTCCCGATGGATTGGACTCCAACACCTGTACCTGGTTGACTGAACCATCCGTTTCAACAAGTACCGATAAAAGAACATAACCTTTAACACCATTCTTTTTTGCGGCGGGCGGGTATTTAAAAGCCCCTCTTGTGATGGGTTTCGGTGGAACATCCACCAACTCTGCCGTCATCACGGCATTCCCTGTTTTACCTAATAAGCCATCATCCAAACTTCTCCCTTGCCCATCATCCAGACCCAGCGATCCCAGATCAATACCGGAAAGTGCTGTGCTAAACCCTTTAAAAGGTGCAGGGGCTTGCGGCCGAGTCACTTGTTTTTTGGGTTCTACTTTCTTGATCTCTTTCTTGGGTTCTTGTTTGATTTCCCGGGTCATACTGATTTCTGTCACTTCCTGCGGAGGTGTCTTCTCAATTTTTCCCATATAGTGATTCATCACCACGATCAATCCGAAAACCAGTATCAATCCAAATAGCATCGATACCCCTCCTGCCAAGTGTTGTTTCAATTTCATCGTTTCCATTTGTTCTTTACCCCGCTTCTTTTTTAGTTGCCACACCCACGCTCTCGGCTCCCGCCAGGCGTGCCTGATCGACTACTTCAACCAGCTTGCCCGCTGGCACACCTTCATCCGTTACTACCAGAATCACTTTGCTGGAAGAAATACTCAACAAATCACGTAACTTGCTCTGTATCAGCCATAGCCGCACCGGTTCACCATCTACATAAGTATCGCCATTGCGGTCGATAAACAGGCGGATGGCCTTACTCGATGCCGCGACGGAACTACTGGCTTTAGGCCGCTCCAATTCCAATTTCATATCTTTGACAAAAGTCGTTGTCACCATGAAAAATATCAGCAATATGAAAACGATATCAATCAATGGCGCCATATCGATGGTGGCTTCGGCTTCAGTAGGCTCGTTATTTCTCATCATGGATTACCTTTCGTCTTTGTTGCGTGATGACTATGCGTTTGATGGCACAACAGGTCTTTGACTTGGGAAAGATCCTGCTCAATCTGATGTTGCTTCCGATTCAGGATGCTATGCGCCAACAGACCCGGGATCGCGACTGTTAGTCCCATTTGCGTAGTAAACAAAGCCTGTGAAATGCCCCCTGCAATGCCGCCCGATTGGGAATGCAATGTCATGGTTGCCAAGGAATCGAACGTTTCAATCATGCCAATCACGGTTCCCAATAAACCCAGCAAAGGAGAAATCAGAATAACCACCCGTATCAGAACAGAGAATTTTCCGATTTCCCTTTCATACTCATAAAAAGCCGCATCCAGGTCCCGCCGGAGATTTCTGACACCTTTCTTCTTTAGCGCGATGCCTTGCTTGATCGCTTGCGCCACAATATTTCCGGTCGGATTATCATCGTGTTGCTGATAATATTTCAGCATGTCACGCACCCCCATCAGCTTCGGCTCTCTCATCACCCAGAATCGATACCCCAATCCGTACCAAAGCAACAAGATGCAAAGCACCAGCGGTGGCATGACAATCCCACCTGCAGCAAACAACTCCTTGATTAATAGAATTTGCTCGGACAGATTCATTTCACGAATTATTCAATATCAAGGCATTTCCGTTCACAGTAGGGTCAGCCGCTTCTTCCAAATCTAACCCGCCACCTAGAAAAACATTAATGATTCTGAGTGCCGAATGTTCCATGTCACGCTTGATGTTTCGCGCCCAGGAAGATAGCAAGGAACCCAGCAGCAACGTCGGAATGGCAACAATTAAACCCAGTTCAGTAGTTACCAATGCAATGGCAATACCTTCGGACAGTAATTTCGGATCGCCGGTACCAAACTCGGTGATCATGTCAAACGTTTCAATCATTCCGGTTACCGTTCCCAGCAAACCCAGGAGAGGAGCTATCGAGGCAATCACCAGAATGGCTGGACCAAATCGATCCAATGGGCCGGATTCTTGCAAAATCGCCTCGTACACAATGCCTTCCATATGATCCCTGTCATCTTTCAAATGACGTAAGGTATAGTGCAAAACGCGCCCGATAGCGGATGAATCGTCTTCACAACTTTTTTTAGCAACATCCAGATCACCAGAAGCCAATTGCTGAATGATGTGATCAGTAAGCTGTTTTGTATTAGCGCCATTCGCATGCAGCAAATAAGACCGGATCAGGATAAGAAAGACTGCAACGCCACCGAGTATCACGATGACCCAGCCAATCGGACCGCCTGAGTCAATAATACCTATGATGGTTTTTTCGGGCGCTTCTTCGATAGCGTTTGTCCGTGACTCAAACAAATACAACTGCAGCATGTCAGGCTGTTGGCCCTTGCTCAACGCAGCAACGCTTTCCGCACCGGAGTCTCTCCATACTTTGAAATTACCGCCGCCTGCAGGCACTAAACTGCCACCGCCTTCGGCACTGATACCATAGGCTGCAATATTGCCCAAATGGATAAGCGTTCCTTCCGTTTGTTTACCATTTCCCAGAAAGAAATGACCTGGTTTTGTCTGGATTGCACCAAGACTTTGAAGTAAAGACAGCGCTTGTTTGAACAGAAAATCAACTTTAACTTGATCATTACCTTTTGCTTCTTTCATTGCAGCAGGCATTTCAATACCATGATTTTTCAGAGTCGCTTCGGCTTGCAAATAGGTTGTTTCCAAAGCATCGCTGCGTTCTGTGACGGCAGCTTCTTTACGTTCAACTTCTGTTAACTGCATAGTCAGTTGGTCAATTTTTGTCGAACGTTCAACAGAGCTGCGCTCAAGTCCGCCAATCTTGCTGCTGAGCGCCTGTTCCTCGCGGTTTGCAGTGGCTTGATAGGTTCTCAGCCGTTCGGTCAATTCCCGTTTCTGTGCTTCCAGGAATGCGTACTCACGTTTATAGGCGGTTTCGAGATTGACTGCTTCCTGCTTGGATGCGCCTTGCTTCTTAGGTGGTGCAGCTTCAGGCTTTTCTTCAGACGCGGACGCGGATACATCTTCGGAAGTAATCGCCGATTTATTCTCTTTGGCATAGACTGAATTGGCCATCGCCCCCAGCAGTAATGCAATCAATAATATTTTTTTCATTTTCTCAACGGATTAGGTAATTCAAAATAACCCTGGCGTATCTGTTTCTTCAGCGAATCAAATAAAGTTCTGATGCGCTCCATGTCATCCGTGTTATCAACTGTCTCAAATTTCCAACCGCCATCCGCTGATCGTCTGGCTATTCCACCTCTGTTATCCCTGGTCTGAAAAAGAAGGAATACCGTACCCAGTTTTGCAATATCCACCAGTACGTTTTCTCCATCCAGCAATATGGTCTGCTGGTAAATTCCATTTTCCTTACTCAGGCGAATTTCATCTTCTATTAAGGACCACGCTTGACTAACCGCTTTATTGGGATCAATCAGTTGATTAGTAACATTGTTCTCGAGATCATTAATGGCTTTGATGCGATCCGCCGTTTTGAATGGAAAACTTGTCTGAATATGGCTTTTATAGTCATTCAGAACCGTTAACAAGACGGGTTTTAGGTTCTCGCCCGATTGCTCC
>Ga0136611_10003494_pt1 | contig 10979 bp, 9 predicted proteins | sample AntDrymUQ2232306_2_FD_106645 | JGI IMG/M metagenome (GOLD analysis project Ga0136611, IMG submission 106645) | Polar desert sand microbial communities from Dry Valleys, Antarctica - metaG UQ223 (23.06) | ecosystem: Environmental > Terrestrial > Soil > Desert | place: Antarctica: Dry Valley... | reverse complement strand
GTCGCCGCCAGCGCGGGGCCGGGCTTGACGGTGCGGACCAGGCGCTTGCGGGCCTTGCGGGCGACCGAGGGGTCGATGACGGTCCAGCTGCCTCGAAGCTTGAGGATCGGGGCCGCGGCGCGGGCGAGGAGGTCCATCTCCTCCTCGGTGAGCGGGTCACCGTGCAGGGCGACCTGCCAGTGGAAGGCGAAGAGCGTGTCGGGGCCGAACATCCCCTTGGTCAGCGGCTGCTCGCGGGTGCCGGGCACCCGGTCGAGGACAGTGGTCACCGTGAGGTCGCGCCCGAGACCCCGCGGCCACAGCACGTCCACCCCGCGTTGCTGCAGGGCCGCCACTCCCTGGTCGAGCAGGCTCACCAGGTCGTCGGAGTCGAGGGTGATCTGGTCGGGGACGGTGAGCTCCAGCAACCGGTCGAGGACCGGCCAGGCCTCGGCTGCGGCGCGCAGCGCGATGGTCGCGTGAGTGCGGCCGCGGTCACCGAACCCGTGGCTGGCACCCGGACCCGACTCGGCCCACAAGACGCTGGCGTCACAGAGGTGGAGGGGGTTCTGCTCGTCGTGGACCTGCAGCACCACCCGGACCGCACCGGCGACCAGCTCCTCCTCGTCGGCCTCGACGCGGAGCGAGATCCGCACCAGCTGAGGCCGCTCGTCGTTGGCGGCGGCGATCCGCTGCGCCAGCCGCGCCTGCAGCCGCTCGGGGTAGCGCGCGGGCAGCCGACCCGACGCCGGGGCCGTGCGCGGCATCGCGTCGATGACGGCATCGAGGACGAGCCGGACCAGGGCCTCGGCCGGCGCCTCACCGTCGGCGGCCGCAGCACGGGAGCGGGCCAGCATCCGGACCCGGTCGGTGTCGTCGACGTCCAGCGGCGCGACCCGCCAGCTGGGGGCGTCGCCGGCCGGCTCGAACTTCCCGGCCGCGACGAGGCGGAGGGCGAGGAGGGCGGCCCCGGAGAGCAGGCCCACCGTGGGGTGGGCGTCGTCGCGGGCGTGGGCCTTGGTCAGCACCGGCAGCGCGGCCCGGATCGGCAGGGTGACGGTGCGGCGCTCGTCAGTGAACTCGACCACGCCCTCGCGCGGCGGATTGCCCGCGCGGAACGTCGCCGGGCCGGTGACGGGGACGAAGCTCACTGCCTGCCACCTCCGGTCACCCTCCGGGCCCCTGCTCCGGACCCCTCGACGCTAACGCGTGGGACCGACAGGAGGTTCCTCGGGCACGCTTGGCTACGCTCGCCGCCATGAGCCTCCTCGACACTCCGATCGCTCGCCTCGACGGCACGTCCGCCTCCTTCGGTGAGCTCAGCGGTGGCGGTGCCGCGCTCGTGGTCAACGTCGCCAGCAAGTGCGGCCTCACCCCGCAGTACGCCGGGCTGGAGCAGCTGCACGAGGAGTACGCCGACCGCGGCTTCACCGTCGTCGGCGTCCCCTGCAACCAGTTCGGCGGCCAGGAGCCTGGCTCGTCCGGCGAGATCGCCGACTTCTGCTCCGCGACGTACGGCGTCACCTTCCCGATGACCGAGAAGGTCGACGTCAACGGCGACCAGCGCCACCCCCTCTACGAGGAGCTGGTGGCGACGCCCAACGAGAAGGGCGCGGCCGGCGACGTCGAGTGGAACTTCGAGAAGTTCCTGATCGCGGCGGACGGCCGGATCGTCGCCCGGTTCCGTCCCGGCGTGGAGCCCCACGACCCGCGGCTGGTCGAGGCGATCGAGGCCCAGCTCGCCTGACCGAGCCCGTTTGCCCGGGCCCGCCGGGGGTACGCCCTGCCCGACGACGACCCGGGAGGCGCACATGAAGATCGGCTACTTCCTCTCCACCGAGGAGTACACCCCGCAGCAGCTGCTCGAGCAGTCCGTGCTGGCCGAGGAGGCCGGCTTCGACGCGCTCTGGGTGAGCGACCACTTCCACCCCTGGAACGACGAGCAGGGTGAGAGCCCGTTCGTGTGGTCTCTGATCGGGGCGATCTCGCAGGTCTGCAAGCTCCACGTCACCACCGCCGTCACCTGCCCGACGGTCCGCACCCACCCGGCGATCATCGCTCAGGCCGCGGCCACCAGCGCCGTGCTCCTCGACGGGCGGTTCACCCTCGGGGTCGGCACGGGCGAGGCGCTGAACGAGCACATCCTCGGTGGACCCTGGCCCACCGCCGACGTCCGGCTCGAGATGCTCGAGGAGTCGATCGAGGTGATTCGAGAGCTCTGGACCGGCGAGGTGGTCAGCCACCGCGGGCGCCACTACACCGTCGACACCGCGCGGATCTACACGCTGCCCGAGCAGGCACCGGAGATCTTCATCTCAGGATTCGGCCCCAAGGCCACCGAGCTGGCCGGCCGGATCGGCGACGGCTACATCTCGACGCTGCCGGACGCCGATCTCGTCCACCGGTTCCGCGAGGCCGGTGGGCAAGGCAAGACCACGCAGGTCGGCTTCAAGGTCTGCTACGCCGACACCGAGGACGAAGGGGGCGCTATCGCCTACCGCCTCTGGCCCAACAGCGCCGTGCCCGGCGAGCTGTCGCAGGTCCTGCCTTCCCCGAAGCACTTCGAGCAGGCGGCCGAGCTGGTGACCCAGGAGATGATCCAGGACAAGGTCACCTGCGGGCCGGACGCCGACGCCCACCTCGCGGCGTACGAGCCGTTCATCGATGCCGGCTACGACGAGATCTACGTCGCCAACATGGGCCCGCACTACCGCGAGATGATCGCGCTCCACGGCGAGCACGTACTCCCCCGCCTCCGCGAGGGTGCCCCAAGCTGACCCGACCCTCGGCGGTTTGGGTCCTGCTGCGACCGGGGACGGACCGTGACGGCTGACACATCAAAGGTCCACGCAGACTGAGAGGACCCGTCATGCCGATGTCACCACCGAAGCCGACGGCCGAGGGCAAGCGGGCCCGCCAGATCACCCACGAGCTGGGACAGCTGGTCCGGGCCGTCGAGGCCAACGGCCCGAGCACCCCGGAGCAGCTGAAGTTCCTGGTGCGGGCGACCTACTGGGAGTCGGGGCGGTTCGAGCGCGCCCTGATGTTCGCCGTCACCGACGGGCTGCTCGTGCCCGGGCCAGACGGGAAGCTGCAGGCATCGGTCTGAACCCTCCAACGCCGGGTCAGGACTCCACTGCGAGGGTCAGCGGGAGTACGTCGGCCGCCCCGGCCGCCCGGATCGCCCGGGTGGCGAGGGTGAGCGTCCAGCCGGTGACGACCAGGTCGTCGACGAGCAGAACCGACTGTCCCTCGAGACCGTCGGCCTCGAGCCGGTAGCGCCGACCGACGGCCGAGACCCGCTGGGCGGAGTTCATGGCGCCCTGGCCGTGGCCGACGTCGGGGTCGGTGATCGCCCACCGGCCGGCGATCGGGACCTTGAGGTAGCGGGACAGACCGTCGGCCAGGTCGGCGGTGAGGGTCGGCCGGGTGGCCGACTCGACCACCACGATGGCGTCGATGGACGGCCGCCAGTCGCCGAGGACGGTGACGACGGCCTTGGCCAGCGGCAGGGGGACCGGGCCGTCGAGCGTCGCGGGAGCGAAGAGCGCCCGCAGCGCCTGGCCGTGCCCGAGGTCGGTGAGCCGGGCGACCGCGCGGCCCGGTGACGGGGGCCCGGCGATCTTGCCCTTGAGCTCGACCCCGAGGTTGGCGAGCGCGGTCGGCCACATCTTGCGGGGCTCGATCACCACGCCGGGGCGTGCCAGCCGGGCCGCCGCCTCGTCGAGCGCGGCGCCAGAGATCTCCTCGGTGAGGGACATGCCGCCGCAGTTGTCGCAGCGACCGCAGTCCGCGGCCTCGGGGTCGTCGAGCTGATCGCGGAGGAAGCGCATCCGGCACCGGTCGGTCTGGAGGTAGTCGAGCATCGCCTGCTGCTCGCGCTCGCGGGCCTCGGTCACCCGGCGGTAGCGCTCCTCGTCGTAGGTCCACTCCCGGCCGGTCGCCTCCCAGCCGCCACGCACCCGGCGGACGGCGCCATCGACGTCGAGCACCTTGAGCATCGTCTCGAGCCGCGTCCGGTTGAGCTCGACGTAGGTCTCCAGAGTCGCGGTGCTGAGCGGCCGGCCGGCGTCGGTGAGGGCGGTGAGGGTCTGGCGCACCAGCTCCTCGCGGGGGAAGGCGAGGGACCCGAAGTAGGCCCAGATGTCGCGGTCCTCGATCGCGGGGAGAAGCACCACGCTGGCCTCGTCGGTGCCACGACCGGCACGCCCGACCTGCTGGTAATAGGCGACCGGGGACGCCGGCGCCCCCATGTTGACCACGAAGCCGAGGGTCGCGTCGAAGCCCATGCCGAGGGCGCTGGTCGCGACCAGTGCCTTGACCCGGCCGGCCAGCAGGTCCTCCTCGAGGGCGAGCCTCTCAGTGGGCTCGGTCTGGCCGGAGTAGGCCGCGACCTCGTGCCCGCGGCTGCGCAGGTAACCGGCGATCTCCTGGGTGGCGGCGACGGTCAGGCAGTAGACGATGCCGGAGCCGGGCTGCTCGGCGAGGTGGTCGGCCAGCCAGGCCATCCGCTGCTCGGCGGTCTTGAGCCGCACCACGCCGAGCCGCAGGGACTCGCGGTCGAGCGAGCCGCGCAGCACAAGCACGTCCCTGCCCAGCTGCTCGGCGACGTCCTGGGTCACCCGGGCGTTGGCGGTGGCCGTCGTGGCCAGCACGGGGATGCCGTCGGGGAGCTCGTCGAGGAGGGTGCGGATCCGGCGGTAGTCGGGCCGGAAGTCGTGGCCCCAGTCGGAGATGCAGTGGGCCTCGTCGACCACCAGCAGGCCACAGGTGGCCGCGAGCTTGGGCAGGACCTCGTCGCGGAAGCCGGGGTTGTTGAGGCGTTCGGGGCTGACCAGGAGCACGTCGACCTCACCCGCCCGGATGGCGTCGTTGGTCTGCTCCCACTGCTCGATGTTGGTGGAGTTGATGGTGACCGCGCGGATGCCGGCGCGCTCGGCGGCCGCGATCTGGTTGCGCATCAGGGCCAGCAGCGGCGACACGATCACCGTGGGTCCGGCCCCGCCCGCGCGCAGCAGCGCCGTGGCGACGAAGTAGACGGCTGACTTGCCCCAGCCGGTGCGCTGCACGACGAGCGACCGGCGACGGTCGACGGCCAGCGCCTCGATCGCGGTCCACTGGTCCTCGCGGAGAGTGGCGTCACCCTGCCCGCCTCTGGGCCCGACGAGAGCGCGCAGATGCGCCTCGGCCTCACGGCGTACGACGGTCCGGTCGGTCTGCGTCTCGGTCACCCGGACTGTCTACCAGCCGGGGCCGACGGCCGGCTCAGGCCGCCGGGCCCTTGCTCCGGACGTCGGCGACCTGACCCATGGCGTCGCGCAGCTCGGTGAGCCAGTCGTCCTCGTGCTGGCCGACCAGACGCACGCACCAAGCGAGCGCCTCCGAGCGGGACCTGGCGACGCCGGCGTCGACCAGGGTGTCGAGCACGAGTCGCTGCGGCTGGCGGAGGCGGGTCATCACGGGTGCGGCGATGTGGGTCCACAGCTCACGGTGGTCGCCCACCGCCACGCCCCAGCCGACCTTGCGCTCGAACCGGTGCTCGACCTCGCGCGCGATCTCCATCCGGTGCTGGCGGGTGTCCTCGCGAAACGCCCGCGCCCGTCCGGCGCGGGCCTCGGCGACCTCGGCGTCGGAGGCGCCCTCGGCGGTCTCCACGTCGGGGACGGTCAGGATCACCGTGATCTCCTCGCGGTCCACGGTGACGTCGGCCGGTGCGGTCGTCCAGTCGGCGGGCAGGCGACCGGAGAACCAGCCGCGCACCCGCTCCAGCGCATCGTTTGTTACAAACGAGTCCAAACGGACCCACCCGTGGTCCACCCGGTCCCAGATGACCCAGGCGCGTGCGCAGGTGACCACGTGTCAATGGGGGAGTGTGACCATGGCTCGGCACGGGCCATCTGCCTAGCGCCGGTTGACACGAATCTCTCCAGCCTCCGCAGCACCCCTGTCATCCTCATCTCCTCGGCTGCTCTCGTCTTCTCCGCAGCCGGTGGCGCCGTCGCCGCCGCCATGATCACCGGCGCGACATCAAGAACGGCACCGTGACCACGAAGGACATCAAGAACAGCACGCTCAAGGTCGTCGACCTCTCGCCCGGCACGCTGGCCTCCCTGCAGGGCGCGCAGGGCGACCCCGGTCCAGCCGGTCCGGCCGGCCCTGCGGGTGACCCGGGCCCCGCCGGCGCCGCGGACCTCCCTGTCACCCGCCAGTCCGGAGGCATCACCGCCACGACGCTCGGCACCGGGACGTACTGCGTCGAGGTCCCCGGCCTGGTCGCTGCGAACAGCTCGGCGGTGGCCAGCATCGAATGGTTGGCCAGCTCGACCGGCGGGTCCACCTCGGCCTTCATCGAGGTCAACTTCAACGGCGGAGCGTGGCCGGCCAACGCCTTCGGCGTGCGGACCTACACCCGCAACTTCTCTGTCGCGAACGCACCGTTCACGGACTCGGACCAGCCGTTCTTCATCATGATCACGCCCTGAACCGCGGCGGAGTGCCCTCGGGTCACCAGATCCGGACGCGCCGCTCCGGGTCGAGCCAGAGGCCGTCGCCCTCGGTCGTGCCGAAGGCCTCGTGGAACTCGTCGAGGTTGCGCACGATGTTGGCGCGGAACTCCGGCGGGCTGTGCGGGTCGACGGTGAGGTACTGCTGCTCCTGCTCCTTGCGGCGCTTGGTCCGCCAGCAGTAGGCCCAGTTCATGAACAGCCGTCGGCGAGACTCTTCCTCCGCCTGACCACCCTGGGAGATGACATAGGCCTTGTGGCCGATGGTGAGGCCACCGAGGTCGCCGATGTTCTCTCCGACGGTGAGCGCACCGTTGACGTGCTCGTCGGGGAGCGCCCGCGGCGAGAACCCGTCGTACTGCTCGACGAGCGCCTTCGACTTCACCTCGAACGCGGCCTTGTCGTCAGCGGTCCACCAGTCGTTGAGGTTGCCCTGGCCGTCGTACTGCGCGCCCTGGTCGTCGAAGCCGTGCCCGATCTCGTGACCGATGACCGAGCCGATGCCGCCGTAGTTCTCGGCCGGGTCGGCGTCGATGCTGAAGAACGGCTTCTGCAGGATCCCGGCCGGGAAGCAGATCTCGTTGGTCCCCGGGTTGTAATAGGCGTTGACGGTCTGCGGCAGCATGAACCACTCGTCCTTGTCGACCGGCGAGCCGATCTTGCGCAGCTCGCGGTCGGTCTCGAACGCCGACGACGCCGCCACGTTGCCCAGCAGGTCGTCGGGGCTGACCCGCAGTGCCGAGTAGTCGCGGAACTTCTCCGGGTAGCCGATCTTCGGGCGGAAGGTGTCGAGCTTCTCGTAGGCCCTCTTCTTGGTGTCGTCGGTCATCCAGTCGAGGTCGGCGATCGAGCGTCGGTAGGCCTCGAGCAGGTTGGCGACCAGGTCGTCCATCTCCGCCTTGGCCTCGGGCGGGAAGTGGCGGTCGACGTACTGCTTGCCGACGGCCTCGCCTATCGCACCCTCGACCAGACCCACGCCGCGCTTCCAGCGGGGCCGCAGCTCCGGGGTGCCGTTGAGGGTGCGGCCGTAGAAGTCGAAGTTGGTCGAGACGAAGTCGTCGGTGAGGTACGGCGCAGCCGAGCGCACCACGTGGAACAGCATCCACGCGCGCCAGTCGTCGATCGGGACCTCCTCGAGGACCGTCGAGAGGTGCTCGAGGTAGGACGGCTGGCCGACACAGGTCTCGGCGATCGTCTCGGCCGAGCCACCGAGGTTGGTGACGTAGGCGTCCCAGTCGAAGGCCGGGCAGAGCGCCTTCAGCTCCTCGGACGTCATCAGGTTGTAGGTCTTCTGGACGTCGCGGGTCTCCGCGCGCTCCCAGTGACCCTCGGCCAGCCGGGTGTCGATCCGCAGGACCGTGGCCGCAGCGGCAGCCGCGTCGTTGTGCTCGGCGAGGGTGAAGAGCTCCGTCAGGTAGGCGACGTACTTGTCGCGGACGTCGGCGAACTTGTCGTCGCGGTAGTAGGACTCGTCGGGGAGCCCGAGGCCGCCCTGGACGATCTGGAACAGGTAGCGGTCGGAGTCGCGGTCGTCGGTGTTGACGTAGGAGCCGAAGATGCCGTGCCCGCCGACCCGCTCGAACTCACCGAGGAAGGCCGCGAGGTCGCGTACGTCGCGGAGCGCCGCCACCGCGTCGATCAGCGGCCGCACGGGTCGCAGCCCGCGCTTGTTGATGCCGGCCTCGTCCATGAACGAGGCGTAGAGGTCGCCGATCTTGCGGGCGTCCTCGTCGAGGTCGTTGCCCTCGGCTTTCGCCAGGTCTTCGATGATCTGCCGGACGTGCTCCACGGCGTTGTCCGCGAGCTCCACGAAGGGGCCCCAGCTGGAGCGGTCCGCCGGAATCTCCGTCTCGTCGAGCCAGCGGCCGTTGACGTGGCCGAAAAGGTCGTCCTGCGGCCGGATGTCGGGGTTCATGCCCGCGCGGGCGTCATCGAGAATCGTCACGCTGACACCCTAACCGGCGGGGTTCTGCTGGGGTCTGGGTGCCTGGATGGTGCTTTCCGGCACAGAATGACCGTGGCTCCTCAGCCAGCGGAGGCCGCTTCGAGCGTCAGAGATCGAGGTGGTGGGCACGGGCCTGCCACTGGGAGACAGGTCGATACGCCGATTCTGCCCTCGGCGCTGCTGAACAGACAAGCGCAGCACGCCACACGGCGTACCGGGCTCATCGGCGCTACAGAAACCTCAGGCAGTCCGGCGCCGAGGTGAGAACATCAGAACCACGATCACAACCGTCAGCATGACGCTGACCGCGGTCAGCACCTTGATGGCCGCCGGCACGTCGACGAAGAACGCCGGCAATGACGTCAGGGTGATGACGATCAGGCTGGCGGCCTTGAGCCGGGCCGCCGGACGGCTGCCCCTGCGCCAGGCCACAACGCCGGCAACGGTCGCGACGACGCCGAGGACCTGCTCCTGGTGTCGCTGTGCTCGTGCTGACGATGTTCGACGACGACGACACCGTGTTCGCGGCGATGCGCGCCGGAGCCCAGGGGTACCTGCTCAAGGGCGCCGAGCAGGTCGACATCGACCGGGCGATCCGAGCCGTGGTCGCTGGTGAGGCGATCTTCAGTCCTGGTGTGGCGCAACGCGTGCTCGGCTACTTCGCTGCTCCCCCGGCGGTCGCCGACCCGTTCCCCGACCTGACCGCCCGCGAGCGCGACGTCCTCGATCTGGTCGCGGCCGGTCATCGCAACTCCGCGATCGCTGAGCAGCTCGTGCTGTCACCCAAGACGGTTGCGAACCACATCTCCTCGATCTTCTTGAAGCTGGCCGTCGCGGACCGCTCGGCCGCGATCGTGCGAGCACGCCAAGGCGGCCTGGGCGGGTCGTGAACGCCACCCTGGCCGCGGCAGCCGTGCTGGGGCTGGTGACCGCCGTCTCCGGCTGGTTCATCTGGCAGAGCGCGAGGTCCCGTGCGTCGGGAGCAGCACTCTTCCTCGGTGGTGCGCTGCTGCTGATCGGCTGTGCGTCGTCATTGCTGGACCTGAACTCGGTGACGCCGACGGCGTTCCGGCTCGCTGGGGCTCTGGTGCTCCCGGTCGCGGTGGTGGTCTATCCGCGTCCGTCGTGGCGCGACCCGCTGTCGTTCGTGCTGCTGACGCTCATCGGCGCCGCTGGCACTCTCAGCGTGGTGTGGCCGGACTCGTTCGAGCAGATGGGCTGCGTGATCGTGAGCGCCCTGCTGGTGCAGGCCCGGTGGAGCTTCGAGCGAGGCGACGCAGAGGTACGCCGGGCGCTCACCTGGTCGTCGCTGGCCTGGATCGGCGCCGGGCTGGTCACGTTGTTCCTCAGCTTCCTCAGCGAGTCCGCGGGTGCGAGCACCACCGGCCTCGACTCCGACCTGGTCGGCACCGCACTGGCAGTCGTCGGCCCGGCCGCCATGGTCATCGGCGTCGTACGGCCCGATCTGGTCGACGTGCGCGGACTGGTGACCAGATCGGTCGTCGCCGCCACCGTGCTGATCACCTACATCGCCGCAGTCGTGGGTATCGTCTCGACGATCGAGGCCATCCGTGGCCGTCCGCTCGAAGTGACTCCGACGATCGTGATGTGCGCCGCCCTCGCCTTCGGGGTGCGGCCGCTGCAGGTGATGCTGCGCGGCGTGGTCGACCAACTGCTGTTCGGGGACCGCCCCGATCCGCTCGCCGCGGCGACCAGCCTGGCCGACCGGATCGGCGACAACCCTGCGCTTGCGCTCGACGCTATCCGCGAGTCACTTGTTCTCCCCTACGCGAGCCTTCGTGCCGGTGGTGAGCTGCTCGCCGCCTCCGGTTCGGAGGTGACCCACACCCGGGTACTGCCGCTGCGGCTCGGCGAGGACGCGGTCGGCGAGATCGTGGTCGGCCTGCGTGCCGGCGACCTCGGATTGCCGGCGGCCGACGAGGACGTCCTGCGGATCGTGGCGCCGTTGCTGGCACAGACCCTTCGGGCCCGAGCGATGAGCCGCGACCTGCAGCGATCCCGGGAGGCGGTGGTCACCGCGGTGGAAGATGAGCGCCGGCGCCTGCGCCGGGACCTGCACGACGGGCTCGGCCCAACGCTGAGCGGAGTCGCCTTCGCCACCGACGCGGCCCGCAACCAGCTGCGCTCGAACCCCGACAAGGCCGACGAGCTCCTCGTGCTGCTGCGAGCGGAAACCGCGGGCGCGATCACCGAGATCCGCCGCCTGGTCGAAGGCCTGCGCCCCCCGGCCCTCGACGAGCTCGGCCTGGTGGCGGCCGTGCAGCAGCACGCCTCGAACCTGCACTCGGCTGCCGGGACGCCGCTTGCGGTCAGCGTCGAGGTGCAGGCTGCTCTTCCGCCGCTACCGGCCGCCACCGAGGTCGCCGCCTACCGGATCATCATCGAAGCGCTCACCAACGTCGTACGCCACGCAGAGGCGACCCGCGCGGTCGTCGAGCTGGCAATCGCCGATGACGCGCTCGCCCTGTCAGTGCGCGACGACGGTCGCACGCGTGGCGACTGGACGCCCGGGGTGGGCATCGCGTCAATGC
>Ga0136611_10003493_pt1 | contig 10979 bp, 10 predicted proteins | sample AntDrymUQ2232306_2_FD_106645 | JGI IMG/M metagenome (GOLD analysis project Ga0136611, IMG submission 106645) | Polar desert sand microbial communities from Dry Valleys, Antarctica - metaG UQ223 (23.06) | ecosystem: Environmental > Terrestrial > Soil > Desert | place: Antarctica: Dry Valley... | reverse complement strand
GCCGGTGCCGCGACGGTCCGGAGGATCGCAGCAGTTGGGCTAGGTACCGGAAGTATCGCGTGCTACGGCCGCGCCGGAGAAACGTGGACTTATTATGAGATCGACCCTGTCGTGGCCGCGATCGCCATGAACCCAAGCTACTTCACGTTTCTGCGGGACTGTCCGCCAGCGGTGAAGATAAGGCTGGGCGACGCGCGGCTCACTCTGGGTGAATCCGCAGCGGGGCAGTACGACATGGTGATCCTCGACGCATTCAGCTCCGACGCCATTCCGGTGCATCTGCTGACGCGCGAGGCTGTAGCCGGTTACGTCAGGATACTGGCGCCCAATGGCTCAATCGTAATCCATATCAGCAACCGGCATCTTGATCTCGAGCCGGTGCTTGCGGCAATTGCGCGCGACCTCGGGCTCGTGGCGCTCGTCAGGCGTGATCTTCCGATTCCGCCGAGAGAACAGGCGACCGGGCGGGTTCAGTCGGTGTGGGCTGTTCTCGCGCGATCGACCGACGATCTGGGCGGGCTATCCGCAGACACGCGATGGGGAGTATTGCGCTCAAGGGCCGACGTTACCGCATGGACAGACGATTTCTCGAATATCATGCGGATCTTTGCGTGGCGTCGATGACGACGGTCTATCGACACGACCGGAGCTCTTGCTGATGGTTGGTGGCGCGCGCGTCATTGTCGTGCTGCCGGCATACAACGCCGAGAAAACGCTTGCCGTCACGCTCAGTGAGGTGCCGGAGGGGGTGGTCGACGAGTTCCTGCTGGTCGATGATGCGTCCAATGACGGAACCGTCGCCGAAGCCCGCCGACTCGGCGTGCCATATATCGTCCATCCAAGAAACCGGGGGTATGGCGGCAACCAGAAGACCTGTTATGCGGAAGCGCTCAAGCGTGGAGCGGACATCGTCATCATGTTGCACCCCGACTATCAGTACTCGCCCAAACTGATTGGGGCGATGGCCTGGCTGGTGGCTTCCGGCGAATTTGACGTCGTGCTGGGATCCCGAATTCTGGGGACCGGCGCGTTGAAGGGTGGAATGCCCGTTTACAAATACATCGCTAACCGTGCGCTCACTTTCGTCGAGAACCTGCTGCTCGGCGTGAAGCTGTCGGAGTACCATACCGGCTACCGGGCTTTCTCCCGGCGAGTTCTCGAGACGCTGCCGTTAGTCGCGGCATCGGACGACTTTGTGTTCGACAATCAGATGCTCGCGCAGTGCGTGGCATTTGGCTTCAACATCGGGGAAATATCGTGTCCGACGAAGTATTTTCCCGAGGCGTCGTCGATCAATTTCAGTCAATCGGTGGTATACGGCATCGGGGTGCTCGAGACTGCAGTTCGCTTCCGTCTGCATCGGTGGGGGCTACGCAGCGATCCGCTGTTCATCGAATACTCATCGGCAGTTGACGACGCCCCTGGAGATAAGCGATCGGGGATTTCCAGGCAGTCGCCTCCGTGAGCGACGGCGGAGTCGGCAACGACGACGCCCAGAGTCCGCGGACGACATTTACGGTTGGTGCAAAGCACGAACAGTCCGCGGCTGCCGCCTCCGGCGACTGGGCGCGATTCCCGACCGCCGTGCTCATCATCGGCTTGTCGGTACTGGCTCTGCTGATCAGGGTAAGTCTCGCAAGGCAGAGCGGGCTATGGCGTGACGAGGGTCTTTTTCTGTTCGTTGCCCGCGTTGACACATGGTCCGCGATGCTGGAGTTCCTCCGCTTCAATGAGTCCCATCCCCCGCTGTTCTATGCAGTGATGCGGGCATGGATGTCGATCGCCGGATCGAGCGACGCAGCTGCTCAGGTGATACCGGTAATACTCGGCGTCGCCTTGGTGCCTGCCATTTATTCGGCCGGCGCCTCACTGTTTTCGAGGCGAGCAGGGCTCCTCGCCGCGACACTCGCCGCGTTGTCTCCCGCACTCGCTGAACACGCCGCCCTGGTGCGGCCGTATTCGCTTCTGCCGCTGCTCGCACTGTTGTCGAGCTACACGCTGGTCCGCGGTTTCCAGCACGGCGGCCGGCGAGTCTGGTTGACGCATATTGTGAGCACACTGGCGATTCTCTACACTCACAACTGGGGAATACTCGTCCTCGGAGGCCAGTGGGTTGCCGCGGTTTGTGTGCTGCTGCAAAAGAGTGCTCGACCCGGCACCGCCATAGTTCGCCAGTGGATCGTTTCTCAGCTGATGATCGCAGTCGGCTACGCGCCGTGGATCTCCACTCTTCTGTATCAATCCCGCCATGCGGGGCACGCCCCGCCCTCGATAGACGGTCTGGCCGAGTATTTCCAATTCGTCGCGGACGGGTTACGGCGCTTTTTCGAGGCAACGCTCGTCGGATACATGCCAGTGGACGATCGGGCCATTCTCGCGGCGGCCACTCGAGACTTCGCGATGCTTCTTTTCGCGTTCGCGGCGGTCGCAGTCGTAGTCAGGTTTCTCGGGCCCCGACGACGTGTCGACAGCGCATCCACGCAACTCTCCCCGTCGGAGCCAGCGGCCGACGGTCTCGAGTTGTATGGGCTCCCATTGATAATCCTCGTCGCGGTGCCGGTGTCCGCGTGGCTCGCCGCGCTGGTGCTTTCGCCGCGCTCGAATCTTCTGTTGACGAGTTGCATGGTCACCCTGGCGCCCATGTTTATCCTCGCGTTTTCAGTGTGGCTGACCCGGCACCGCACCGGCTTGCTGGCAGGAGGATTGCTTGCGGCTGCGGCCATGCTCGTGGCGAAGAACGGTGCATCGCTGGTTGCACTGTCCCGAGGGTCCAGATCGAATGCGCGGGAGATCGCGAATGCCGTCGCTGTCCAGACGAGCGAGTCAGACCTGCTGATCATCGCCCCCGAGTGGCTGGCATCTTCCTTCAATCTTTACTACACACCCGACATCGACCAGATAAACTTCCCTCATTTCGGCCGGGAGGGTGCGATAAGTCACTCCGGCGTTCGGGCACGGTCATCAGACCCGGCGGCACTCTTGCGCGTTTATCAGCACATCCGCCGGGCGCGCGAGGCGGGACGCCGCGTGTGGCTGATCACTGAACGCGATCTCGTCGTCGACATGTCTCCTGAAGAAATAGCGACAGGGTTGAAATCGCCCAGCTACGGCTTCGTGGGAACCGTTCGGGCCAACCAGATCCGCACCGAGCTCGTCTCGGTCTACGGCCCGCCCGATACGTCAGTCACGGCGAGAACACCACCCACGCGATTCGAGCATTTCCGCGCGTATCTTTTCACGGTCCCCGGCGGCCAACAATAGAAATACGCGCGACTGCGGCATCGAGCCACGCCGGCACAACTCCCTCGTTGGGTCGTCTCAGGACGACAATCAGTGCCGGCAGATAGAGGCCAAGCAGAACGTACGGTGCAGCAGGGCCAACGTGTGGTGCTCCATCGCGCAGTATCAAGAACCAGGTGACGGCGGCCGCAAGGCCGGTTGCCGCCAGCCCGACCGCCTCCCCGCGGGTTCGCGCCACCAAACCGAGCGGAAGCTGATCAGCGAAATAAAGAAGTTGTGGCACAAGCGCCATGGCCAGCAGCAGCCGCGCTTCCGGCTGACGCCATCTAGCGATCGCAAGGATCAACACCCATCCCAACGGCTTCATGATCGGAGAGGGGTGCTCGGCGATCGGGTGATCGGCAACGTAGCGGGCGTTGGCGAGCCACTCGAGCGGCCAGGTCGGCAATAAGGCGAACGAGAGCAGGCAGATTGCGACGACGCTGGCGGCTCCGACCCATGTCGGACGATACGCGAAGCATGCGAGCCCGATGTTTGGCTTGCATGCCAGGAGAAAACCCGCTCCGGGAATAAGCGCGCCAGCGACGATCAACGGCGACCATTGTCCCAGAATCGCCGCCATGATGAATGCCGGTCCGCCCAGCGCCCACAGTCGCCACATTCCCTCTCTGCAAAGGCGCCACGCAAGCCACGCGCTCCCCCCGCCGAAAAAAATGCCGGCCGCGACCGGCATTGTGAAGAAGTGCAGCGGCCACGCGACGATCAGCGCCGGCCCGGGATAGAACAACGCATCGGGCAACGGCCAGATCGGATCACCAGGACGGAGTGGATACGGGTTGATCCCGCTCGCGAATAACCGCGACGCCCGCCAGAAGAACTCGAAATCCATGGTAACGGCGTTGCTCGCGGCTTTCAGTGCGCAAAGCCCTCCCGCAGCGATGCCGATTGCAATGGCAGCAAGGAGGCGACTGCGGATCGGGGCAGTCACCGGTGCGTTTTCACCCTGCGACGTCATCACCGCTTCGCTGACCGGGAGCCATGCGGCGAAAGTTTCCAAGCCGGCTCTCGATCCAATCCGGCAGATTCCCTTCGTTGGGGCGCAGGAGCACAATCGCAAGCGCCGGCAGATAAAAGCCGGCCATCACGAACGGTTGCGCCTCATCGGGATACAACTCTCCAGGTCCGACTAGCGACCACCAACCGGTGAACGCAGCCACGCCGCTGATTGCAAGTGCAACCGCCTCGCGGCGTGTTCTCGCGACGAGACCAAGAGGGAGCTGGTCGGCGAAGAAAAGCAATTGCGGCACGCAAGCCATAGCCAGCAGGAGCCGTGCTTCTGGTTGACGCCACCGCAGCAATGCGGCAAGAAGCAGCCAACCGAGCGGGACCGTTAACGGGGCTGGGTGCTGTACGACCAGCTTTACGTTTTCCAACCATTGCTGCGGCCACGCGGGTAACAGCCAGAGAGAAACTGCGGCCACGAGCGCAACGCCCGCAGCGGCACGCCAGGTCGGCCGGTATGCGAAACACGCCAGCCCGAGCGTTGGCTTGCAGGCAAGGAGAAACCCTGCCCCGGGCACGAGCGCTGCAAACGTGATCAGTGGAGACCACTGACCAATCGCAACCGCCATGACGAACGATGGAGTGCCTAGCACCCACAGGCGCCACAATCCGTCAGCCGACAGACGCCATGCAAGCAGACCGCATCCCAGGCCCATAAAGGCACCGGCGGCTGCGGGCATCACGAGCAGGTGGAATGGCCAGGTGACGAGGAGCGCTGGGGCAGGATAGAAGAACGCGTCCGGCAGTGGCCATCCCGCGTCTCCGGGCCGCAAGGGGTACGGGTTGACGCCGTCTGCAAACAGTTGCGATGCGCGCCAGAAGAACTCGAAGTCCATGGTAACTGCCACATTCGTCGCGGCCTTCAACGCGCTCAATCCGCCGGCGACAACTCCGATGACGATCGCGCCAAATATGCGGCGGCGTAGAAGGGCATGTGCCGGCGTTACGGCGGTACCGGAGCGATCGCTATCTATCCGCACGCCGCTCCATCAGCACGCCTTCGGGGGTAGCAAGCGCCACCCTCCAGCCACTGGACTCCAAGGTGGTTTGCAGAGGCGTGTTGTGACCGACGATCACCCATTTTATTCCGACTCCTGCCAGCGAGCCAATAAATCCGGGCTTGGCGTGAATCAGCCCCAGATACGTGTCCCACGTCGCGATCGTGGGAGTCTCTATTCGTCCATCGACGAAGGTCGCTACCCTACTTCCGAGTCGATAGGCGATGTAACCGCCCCAGCCCTGATAGTTGAAAATAGGTTCACGCGACGATTTGTCCGGAAGCTGGCGCTCCAACTCGTCTACAAGTGCGACGGGCATAATCGGGGTCAGGCGGCCAATCGAATCGGGCAAGAGTGGGCGCAGCGGCTGCAGCAGCACGGCGGCTACTGCGATTACGATAGGGATGGCCAGTGCGCTCCCGCCAGTCGCCGGAACATTCCCCGCCGCGCGCGACATCGATCCCGGCGGCCCGAGCCACCGGCAAATCTGCTCTGCCAGAAGCGCCGTCGACGTCAGCACAAACCACGGGAGTGAGCGCACTGCCATGACGCCCATGATGAAGGTAGCCACCAACAGGAATAATTCGCCCGAGCGATGGGGATGGCGCCACGGGCGTCCGGCGACCACCAAAAGTCCAAAAGCCCAGTACGGCGCGCCGAACTCTGTCCACGGCCAGGCCGGATCCCACTCTGTGGCCAACTGAAGCACGATCTTGTTTGCCGCCTGTCCGTAGGCGTAAGAATAGAGGGCGGGACCAACAGGGTTAATCAGCGGGACTAGCAGCGCGATGACGGCCGTGATTAGCAGCGGCCAATTCTCACGTACATGACTCTGGAGTTTGCGCGCGCGCAGCCCGTTGACCAGCGGCCCGATCAGAAAGGCCAGCGGCAGACCCTGTCCAAGTACGAAGGCACCATGGACATTGGCCCAGATGAGCATGAGGGCGCCGTAAGCGATAGGCAACCACCTACCTTGGCCGCGTCGTTCGATGAGAAGGAGCGCAACAGGAAAGAAGAGGAGCGACAGCGCCTGCACGCGCGGTATCAGGAAGGGCTTGAGCACGGCCAGCGCTACTAGCATTGCGAGCGCCGCACCCATCACAGAGGTCCGCGTCAGCGCGCGCCAATAGATAAGCAGCAAGCCGCTGGCGACCAGAGCCACCTGGACAGCCACAGCTAACGCGGCGGAATCACTAATGGCGAACAGCAACTGTGCGCCCCACTGCGGATTGATCGCCCCTTCGACCATTGGGGTGTGGGTGAACGGTAGCGCGCGGCCGAGGTCGGCGCCGGCCAGAAGCTCGCGCCCGGATGCGATGGAAAGCCAGAAGTCATCGAGCGGTGCGGATAAAGCCACCGACACCACCCCGAGTAGCAGCGCGAGAAACTGAGTCCACCCGCGCTCGTGCCAGTTTCTAATAAGGTCTCGGGCCTGCTCAGCGGCGGTGCTCAATCAACCCCCGTGGCGCAATGTGCGTACCGAGCGGCCGGGGGATTCCGGCGTTTGTAGAGAAATCTTGCGGCAGCTGTTGCAATCATGGCAGCGACAATTGCCCGCTGATCGCGAGTTCTACGGGCGATGGTTTCCGGAAACTTCCAGTCAGCCCATCTCACGCGTGAAACTACCTGAAGAGAAAGGTTGACCTTGGTTGCACCAAATTCGGCGATGCCCAACTTACCAGACCCTTTGCGAGAGTCAACAGCGATCGCCTCGCGGTATCGAGCGCACACAGCTACGTCATGTTACGTATTGGCTCTAATCGAGATGAAGGTAGATTCGGCCCGGTCGCAAGACGATTCCCTTACACTGGAGAGCCCGTGGCTGCGAGTCGGATTCGCGCAGGCGCCGTGATGCCTGGCTTCGATGAAGTTCGCACTAAACGTAAACGTCGATTGATCGCGCTTCGACTCGACCTCACAGTTCAGCAGACGACGGCCGCCGCACTTCGCTTGTCCGCACGAAACCCGGCACACTGGCAAGCCGAAGTCGAAGTACTGTGGGGTGGTGACGAATCGATCGCGTTCTTGTCGGTCCGCTCCGCGTTTGCAGCGATGCTCGAGGCTGTTGCGTGGCCCGAGAAGAGCGAGGTGCTCGTCACAGGGATCAACATCGTCGACATGGTGCGCATCATCGACTCCCTCGGGCATGTGGCCGTTCCGATAGACATTGACCCCGAAACTCTCGCACCTGACATAGCCGAGATCGCGAGAAGGATCGGTCCCGCCACGCGGGCTCTCGTGGTAGCCCATTTGTTCGGCGGCTCCATCGACTTGAGCGAAGTAATGAATGTCGCCCGCAGCCGCGATGTGATGGTGATTGAAGATTGCGCGCAGGCGTACACCACGCGGCGCGCTCGCGATCCGCGCGAGAGCGACGTGAGATTGTTCAGTTTTGGACTCCTGAAAACCGGAACCGCGCTTGGCGGAGCACTCGTCGACGTGGCCGATCTCGGACTCAGGGAGAAAATGAGAAACATTCAGACGTCGTGGCGGCGGCAATCCAGATTAAGCTACGCCGCCAAGGTCTCGAAGGCGTTCTTTTTTCTACTGTTGCAACGCCCCGTGGCTTATGGCTTTTTCTCGCGGCTTTGCGCTGCGGCGGGATCATCGAGTGCTGTCGTATTGCGAAAGTTGACTCGCGGATTCGGAAGGGGAGATGCCGCCGCACTTCTTCGCGGACTGCGCCTGCAGCCGTGCACCCCCCTTCTAGCGATGCTGGCTTGGCGGCTGTCCAGCGAGAATGGCCACAGAATCTCGCGGAGAGCGACGGCCGGCAACAGGATGATGGCGAGACTCGCTGGCCTTGAACAAGCCGACCTCACACGCATCGGTTACAGCCAGGCACGCCACAGTCACTGGCTCGTTCCTGTTTCCGTTCCCGATCCCGAGGGTCTGACACGGGAACTCGCACGAGCGGGCTTCGATTCGCACGGAGCGTCCAACATCATCGCGATCGGTGGGCCGCGAGCGACGTCCACGATAAGCGGACTGGTGTTCCTCCCCTGCTACCCCGAGATGACCGACGAGGCGCGCGATCGTGTGTGCCAAGTGGTGCTGAGTCACTGCCGAGGCAGAGGTGAGGGCAAGGTAGCCGCTGGTCCACATAGCAGAGAGCGAGGCTGAGTCGAAATCGACTCAGCCTCGCTCTTATGCCCAGCCGACACTCAGGCCTCTGGCACCGCCGCGACCGCAACCGCCGCAGTTTCCTCAGGCTTCGCTGCCGGCGTCGGCTTCTGCCAGAACGGCCTCTGATGCACCGGCCTCGCCTTGATAGCCAGTATCTCGGTGTAATAGGCGATCACCCTCGCCTGCACCGACTTCCGGGTGTCGGTAGGCAGGGCCTCGAAAGGCGCGTAGCGAGTGCTTCCCTCATGGTCGAGGCGAAACCACCACCACGGCGGCGCGCCCGCATGCCGCGGGGTCTCCACTGAACAGAAGAACTTGCGACCTTCGTCCACGAACTCGAATTCTTTCGTCACTTTGCCCCTTGGTCGTATGTTTCAATCTAGCTCATTGAAGTCATCCGAGGGGCATTTTTTTGACTCACGGCGCGGGCGAAGGCCCGGCAGTCAGCCATGATGCAGAGCTGACGGCCAGGCTCCCGCCGTGATTACATCTTCGGCAGCAACACCTTGTCGACTACCTGGATGACTCCGTTCGACTGATACACATTGTAAGTCGAGATCCGCGCTGTTCCGCCGGTTTCGTCGGTGATGACGATGTTGCGGCCGCCATTCATCGACGCGGTAAGCGTTCCGCCGCTTGCAGTCCTGAGAATCGTGCACCCCTTCCCCTTGGTGATGAGCTTTTCAAGCACAGCGGCGTCGAGCTTGCCTGGAACGACGTGATAGGTGAGGACCTTTGCAAGCGCACCCTTGTTTTCTGGCTTGAGCAGTGTCGTCACCGTCCCTTCGGGCAGATTCTCGAAAGCATCGTTTACCGGAGCGAACACCGTGAAAGGCCCCTTGCTCTTGAGAGTTGTCACGAGGTCGGCGGCCTTCACCGCAGCAACCAGCGTGGTGTGATCCGCGGAATTCACCGCGTTGTCGACGATGTCTTTCGTCGAGTACATCGCCTGCCCACCAACCGTCACAGTCTGCGCCGACACCGAAGCCGCGGAAGCAAACGCCGCCCCGACGAGCGCGGCCGAAAGCATGATCTTCATTTGATTCGTTTCCTGTTGTTTGAGATGTGATTGTTCACACACTCATTACTAGGTCACATCCCGATCCGATCTTCGCGCGGGCAACAAAGCCAGGAAACAAAAATCCCCGCAGCAGCGTTCGTTGCGGGGATTTTATTCGTATCGATGGAGCGTACAGGGATGGAACCTGCGACCTCCTGGCTGCAAACCAAACACGAAGTTTTATTCACCCCGACATTCTGCCGGATCATAGAAGGAAGTCAAGCGTCGGCGCATGACTTTTCCGACAACCACCACCGAGTTGGCCGCGAGAAACAGACCCACAAACGAGTAAGCGAGCACGCATGCACCGTGATTTCTTAGACGTCAGCTAATTCATCGCTACCTGGCCGCTTCTACGCTCTCGGAATTGCCGTCAGTAAATGCCTTCGCCACTTCAACCTTACCGTCGGCCATCTTGGAGCTTAGCGCTTCGACGAGCGGCCAGCCGCTTACCGTCAGTCCCACGGCTGTATCTGCCAAATGTTGGAAATGTGCTTGCCGCGGCCATTCTCGCGTCGTACTATAGGTCGCTTCGCATAGAATGGCCCCTGAGCAGCACGACTGCCTGGATTCTCGCTGACGCCAGCGTTTGACGCCAACCGAATCTGAGAAAAGCCGAGCTCGGCTCTCCTTCCCACCGCTCGGGCATCGGTAACTCTCTCTTAGGAGGTGTATGATGCGCTGCTTCAGAATCACACTGACGGGGCTAACTGCGTCGGCTTTATTGCTTGGCTGCGGGGAATCGACAACTCCGTCACAGACCCCCCGGCCACCAGTTGACGGCCCGAGAACTACAGCCGCAATTGGCTTCACCTCAACAACAGTGGCTCGCGGAAACGCCGGAATCTTCGACGTCTTCTCGCAAGCCGACGGATACAACGCTCGGCTCAGGTCAACGAGCAATTCGGATGTCTTAGTATCAAATGTTGTCGTGGTTCCTGGTGGGACGTCAGGATGGCACTCCCATCCGGGTCCTGTAGTCATTATCGTCAAGACTGGTACGCTTACGTTCTATCACACGGATTTCCACGGGGGTTGCACGACCAGGGTTTATCAGGCCGGAGGCGTGTACTTCGAGAAAGGTGGAGAGATCGGCACCTTGATAAACCAGGGAAGTATCGAGGGGACGCTGACCGTCACGTTCTTCCTTCCGGCGGGGGCGGCAGCGCGTATTGATCAGCCGGCAATAGTAGGGGCCCATTGCCCTCCCTGATTCGCTCGCCATTTGGTTGTCTTCCGCTCTGGCGGCTCCAAAACTGAACTTTCATTCTACAAACGGCGGCCGGGACTCTTACGATCTGGCCGCCGTTTGATAGTCAGCTCACGAAAAGGGGGCCTCCTCGGGGGGAACCGACCCCGAGACAGGCCCCGCAATTCCGTAAGTTCATGGAGCGTACAGGGATCGAACCTGCGACCTCCTGGTTGCAAACCAGGCGCTCTCCCAGCTGAGCTAACGCCCCAACGCACCAAATATAACGGGGACGCCGGTGATT
>Ga0136611_10003492_pt1 | contig 10983 bp, 10 predicted proteins | sample AntDrymUQ2232306_2_FD_106645 | JGI IMG/M metagenome (GOLD analysis project Ga0136611, IMG submission 106645) | Polar desert sand microbial communities from Dry Valleys, Antarctica - metaG UQ223 (23.06) | ecosystem: Environmental > Terrestrial > Soil > Desert | place: Antarctica: Dry Valley... | reverse complement strand
TGCCCGCTATGTCGCAGCGCTGGAGCCAGACCTCATCACGTACTTCGCCCCCGCCATGCTTGCACTGCTCATACAGCACACGGCAGTGAGCCTCGGCGCGCTAGGGATGGTCCGCGAGCGGCTGGTGAACACCTTCGAGCTCTACGCCGTCGCGCCGATATCCAACCTGCAATTGCTGATTGGCAAGTATCTAGCCTACATCATCTTCAACGCGGTGGTGATGGGCGCGCTGCTCGGGATCCTGCTCGGGCCGTTCGAGGTGCCGATATTCGGAGACCCGTGGCGCGTGGCCCTGACCCTGACCCTGCTGACGCTGACGTCGATCGGCATCGGGTTTCTGATCTCGCTGCTCGTATCCTCCGAACGCACGGCGGTGCAGTTCGCAATGCTCTCCCTGTTGGGCATCGTGTTCTTCAGCGGTTTCGCACTACCGATCGAGTCCTTAAGACAGCCAGCCCTGACCGTATCGTACGCCCTGCCAGCGACCTATGGCTCCCAGTTACTACAGGACATAATGCTGCGCGGCTTGCCCGGTAGAGATCTGTTCGTCTGGGTGCTTGGGATCCTCTCGGTTGTGCTCTTCGCAGTCTGCTGGCTCCTCCTCCGGTGGCGTACTCGCCCCAACTAACGCTGGCCCCGCCGAATCATAAACATTCGTTTACACTTCGTAGACCTCGCTGCCGGTGTGTAGTATAGTGCGAATGTCCCAAGCGGGCTGGTTGAACCAGCGGACGGGCAAGGTGAACAGGGCGGCGGAGGCGCAAGCCGAAGCAGGCCGGGGATGCCGGACCGGAAGCGAGTTCAACGGGTCGCTTGGGGCTTTTCTTTGCCCAATCGCCGGGGGATCGCACCACAGATGGCCCGATACTCCTGGGTTTTGGCGCGGCACCGGGCGGCTGCGAGGGCCACCCCACGACCCTGAGTAGCCAGGGCTGTCGCGCCCGTCGCGACCATTCGGGCGCATCTCTGGGGACCCACCACGGGTGCTCCAGAGTGCCGTCCCGGTATCTTGGCACACAGGGCAGGCACGGAGACTTGCATCGTAAAACAGGCGCGCCACCGCGCAGCATCCCTGACACCTGCTACCTACAACGACGAGCAGAGGGATCGATCCGCCACGCCGCTCGTAGGGGAGACCCACCGGGTCGCCCGGTATCGGGCAAGCTCGCAACCCGCCATCACGCCCTTGCCGTGGGGTTCAATGCCCACGACTCTGGCTGTAACTCCTTCGTCCCCGCGAAGGTGTTTTCAGAAGGCAAAATATAAACGTTTGTTAACAACTTGTAGACCGGCGTGGTGGGATGTGCTAATCTCTGAGTGTCCCAGGCGGTTCGGATGGGCTAGCGGACATCGAAGGTTGACCAGGCAGCGGCGGCGTTAAACCTGCAGCAAGCCAGTAGGACGCGAAGCAGCGCAGTTTGTACGGGTCGCTCGGGACTTTTCTTTGCCCTCCGATCTCCCGCACGGCCCGTTTTGGATCAAACCACGCGGACACCGGGGAACGTCCGGCGATTGCAGTGCTTCCCCGAATCCGTGACGCGAGGGGAACCAGGGCGCTTCTGCTCAGGCAGTCTGCTTCACTCGTGCGCCCCAGAGCACCAGTTCTTGAGCGTCGAAAAGGGCGGAGGCACTGGCTGCACCTCCGCCCCTTCGGGCTCTCTCCCTTGTTACGCGAGCTTATCGTACTGGCTCGGATCCCACGCCAGCGATGCGTAGATCTGCACCATCGCCGAGTGGAATAGTAGCTTCACGGGACGGTCGCCATCGAACCGGAACAGGCCGGTCTCCAGGTCGCGATACCGTGACCACACCGTGTCGGCGTACTCCTGCATCGCCGCACGATAGCGCGGGTCGTGGCTCACTCCATCGAGGAGCAGGAGGTTCTTGAAGAAGATCGCGTTGAACGGCGGATCCTGCCGGTAGAGCCGTCCGTCCGTCTCGTAGTAATCGAGCGCCGTGTCCGCGATACGCTGGGCCTCCATCAGATATTGCTCGTCGTCCGTGATCCGGTACAGGAGGGCGTTCGCACCGAGCATGGAACCCTGGTTGTAGCTCCACTGGGTCTTGTCGATGTCGCCGCTCAACTTGATGTTGTCCCAGAACAGGCCGTTGGGCGCGAGCAGGCACTCGTACACCCACTCGTACATCTTCGTGCCCCACTCCAGGTAGTACGGGTCTGCCGTGAGGTCGTACAGATGGAAGCCAAGCTCCGCGCCCGGCCCGTTCGACACGACGTTGCGGTCCTGGCTCCAGGGCGCCTGGGTCCAGAAGACGCCACCGGGGCAGGGATGGGTCGGATCGTCGTCCCACCCATAGACGTTCAGGTCGAAGATCTGCTTCGCGCGACTGAGCGCCTGCTGGTCGCCGTTCATCCGGTAGAGCTGGACGAACTCAAGCCCGATCCACAGATTGTCGTCGTAGAACTTGTCACCACCCTGGCCGAGCGGTGGACGGACGTACGAGTCGTACCCCGGCGGCGTGGTGGTGCTGTTCCAGTACTTCTCCACTCCTTGAATACGGTCCTGTACGTCGCCCTCGAACTGCTTCGACTTCACGCCGTACAAGTCGATTGTTCCGGCCATCGCCTGGGAGAACGGCCAGACGTACGAGTACGCGTTGCCGCCCTGATGCGGGTACTCTTCCAGGTACAGCCCTGCGTCCTCCTGGTAGAAGTGCTCCTGCATGGCGTTGTATGATGCGACGGCGCGCCCCAGATTCCCGGATTGTCGAACCGGGGACTGAGAGCGCGCGCTCGCTGGCGCAACGCTGCCAATCAGGAGCGCGACCGCCAATCCCAGCGCGAGTGTCCGGTACCAGACGCCAATACTTCGGATGTGCATGCAACTCATCTCCTTCGTTCATCCGCTATCTGCCGACCTTGTCACATACTATAACCCAGTTATCTACTTAAGTTAGTATACTAACTTGCCAGATAGTATACTAACTTGCGGTTGTGCTCGCTGGGGCGGATAATCAAGGCACGGGAGGGTATGGTTGGACACGAAAGCGCCGGTTCTGTACGAGAAGCTGTACAACCACGTGCTTGACGAGATACGGAGCGGCGCCCTGCGGCCGGGCGATCGCGTGCCTTCGGAGAAAGAACTCGCGGATCGCTTCGGCGTCAGCCGCATCACCTCAAAGCGAGCACTGGAGACACTTCAACGAGCCGGGATGATTGACCGCGTGCGCGGCAAAGGGTCGTTTGTCGGTCGCAATCTCCCGTCCGAGGCCCCGCTGCCCGCACTCCCGGTCCGGTGGCGCTCCGGCTTCGCGCGGGGCCGCACTGGTCCGGCGATTGGCCTCGTCGTACCCGACGTGTCGGATGCCTACGGGTTGAAGCTGCTCATCGCCGCAGAGGAGCGATGTGCCGAGCTGGACGCCCACTTGATCTTCCGGCGCACGCATGGCGATCCGGCGTCCGAGCGACGAGCAATCGACCTGCTGGCCGGATCGGGGCTTGATGGGCTGATCGTCTTTCCGGTCCACGGCGAGGATTACAGCCCGAGTCTCGTCCGGCTCGTCCTGGACGGCTATCCCCTCGTGCTCGTCGACCGGTACCTGCCGGGCATCGCGGCGGCGGCGGTGTACACGGACAACGTCGCGGCGGGCGAAGCGATCACGGGCTACCTGCTGGACCGCGGGCACCGGGACATCGCCCTGCTCTCCTCGCCCCAGGAGCACACGACCAGCCTGGAGGACCGGCTGAAGGGTTTTCAGTCGGCGTACACTCACCGGAATCTGGGCCGAGAAACGCAGTATTCCGTGACCAACCTGTACAGCACCCTGCCCGACGCGTTCCGCATCGAGAACATCGCGACCGACGAACAGACCATCCGGCAGTTTCTGGACCGCAACCCGTCCGTTACGGCCTTCGTTGCGTGCGAGTACAACCTCGCGACCATCCTCCTGGACGTGCTGCGCAAACTCGGCAAGCGGGTGCCGGAGGACGTCTCAGTGACGTGCTTTGACGCTCGGCTGGACCCCGGCAGCCCGCCGGAGGTTACCCACATCCGCCAGGACGAGGCGGCAATGGGCCGGACGGCTGTAGACATGGTTTTGGCGCAGATGCGTGGAGAGCGACCGGGCCGGATGACCGTTGGCTTCGAGCTGGTCGAGGGACGGTCAACCGCCGCGCGAGCATGATACGGGGCCGGGCGACCCGGTGGGTCGCCACTACGAGCGCCTTGGCGGATCGAATCCGCTGCTCATAGTCGTAGATGCGTGCTCAATTCAACCCCGCGCAGATCTTCCGCAGGTGCAATAGTTGCCGCTCCAGCGGGTCGGCGTCGCTTCGCCAGTTGAAGTGTGGGCCGGTGCCACCGTACTCCAGCGTCACGACCAACGGGTGGGTCCGTTCCAGCGTCCAGGTCAATACGGCGTAATCCTCTTCGCCCATCTCCTGGTGCTCATCGCGCAGCACCCCGGTCGGGTCGAGCGTGGGGCCACAGACGTGTATCTCGCGCACCCGCTCCAGCGGCAGCGCCGAGAGGTACGCGTACACGTCATCGCCCCGGTTGTGGGCGGCGATTCGGGCGTGCGCGAGATCAAGCAGGAGTCCTACCCCGGTCCGCTCGCAGACTGCGGAGATCACGCGTGGGTCGCTTGATGGAGGCAGCAGTGAGTCGCCCGGCGCGTAGCAGGGCACGTTCTCGACCAGCAGCGGTGTTTGGAGCTGTTCCGCGAACGCCTGCGTGCCCGCGACGAGCCGCTCCAGCACCGCCGCGTCCGAGGGCGGACGACCCCAGTCGGCGGTGCGCGACGCCAGATGCAGCGCCGCGTGGGGGGAGCCGCACGCCACCATCGCGGCGTTCATCTCCTCCCAGGTCCACGGCAGATCGCCGAGTGATCGCAGCCCCGCGCGTGGAAGCACGTGGAGCAGCACGGGCCGCAGTGGCCGCGCGACGGCCAGCTCCGCCGCGAACACATCCCAGCGGGAGAGCTTGATCCACGCGACCTCGACCTGTTCGGCGCGGAGCAGGTCCATGAGTTGCGGCGAGTAGTTGCAGCCGAGTTGTGGCGTCGCTGCGTTGCTCACCTCACGAGACAGTCATGCCGCGTTCCGCCCATCGGCTGCGCCTCACGCCGTGACCCGCTCCCTGGCTATGATCTCGTTGCAGGCGTCCACGCACTCGTTGCAGATAAACACGCCGTTCGGCCCGGCGATCATCCGCTCCACCTGGGCATTGTCCTTACCGCAGAACGAACACGCGTATGGCTTTGACCGTCTCGTCTCTTCCATCTCTCCTCCTCCCTGCTCCATCACGGAATGCCTGCATGCAACTCGCCGACAAAGGAACGGACCACGCGCCGAGAACCACGGTGCGGCGCCAACGAAAGACCAGCGTCTGCGCGAAAGCATAGCACTCCACTACGTTGAATGGTATACACTCAAGGGACAAATACGTGTGACAGAGAGGTACCCGATGGCGAGCAGGTCGATCAATATCTCCTTACCGGAAGAACTCGTCCAACAGATCGACGAGACCGCCCAGGAAGCAAGCCGGACGCGCAGCGAACTCATTGGAGAAGCGACTCGTCATTACCTCACCGAGTATCGATGGCGCAGGACCCAGGATTACTTCTCGGAAAGGGCACGGCTGGCCGGCATCGGGACCGAAAACGATGTCAAAGCATTGATCGACTCTTTGGACGACTGACCACTTGCGCGAGGCATCGTCTTCGACTCAAACGTCTGGGTTTCTGCGACCCTGCATCCGGATAGCCTGCCGGATCAGGCTATAAACGTGGCGCGGCAGGGTCTGGTACGGTCTCTCATAACGGACGAAATCATCGGTCAAGTTCGACGAGCTCTTCTGAGTCCGAAGCTTGCTGCAGATGAAGGCAGGGTAGCTGAGGTCGAGGCTGAGATGCGGCGAATCTCTCGGTTCGTAAAGTTGAAGCTTGGTGAGCACGCCGGTATCCCGCTCGTTTCACCTGGCGACTTCCTCCGCTGGTTACCTGAACAACAGAACGGGGGCTGACCCTCCACTTCGGCTCACCCGAGGCAGAGCCTTACAACGCCCGGCCGTCCCTGCCGCCGCCCTCGCCGGAGTACGGATCGCCAGGCTGCCACTGTGGCGCGGGAGGGGGCGTGAACTCGTCCACGGGGAACGTGACCGCGCAGGTGTGCCTGCTCGACAGATACGCGCCCTCGCAGATCTCCAGCGCGAGCAGTGAGCTCTCGGGGACCGTGTAGTCCGGCGCGCCGCTCTCAATCATCGCAGCCATCGCCTCCAGATGCCGCCGGTGGCCGCTTACCGCGAACTCCTCGGGGGTGAACATCTGGCCGTCCGGAAACGCCGCGTTCATCACCCGGTATGCGGGGTCCCAGCCATAGAGCTCGATTACGCCACGGGTGCCCACCAATTGGAAGAGGAACTGCTTGCCCTGCGCGTTGATTCGGACGTCGTCACCCGTGTTCATCACGACCCGAACGCCACTGCGGGTTTGCGCGTAGGTCACGGCAATGGTCTCGACCTGCATGCCGTCGCGATACGTCCTGGTGCTGGCGTCGCAACAGGCGAGCACGTGCGCCAGTGGCTCGTTGTTTGTGAGTGTCACGAAGTAGTTCAGCCAGTGGATGCCCGCATTGATGATGTCCCACCCGGAGCACTGGATCTCCAGCAGCCGGAGATCGCCGATCTCCCCGCGGCGCACGCGCTCGAGTATCTCCAGCGGCGCGCGCTTCGCGAGCAGGCCGTGCGGCACACCCATAGGCAGCCCGCGCGCCCGGACCGCCTCCAGGATGCGCCGTCCAGACGCCGTGGTATGTCCGAGTGGCTTCTCGACCAGGATACCCCGGAGCGGCAGGCGCAGGGCGTCGAGCGCGATGGGCTCGTGGCTTGGTGGGTAGGTGCTCACGCAGATCACATCCGTCGGGCGCGCGGCGAACATCTCCTCGTGCGTGGGGTACGTCTCGATGCCGGGAAACTCAGCGGCCAGATCCCGCCGCACCTCGGGACGCAGGTCCGCCACGGCGACGAGCGCGAAGAGGGGCGAGTCTGCGAGGGCGCGCAGGCTCAGACGACCGCCCGTCCCACCGCCAACGACGCTTGCGGAGAGGCTATCCACGACGCCTCATCCGGTGACGACCTGCTGGCGATAGGCGTCTACCATGCCCCGCAACTCCCGCGCGGCCTCGTCGGGGTCCGCCGCGCCGACGATGGCGGTGGTGATGGCCGGTCCCGCAACACCCACACCCAGCACGTCCTCGATGGTTTTCCGGTTGACGCCGCCATCGGCAAGCACCGGCAAGGAGACCGCCTGAACGATGCGTTGGAGTCCCGCGACACCCATCGTTGGCCGACCCTCCATCTGCCAGCTTGTCGGGAAGACGGGCCGGGCGATCAGGTAATCCGCTCCATCGGCCTCCGCCTCGCGCGCTTCACGGGCATCATCGGTGCTCACGCCGATCAACATTTCGGAGCCGACGATGCCGCGCACCGTGGCGGGCGGCATGTCCTCCGGGCCGAGGTGGACACCGTCGGCCTGGAGCGCAATTGCCAGGTCCGGCCGGTCGTTCACGATGAACGTCGCGCCGTGGCGGGCGCAGAGCCTCCGCAACTCCTCACCCACGTCGAGCATTCGGCGCAGCGATGCGCGCTTGTCGCGGTACTGGATCACTGTCGCGCCGCCCTCGAGCGCAAGGCGCACCACCTCCGTATGCAGTCGCCCACCCGAGACGTCCGCATCCGTTATCACATACAGGCTAAAGTCCACGTCATTGATCTTCATACCACCTAGCCTCCTTACCCCTGAAGCACGAAGTATAGCGCAACGGCGTCATCGCGACACGGAGCAGGTAGGGGGAAAGCGTTGGGATGGGGTGTGCAAGCTCTCTACTTACTTAACGCCACTTTTCGATCTGATGCGCGGCTTTTCGGGGTTCTGGCGGCGTTTTCTAACCAGACTCTAACCTTCGGAGGCTGGAGGTGACGGTCAGCGGCTTCATTAGCCGGCGGAGACACAACTCCACGAGGCGCCAGCTGAGACTCGCATGTCGTCGATATCGACCCTCAGCACGTAGTTCGTGGCTTCCAGGTACACCTCCAGGCCAGCATCACCGAGCATGATCATATCGAGATCATCTGCTTCGGTGCGGGTTTCCGGCCCGACCGCCACCACCTGGTACCCCATCGCCTCCCACGCGGCCCGCACCTTCGGCAACAATCCCCTGGCCGTCTCTTCGGTGGGGAGGTCGACATCCACTCGGTACCGCGTTGTCCACCCGTCGTTGAACACGTTTCTCCAATGGTCACAGTCCTCGAATCTATTGGCGAACAGATCATCTACCGTCACGGGGCCGACGCCGTGATCGTGGACACTATGGTTGTCTCGCAGCGTTCCCGCCAGCTTGAGATCGGCATTGAAGGGACTTGGCGTCACTGCGGCGCCCGGTCCGGCGGCTGCAACGACCGCATCGGTGAGCGCCACCGCCTTACGAAGGTCGCTCTGCAGAGGCCCCCCGCACGCGAGTCCGATGCAAACGTGCTCCACGCCACGACCAACATGCATCCAGCAAAAAGGGAGATAACGATACCCAGGAGTCCGAGCTTCCTCATACACCACGATCCCCGCGCTACGGCTACTGGTCCCCGAGGCTCATACGAACTCGGGCTGAGTGGTTGTTGTGTATCTGTCATTCCGAGCCTGCGAGGAATCCGTGGTCTGGGTTACGGATCCTTCGCGGCGGCTCAGGATGACGTTGAGTAGGGTGCAAGCGAATTGCGTACCATGTGCGGGCAGCATCCGTGCCACGCCTACGGCAGGAACTCGTTCGTGAAGTAGCGCTCGTACTCTGGCTCCTCCCGCACGGGCTTGCCCGCGGCGTCGGTTACCTTGCCCGTGCGGTACATGAAGCGGGGGTACTCCGTCCACTTCGCAAGGTCCTGCGTGCCCCACTTTTCCGCCCCTTCCTTGTAGCGAGGACTGAGCCACTGCTGACTGGCGCGGGCGAGGGCGGGGTCCGGCGCGGCCCCCTTCGGCGCGCCCTGGACGAGTAGCTCGGCGGCTTCGTCCGGGTGCTCGATTGCCCACTCGTACCCACGCGCGGTGGCTGACACAAACGCTCGCACCGCTTCCGGGTCCGCCTTGATCTTTTTGTTGCTGCTGACGATCACGGGGGTGTAGTAGTCGGGCACGCCGTGCTCGCTGATATAGAACGCGTTGAGGTCCAGCCCCGAGCGCCGCGCCTGCACGCCGTCCCAGCCCATGAAGATCCACACGAAGTCCGCCTGCCCGGCCTTGACCGCCTCGTAGCCGTACAGGTTCGCGGTCACGTTCTTGAACGCGCCGCTGCCGCCATCGTGCTCAATCATAGTCGAGATCACCGGCTCCTCGAACGGAGCGCCGAACCCGGCGTAGCGCTTGCCGTCTAGCTCCTTTGGCCGGTCGATCCCGGAACTCTTGAGCGTGACGAGCGCGGAGGTGTTCTTCTGCATTACTGCGGCGACCGAGACCACGTCCTGCCCCGCCGCGCGCGCGAGCACGACGCTCTCCTCGGAGGAGATGCCGAAGTCCGCCTTGCCGTTCGAGACAAGCACGTCCGTCGTCGTGCCGTCGGCGTATGGCAGGATCTTCAGGTCTACGCCCGCCTCCTCGTACCACCCCTTCTGCTGCGCGACATAAATACCCGTGTGATTCGTGTTCGGCGTCCAGTCGAGTGCGAGCGTCAGGGACTCTGGCGCGTCACCCGCCTCCGGCTGCTGTCCCGCACATCCCGCGAGCAACACCGCCGCCACCAGCAACAGGGAGAGCAGCCGCCGCCCGCCCGCCACCGCATCGTAGGGGCAGGTCTCCGTGCCTGGCCTCCTCGTACCCCTGCGCCTCCCCTCGGTCATCGCGCCTGCCCTACAGGTCCGTGTATTCACCCTGCCTCCGGTTGATCCTTCCCCGCGCGCTGTACCGGGGCGACTGATACCAGACCCGGTTGAAGGTGGCGGTTGCGGGGCGTTCGATTGAAGGCCCCTACCGTGCTGTCTCCGCATCCAACCGCCATTATCACGGAGGGTTGGGAGTACCGGGATGGAACCGCCGTTCTTGTACTCGCTCATCGTGCCTGTCCGTACCTTTCCCTGTTCTTGCTATTGCTTGCGCTGTCTGCCCGCCCCGCGAACGTGCCACGGGAGCATCGCCCGCTCCAGAATCGCGACCAGCGCGAACAAGCCGACGCTCAGGACCGAGGTGACGAGGATCGCCGCGAACACCAGATCGGTCCGATACGAGTTCTTCGCGGTCTGCATCAGGATGCCCAGCCCCTCGTACGCGCCCACCCACTCGCCGAACACCGCGCCGATCACCGCATACGTCACGGAGATCTTCAGGCCGGAAAACAGGTATGGCAGCGCCTGTGGAATCCGTACCTTCCAGAATATCTGCCTGCCACTCGCGCCCATGCTGCGGAGCAGTCGCACGGTATCCGGCTCCGCGCTGCCGAGCCCATCCGCCACCGCGACGCTGAGGGGGAAGAAACAGACGAGCGCGACGACGAGCAGCTTCGGCACGATGCCGAACCCGAACCAGATCACCAGCAGCGGCGCGAGCGCGATCATGGGGATCGTCTGCGACACGACGAGCAGCGGGTATACGCTCCGGCGCAGAAGGGGGGAGAGGCTCACCATCGCGCCGAGGACACACCCGGCGAGGAGCGCGAGCCCCAGCCCGAGCGCGGCCTCCAGCAGGGTCTGCTGGGTGTGTTGCGCGAGCAGGCCCGCCGAGTCCCGCGTCGCGGCGAGCACCCGCGTCGGCGCGGGCAGCACGACGGGATCGACCCCCGCCGCACGCACGACCACTTCCCACAGCCCCAGCAGCCCCAGCACGGGCAACGCCGCGAGGAGCCACGAGACGGAACGGAAGCGGGGCAGGGAAGGCGGACGGAACATCAGGCCACTCCGCCGTGGATCGCTTCGAGCAGCACTGCCTTGTCGCCCACGAACGCCTCGGAGACCGTCATTGCCCTGTGACGGGGGCGGGGCAGCGGCACCT
>Ga0136611_10003491_pt1 | contig 10987 bp, 9 predicted proteins | sample AntDrymUQ2232306_2_FD_106645 | JGI IMG/M metagenome (GOLD analysis project Ga0136611, IMG submission 106645) | Polar desert sand microbial communities from Dry Valleys, Antarctica - metaG UQ223 (23.06) | ecosystem: Environmental > Terrestrial > Soil > Desert | place: Antarctica: Dry Valley... | reverse complement strand
GTCGCCGTGCCGGCCAAGTTCCAGCTGAAGAAGGGCAGCACCGGGAAGTTCCGGTTCACGCTGCTGTCGACCAACGGTCAGGTCGTGGCCACCAGCCAGGCCTACGAGCGCAAGGCCACCGCCGTGGCCGGCATCCGCTCGGTGCAGAAGATCGCCGGCACGGCCGAGATCGAGGACACCACCACCAAGCAGTGGGCTGATGCCGACGCTGCGGCCAAGACGGCCAAGACGGCGAAGAAGGCGGCCAAGAAGGCCCCGGCCAAGGTGGCCAGTGCGGCGAAGAAAGTCGTGACCAAGGCAGCCAGGGCGGCCGCGCCGGCCCCCAGGAAGGCGGCCGCCGCCTCGACGGGCACACCGAGGAGGTCCGTCGCCGCCACGGCCACCCGCCCCGTGCGCAAGGCGCCGCCTCCGCTCACCACTGCGCCGAAGAACCTCACGCCCAAGCTCTAACCTGGTCGGCGTGCGGCGGCCGACGTGAGCCGAGGCCCGGTGGCCCAGGCCCTGGTGCGCCACGTCGGACCTGACGGCAGCTCCTCGGCGCCGGACGACCTGGTGGTCGAGGAGCCGCTCGAGATCCGCCTCGACGGTCACCCGGTGGCCACCACCATGCGCTCACCCGGCCATGACTTCGAGCTGGCCGCTGGCTTCTGCCTGGCCGACGGCCTGCTCGGCGGCGAGCCGGTCACCGGCGTGCGCTACTGCGATGGACCGTGCGGACTGGGGGCGACCACCTACAACACCGTCGACGTGCGCACCGGCGGTAGGGCCCCGGTGCCCGCCCCCCGTCTCGGGGTGGTGTCGTCGTCGTGCGGGGCCTGCGGGTCGACGGCCATCGATGACCTGTGCCTGCGCCTGGCCCCCGTCGACCCGCTCGGTGCCTTCGACCCCGCGCTGGTGGCCGGAGTGGTGGCCGCCGCCGGCGCCGCCGCCCCGGTGTTCGCCCGCACCGGCGCCGCCCACGCGGCCGCCGCCTTCTCGTTGGCCACCGGCGCGCTCGAGGTGCTGCGCGAGGACATCGGCCGCCACAACGCCGTCGACAAGGTGAACGGCCGGCTGTTGCTCGACGGCCGCCTGCCGGCCGACGGCCTGGGCCTCTACGTCAGCGGCCGGGCCAGCTTCGAGCTGGTCCAGAAGGCATGGGCCGGCGGCTTCCGCCTGCTGATCGCCGTCAGCGGCCCGAGCGCCCTGGCCGTGCGCACCGCCCGGGCCGCCGGCCTCACCCTGGTCGGCTTCGCCCGCGGCTCGCGCATGAACCTCTACGCCCCCGCGCCCTTGTCCGAGGGGTGAGCTGGCTGCCTGCTCGGTTCGGCTGTCGCGGCGCCGGAGGGCCCCCCTCCTCGAAGTTACATGGACGGTCTGGCAGGAGGTTTCGGGACTGCCACAGCCGCTGTTGTCGTGGCTGAACCCGTGACGGGGGACCCTGCCACCTGCTCGGCTGCTCGAGCCGCGGTGGTAGGCGCTGGGGCGCAGCACCGGCCGGATCGAGCTCGGCCGGACGGGCTCGTCCTGGCCGGGGGCCGTGGCGCCCGCTTCGGCCGGCCCAAGGCGATAGTGGTGCTCGACGGCCTGACCCTGGTCGAGCGGGCCGTCGCTGCCCTCGCGCCGCACTGCAACCGCGTGCTGGTGGTCGGCCGACCGGACGTTCCGCTTCCTGTCCCGTCGGTCGACGACCGCCCCGGCCCCGACTGCCCACTGAACGCCCTGGCTACGGGCCTCGCCGCCCTCGAGGCCGAGGAGGTGCTGGTGCTGGCCTGCGACCTGCCCGGCGCCGGCCCAGTGCTCGAACGGCTGGCGGCGGCGCCCTCGGTGGCCGTCGACCCGGCCGGCCGGGTCCAGCCCCTCTGCGCCCGGTACCCCCGAGCTGCCGCCCTGGCGGCGGCCGAGGAACTGCTAGCCGCTGGAACGCTCCGCCTGCTGCCCCTCTTGGATCACCTCGGGGCCGTCCCCGTCCCCGTCCCCGCCTCCCTCGCCGAGCTGCGCAATGTGACGTTCCCCGACGACCTCTTGCTGTGATGCTTGGACGAGGGCAGGGAGATCGTCCTGTCGCTCTGGACCGTTCTGTTGAGGGCATGCGGCCACGCATCGGACGACTCGTTGGAAAGACCGTGTCGTCACCACGTCCGCACCGGCGGCCACCTGGCTCGGTGAACGTGCTGGCCGGAGCGTGGTGGCTGCGGCCGAAGGGGCCTGCCCACGCCGGAGCAGCCGGCGGACCGGTGGTCGCTCCTCGCTTCCTCAGAGGACGCCGGTGACGACCTTGTAGCAGTGGCCTTCGACCGGGGCGGTGAGGGCAACGACGACCCGGGAGGCCTCGCGGGGGAGCGGGGTGTCGCGGTGCACCGTCATCGGCAGGTCGTGGAGGAGGGTGCGCCACATGAAGCGGCAGCGCAGGAGGCCCTCGTCGTCGACGCCGACCGCAGCCCGGGCGGGGATGACAGCGACCGAGGGCCGGGTCCCGTCGAGCTCCCAGAACGGGATGGCCGGGCCGGCGAAGCCGAGGATGTGGGTCCACTCGGGGTGAAGGACGGGCCGCAGCCACTTCTCGGCCCGGCGCGGGGTGAGGCGGTGCAGCGGGCGGGGCGCGGCGGCCAGGGCGACGAACTCGGGCTGGGTGCGGTCGAACGCCCAGTCGTTCTCGGCCAGGCTGACGCTGACAACGTCGTAGGGCCGCAGGATCAGGCCGTCGAGCAGCTCGGTGCTGGCCCGCACGATCGCGCCGGAGGCCTGGTCGACCGCAGCCAGCCCGAGCGGCGAGACGCTCAGCACCAGCAGCGTCAGCTCCACGCCCGCCTCCACCGTCCGACAGGGCCGCTCCACCAAGGTGCGCACGGACCCCATCGTCGCTTCCCGGCCGCCACAGATGGTGGATGCTTGATATGAGCGTCGGGACGGTGCCCCGGACGTGAGGGGCGTAAACGGAAACGGCTGCTCAACGTGATCACTCACCCCCAACGCCAGCATCTTCGCGCCGACATCAAGATCGATCCCGCCGGACAGAGCTTTTCCGCTCAGCGCTAGCCACACAGGTGCAGTGGGCGCAGGCGGCAACTCGTCGACCCCTCAGCGTTCGGCGACGGATGCCCAGGCGGCCCACGGCATGTCGGAGCGTCAGGTGGCGTGCCCTTCGAGCAGGGCCGTCAGCTCCTCGGGGGTGGCTACGGGGCGCTCGCAGGCGTAGTCCCGGCACACGTAGGCGACGCCGTCTTCATCCCGGCCCTCCCACAGGGGGCCTGCGGACCGCTCGCCCCAGGCCACCACCCGGCCGGGGCGGAAGGGGCGCGCGGCGGCGGCCACCAGGTCGGGGCGCCGGCCGGTGACCACGATCTCGGTCGGGCCTTCGACGAACGAGGCCAGCGCGTCGAGCCCGCCGGTCACCGCAGTCGGAGCGCCGGCGAGCAAGGGCGCCATGGCCTCGAGGATGCGCCGGGCGGCGTCGGTCCAGCGGGCCCCGCCTGAGAGGGCGCCGAGGCGCAGCAGGGCGGCGGCGCTCACGCTGTTGGCCGACGGCGTCGCCCCGTCCGAGACGTCCTTCTGGCGGGCCAGCAGCTGCTCGCCGTCGGAGGCGACGGTGAAGACCCCACCGGCCTCGGTGTCCTCGTAGCGATCGAGGAGCTGGCCGGCGGCGTCGCCGGCCCGGTCCAGCCATTGCGCCGTGCCGGTGGCCTCGGCCAGGCGGGTGCAGGCCTCCACCACCCACGCCAGGTCGTTGGCCACGGCCAGGTGGCGGGCGCCGCCGTCACGCTGCCACGACCGCAGCCACCGGCCGTCAGGCCGGCGCAGGGCGTCGTGGAGGAAGGTCATGATCCGTCCGGCCGCCGCCACCCACTCGGATCGGCCGAGGACCAGCCCGGCCTCGGCCAGTGCCGCGGCCCACATGGCGTTCCACTCGGTCAGCACCTTGTCGTCGAGGCCGGGTCGCACCCGGTGGCCGCGGTGCTCGAGCAGCCGGACCCGGGCCGCCTCGACCTCGGCCGGGCGCAGCAGATCACCCCGCTCCGGCCGCCACAGGATGTTGGTGTCCTCCCAGTTCCCCTCCACTGTGGCGCCGTACCAGGCCACGGCCGTCTCCCCGCCGACCCGGCGCAGCTCATCGACCGACCACACGTAGAAGCGGCCCTCCACGCCCTCGGAGTCGGCGTCCTCGGCCGAGGAGACGCCCCCCTCGGGCTGAGCCAGGTCCCGTTCGACGTAGCCGACCACCTCCTCGCACACCTGCCGCCAGGCATCGACCCCGTACAGCTGCCAACCGTGCAGGAAGGCCCGCAGCAGCCCGGCCTGGTCGTAGAGCATCTTCTCGAAGTGGGGGATGAGCCACCGCCGGTCGGTGGCGTAGCGGGCGAACCCCCCGCCCAGGTGGTCGTAGATGCCACCCGAGGCCATGGCATCGAGCGTCGTGCGCACCACGACCTCGAACTTCCCTCCGGGCCACACGGTCGCCTGGGCGTGCGGGGCATCCCCGCTCTGCTGGGCCGCTCGGGCCCTGTCGTCCCCGCTCTGCTGGGCCGCTCGGGCCCCGGCCGCCCCCCGCATCGCCAGCTCGAGCCACGACGGCTGGGGGAACTTGGGCGCACGGCCGAAGCCGCCGTGCTCGGCGTCGAAGGCGGCCGCCACCGCGGACAGGCCGGCGTCGACCACCGCTTGGTCGTCGACATCGCTCCGGGGGAGCCGCAGGGCAAGGTGGGCCAGGCTGGAACGTTCCACCACGGCGTCCCGCAGCTGGTCGGCCTGCTCCTCGAGCGCTGGCCGCTGGTCCGCCCACGCTCGGGCCACGGCCCGGCAGACGTCGACAAAGGCTGGACGGCCGTGCACCCGCTCCTTCGGGAAGTAGGTGCCGGCCAGGAATGGCCGCCCGTCCGGGGTGCACCACACCGTCATGGGCCAGCCCCCGCCGCCACTGACGGCGGTGACGGCGTCCATGTAGACGGCGTCCACGTCGGGCCGCTCCTCCCGGTCCACCTTCACGCACACGAAGAGGTCGTTCACCACCGCGGCGGTGACCTCGTCCTCGAACGACTCGTGTGCCATCACATGGCACCAGTGGCAGGCCGAGTACCCGACCGACAGCAGCACGGGCACATCCCGACTGGCCGCCTCGGCAAAGGCCTCAGCCCCCCACGGCCACCAGTCCACCGGGTTGTCGGCGTGCTGGCGCAGGTACGGGCTGGACTCGTGCGCCAGCCGGTTCATGGGCAGCTCCCCCGCTCCTCGGTCTGGCTGTGCTCGGTGGTCCCCGTCTCGGTCTCCGACGCCATCGCATCTCCTGTCGATCGAGGTGGGCCGCGGTCGCCGTCGTTCTACCAGCCGCCAAACGGGCCGACCCCTCTCGGATCGTTCGAGGGCGTCGGCTGCGGCCTGACCGGGGCGGTGGCCGTCAGCATCGGCCAGATCGTCGGCGGCGGGAAGTGCTCGTGCGACCGCCGACTCGGTCCTGTCGGCCGGCTTGGCCCGGATGATCGTCCTGGCCGTCGCCATCGGGCGCGCGTGGGCGAGCGGAGCCAGCAGGGCGCATGAGAAGGCGTCCCGCCGCCCCGACGGGCCAGAATGCCCCGATGGAGCGGCGGATGTGGCCGGCGGTGCCGGGGTGACCGACGGTGAGATGGTGGTCCTGATCGTCGACGACGAGCCCGACGTGCGAGCCCTGGCCCGAGTGGTGCTGGAGGTGAGCGGCCACCCGGTCCGGGTCGTGGAGGCCGCCGACGGCCCGGCGGCACTCGCCGCCGCTCGAGTCGAGCGCCCCGACCTCGCCGTGGTCGACCAGATGATGCCCGGCCAGGACGGCCTCACCGTCGTCGCCGCCCTCACCGCCCTCCACCCCGACCTCCCCATCGCCCTCTGCTCAGCGGCAATGGACGCCCGCCTCGCCAACAGAGCCGAAGACCTCGGCATCCGCTGGTTCCTCCAGAAGCACGAACTCGTCCGCCTCCCCGACCTCCTCGACGAGCTTTCGGAAGGCTAGAGGTAGTCCTTACCTCGAGACCAGTGCGGTCATGACAGCCGCTATCCAGCAAGTTCCACGGGAGCCCGACAGCCAACCTCTACCTCCACCTCCACACACCGCGATTGCGCCATCCTGCCGAAGCACCCGAGGCTCACACCGGCTCACCTCCTGAGCGAGCTGACGTCGGCCATGGTTCCGTTCATTTGTCAAACGCGGGGCCGGTTGCGATTGCCCTTTACATCCACCTTCGTGGACCAGTTTGATGCGAACTGGTGAGCGCCGACGTTAGGTGGTAGAATGCTCCAGTGTCAGAAGGGTCGATTCCTGAGTCCATCACAGATTGCTTCCTGAGTTATGAGCGGGAAGACAACGAGGACCTCGGTGGGATTGCCGATCGCATCCGAGCCGACCTCAGCGGACTCTACGCGGCCCATACTGGCAAATCATTACGCATTTTCATCGATCGCGAAAGCATCGGCTGGGGACAGGACTGGGCGGCAAAAGATCCGGGAAAGTGTCGAACGGGCTACTGTCTTTGTCCCTGTGGTGACTATGCGGTACTTCAATAGTCAGAATTGCCGGGAGGAACTCATGTCCTTCTATAACAATGCTGAACAGCTAGGTGTGCCGGGGCTCATAATGCCGCTGGTGGTATTCGGCAAGGACAATATTCGAGCCGATGATGCGCGTCCGGAGGTCCGGCTAATCGAACGCCTAAATTATAGAGCGCTACGCACAGCATGGCTTGCGGGCTTCGACTCGGCTACGTGGAGACAAGCGATGTTTGCTTGCGTCGAGGATCTCGATAGCGCTCTGAAGTCGGCAGAAGTCACTTTGACGCAACGGGAGACATCAACATCTACCCTTCTTGCTCGAAGACTTTCTGAGAGGGATGAGAACCCGGCCGACGGTTCCGAAGTCGCTTTCGACAATGAGGACCTTCCAGACGTCCTCGAGCGATTTCAGATGCTAGAAACGCTGTTGAACCCCGCAGTACAGGCCCTGACCACATTCAGCTCCGAAGCGACTGAGGCCTTCGGTCCAGAACTCGGCTCGCTTTCACCTAATCAGATGCGGGCGCGCCTCTTCGGCGCAGCATCGAGGCTCAAGGGGCCATCCGAGGACGTATTCGAGCATTGCGAGCGCTTGCAGGTCGCTGTGGAGGAGGCTGACGCCGTCCTTCGGGGCCTAGTCGAGCAGATGCAAGCGGTGAGACTACCGGAGGTTCGGCAGCAGCTTGCCTCTATGCTCACCAGTTTTCACGACGAGAGCGGCGAACTCGAGGAGGTGGTTTACATGGTCGACCAGATGACGGAGATGTTGAAGTTAGTGTCATTGATGAATGTAGCGCTCCGAAATACGCTTCGGCCCGGTATACGCGGTCTGCAGTCAATAAAGAGCGCTATGTCGACCGTGCAGTCTTGGGAGCGGCTATCTGTTACCCCCGGAACACTCGAGCTAGAATAAGCGACACACTCTGAGCTATTCGAGTTACTGGACCTACCCGTTAATTCATCGCTGCGTCCGAATACCGCGGACCGTGTGGCACGATAGTCGACCACGGATCAGGTCTTGAGCGGGTTTCCGGTCGTTTCGAATGGAGGATGGAGCGCCTGACCCGCGAGGTGCATCATCCTGGCGTGCCTTGTTTCAGCCGTCGTAATCGATGAGGTGGTGGCGGTGGCGGCGGACCACTGCCAGGTGGCTCAGGAAAGTCTGCGAGTCAGCCGCTTCGGCTGGCGGGCAGGACCGTCCGCTGGGGGCGGCGCGGGCTGGCTGGCGATCTGGTTCGGCCCCGGTAGCGGGCAGGCTTGACGGCCGTGCCGTTGGGGCGGGTCAGCAGCCAGGTGTGATCGTCCTTCGGCCCGAGCTTCCAGCCGGCATCGTGGATGAGGTGGTGGTGGTGGCTACAGACCAGGGCGAGGTTGGCTAGGTCGGTCATCCCGGAATCTCGTTCCCACCATTGGAGGTGATGGGCCTGGCACCAGGCGGCGGGGCGGTCGCAGCCGGGGGCGACGCACCCTTGGTCGCGGATGTTGAGGGCGATCCACTGGTCGGTGGTGGCGAGGCGCTGCTTGCGGCCCAGGTTGAGGGGGCGGCCGCCGCCGTCGACGGTCATCGTGGACACGCTTCCGAGCAGGGCAAGGCGGTAGACGTCCTGGAGGGTGAGCGGGCCGGCGCCGACCAGCTGGGGCGGGTCGAAAGCATCGGGTTCGTCGTCGGTCAGGGCGTGGTGAGGGACGACCACGACGATGTCGGGGTGCACGGTGGGCTGGTCGGGGCGGGCGCCGGAGGCCCGGTGGCCCATCTCGATGAACCCCTCGGCGGTGCGTCGGCCGGCGGTGTTCTCTTCTGCGGCGAGGTCGGCGAAGCGGCCGTCCTGGTGCATCCGGTCGACGATCGCTCCAAGCACGGCGTGGAGCACGGCGCCGCTGACCGGGTCGAGGTCGGCTTCGAGGTGCCAGCGGCCCTGGTAGCCGTGGCTCAGCCGGGCCCAGTTTCGGGTGGGGTCGGACGGGTCGGGGCCGTCGGCGTCGGCCAGCTGCTTCCAGTAGTCGAGCGCCGTCTTGGCCTGGTCGACCGACAGCGTCTGCACCTGCTCGATCAGGAAGGCCTCCTGCTCGGCGAACAGCTCCTCGGTCCGCTCGTTGAGCACGCCGGTCAGCAGCCGGGCCTTGGCCACCGACAGCGTGCCCTGGTGCACGGCCGCCTCGGTGGCCGGCATGGTGCGCAGGGTGCGGGCCAGCCGGCTGAGCTGCCGTGACTCGGCCCGGGTGAGGTCGGTCCGGGCCCCCAGCCAGCAGGCGAGGGAGTACTCGCCGTCGGCGGCCCATCCCTCGGCGGCGTCAAAGGCACCCACCCGCTCGACCAGCGTGGCCTGCACCCGGTCGGCCAGATCGACCAGCGCCAGGATCTCCTGGTCCGCCCCGAAGGCTTCCGCCAGCCCCGCTCCGACTGCTGCCGTGGCCGTCGAACACATGTTCGTAGCCTACTCCTTGAACGCGTCAAAAGCAATGCAAAACACGATCAATTTCGCCCGTTCTTGGGCACGGTTCGCCTCGGCGGTCGTCGCTAGAACGTTTTATCCTTCGTCGTCGGCCGAGGGTTGAAAGAAGTCTCGCGACGTCCGCGCTGCCGTCGGCCTCGCCCAGCACACGACCCGGCCCCGCGGTCCGCCTTGACCCGAGGAATCGAGTTGATCGGCACCCTTGGCGCGGCCAGGCGCCGATAAGGTCGCCGCCGCCGCCCCGAACCGTGGGATGATCCGGCCATGGCGCCCGAGGGCGAGGATGGGGACGGCTTCGAGCTGGTGCTCGAGCCTCGGACCGACAGGTTCGACGCGGACGACGAGCGCTGGCTCGAGCAGGTCTCGCTGCTGTTCCAGGAGCTGCAGCGTGAGGTCGGTGGGGTGACCAGGCGGCGCAATCCCATGGCGGGGACCAAAGGGGGCGTCGAGACGGTGATCCTGGCCCTGGGATCGGCCGGCGCCTTCTCCGCGGGGTTGGAGGTGCTGCGATCGTGGCTGGGCCGTGACCGGGCCCGCCGGCTCGACATCAGCTACACGATCGCCGACCGCACCGAATCGGTCTCGATCAGCGGCGATGCCATCGACACCGACGCCATGGCCAGGATCGCCGACGCCGTGGCCGGTCGGCTGGGGGAGGCACCGTGGACGGGTACCGCGCCCTCCTGATCGGGAACTCGACCTTCGCCGCCGACCCGCAGAACCTCCAGGACCTGAACGGGCCGGTGAAGGACGTCGCCCTGCTCGGGGCGGCGCTCACCGACCGGGAGGCCGGCCTGTTCGAGAACGCCCACGTGCGCCTGCTGGTCGAGCGGCCGGCCGGGACGGTCCTGCAGGAGATCGAGGCGTTCTTCCTCGACGCCGGCCGGGACGACCAGCTCCTGCTGTACTACAGCGGCCACGGCCTGCTGAACGAGCGGAACCAGCTGTACCTGGCGGCGGCGGACACCCGAATCGACCGCCTCCGGTCGACGGCGGTCAGCGCCGCCGCCATCAGCGAGATGCTGGACAACGCGTCGGCCCGCACGGCGGTGATCCTGCTCGACTGCTGCCACAGCGGAGCGTTCAAGGGCAGCATCGGGCCGGCCAACCTGGCCGGGTCGGGCCGCTACGTGCTGACGAGCTGCCGCAGCGGCGAGCTGGCCAACGACGCCGACCGGCGCAACGGCGCCAGCCTCTTCCCAGCACCTCGTCGACGGTCTGCTGGGCGGGGTGCTCGACCTCGACGGCGACGGGCGGGTCGATGTCGACGAGGTCTACCGGCACGTCCACGACCGGCTGGCCCAGACCAACCGCCAGATCTCCCAGCGCCGCTTCGACGGCAGCGCCCGCACCCCGGCCCTGGCTCGCCGGCCCCTGCCTCTCGTGCCGCTCCCGACGGTCCCGACGAAGGGGCTCGGCTTGGATCCAGCGGCACCCCCGACCGGGCCCGAGGATTCCCCGGATCCCCGGGCGACGACCGTGGCCACGGGCGCCGCCGCACCTCCGGGCGAGCCGGCCAAGGCGGCGGTGACGGCGAGGGGCGCCAGCGGCCCGGATGCAGGCCCACCGACGGGTCCGGCGACTCCTCGACAGAAGCGACGCCTCCCGGCCGTGGGGGCCTGGCTGGCGAGACTGGGGCGCCGTCGCCTGGCGGTGGCCTCGGCCGTCGTCGCCGGGCTCGTCCTGTGCACCGTGCTCGCTGTCGTCGTTCTGCAAGGCGACGAGCAACCTCAGGCGCCGCCGCCGCCGCTGCCCGACGGGCCGGCCCACCTGTCCCAGCCGAAGGGCATCGCCCTCGACGCCGACGGCAACCTCTACATCGCCGACTCGGGCAACGACAGGGTGGTGCGGGTCGCGGCCGACACCGTGTGGCGACCACGGTGGCCGGCAGCGAGCTCCCGAGAGCGATCATCGATGGGGAGCTGGCCACCGAGACGACGATCAAGGGCCCCAGGTCGGTGGCGACCCTCCCTGACGGCGGCTTCGTCGTGGTCGACAACGAGCACCACATTCTTTCGGTCGGTCGGGACGGAAGGCTGACG
>Ga0136611_10003490_pt1 | contig 10991 bp, 12 predicted proteins | sample AntDrymUQ2232306_2_FD_106645 | JGI IMG/M metagenome (GOLD analysis project Ga0136611, IMG submission 106645) | Polar desert sand microbial communities from Dry Valleys, Antarctica - metaG UQ223 (23.06) | ecosystem: Environmental > Terrestrial > Soil > Desert | place: Antarctica: Dry Valley... | reverse complement strand
GCCCAGGAGGGGGGCGAGGCCGAAGCTCGACTCGGTCAGGCCGAACCTGGCCGTGTCGGCAGCCACGATGAGGTCGCAGGCGAGCGCGATCTCGAAGCCGGCGCCGAGGGCGACGCCTCGGACGGCGGCGAGAGTCGGAAACGGCAGCGCCTCGATGCGCTCGTGCAGGCCGAGGCGCCGCTCACCGCTCCCCGTGGCGCCCGGGCCGGCCGCTCCGCCGGCGAAGGAGCCGACGTCGGCGCCGCCGCAGAAGTGACGTCCCTCGCTGCGGATGACGAGGGCGCGGGTGCCATCCTGCGCCACCTCGTCGATGGCGGCATAGAGCTCGGCCGACACCGCGCCGCTCAGCAAGTTGTGAGGCGGGTTGTCGAGGACGGCGACGGCGAGGGCGCCGTGGTGCGCGAGACGAACGGTCGACATGGTTTCCCCCGTGTTCGGATGACGGATCGGCGGTGCGGCTGCCAGCCGCAGGGCCCGACTCAGTTCCTTCGTGGAACGGACCCTAGACCGGTCAGTTCCTCGTTGCAACTGGCGGGGGCACCCGCCGGTACGCTCGCGGCGTGACCCGCACCGACACCTCGGCGTGGCCGTGCACCATCGCCCGCAGTGCCGACCTCCTGGGGGATGGCTGGAACCTCCTCGTGATTCGCGAGGCCTGCCTAGGCACGCGCCGCTTCGAGGACTTCCAGCGGCACCTTGGCATCGGCCGCAACATCCTCACGACCCGGTTGCAGCGCTTGGTGGCCGAAGGGATCCTCCACCGGGTCGAGTACCAACAGCGGCCGGTGCGCAGCGAGTACCGGCTGACCGAGAAGGGCCGCGACGTCTACCCCATCGTCGCGGCGATGGCGGCCTTTGGCGACAAATGGCTGACCGGCCCCGAGGGGACTCCGCTCGTGCTGCACCACACCGGGTGCGACCACGACATGCACGCCGTCGTGGTGTGCAGCGAGTGCGCGGAACCGCTCGACGTCCGTGAGGTGCGGGCCCGGCCCGGGCCCGGGTCGCCGCGACTGTCAGAGCCCCGGGTTCGCTGACGCCGTCCTGTCGGATTCAGCATTGACCGTGCGGACGAGGTTGAGCAGGCGACCGAGGGTCACCAGCTTGTCGGACAGCGTGTCGCCCGCCAGCCCGGCGCGGATCGAGCCCACCCCGACGTCGCGGTAGAGGCGGAGGCGGTCGAGCACCATCTCGTCGGTCCCGATGAGGTTCGTGCCGAGTCCGATCGCCGTGGGGACGCGCTTGGCGGCCGCCTCGCGGTCGCCGGCGAGCCACAGCTGCTGCACCGCCTTGACGTCGTCGCCGTAGCCCTGGCGGGCGAAGGCGTCGTTGTAGAAGTTGGTCGTGGCCGAGCCCATGGCGCCGAACGTGAAGGCGTACCCCTCGGCGTGGCGCCGGCCGGCTTCGTCCACGTCGTCGGTGAACTCGACGCTGGCTCCGACGATGAGGTCGATTGCCGTGAAGGGCCGCCCGGCGGCCGCCGCTCCCTCGCGGATCGGGTCGAAGAACACGTCGGCGGTCTCGGGGAAGAACGAGTTTCCGATCCATCCATCGGCCAGCTCGCCGGTCAAGCGCAGGTTCTTCGGACCCAGAGATGCCAGGTAGATCGGCACGTGCACGGGCGGCATCCGGGAGCGGATGCTGACACCCTCGCCTCCGGGAAGGGGCAGCCGGTAGATCTCGCCGTCGTAGCTGACCTTCTGTCCCGAGGTCACGGCGCGGATGATGTCGATCGTCTCCCTCGTGCGGGTGACCGGCTTCGTGAACCGCACGCCGTGCCAGCCCTCCATGACCTGCGGGCCGCTGGTACCGAGGCCGAGGATGAAGCGGCCGTGCGACATGGCGTGGAGCGCCATGGCCGCCATGGCCAGGTTGGCGGGCGTTCGAGCGCCGAGCTGGACGATGCCGGTCCCGAGGCGAACGCGATCGGTGATGGCGGCCAAGTACCCAAGCGGTGTGAGCGCGTCGAAGGTCCACGCCTCGGCGGACCACATCGAGTCCACGCCGAGCCGCTCGGCCTCACGGATGAAGTCCACCCGTTCTGCATCCACCGGAGCGCCGACACCGATCCCGACGCGGAGGCTCATGCGCCCGCCTCCGCCAGTCCCTTGATCCCCTGCAGGTTCGCGGCCATGTTGGTGCGCCACTCCTCGAGTCGTCGGGCCACGATCCGCTCCTCCTTCTCCGGCATCCGCTCGATCGCGGGGGTGAGGCCGGATCGACCGGGCCCCATCTGTGCCCACTGGCGAAGGCGCACGCCATCGGCCGTGGGCTCGAGCTCGAACCGCCAGCGGGCGGCGGGTTGCTCGAGGTCACCGACGGCCCACTCGAACGCGCGCTGCGCTTCGTAGCGGGTCAACGTGCAAGTGGTCTGCCACTCGCCAATGGCCGAGTGGCTGTTGCGGCCGACGAAGCGGGCACCGAGCGCCGGGCCTCCGTCCAACCACTCGGCGCCTCGGAACTCGGAGGAGAAGCGCGCCGGCAGGTTGATGTCCGACACCAGCTCCCACACGCGCTCCACAGGGGCGCTGATCGCCACCTCCACCTCAGCCGTCGGCGAGTCGGTGTATCGCATCAAGTGCCTTTCCCCCGGCTCGCCCCCCGCCGCGACCCGTGGTGGCCGAGTGAGTTTCAAGAGAGAACGCACCCTAACCCGCGACCGAATCCGTGGCAACCGACCCGAGGTGGAATCACCCGTCGGCGGCCGGCTGCTGACCCACGCCGGGCTCGCTCAGGTGTACTTGAGCGAGCCCGGTCGACGGCTAGGTCAGCTTGGCGGCGGGCCGGCCGGCAGGAAGGACGCGAGGGTGTGGAAAGCCCAGAGAGCCCGGGCGCACTGCTCACGACTGTGAGCCCGCAGGTTGGGGAACGGGTCGCCCAGCTCGGCATGGAAGGTGTACGGGTAGGAGATGGAGAAGAACCCCTCCGGGGATTCCATTCCCGCTTCGAGGGCGGCGCACTGCTGGTACGGGGAGCCGAACGGAAGGTCGGGCACCCGGCCGGCCAACGTCCTCACGCAGGACGTGAAGTCGAAGCCTTCTGGGGTGACGCCGAACTGCGCGAGCGTGTCGGGAATCGAGGCGCACGCCTGGGCCGGATTGGCGGTGCGGACGGCCTCGGCGTCGTTCGACGACGGTCGGGCCGAAGCCGCGCCGGCGGTGCCGAGGGTCAACCCGACAGCGACAGAGGCGGCGGCGGCGAGACGGGCGAAGCGGTGCATGCGGATCTCCTTGTTGGGTGCTTTCGGGGGTGGTGTGCGGGGGTGCGAGCTGCCGACTACGACGGGATGCCACCTGGGAACAGCGGAGCACGGCCAGGGTCGATCTCACCGTGGGCGACGCCGCTCATGACAGTGATGCAGTCCGCCCGATTGCGTACGACGTGGTCCTCGGCGAAGCGCAACGTCATCGGGTACGGGCCGAAGCGCGCCTCGATGCCCGTGCGGCACTGCGAGGCAATGGCCGAGCGGCTGAGCTGGCCATCGCCCTGCGCCCAACTGCTCGCGCAACCGCCGCGGGTGGGTACGGCGCGCACATAGAGGCCGTTCTGCGTGCCCGACGCTCCCTCGTAGTGGGCGATGTAGTGGATGGCGAAGACCTGCTGGTCACCACAGCTGTGAGCCGGCGCGCCGGGCCGAGGTTCAGCTGCGACGGGAGCCCAGCCTCCGAGCGCACCTGCGATGACCAGCACAGCAATGGAAACGCGCTTCAACACGGGTCCTCCCACTCTCGTCGCCCTGTTCAGCCCGCAATCGGTCAGCCCGCGACCGGATGCGGCATCGTGTCCCTCGAAGCGCCACCAGTCAAGGCAATCGGCGAAATGTGTTAAAGGACCGATCGAGGGCTGCGAGAGCGCCCCCGCCGGACCGAATCAGCGCTCGGCGTCACCCCGGCGCCACTCGGAGGTCAGCTCGTCGAGCCGGGCCTTCAGCGCCCGCTCCATAGGGTTCTTCTGCGCCGCGACCAGGCTGTCGGCCAGCTGCTCGGGGCGGCTGGCGCCGATGATGGCGCTAGTGATGGCCGGGTGGGCGAGCACCCACGAGACGGCCATCGTGGTCATCGACATGCCGGCCTCGGCGGCGACGTCGCGCAGTGCGTCGATGGTGTCGAACTCCCGGTCGTGCCAGTAACGGGCCTGGTAGTTGCCGGCCGCCTGACCGAGGGTGAAGCGGGTGCCCTCGGTGGGCGGGGCCTCCCGGTCGTGCTTGCCTGTGAGCAGGCCGCCGGCGATCGGGTTGTAGGGGATGACGGCGATGCCTTCCTCTTCGCACAGAGGCAGGAGGTCGCGCTCGAACTGGCGGAAGAGCAGGTTGTAACGGGGCTGCACCGAGTCGATGCGCACCAGCCCCTTGACCTCGCTACGGCCGAGGGCGCGGGCCACCCGGTGGGCCAGCCAGTTCGAGACGCCGACGTACCGGGCCTTGCCCGAGCGCACGACGGTGTCCAGCGCTTCGAGGGCTTCGTCGATCGGCGTGGCCGGGTCGTACGAGTGCAGCTGGTACAGGTCGACATAGTCGGTGCCGAGCCGGCGCAGGCTGCCGTCGATGGCATCGAGGATGTGCTTGCGGGACATGCCCTGGTCCCAGCGCTTCGGGCCCATGCGGCCGACGCACTTGGTGGCCACGATGTACTGGTCCCGCTTGCCGGCCAGCCACGAGCCGACGATCTCCTCGGTGCGCCCGACCGTCTCGATGCCGCCGCCGAGCGGGTAGACGTCCGCCGCATCGAGGAAGTCGATGCCCCCCTCGGCCGCGGTGTCGAGGATGGCGTGGCTCTCGGCCTCGTCGCACTGCAGCCCGAAGGTCATCGTGCCCATGCAGAGGCGGGAGACGACGAGGCCGGTGCGACCGAACGTGGTGTGGTCCATCAAACGACCCTATGGCCGACGCGGGTGTTCGCTACCGTGGTCGCCATGCCCGGCAACCGCTGAACCTGAGCTCGAGGTCCTCCACCTGACGGAAGCGCGCCATCCCGCTCGCCCACCCGTCACGTAAGGAGATCTCCGTTCATGCCCCTGTTCCATCGCCTCGTCCGCCTGCCCCGCGAAGGGCGCAGCCCGGACGTGTCCGATCGCGCCCTCGGCCTCAGCTTCAGCGGCCGCTTCGTCGACGAGGTGCTGTCCGGCGCCTGGTTGGTGCTGATGCCGACGTTCCGCCGCCACTTCGGACTGTCACTCGTGCAGGTCGGCCTGCTCGAGCAGGTCCTCGGCTGGGTGGCCCTGGTCATCGAGCCGCCTGCGTCGCTGCTCATCGATGTGCGGTCGCGTCGGGTGCTGCTGGCCTTCGGCGCGACGTGCGTCGGCTTGTCGACGCTGCTCATGGGCCTGGCGCCGTCCTACGCAGCGCTGGTGGCGGCATTCGCCGTCTACGGCCTCGGCGGTGGGCCGTTGACCCATACCGCCGACGTGGTCAACGTCGAGGCCTACCCCGACGACCCCGAGCGCGCCTTTGGCCGGGCCACGTCGCTCGACACGATCGGGGCCATGCTGGCACCGGCGTTGGTGGCCGCCACCGGCTGGCTGCACGTCGACTGGCGGGTTCTCCTCGTCGCCCTGGGCGCAGGCGCCCTCGGGTACGCCTGGGCGCTGGCGGCCACGCCGTTCCCCGCGCCGGCTCGCGACGGGGAGGCGCCCCACGTCCTCGCCGAGCTAAGGGCCAATGTGCGGCTGGTGCTACGCGACCGCCAAGCGCGCGCCTGGCTGGCCGTGCTGCTGGCCTTCGACCTCTTCGAGACGGCGATGCTCTTGAAGTACGTCTTCCTCGTCGAGGAGGTCGGGCTCTCGCAAGCGCAGGCTGCGCTCTACGGGGCGGCCGAGCAGGCCGTCGATCTCGTCGCCCTGGCCTGGCTCGACCGGCGGCTCGACCGCAGGGGGTCGGCGGGCGTGCTGCCCTGGGCCGCCGTGGCCACGTTGGTGCTGATGCCGGCATGGGTCCTCGCACCGGGTGTGCCCGCACGGCTGCTGATCGGCGTCCCGCTGTCGTTCGCGTGGACACTGTTCTGGCCGATCGGCAAGGCGCGGTCGCTGGCCAGCATGCCGGGCCGTGCTGGGGCGGTGAACGCAGTGACGACCCTGTTCGTCTTGCTGCCGCTACCCCTCGCCTTCAGCTTCGTGGCCCAGCGCATCGGCCTGGGAACGGCCATGGCCATCACCGGTGCGGCCGGCTCCATCGCCATCCTCGTGACCAGCCGATCGGCCGAGCGGGGGTGAGCCGGGGCTAGAGGTCGGCCAGCGCGGTGTCGTTCAGCCCCCGCCCCAGGCACCGCACGAGGGACCGGGCGATCGACCCGTCGGCATCGAGCGTCGGGTTGAAGATGGTGATCTCGACGCCGACCAACCGACCACTCACTCGCGCGAGTGACAGCAACGTCTCGAGCTCATCCCACGTCAGGCCGCCGGGCAAGCGGTAGTCGACCGCATCGCAATCGAGGTGCACCCAGATGCCATCGAGCTCCGGGCGGGTGAGGCACTCGAGAGCTTCCTCCGCAGCGCGCCCGGCCCCCCGCTCTCGCAGGGCGGCCAGGTCGATGACGACGATGCCGCTGTCTTCGATGCGCTGGCTCCCTGCCTCCTCGGCTTCCTCATGGTCTCGGCGGGCCAGGTGCACCACGTCCTCGTCCCGGATCAACGGCCCAGGACCCTCGAGGTCGGTGACGATGGCCGGGCCGCGACCGGTGGCCAGGGCGAGGTCCATCGAGGCCGCCTCTCCGCTCGGGTCGGCCTCCGGCTGATAGAAGTCGGCGTGGCCGTCGATGAAGACCAGCCCGTACCGTCCGCGCCGCCGTAGGGCCAACAAGTTGCCCAAGAGGATCGAGCAGTCGCCCCCGAGCACCACCGGGACGTCGCCGGTGTCGAGCACCTCGCCCGTCGCCCGAGCCAGCGCGTGGGCGTAGTCCCGCAGACCTGTCGGGTTCAGCAGGCCGGTCGCGTGGTCGACGTGCGACTCGTACGCCGGGGGCTCCACACGGCCAGCCCGACGGGCACCGATGGCGCCGGGCAGCCCGGCGTCGAGCAGCGCTTCGGGTAGGCGCTCCACGCCACGAGGGAACAGACCCAGCACCGATGGCGCCTCGATGATTGCGTAACCGGCCACCACACCATCGTGCACCCCGCCCCGCCGGCTGCGCGGCCACGCCCCGCGAGCCCTGCCGAAGCCCTGCCGAGCCTCGGGGAGTGGGATCCCGCTCAGGCCGCTCGGCGGTAGCGCGCTTCGGCGAGGGAGAACACGCCGTAGAGCACCAGGCCGATGGCGATGACCCAGAGCAGCACTCGTCCCCAAGCCGCGCCGGCCAGGGTCTGAAGAGCCTCGGACAGGCCGCCGGCTCGGCTCGCATCGTGCTGCAGCGCGGCGGTGACGAGCAGAGCGCCGACGGTTGCGAAGACGAGCCCCTTCGCCGTGTACCCGGCACGGCCGACGAGTCCGACGGCTCGCTCCACCTCGCGGCTCATCTCCCGGTGCGCCAGACGCTTCATGAAGTGCTTCTGCACCCCGTGGTGGTAGACGACGTAGAGGCCGAAGCCGGCCACGATGAGGCCGGCCAGACCGGCGAGGAACGTGCCGGCTGGAAGGTCGAGCAGCTGAGCGAACGCCTGTTGCTCGCCGGATGCGCCGCTGCCGCCCCCGCTCTTCCCCAGGTCGACCCCGAGGACTCGAGCGGAGGTGGCGGTGATCCCTGCGTAGATGAGGGCCTTCATGGCGAACTTGATGCGATCCTTGGGCTCCGAGCCCTCGACGGGGTCGCCGGTGAAGGCCAGGAGTGCGTTCCACAGCGTGAGCGCGGCCAAGCCGGCGGTGAGCACCACCAGCAGGACCTGCCCGAACGGCTGGCGGGCGATCTGTTCGATGGCACCAGTGGTCGACGTGTTCTCGCCGCCCGAGCCGCCGAAGACGAACTGCACGACGAGCGCACCGAGGGAGAGGTAGAGCACTCCCTTCGCGACCAAGCCGGCCCGCGCCAGCGTCGAGCGCCAGTCGGCCGCGGAACCGACGCGGCCCGTCAGCGTCGAGCCGCCGCCCGGTCGAGGGCGATGATGAGCACGACGGCGGCGATGATGGCCACGATGCTCCCGATGACGTTGAGCTCGAAGATGTCGCCCGTACCCAGGAGGTTGGCTACGACACCGCCGATCACCGATCCGACGACGCCGATCAACAGCGTGGCTATCAGGCTGAGGTGCTGCTTGCCGGGCAGGATGAGGCGGGCAAGCGCTCCGACGACCAAACCGAACACTATGAAACCGATCATGGGCCGTCCTTGCCCGGTCAGGTCTCTCGGCAATCACCGCCGAGCCGCATGAAGGTCACCCGTCGGGCCTTGCTCGCGGCCGGCGCCGGGGGGCTGGTGTCGGTTGCGGCCGGCGGTGGTGCTGTCGTGCTCGGCGATGTGCCTCGCGCCCGGCGGTGGCTGCACGGGCGGGGATACCTGGACGCTCCCGGCGTCACGACGCCGGATGTGGACGTTGCCCTGCAGGTCTCCACCTTGAGGTCACGGCACTTGGGACGCGACGTGACTTGGGGCATGGCCCTGCCGGCGGAGCCGTCCAAAGCCCTGCTGCTATGCCTGCATGGTCGGGGGGCGTCTCATGACTTCGCCTTTGATCCGATGAACGTGCACCGGTTTGTGGCCGCCGCTGCGCTTCCGTGGGCCGTGGTCGCAGTCGATGGCGGTCCGGTCTCCTTCTGGCGCCGGCGGGCGGACGGCACCGACGCGCAGGCGATGATCTTCGAGGAGCTGCTGCCGATGCTTCGTGCCACGCTGGGCGACGTGCCCCTGGGCCTGCTCGGATGGTCGATGGGCGGCTACGGCGCACTTCTGGCCGCCACTGACCGCCCGGACCGGGTCGACGCCGTAGTGGCCACCGCACCGGCGCTGTGGCGCTCGTTCTCCGAGGCGAGGCCCGGAGCGTTCGACGACGCCGCCGACTTCGAAGCCCATGACCTCCTGCGCCGGATCGACCGCCTGGGCGCCCGCCCGCTGCGCATCGACTGCGGCGCCGACGACCCGCTCCTCTACGTGTGCCGGTCGCTGGCCGACCGGCTCCCTCATGCGGAGCGCGACTTCGGTCCCGGCTTCCACGACGCCGACACCTGGCGGACCCGCCTGGGCGACCAGCTCGACTTCTTCCGCCGCGCTTTGGCCACCTGAGCTACCGTCCGGGCGCGACGGTGCCTCCCCGGAGGCGGGCGAGTGGCGTGACTAGGTCGGTTCGTGCCGCAGGAGGACACCTGTGGGAAGCGTCTCGAGAGCAACCGCCGGCCTGCTAGTCGCGCTGGGCCTGGTCGCCTGCACAGACGGTGGACGCGAGCAGGCGGCTCCGCCACCTCCTGCTCGTCCCTCTCCGCCCCTTCCGTCGCGGCCTCCGCCATCTCAGGCATTGAACGTTCAGGCATCCGCCGACCTCGCCATGGCCGCCGGTACCCGCGCCGTCGTGGTGGTCCACAACGGCCAGGTCGTCCTCGAGCGCTACGGCGGCGGGGGCGGGCCGAGTGTCTCGGAGCCGTTGCTTCGGGCACCAAGAGCTTCACCTGTGCACTCGCAGTTGCGGCCGAAGACGACGGCTTGATGAGGCTGGACGACCTGTCCTCGACCGTCATCGCGCCGTGGGGGCCAGGCGGTGCAGTCACGGGGGTCAGTCGCAAGCACGAGATTCGCCACGTCGACCTGCTGTCACAGACCTCGGGCATCGCGGCGGGCGCGGCCGCCGGATCGGAGCTGAAGACGGTTGACAGCTATGCCCAAGCCATCAACGCCCGGTCGCTCTACACCCCGGGTCATGCCATGGTCTATGGGCCCAACAGCTTCCAGGCCTTCGCCGCCGCCTTCGAGCTCAGCACCGGCGGCTCGGTCGACGCCGAGGGATCCGTGGTTGGCGGACGCGATCCGGTGAGCTACCTCCAAGAGCGCGTGTTCGACCGATTGGGCGTGGTTGCCAGCAACTGGGAGCGCGACAGGAGAGGCAAGCCCAACTTCGGTGGAGGGCCGCGCTTCACGGCCGGCGATTGGGCGCGCTACGGCCAGCTCGTGCTGCAGAGCGGTCGATGGAACGGAGAGCAGCTGCTGTCCGAGGCTGGCGTGCGCCGCTGCCTGGGCTACGAGACGAGCGCCTTCCGTGCCTACGGGCTTGGGTGGTGGTTGAACCGTTCTACCGACGGCACCTACACCCCGGGCGTTGACTCCGTGCCATGGCCCGCCGACGTCCGAGAACGGTTGGCCGTTGGCGGCAAGATCGCGCCAGATGTACCCGACAGCATGTTTCTGGCCTATGGCGCTGGAAACGTGAAGATGTTCGTCCTTCCCTCCCACGATCTGGTGGTCGTGCGCCTGGGCGGCACTGCCGACGACAACCGCTTCCTGGGGTGATGATCGGCACGATCAGTCCGTAGCCGGCCGACCGACACCACTTTCGGCGGCGGGCGCGGGTCAGGGGAGCACGGCATCGGGCGGCAGGGCGACGATGCCGCTTCCACCGATGCCCCGGATCTCGCCGAGGCGCCGCCACAGCACGTCGCCCTCGACCACGAGATGCACGGCCACCAGGTCGTCCCGCCCGGCCAGGGGCAGCACCGTCGGGGCGGCCAGGCCGGGGAAGAGCAGCGAGAGCTGGGCCACCTGATCCGGCGGAAGGTGCAGCATCACGTAGCGGTACCGCCCTGCGTCCAGCGCAGCCTGAAGCCTCAAGGTGATGTCGGCCAGGCCGGTCGCTCCGTCGTCCACGAACAGGGCCTGGCACTCCGAGATGGTGGCCAGCACCCGAAGCCGGTTCTGGCTGAGGCTGGTGCCGGTCTCGCGGAGGTCGACGATGGCGTCGGCCAGGCCTGCCGCGCACACCCCTTCCAGCGCGCCGCCCATAGCCACGACGGTCACATCGGAGCTTTGCGCACCGAACCAACCAGCGGTCGCCTTGGGCAGGTGGGTGGCCACCACCCCGCCCGCCAGATCGGCGGGCGAGCTGCGCCCGTCGTCGTCGCGACTGGCCAGCACCAAGTCGGAGCG
>Ga0136611_10003489_pt1 | contig 10992 bp, 8 predicted proteins | sample AntDrymUQ2232306_2_FD_106645 | JGI IMG/M metagenome (GOLD analysis project Ga0136611, IMG submission 106645) | Polar desert sand microbial communities from Dry Valleys, Antarctica - metaG UQ223 (23.06) | ecosystem: Environmental > Terrestrial > Soil > Desert | place: Antarctica: Dry Valley... | reverse complement strand
GAGATCGACAAGCGCTACAAACTCCTTGACGTCAAAGCGACCGAAGCGGTAATCCAGCTCCCCGACGATCAAAAGTTTACGGTCCCAACTTATCCAGGCGGCTCACCGAAGTAGCCGCATACCGTCTTGTTTCACTAGCGCCGCGCATCTCCTTTCCAACCACACCCACGCACTGATCCCGATGACCAAATCCCCTCTCGCACGCTCGTTGGCCACCATTCTCTGCCTCGTTGCCGCCCCGCTCCAGGGAGTCTTCGCAGGGCCCAACGATTCCTACGAAACCACCACGCGGCGGACGACCACGACTTACAGCTCGATCGAACAGCGGGAGCTTGCGCGCCGCGCGGATTATGTCGCCCGCGGACGTGCCGCGCTCGAGGCGGCAGAGAAGGCGATGGACGACAAGGATTACGAGATGGCGGTCTCACAATACAAACTCGCCTGCGACTTGATCCCGAACTCCCGGGAAACGCGCGGCCTTTACGCCGAAGCAATTCACGGCTTCTGCAAAGCAAGCTGCCGCTTTGCCGAGCAGCGCATTGCGGAGGGCCGTTACGCGGATGCGGAGATTCAATTGAAGCTCGTCCTCGATGAGCGCTACCACCCCGGTTGCCGGGAAGCGGTGGTCATTCTTTCGCACCTCGAGACTCCAGGGTATTACAACCAGACGATCGGACCGCGCTTCCGCGGGACCGTCGAGGAAACCAAGAAGCTTCTCCTCGAAGCGCAGGGCTTCTTCGATACAGGCAGATTCGATCTCGCGGCGAAGCGTTGCGATCAGGTCCTGAATCTCGATCGTTACAACAAGGCGGCGCGCCGGATGCAGGAAAAAATCAACCTTGAGCGCGATCACTACGCGAACGTGGCGTATCAAGAAACCCGCTCCCGCCTCATGTGGAAACTCGACCAGGCGTGGGAGATGCCAATCCGGAAGTTCGGGCTCACGACTGACACGAGCATCCCGACCGGCAAACAGGCCGAGAGCGGCACCGCACGCATCAACGCGAAGCTGCAGAACATCATCATTCCAAAGCTGGAATTTCGGGAGGCGACGATTCGTGAAGCTGTAGAGTTCCTCAAGCGGAAGAGCATCGAACTCGACACGCGGGAGACCGATCCGGCGTTGAAGGGGGTGAACATCGTTTTGAAGCTGGAAGGTGGCGGACCGATGGCGCCAGCTCCTGCACCCGCAGCGGAGGCGCCAGCTATTCCAGGGCTCGAGCCGCTTCCCGGAATGGCCCCGCCCGCGCCTGATGCCGCACCCGCGATGGCGCCGGCGAACGCTGATGCGCGGATCACCGTGTCGCTGACGAACATTCCGCTGATCGAAGCACTGCGTTACGTCACGTCACTCGCGAATTTGAAATTCAAGGTGGAAGCGTTCGCGGTCACGGTCGTTCCGCAGAATGTCGACACCACCGTCTTGATCACGCGCGAGTGGAAGGTCCGTCCCGGGTTCATTATCCGCACCGCGGGGGGTGGCGGGGATACAAGTTCTCTCGCTCCAGCGCCTCCTGCTGATGCGTCAAAAGGTGGATCGGGCATTGTCGGCCGGCAAAATGCGAAGGAATTCCTGCAGTCAGTTGGCGTCAGCTTCCCAGGCGATTCGTCCGCGACTTACATCGCCGCGGGGAGCCGCTTGATCGTGCGGAATACTGCGGAGAACCTCGATCTGGTTGACACACTCGTTCAGGTGGATGCAGAGGGTGGCGGGATCACGCAGGTCGAGATCGAGGCGAAGTTTGTCGAGATCACGCAATCCAACCTGAAGGAGCTCAGCTTTGATATTCAACTCGGGCAAGCGAACGTCCCGGGATCGCCTTCGAGTATCTTCATCGGCGGTGGCACCCCTGGAACGTCGCCTGGGGCGAACCCGCAGGATTTCGGCTTTGTCGCTCCTGGCGGACAAATCGTTGGGGGCGCACCTCTCACCGCGGGCAATCGCAGCGGCCAGCTCGGGATCAGCGCGAACGCCGTGGACGCGCTGCTTTTTGGAACCACCGGCGCAACCCAACTTGCTCCTGGGATTCTCTCGTTAGCGGGAGTCTTCACCGATCCGACGTTTCAGGTGGTCGCCCGTGCGTTGAACCAAAAGAAGGGCGTCGACCTTCTGTCAGCCCCAAAGGTTACAACGAAGAGCGGCCAGCGTGCGGTGATTGAAATCATTCGCGAGTTCCGTTACCCCACGGAGTTCGACCCGCCGCAGATTCCGCAGAACTTTGGCGCCCAAGGCGGTGGCGGCGGCTTTGCCATCGTGGGTGGTGGTGGGGGGTTGAACCCGTTCCAAGGCCAGAACGAGGGATCCTTCCCGGTCACACCGACGACGCCAACGTCGTTCGAAACGCGAAACACCGGGGTCACTCTCGAGGTGGAACCTGTCGTCGGTCCAGACGGCTACACGATTGATCTCAACCTCGTTCCCCAAGTGGTCGAATTCGAAGGGTTCATCAATTATGGCAGCCCGATTCAAACCACCTCGACGAACGCGCTCGGCCAATCGGTGACCAATGTGATCACGCCGAACGTCATCAACCAGCCGATCTTCAGCACGCGCAAAGTGACGACAAGCGTCAGCGTTTTTGACGGCCAGACGGTGGTTTTAGGCGGGCTGATGCGTGAGGACGTGCAGAAGGTCGAAGATAAAGTGCCGTTTTTCGGTGACATCCCGATCATTGGCCGGCTGTTCCGCTCGAACATTGACCAGCATCTCAAACGCAACCTCGTGATCTTTGTCTCCGCGCGTCTGATCAATCCAGCCGGCGAGCCGGTGCGCAGCGAGGAGGAAGTCGAAGAAGTGATCGAGCTCGCGCCGCCAACCGAGCAAGTGGTCACGACCGAAGCGCCCTTCATGCCGAAGTAGGGGGACGTGCCGGTCATCGGCATCACCGGCGGCATCGCGACGGGGAAATCCACGCTTGTCGAAGCGCTGCTGAAGCTGGCTCCGGCGGAAGCGTTCGACGCGGATCGTTGCGTTCGCGGTCTCCTCGAAGGCGATCCCGGCGTGCGAGCGGCTGTGATCGCGGCGTTCGGAGAGGCCGTTCTCGACGCGAGCGGAATGCTCCATCGCGCTCGCCTCCGGGAACAGGTGTTCCATGACGACGCTTCACGAGCCCGCCTGGAAGCGATCCTTCACCCCTTGGTCCGGCACGCGTGGAGCGTCCAGGCCGGCCAATGCCGTGCAGCGAATGTGTTTCTCTACGCCGACGTCCCGCTCCTCTTTGAAACCGGCGGCGGGCAGGATTGTGACCGCGTCATCGTGGTCGCGTGCTCGCCCGAAACGCAACGCGCGCGGATGCGTTTGCATCGCGGGCTTGCGCCAGAGCTAATTGAGAGGATGATAGGCGCGCAGCTCGATCTTGCCACGAAAGTGGCGCGCGCCGATCACGTCGTCTGGAACGACTCGACTACCGAAATCGTCGAAGAACAGGCCCGCCTGCTCAATGCGTGGCTGCGCCAACATTATGGATGAATCGACAGTCTTAGACCCGAGCGTCATCGGGAACGCTGCGGAGCCGCTGGTGGTTCCGCCCGAGGTGTGCATGGATGAGTTGAACGCGCTGGTTTTCAACGATCTTCTGCGACGCGCCGAGAGCATCGGCGTGCGGATCAATCCCGACAAGACGCGCCACCAGATCGTCTTCGACCTGCTCCGCGCCTACTCTGCGCTGGGCTCAACCTTGTTCGCGGACGGCGTCATTGAGTTCTCCCAGCAAGGGAACGGCTTCCTCAGATGGCCGCGCTTCAACTTTCGCTCGCTCCCGCAGGACGTGATGCTGCCGAATCATTTCGAGCGCAACTTCATGCTGCGCAACGGAAACCGAATCACGGCGCGAATTCGCGCGCCGCGGGATCGCGAGAAGTTCTTCACGGTCGAGGAAGTGCTCACGATTGAAGGGGTCCCCGCGGGGGAGTGGCGGGAGACGCCGGAGTTTGAAAAGCTCACCGCGATGCACCCGAGCGAGCGGATCGTGCTCGAGAGCATGGCGCTCAAGTCCGTCACGGCGCGGGCGATCGATTTGATCGCGCCGCTGGGGCACGGCCAACGAGGCTTGATCATCTCCCCACCGCGAGTCGGCAAGACGATCATGCTCAAGGAGATCGCGAAGGCGATCGTCGCGAATACGCCGAAGACGAAGTTGATCCTTCTCCTCATCGATGAGCGCCCGGAGGAGGTCACCGACTTTCGCCGTTCGCTGACGAACTGCGAAATCTACAGCTCGACGTTCGACGAGTCACCACAGCGCCACACGCAAATCGCCGAACTGGTGTCCGACCGGGCGAAACGCCTCGTGGAGATCGGGGAAAAAGTTGTGATCCTGCTCGACTCCATCACCCGCCTTTCGCGCGGCTACAATAATCTCCTGCCGGGGAAGGGTCGAACAATGTCGGGCGGCGTGGACGCGAAGGCGCTGATCAAGCCGAAGAAGTTCTTTAGCGCCGCCCGGAACACTGAAGAAGGAGGCAGCCTCACCGTGCTGGCGACCTGCCTCGTGGAGACAAACAGCAAGATGGATGACCTCATCTTCGAGGAATACAAAGGAACCGGGAACATGGAGATCCGGCTCGATCGCGCGCTCGGCGACCAACGGATTTTCCCGGCAATCAACTTCCCGCAATCCGCCACGCGCCGGGATGACTTGCTCTACCATCCGCGCGAGTTCGAGAAAGTGAACGTCTTGCGCAAGCAACTCGCGGCGCTGCCACCGCTGGAGGCAACCCAGGTGTTGATTCACGCGCTCAAAGCGACGCACTCCAACGCGGAGTTGCTGCTCACCGGGCTACGCGACTGAACGAGGGACCCGCCATAGCTGACTCAGAGGAAGAGCCGGGCAGGATCGCATCTGCGGAGAACGAGCGACCGCAGGGAAGCCGCGTTCCGTTTATCCAATCCGCGGAGGGTTTGGACACGGTGCTTCCGGCGCTCGCCGCGCACGACCGCATCGCCGTCGATACCGAAGCAGACAGCCTCCACTGCTACTTTGAAAAGCTTTGCCTGATCCAGGTGAGCGTCCCGGGACACGACTGGCTGATCGATCCGCTGGCGGGTTTCCCGCTTGAGCCGCTGTTTGCGGCGCTCGGCGGAAAGACCCTGATTTTCCACGGAGCGGACTACGACCTGCGGTTGCTGCGGCGAGTGGGTTACGCTGGGCCCGCGCACGTCATCGATACCATGATTGCGGCGCGCTTATGCGGCGTCGCCGAGTTCAGCCTCGCCGCATTGCTGAAGCGGCACTTCGGCCTGGAGCTCGCGAAAGCTTCGCAAAAAGCGAACTGGGCACGCCGGCCTCTCCCGGACGTGATGCTGGATTATGCGGTGAAGGACACGCGCTACCTGCACGAAGTTGCGCTCATCTATGAGGCGGAGCTTCGGCGGCTTGGACGTTGGGACTGGTTCGCGCAATCTTGCGAGCGCGCGGTGAGGGCGACTGAAGTGAGCAAGGAACGCGATCTCGAGGAGGTTTGGCGAATTCCAGGGAGCGGATTGTTGCGCGGGCGCGCCGCCGCGATCCTGCGAGAGCTCTGGCGCTGGCGCGATGAAGAGGCGCGTGCGGTCGACAAGCCGAGCTTTCACATTCTGCACAATGAGCAGCTCGTCTTCGCCGCGACTCGCTTGCACGAAGGGGAAAGCGTGGATTTTCCTCATTTGCGCAGCGGACGCCTTGTGCGTTTCCGCGAAGCCGCCCGGCGGGGGCTGAACGTGCCCGAGAGTGAGTGGCCCCAGTTCATCCGGACTCCGCGTGCGCGTCCATCGCGCGAAGAAGAAGAGCGCTTCAAACAGTTCAAGGCCCGCCGGGACGCGGCGGCTACGGAACTGCAGCTCGACCCATCGCTGATTGCGCCCAAGGCCATGCTCGAGAGCCTTGGCAGTGAGCCTGCGGAAACCGCCGCGCGGATGATGCCGTGGCAGCGCGAAATCCTCGGGCTCGAGTAACCCGACGGTTCCTCGGGCTCCGTCTACGGCGTCGGCGACTCGACGGCCGCTGCATCCGTCAGCGGATCGGAAACCGGCGTGATCCGCATCGGGGTGCGCGGCAACTGGCCGCCTTCTTTCCGATACTTGGTGTAAGGACCGCTCGCCTTGGCGGGAGCGTAGAGACCGCGTCGCGTTGAGAGCGTATCACAAGCCGCGAAGGAGAAAGCGAGGAGTGCGGCGAGGGAGGCAGCGAATTTCACAGCGGCATCGGAGCAAAATCCAATGGAGAGGAAAAGGGGAAACTCTGCAAACTGCGGGGATTCAAAACGCCGGCGACGTATTGGGGTATTTGTCACCGTCGTTTGAGCGGTAAGGTGCGACTGCATGGCTGATTTGTTTACGTCTTCCGATCAAGCGCCAGCGGGCGAACAGCGTGTGGAAACCGCCGCTCCCCTGGCGCAGCGGATGCGGCCAATGACCTTGCAGGAGTATGTCGGCCAGGAACATATCCTCGGGCCGGGCAAGTTGCTGCGCCGAGCGATCGAAGCGGACCGCATCTCGTCGATCATCCTCTTCGGGCCGCCAGGCACCGGCAAGACGACGCTTGCCGAGATCATCGCGAGCGCCACGAGCTCCCGCTTCGAGCGCCTCAGCGGGGTGGAAAGCAACGTTGCGGATCTTCGCCGGGTGATTGCAACGGCGGCGAACCGGCTGGCGAACTCGGGCCGCAAGACGATCCTCTTCATCGACGAAATCCACCGCTGGAACAAAGCGCAACAGGACGTGCTTCTCCCCGATGTGGAGCGCGGCACGATTCGGTTGATCGGCGCGACGACGCACAATCCATTTTTCTATATCAACAGCCCGCTCGTCTCGCGCAGCCAGGTGTTTCAGCTCGAGCCGCTCAGTCCGGAGCATCTCGCGGAGATCGCGCGCCGGGCCTTGAGCGACCCGGTGCGCGGCTTCGGCTCCAGAAACGTCGAGATGAGCGAGGATGCAATCGTGCACCTTGCGACGACGGCTGATGGCGATGCGCGGAAATGCCTTAATGCGCTCGAGATTGCCGTCGTCACTACGCCGGCGGACGGCGCCGGGGTCATTCAGATCGACCGCGCGACGGCGGAGGAATCGATCCAAAAAAAGGCGGTGGTTTACGATGCGGACGGCGATCAGCACTACGACACCATCTCTGCCTTCATCAAGAGCATCCGCGGGAGCGACCCGGACGCGGCGCTCTACTGGCTGGCAAAGATGCTCCATGCCGGAGAAGACATCCGCTTCATCGCGCGGCGGCTGGTCATCTCTGCGAGCGAGGACATCGGGATGGCCGATTCGCAGGGCGTGGTGATTGCGGTCGCGGCGCAGCAGGCGGTGGAATTTGTCGGCATGCCTGAAGCGCGCATCCCCCTCGCGCATGCGACCGTTTATCTTGCGACCGCGCCGAAATCGAACCGCGCGTATGCGGCGATGGACGCAGCGTTGGCAGATGTGAAAACCGGTGCCACGCTTGCGGTGCCGCGCGCGTTGCGGAGCACCGGGCACAAAAAAGGCGCTCAGCTGCTCGGGCACGTTGGCTACGAATACAGCCACGATTTTGAAGGCGCTTACATTCCGCAGGCCTACTTGCCGGAAGGGCGCCGCTACTACGAGCCTGGAGAGCAAGGGAACGAGAAGCGTGTGAAGGAGCGCCTCGATCACTGGCGTGCGCTTTTCGAACAAGCGCAGGCTGAACGCCCAAACGAGGCGACGTGACGGAGACCGGAATGAGCCTACGCAACGCGGACGGCGTGAGTCTTGTCGAGCCGAAGCACGTCTCCGGACGCGAGCGCGTGGCTACTCTTCACGTCCGTCTTCTTTTCACCGTTGATCTGCACGCTCCCTTGCTCGACGAGCCGGCGTGCGTCCCCGCGGGAACGCTTCACCCCGAGCGAATCAAAGGCGGCGACGACGAGCGTGATGATGTCCGTTTCGCCGGCAGGCGGCGTGAAGGGCGGCAGCTCGGCTTGATCGAGGTCGCGCTTGCTGAAGCGCGTGGAGAAATGCTCCAGCGCGGCCTGTCCCGCAGCCGGCCCGTGGTAACGCTCGACGATCCGCCGTGCGAGTTCCTTCTTCGCATCCATGGGATGGATCGCCGGGAGCGGTTCACCGAGCAGCAGCAGGTAATAGCGCGCCATCAACTCGTCGCTGATGCTCATCAACTTGCCGAACATTTCCGCGGGCGGTTCGGTGACGCCGACGTAATTGCCCAGGCTCTTGGACATCTTTTGCGTGCCATCGAGCCCTTCAAGGAGCGGCAACAAAAAGACGACCTGTTCCGGTTGTCCTTCTTCCCGCTGCAGGCTCCGCCCGACGAGGATATTGAAAAGCTGATCAGTGCCGCCCAGTTCGACGTCGGCTTTGATCATCACCGAGTCCCAACCCTGCATGATCGGGTATTGCAACTCGTGCAGGCGCACCGGCTCCTCCCGCTCCAGCCGCCCTTTGAAATCTTCCCGCTGCATCATCTGTTGCAAAGTGACGCGCGAGTTCAGCTTCATCACTTCCTCGAAGCTCATCATCTCGAACCATTCGCCATTGAACGCGGTGCGGGTGCGCTGCGGATCGAGGATCTTATACGCCTGCTCCTGGAAAGTCTGCGCGTTGCACATCACTTGATGGTGCGTGAGCTGCGGGCGCGTTTTTGATCGCCCGGAAGGGTCGCCGATCATCGCCGTGAAATCGCCGATGATCAGAATGCCCTGATGCCCGAGATCCTGGAATTGGCGCAGCTTCGCGAGACCCACGGTGAACCCGAGGTGAATATCCGGTGCTGTGGGATCAACGCCGAGCTTCACATTGAGCGGGCGCCCCAGCCGCAATTTCGCGAGAAGTTCCTGCTCCGAGATGATTTGCGCCGCGCCCGTGCGGAGCGTTTCGAGCTGTTCTTCAGGCGACGGCATGCGGCGTTGCTACCGAACAGTGCCGCTAAATGGCGAGCGCGGAGTGCGCCGCGCGCAGTTACTTGTTCTTATTCAGGAGCTCTTTGATGTCGTCGATCGTCTTCAGCTCCTTGAGCTCATTCGTCCAGCGCGGCGGATTGTTGGGGTCAATCGACGTGTGCAGCTTGCTCGCTTCTTTGCCCATGTAAGCGCGGTTCGCGTCCGGCAATTCGCGAGTGCTCGCAGTTTTTCCGGATTCGCGTGCGTCCTTCGTTGGCGCGGTCTTTACGGCTGCTTGTTTCCCGGCACCCGGGATTTCGTAGCGTCCCTTGGTCGGCGCGCCTTTGGTGGCGAATTGCAGCTCGCCCATCGGAGCGTTCTTCGATCCGGAAAAGGTGCGCGCATTGAAGCTCTTCGGCTTCACTTTCTGCTCGTATTGGAACTCGCGTGCGGAGGCGCTCTTCGAGTGGAAAGTGCCGGGCGAATGGCGAAATGGCGAGGTTTGCTCCAGATCGAACGTTCGGTTTTCCTCCGGTTTCCCGAGCACACTCTTCCAGCGGTTGTTCGCACTCTCGGACGTCTCCCCACGGACGCGCACCGGCTCGGCCGCGCTCGCCCCGGACCAGAGCGCAATGAGAAGGAGGAGCGAACGCACGGCGAAGGATTGCCACGGGTTGGAGGAAATGGAAAGCGTTCACTGTTGTCGACCCCTGAGCGCGATCTGCTTTGCATTCTCCGCGCGGAGCACAGAGGAGTGAGCGCGCGTGTTATCGCCCTGGAAACGCTTCCGATACTGTCTCGAGGAATGGGTGTGCCGCGCGCTGAAGTGGTTCATTCCCCGCCTTTCGCGCGCAGCCTGTGTGCGCCTCGGCACAACGCTCGGCGCGCTCGCCTTTCGTTTCGATCGGCGGGGGCGCGCAGTCGCGGCGGAAAATCTCGCGTGCGTCTTCGGCGACCCCGTCCCAGGTCGCGATCACCCGCGTTTAGCCCAGCTCTCCTACGAGAACTTCGCGCGCACGATGCTCGACCTTTTTTGGGCGAAACGGCTCACGCGGGAGAACTTCCACGACTGGATGAAGTGCGAGGGCTTTGAGCCGCTGCGGGAGCGGCTCGCGCGGGAGAAGCGCGGCGTGGTTTTGATGTGCGTGCACCAGGGGAATTGGGAGTGGGCGAGCCTCGCTTTTGGATTTCTCGATCTGCCCACGACGATTGTCGCGGAGAACTTCAAGAACGCGCGCTTGACCGCCGTTTTCAAGGAACTGCGCGAGCATTCCGGCCACACGATCATCCCGCAGGAAAGCTCGCTCCTTCGCCTGATGCGCACGGCGAAGCGTGGCGGCAGGACGGGCTTGTTGATCGACCTCTCGCTGCGCCCGACCCAGGCGGCGACGATCGTTGACGCCTTTCGCGGGTTGCACATGTGCGTCCCGCTGCTCCACGCCGCGATCGCCCAACGCACCGACGCGCTGCTCGTGCCCGTCGAGTCCCGGCCAGCGCCGGATGGCACCTGCCGGATCATCGCGCATCCGCCGATTGAATCGCCCGCGGGAGCGAGCGTCCGCGAGATTGCACAGCGTTGCTGGGACGCATTTGAGCCGCTGATTCTCGCACACCCCGAGCAGTGGCTTTGGCCTTACAAGCACTTCCGGTTTCGACCTCGGGACGCTGCACGCGCTTATCCCGCTTATGCCAATGAGTCCGGCAGCTTTGAAAAACTCCGAAAAGCGACTACGAGCACGTAACGGGCGCGCGTCGACTGTCGAGACGCGTGTGGAAGCTGTCAGCGATGACCTGAGCGATGTCAGTTGACCCGCAGGCGGGAGTCCCTAGGTTCCCGCGTTCGCGCCGCTGAGAGGTGAAAACTCGCGCCATCAGGAGAAAGTGAACGCGTCTTTAGGATCTTAACTCATGGCTCAGCCCGAAAACCGTCCATCAGGAAACCGCACGCCGCCGGGCGCACCAGAGGGCAACTTCAACTGGCGCGGCGTTGTCCTCTTTGCGCTCGCGATTCTCCTGATCGGCGGCGCGCTCGTGGTAAAGAACGACGGAATGGCGAACGCCAAAGAGATCAGCTACCCGGAATTCCTCCAGATGATCGAGGCGGAGGATATTCCGATCATCAAAGACAATCCGCAGTATCCCTTCGAACTGGTCTCGGAG
>Ga0136611_10003488_pt1 | contig 10997 bp, 9 predicted proteins | sample AntDrymUQ2232306_2_FD_106645 | JGI IMG/M metagenome (GOLD analysis project Ga0136611, IMG submission 106645) | Polar desert sand microbial communities from Dry Valleys, Antarctica - metaG UQ223 (23.06) | ecosystem: Environmental > Terrestrial > Soil > Desert | place: Antarctica: Dry Valley... | reverse complement strand
GACCGACGCCTGGACGACGGACGATTTCCTGAACGCGGCGCGCAAGCTTGCCCGTCCGGACGAGAACATGTGGGGCATCCAGATGCCGGGCGACCCGGCGTTCGCCTTCCGGAACGCGGACTTGTTGTAGACCCACGTGGAGACGGCCAGCTGATACGGGATGGCATGCACCTTGGCCTTGGACTCGACGTACTGCGCCTGCCAGAAGACAGACTCTTTATCGTACTTCTCTTTCTTCAGCTGCGGGCTGATGTCCGCAAACGTGCCGCGCTCGGCCCACAGCTGAAAGAGGTTGCCGGTAAAGATCACGACGTCGGCGATGGTGCCGCCGGCCAGCTCGGTGCTGAGCTTGTCGTAGTAGTCGCCGGGCATCGCGCGCAAGTCCAGCTTGATCTTTGGGTTCTCTGCCTCGAATTGCGGCTGAGAGAGCTTGGTCGCCTCGCCGCGCGCGCCACCGGTCCAGTCGGTCATCCAGCTGAGCGTCACCGGCTCGCTGGACTGCTGCGTCGCCTCCGGCGATCCAGCCCCACCACACGCGCTCAACAGGCCGCCGCCGGCCGCTCCTGCGCTCAGCGTCGCGCCCACGCGCAGCATGCCCCGTCTCGTTGGTCCACCAAATCGAGTGCCGATCATCGCCAAGTCTCCTTCATCAGGTCCAAAGCCAGTAGCCCTACCACTCAGGCGGCGGTAGGGTAGCATCGCAATTGGTATGACTGCTATAGGCGTGCCCGCTCGCCGGCCCGAGCCGCGGGCCACAGCATCGCAGCGGCGAGCGCGTCGGCGATAGCCTGCTCCCCGCCCGGCGTGAGGTCTCGCTGACTCTCGAGCCACTTGGCGAAGCGGCGCTCACCGGCATCGTGATGATCGCGCATCACCGCCGCCGCCGTCGAACCATCCCCGCGGCGCAGCGCCGCCACGATCTGCGTGTGCGATTTGGCGTTGCCTTTGGAGGCGGCGGCGCTGAGCGGCGGACCGTTCGTGCGGAACAGGTCCCCCTTGATCGCCCAGTGCAGGTCCACCAGCACCACCAAGAACAGGTTGCCGCTTGCAACCGCGATCTGCCGATGGAAGGCGCCGTCTTCGGCGGCGGTAGACTGACCGCGCGCGGCGCGCCAGTTCATGCGGTCCGCCAGCTCTTCCAATGAGACCAGATCCTCCTCGGAGAGGCGTCCGGCCAGCGCGGCTGCCGTGTCCGCCTCCGCAGAGCGGCGCACCGCCATCACCTCCAGCACGGCGCGCGGGTGAAAGGCCAGGCTGCGCGCAAAGATCTGAGTCGCCGCCGCCACGTCGAAGCCGCGCACGTACCAGCCCGAGCCAGCGCGCGCCTCGAGCAAACCCAGCGCCTCGAGCGATCGTAGCGCCTCACGGATCAGCATGCGACTGCGTCCCATCGTGACGCACAGATCGGCCTCACTCGGCAGGCGGTCCCCTGGGCGCAGCCCCTTCTCCACCATGTAGCGTCGTAGAGTCGCCTCGGCGCCTTCGGTGGTGAGCGCCGTCTCACGCGCCGGGGCGCCTGCGAACAATGATCGTGCGCTTTCCGAAGAGAAGTTCGATGACATAGCCGGCATGATACCCGAACTTGACAGACCTGTCTGTCAGCTTTTATTCTGCCCCGCCCGATGAAAACCTACCGAGTTGCGCTCCTGGCCAGCGTGAATGACGCGCTTTGCACATTGATCCAGGCCGCGACGACGTCGGTCCCATCAGCCGCGGCGTTACGCCGCGGGCCAGCCGTGCAGTAACTGGGCGGTGACGTACACGGCGTGACCGGATAGGCTGGGTCGCTAAAGCTGGACGGTGGAGCCGGTTTCGGCGGCGCGGTAGGCGGCGAAGATAATGCGGAGGACTTCCAGACCTTCGGCGGTGGTGATGGGGGGTGGGATCTCGCCTAGGCTGGCGCGCAGGCAGTCGCGGACGAAGGGGGTGTAGCCACTACCGGTGACACCGGTTGAGTCGTAGTGGAAGCGCCGGTTGGGCGCGCCGTTCATGGTGGCGTCCTGGCTGTGCCAGTCAAGCGTCTGGGCGGCCATGTCAAAGCGTAGCCAGCCGCGTGATCCCCACAGGGTTAGGTCAATCTGCTTGCCCGCGTCCAGCACGTAGCCGGAGATGAGCGACGCCTGGGCGCCTCCGCGCAGGCCAAGCGTGACTGTGGCCAGGTCTTCCACGTCCATTGGTGCACCTCCGACGTTTCCTACCATGGCCTGCACTGCCGTGGCGGTGGCGCCCGTCAGGTAGAGCAGCATGTCCAGCCAGTGAATGCCGAGCCAGATCAGGTGCCCGCCGCCACTTTCGGCCTTGCGGAAGGTCCAGTCCCGCGTGCGTGCGTTCCAGATACGCGTCTGGTCGGCCACGTTGAGAACGCGCGCCGCGTAGAGATCGCCGATTCCGCTTTCCTGGATAATTCGCCGGGCGTCCGGTACCCACGGTGAAAGGCGGTTGTACAGCGCGAGCATAAGCGGGGACTTAGTTTGGTCAGAGAGCTCTGCCAGCCGGGCGAACGCCTCTGGCTCGACGCAGGCCGGCTTCTCAGCCAGCACGGGGATGTGCGCCTCCAGGACAGGCCGGATCGCGTCGGGCGCTTCGACCCCGCTGAGTGTGACGATGGCCATGGCCGGTGTTTCGGCGCGCAGCAGGCCGTCCAGCGATGTGTAGGCGCGCACGGGTTTGGGCTCAAGGGTGTTGCGGGCCTCATCAACGGTGGCGCCGTCAGTATCGAGCAGGGCGACGCCGGCTACAGCGTCCAGGTCACGCAGCGCCTCCAGGAAGTACGCACGGTGGCGCGAGTGGCGTCGCTGGACAAGCGCGACGGTGACACCGCTCGCGCTACTGGCTCCGGCCGACGTGGTGCTGGCGTCGTTGGTCATCGTGCCCTTTCCTTTTTGGCGCCGGGCCGGGAGCTCCGTCCCGCCGTCACGGTGTTGCGTTTGAGCATTACCGCTACCAGCTCAGCGGCATGCGCGATGGCGTGATCTTGCCGGCGCCACGCGACGGCGGCTGCGAGCGCGTCAAGCATGGTGGCCGAAGCGACGCGCGAGGCGAACTGGCCGAAGCCGAGCGCCGTCTGTTGGCCGAAGGCGACGAGCTGGATGTCTGCGCGCTGCCCGGCGGCCGACCCGGGCACGGCGGTGATGCAGATGGTGGTCAGACCGCGATCTCTGGCGTGCTCCAGTGCGTCTACGATGTGGCGCGTCGCCCCGTGGTAGGAGATGGCACACACCACGTCACCCGGGGCGAGCAGGTGGATCTCAGGCACAATGGCACCCGGATCACCCGCCCAGGAAGCACGCATCCCCAGTACCTTTAGGCGGTAGGCGGCGAGCTCGCTCAGTGCCATGGCGGCGCCGGTGCCAATGAACAACACGTCCTGAGCACTCGCAAGCGCTTCGACAGCGCGCTCGGCCGCTTTCACGTCCAGCGTGCGCAGCGTGTCTTGTAACGCTTCAATCTCAAGCTCAAAGACGCGCGCAAGGACGCCGGCCACACCTTCCGGGGTGCCCCGTCCAGGAACGGCGACACTACCCACGGGTCCTGCCGCGCTCACCACCCGTGCCTCGCCGGGCGGTCTGGACGCGCCAAACCTTCCTGAAGTGCCTGGGGCGTCTGTCAATGAGGTGGGACGCGCGTAGGCAGCTCCCAGAATCTTGCCGAGGTCCAGTGTCAGCGCCTGGGAGAAGTCGCGATAGCCCTCGTATTTGAGTGCGCAAGAGAAGCGATTCACCGCGTTGGCGGAAACTCCCGCACGGTTGGCGACCTCGCGGATGGACAAGCCGCGTACCTCCCATGCGTTGGCCAGCACGTATTGGGCGCATGCCCTGGCGGTACCGGTCAGCGATGGCATAGCCAGCCGCATTCGGGTGAGTGGCCCGTCTTCTTCCGGTGTGACGGGCGCTCCTGGCGCTACCACGGGAGCGGCCCCTGGGCCACGCTCCGGCAGGTTGCCGTTGCGTTGCGCTTGGCCATTTGTGGGTGGAGCGGCAACCACGCTCGCGACGTCAGCCGGAAGTGCGTAGTCCGTTGTTCTACGGTTGCGCGCCATGCAGACCGATGGTACATTGGCGTCACGGGTGGAAGCCCGGCGTGAGGAGAGAGGTGTTGCCGTCGCAAGGAAGGGTGAGGGCGACACCTTTGTGGCCGGTCTTTGGCCGTTAAGCTGCTGAGTCGCTAAGCCGTCAAGGAGTGATGTGTATGTCGCGTATGAGCCGTTCCCAGTTTTTCCGTTCGGGCGTCGCGTCCATGGCCTACGGCACGTTGATCGCCTGCGGCGGGGCCGCGCCGGGCGCCTCGACGCAGGCGGTGGCGACCAATGCGCCGGCCGCCTCAGTCAAGCGTCCAACGACGCTGCTGTTGAGCAATGACTGGACATCGCCGGACCGGCGCAAGATCATTGAGGCGTGGGTGGCCCGCGCCAACCGGGTCTACCCGCACATCAAGACAGACCTGGCTGACAATGCGGATACGCAGGAAAAGATCATCGCGCAATTCGCCGCCGAGCAGCAGGGCGACCTTGTGATGGTGGACCAGCACCTCATCCCGGTATTAGGGCCAAAGAACCTGATGGAGGACATCTCCTCCACCATGGCAACGCTCAAGTTTGACTTTAACTCGGTGTACGACATTGCCAACATCACCAGTTTTGGCGGCAAGCGCCACGGCATCCTGGTGCAGCTCAACAGCAACGTATGGGTCTACAACAAGGACTTGTTCCAGCAGGCTGGCGTGGCCGAGCCAACGGCTAACTGGACCTGGAACGATCATGTAGACGCGGCACGCAGGCTGTCCAAGCCTGATGAGGGACGCTGGGGCACGAACGTACGGGCGGACCTGTATCCCTGGTTCTGGCAGGCGGGCGTGGACTACCTCGCGCCGGATGGCAAGAAAACCCTTTACGATTCGGGCCCGGCGCGCGCCGTTTGGCAGCACGTCGTAGAGATTGTTACGCGCCACCGGGCGGCGCCATCCAACGCGGAGAACGCCGCCAAGATGCCCACCTTCCAGAACGGCGGGCTCGCCATGACTGTCCAGTCTTCGCCGGGCCTCCCACTGACCAAACAGATAGATGGGAAGTTCGTCTGGGAGATCATGCCAACACCCAAACATCCCACCTCGGGCAAGCCGCCGGCGCTGGTGGTAACCGGTCACAACTGGGGCATCACGAAGAAAGCGACCCAGCGAGGCAACCTCACCGAGTCCGCCCAGGTGCTGATTGAGCTCTACGACAAAGAGATCCAGCAGCTCTACAACAATGGCTCGCTGGCGCCGGGCTCAACTCCCATTCTCAAATCCGTCGCCACTTCTGCGGACGCGTTCAAGCCGCCGCCGGTGAACGCAAAGGTGGTGGTGGACCAGATCCCGTCGGGTCGTAACTACGATAAGATCGTGGGCTTCCTGGATATGCATCGTGTCATCAACCCGGAGTTCTACAAGGCGCTGGACGGCCAGCAGTCCGCCAACGATACGGCGGCTGCGGTCCAGCAGCTGGCCGACGCCGCGCTGGCCAACGCGGCTAGGTGACGGTCGCCGCAAGGCTCCCAGGCACACATTCAGGAGCTGGTGACGCGGCACCGAGCTACAACGGCAGCTACCGCGCCGGTGTGATAGGTCACACCGGCCGTGGTGGGTTTAGCCACGGGCTTGACGTGGCGTTTTTGGGACTGCCGAGGGTGCAGCTGGTGGCGGTGGCAGATCCGGACGAGTCTGGCAGGGCGGCGGCGGTGGCGCGTACCGGCGCGGCGTGCGCCTACGCGGACTACGTGGAAATGCTGGAGCGCGAACGGCCGGACCTTGTGGCGGTGGCGCCGAGCGACCTGGACCAGCGCGAGGCAATGGTGATTGCCGCCGCTGAGAGCGGCGCGCGTGCCATCTACTGCGAGAAACCACTTGCCCGATCACTCGATGAGGCGGACCGCATGCTGGCGGCGTGCGCCGCGCGGGGTGTGAAACTGGCGGTGGCGCACCAGAACCGGGGCATGCCCGCGCCGCGTCTGGTGCAGCGGCTGATCGCCGGGGGAAAGATTGGCACGCTGCGCCGCCTACGTGCGTGGCCCAAGCAGGACCGCCGTGGCGGCGGCCTTGAGCTACTGATCCACGGCACGCATATGTTCGATCTAATGCGTCTCTTCGCGGGGGATGCGCGCTGGTGTCACGCGCGCGTCACATCCGGCGGGCGGGATGTCACCGCGGCGGACGCCGCGCCGGCGCAGCACGCCGCGGGGTTGATGGCGGGAGACGACGTGGCGGCGGAGTACGGGTTCGGTGGTGCCGTCGCCGGCCATTTTGAGTCTATGCGGAGCGACGACGGCGGGGGCAGCGCGTACTTGCGCATGGAAGTGAGCGGCAGTGCCGGCACGCTGGCGTTCTGGAGCGATCAGGCGTCGCCGGTGTACTTCTCGCCGCGAGCCTATCCGTTGCCTCAGATGCAGGACGCACCGGGTGAATGGCAGCGGCTTGATTGCGAAGTGCCGGCGGGGCCGCTCTTAGAGGAGGGAAGATCCACACTGCATCCGGGAAACCAATGGCTGGTGTCTGACCTACTAGCGGCGGTGGAAGAGGATCGGGCGCCGCACGCCAGTGGGGAGGACGCCCGTGGTGCGATGGAGATGGCGTTGGCGGCGTACGAGTCCCATCTGCGTGGCGGGCGAGTTGAGCTGCCGCTTGAGCGCAGGGAGCATCCTCTGGAACGGCCGCTCCAGGATGAACGCGCGCAGAATGAGGCGGCGCGTATGGCGCGCGAGGTAGTCCGCTCGTGACGGTGGCCAGTCCCCTAGGACCCTCACTCGGCACGGAGGCGCGGTATGAGGTTCGGGTGGAGGATGTGGAGTATCGCCGGCGGGACCAACCGCGGGACCAACCGCGGGACCAACCGCGGGACCAACCGCGGGACCAACCGCGGGACCAACCGCGGGACCAACCGGAAGATTCGCTAAACAGCCAGATGAGCAGTCAGCGTGACGGTCAGGATGTTTGGCTGGCGCGGGTGTACCGACCGGTGGGAACAGGACCGTTCCCGGCATTGCTGGACGTTCATGGGGGCGCGTGGTCCGGTGGCACGCGCGAGAACAACGCGCCAATCGCTACCGAGCTGGCGTCGCGCGGGCTGGTGGTGGTGGCCATTGACTTCCGGCTGGGACCGCAGCATCCCTATCCGGCCTCCATCCAGGACACCAATTACGGGACGCGCTGGCTCAAGCGGCACGCCGTGGAGCTGGGGATTGATCCGCGCCGGGTGGGCGGTCTTGGGTCATCCAGCGGCGGCCACATGGTGTTGCTGAGCGCGCTTAGACCGGACGATCCGCGTTACACGTCGCACCCTCTCCCGCCAAGTGAATTGGCAGGGAACGAAGACGCTTCGCTTTCCTACCTGATCCTTCTCTGGGCGGTGATTGATCCCCACGCGCGCTATCTCTTTGCGCAGAAGGCTGGCCGCGCGGACCTCGTGGCGCGCTCCGAGGGCTACTTCCGTAGCCAGGAGGCGATGCAAGAGGGCAATCCCCAGTTGATCGTGGCAGAGTGGGTACGCAGAGGCCGGGTGAACGCGGAGCGGCACATGCTGCCCGCGGTGCCGGCGTCGCCGTCAATGCTGCTGATCCAAGGGACGGCGGACGCAAATTTACCTCCGGGAATGGCGGAGAAGTTCACCGAAACCTACCGTGAGGCAGGGGGCGTGATTGACTTGCATCTGTTCCCAGGGCAGACGCATGGGTTCGGCGTCAGGCCCGGCGCGGATTCGGACCGGGCGCTGGCGCTGATCCAGGAGTTCATTACGCGGCAGAGCGGGCCAGAGCAGATAGAGTGGGCAAAGCAGAATAGAGAAGGAAAGTGGCAATGAAGACATACAGGGTGGCGTTGCTGGGGTGCCGGTCACGTGGCACCTCGCAAGCCAAAGCCATCACGCAGCATCCCAGGACAGAGCTGGTGGGTATCTGTGACTTGCTGCCGGAGCGTCTGAACGCGCTGGGGGACCGGTTTGAAGTCAAGGCGCGATACGCGGACTTTGAGCAGATGCTGCGCGAGCAGCAACCAGATATTGTGAACATCCCCACCGCTACCAAGTTCCACGCTCCGCTGGCCGAGGCGGTGCTGCGGCTGGGCTATCACGTCGACGTGGAGAAGCCCCTCACTTTGACGCTAGCCGAGTTGGACCGGGTCATGGTGGCGCAGCGCGAGAGTGGGAAGCAGCTGGCGCCGCACCACCAGGCGGCGGTGCATCCGCCGGCCAAACTGCTGCGTGAACTGGTGCAGAGGGGTGACATCGGCCAGCCACAGGCGGTGCGCATCCGCAACAAGGGCTACTACGGCGGATACGGCATCGTTCACCAGGGCTGCCATGCGCTCGCGCTGGCCATCAGCGTGGTGGGCCCGGCGCGGGCGGTCTCGGCGCACATGACGAGCGGCCGCAGGCCAACCACGGTAGATGATGTGTATCAGGGTCCGTTCGGCTATGGCGTGACCGCGGGCGAGAACCTGACCTGTCTTTACGAGCTCGCCGGCGGAGCGTATCTGGTCAACGAAGAGCACTACCGACCGGAGGTGGACTCCAGCACGGTCCGGTTCGAGGTGGTGGGTACCGAGGGAGCGCTGGCGCTGGACAGCGCCATTCCCACGACGGTCTACCGCACGCGCTCGGCGCACTGGCACCCCGTGCGCACAGAGTGGGAGGAGGTGCCCATCCCGACGGCGGCCCGCGTTGCCGGCGGGTATGACTTCATGGACGCCGAGGTAAGTGGTATGGACCTCTGGATGGTGGAGGAGTGGGTGCAGGCCCTTGATGAAGGGCGCGACCACGCGATGAACGCGCAGGTTGGCGCGCACACAATGGAGATGATTCACGGTGCGTATGCCTCACACGCCGAAGGAAGGCGAATCGATCTCCCACAAGAGATCCGTGATCATCCGCTGGAGCGCTGGCTGGAGCGCGAAGGCCGACCGGCGCCCGGTCCTGCTCCGGCTGACTACAAAGAATGGATCGGCTGGGCGCTTGACCGCGCGCGGCAACCGCAGGACCCGGCGAAGCAGAACACGGAACGCGTACCGGTTCACGCATAGCGTCGCGCACATGACCGAGTACTCGGTCGAGCAGCAAGAAGGAGAGCAGATGGCAGAAATGGTGGCGGGAGGACGGCTGGCGCATGTGGCAATCCGGGCACGAGACGCGGAGGCGACGCGGCGGTTCTACGAGCAGGGAGTTGGCTTGCGCTTTCTGGGCTACCGGCGGCCCGGGAGCCAGAGTTTCGATCTTTCTGATGGCGGACTAAACGTAACGGTCATCCCATACGAGGGACCGGCGCGGGACGCGCACGAGGAGGGTACAGAGCACATTCACATTGGCTTCCTGGTGCCCAACGCGGCCGAGGCGTATGAGCGGTTGCGGGCGGTGAGTGCGGCCTTCCTGCGAAATGATGTGAAGGTGCGCGACGAGCACGTAGGGCCGCCGCTGCCGGACGGGTCATTCAAGGTGGCGGACCCCGACGGCAACGTGGTGGACGTCACCGGCAATCCGGCGGAATGGCGCCAGTGATGGGTGCTTCAACCGACACCGGCGCCAACGACGCCAACGACGCCAACGGCGCGACGGGCACCTACGCAGGCGTACCGTGCGGGTGTGATTGGCCACACGGGGCGCGGAAATTACGGGCACGGTCTTGACCTCGCGTTGGTTGGGCTGCCGCGGGTCGAGCTGGTTGCGGTGGCGGACGCGGACGAGGAAGGCCGCACACGCGCCGTGTCGCGCACTGGCGCGCCGCGCGGGTACGCCAGTTACCTAGAAATGCTGGAGCGCGAGCGGCTGGATGTTGTGGTAGTTGGCCCGCGCCAGCCCGACCAACGGGCCGCGATGCTTCTGTCTGCGGTGGAAGCAGGCGTGCGGGCAATCTACACCGAAAAGCCGTTTGCGCGCGACCTAGAAGAAGCCGACCGCATTCTGACCGCGTGCGACGCGCGCGGCGTGAAGGTGGCGGTGGCGCACCAGAACCGGGCCTTTCCCGGTCCGCGCCTGGCGCAGCGTCTCATAGCGGACGGGAAGATTGGACGACTGCGCGCGATTAAGGCTTATGGGAAGCAAGACCGGCGCGGCGGGGCCAGGATCTGATGGTACTGGGTACTCACATGCTCGACCTCATGCGCTTCTTTGCCGGGGACGCGCGCTGGTGCCACGCGCGCGTCGCGGACGGTGGAGTAGATGCGACGCCTCATGCTGTGCGCCCGGCCGAGGAGGAAGCCGGGCTGATCGCGGGAGACGACATCGTGGCGAGCTTTGGGTTCGATCACGGCGTTACGGGCAGCTACGAGTCCGCCCAAGCGGACGATGGAGGCAAGGGCAACTACTTCCGTCTAGATCTGTGCGGCACGGGCGGCATTGTGACGGTGTGGAGCAGCACGACCCTGCCGGTGTACTTTTATCCGCGACCGTTTGCGTTGCCGGCCCGCGCGGATGAATGGCAGGTTATGGAACCGCCGCCGCTGCCCGTTCCGGCGGGCGCGGGTGCGCCGCCTGCGGGGGCAAGCGCGATGCACGCGGGGAACCAACTCATCGCCGCTGATCTGCTGGCGGCGCTGGAAGAGAACCGCAAGCCGCTCTCAAGTGGCCACGATGCGCGCTCCGCGCTGGAGATGATCATGGCGGTGTATGAGTCTCACATCGCGGAGGATCGCGTCTCCCTGCCGTTGGTGGAGCGCGGCCATCCACTGGCGCGGTGGGCAAAGCTGGAACGCGGCGTGGAATTGGCAGTGGGGGTGCGATGACAACGCGAGCCATAAATATGGATAGTGGGAACAGGGGACGCGAGCCGCTGCGCAGCATCCATGTTGGGGTAGGCACGCGCGGGAAGTCCCATGTGCGCGCGGCGCTAGAGAGCGGCTACTGGCGTCCGGTGGCACTGGTGGACGTGGTGCCGGACTACCTGGCGGTGGCGCGAGAGATGACTGAATTGCCCGAATCGGCCTGTTTCACCCGGTTAGAAGAGGCGCTGGATGCCGTCGAATCCGACGCGGTGGCGGTG
>Ga0136611_10003487_pt1 | contig 10998 bp, 10 predicted proteins | sample AntDrymUQ2232306_2_FD_106645 | JGI IMG/M metagenome (GOLD analysis project Ga0136611, IMG submission 106645) | Polar desert sand microbial communities from Dry Valleys, Antarctica - metaG UQ223 (23.06) | ecosystem: Environmental > Terrestrial > Soil > Desert | place: Antarctica: Dry Valley... | reverse complement strand
CGCTATGATCTGCTCCAGGGCTGCTTTGTTGATGGGCTGCATCAACCCTTCCGCGAGCCGCTGGTGCCGTTTCTCAGCAAGGTCATCGCAGCCGGAGAGGCCGTGGGCGCACTCGGCGGTTTTCTCAGCGGCTCAGGCTCGACGATCTGCTGCGTGACTCTCGAGAACGAAGATCGTGTCGCCGCCGCGATGCTCGCCGCGAGCGAAAACCCGGGCGCTCGCACGGTGATCACCTCCGCGGACAACCTCGGGATCCAGCTCGAACGCTGAATGCGCGCCTCCCTGGATCGTTTCGAGCAGTTCGCGATCGATGTTATTCTCGAGCGACGCTACGGAAAGCGCGCGGCGCTTCTCCGCTGGCTATTGCACGGACTGAGCTGGCTTTTCCGGGGAGGAGTCCAGACGCGTCTTTGGCTCTTCAGGCACCGCTTTCTGCGCGAACACAATCCCGGCGTGATGGTCATCTCGATCGGCAATCTGACCGTGGGCGGCACCGGGAAAACGCCAGTTGTCGAACGCCTCGCGCGCACTCTGAAGGATCGCGGACGTCGCGTCGCGATTCTCAGCCGCGGCTACAAAGCGCGGCGGCCGCCGCTCCTCCGGCGGCTTCAGCGCAAGTGGCTGGGTCTTGAGAAAAACAAGAGCCGCATCGTGCACGATGGCGAGCGGCTGCTGCTTGATTCGCGGTTTGCAGGTGACGAGCCGTTCATGCTTGCCCGCTCGCTGGGGAATATCCCTGTGCTGGTTGATAAAGACCGCGTTCGCGCGGCTCTCTACGCGGTGCGCGAGCTGCACTGCGACGCCTTGATTCTCGATGACGGGATGCAATATCTGCACCTGCGCCACCGGCTCGAGATCGTGCTCGTCGATTGCCAGGCGCCGTTTGGAAATGAGCATCTGCTTCCGCGCGGCACGTTGCGCGAACCGCCGCTGAACCTGCGTCGGGCGCACGCGATCCTGCTGACAAAAAGCGACGGTCGTCCACAGACCGCGCTGATCGCCCGCCTCCGCGAGCACAACCGCACTGCGGAGATCATCGAGACGACGCACCAGCCGCTTTATCTTCAGAATCTTTACGACGAGACGGATCGGCGGCCGCTCGAATACCTCCATGGAAAGTATATTGGGGCGCTCAGCGGAATTGCGCGGCCTGAGAGTTTCGAGGGCAAGCTGACCGACCTCGGCGCGAAGCTCGTGATCGCGACGCGCTTTGCGGATCACCACCGCTTCTCGGATGAAGAGCTGGGCGATTTCCTCAGCCGCGCGGTGAGACGTGATCTCGACTTTATCGTGACCACGGAGAAGGACAGCGTCCGCTTCCCCTATCGCGCCCCGAGCAGCGAAGTGCCGATCTACTATCTCCGTGTCGAAATCGAGATCCTCAGCGGCCACGAAAGCTGGGACGCACTCGTCGGACGGCTCTGCGAACCGCAGCCGCTCGTCGCCGCCCAGCGGTTCTTCGCCTGACGCTCCGGTCCCCGGAGCAGCGGCTTCACGGTTCGCCCAGCAGTTCGGCGACCTGCCCGGAAATGTCCCCGGAGCGCATCAGCGCTTCGCCGACGAGGATCGCGTCGCATCCGCAATCCGCCACCCGCTGCGCGTCGTCGCGGGTTTTTAGTCCGCTCTCCGAAACAAGAATCACCTCCGGTGGCGCCTCCTCGGAAAGGCGCTCGGTCGTCCCAAGATCGACTTTGAACGTCGTTAGATCGCGGTTGTTGATCCCGATCAGCCGCGCACCGATTTCCAGCGCGCGATCCATTTCCTCAAAGGTGTGCACTTCCACGAGCGCATCCAGCTGGCAGCTCTCTGCCGCGGCGAAGAGCCGGCGCAGCGTCCTGTCGTCAAGCGCCGCGACGATCAACAGGATTGCATCCGCGCCTGCGACCGCCGCTTCGTAGATCTGCGCTTCGTGAATCGTGAAATCTTTCCGCAGAATCGGCAGCCCGATCGCGTCACGCACCTCCTTCAGATAACGCAGGTGGCCCTGGAAGAACTGCTCGTCGGTGAGCACCGACACGGCATGCGCGCCAGCAGCTTCGTAAGCCTGCGCGATCGCGACGGCGTCGAATTCCTTCGCGATCACGCCTGCCGACGGAGACGCTTTTTTTACCTCGGCAATCAGCGCGAGACCGCCCGCCTCGCCGGCACCTTCACAGCGGGCGACGGCATCGCTTTCTGCGCCCATCCCCACAAGTCGTCCGCGCAAATCGAGCGCCAGCGCGAACGGCCGGAAGTCGTCCCGCTGCAGCGCGGCTGCGCGCAACTGCTCCAGCCGCGGCAGGAGGCGCGCGACTTCGCGCTCTTTCACTTCGAGAATCTTCCGGAGCCGATCCATTGACCCGCTTTGGCGCGCGTCTCGCCTCCTGTCCAGCGCCGAGCAGTTGCAGAGGACGCGAAATTTCCCGCCTGACACATCGCGTCCGCCTCGCAAAGCTCCGCGACATGCTTCCCGAACCCCTCGCTGCCGCAGCCGCTTCCGGTGATGTCAACGCCGTGCTCGCCGCCGCGCTTCACCACTTCGACTGCCAGACAGGCACCGTTCACCTCCAGCGCGACGGCGCGTTGCGGCTCGCGGCGCACGTCAACATCCCGTCGCAGCTTCTCGCGATCATCGATACCGTTCCCATCGGGAAAGGCATCGCGGGTTTGGCCGCGGAACGCCGGGAGGCAGTCTCTCTTTGCAACCTCCAAACCGACACCAGCGGCCAGGCCCGGCCTGCGGCCCGGCAGACTGGGATGGAAGGAAGCGTTGCCGTGCCGATGCTTGCAGGCGGCGAGTTGCGCGGGGTGCTCGGGATTGCCAAAGCCGAAGCGCACGACTGGAGCGAGGCCGAGAAGGCCCAGCTCAGTGCCCTCGCGAACGCCTTGGCCGAGCGCGTGTAACGCTCCCATCGCGGCCGGAAGATATGTAGGGAACTCGCCGCGTGTTCGACCCTTACGCCGATTTCACCTATTTCGGGCTGCTCCTTTATGTCGTCCTGCCGACGCTCCTGCTCGGCTGCTTCGGCCTCGCGAACCGCCGCTGGACCCTCTTTGTCGTGGTGCTCGCCGCGACCGTGCATTTCAGCACGAAGCTCACCCTGCCCGGCGGCCTCGTGCTGCGGGAATTCTGGATCGCCGCGGGCTATGCGTTGTTTGAAGGCGCCGTGGCGTTTGCCTTTCTCCGCTGGCGCTCACGGCCCTCCTTTTACCTCGCGCTCGCGGCCACGATCCTGCCGCTCGTCGCAGCGAAGCTCCTCCCGGTTCTCGCCCCGCAAACGCAATTCGGGTTTCTCGGAATTTCCTATGTCACCTTCCGCGCCCTCGACGTCATCTTCAGCATCCACGACGGCGTCCTCAAGACCCTCTCACCCACGACTTGGCTGGGATTCGTCTTCTTTTTCCCAACCATTTCGTCCGGCCCGGTCGACCGCTATCGGCGCTTCGAGAAAGACTGGCTGAAGCGGCGATCACGCCCCGAGTTTCTCGATGATTTCGACTTCGCCGTCGCGCGCGTCTTCCGCGGCTTTCTTTACAAATTCATCATCGCCGCGCTGATCAGCACCTACTGGTCGGGGCCGCTCGAGAAGCAGTCCGGGCCGCTCGCCACGTGGGGCTACATGTATGCCTTCACCTTTTACCTCTTCTTCGATTTCGCTGGCTACAGCGCCTTTGCCGTTGGGATCAGCCGGCTTTTCGGGATCCGCGCGCCGGAGAATTTCGATCGCCCCTTTCTCTCCCGGAATATCCGCGAGTTCTGGAACCGCTGGCACATCAGCCTGTCGTTCTGGTTCCGCGACCACATTTACATGCGCTTCCTGCTCGCCGCCGCGAAAGGGAAGTGGTTCTCAGGCAAACATACCGCATCCTGGCTCGGCATGTTTCTGACCTTCGGGATCATGGGCGTCTGGCACGGCTTCGGGTGGCACTTCATTCTCTACGGGCTCTACCACGCCGCGCTGCTCGTCGGTTACGACCTATTCGCGCGCTGGAATAAGGCGAAAAAGCACTGGGGCGAAGGCCGCGTGCAACACGCGACCGACATCCTCCTCACCTTCCACGCGATCGCCTTCGGGATGCTCCTTTTTTCCGGCCGCCTCGGCCACTGATACCAACTTCATCCAATAACCGGACATTCTGGCAGCCCGGCGGGCTGCAGGAAATTAGCCCCGGGTGAAACCCGGGGATTGGGGCAGAAAGGCGGGGGCGCCCCGGCAGGGGCGTCGGAACCCTGCGGCCAATCGGCGTTTCCCGCACGCCCTCCGGGGTGCATCCGAGCATTCCGGAAGCCCCGGGTTTCACCCGGGGCTAATTTCGGTCAGCCCTCCGGGCTGAGGAATGTCCGATTATTTAGCGAAGTTGGTATGAACCACTGAAGCAGCTTAGCGCCGGCGAATGCGAGCGAGCCGCTCGGGTTCAGCCGCCGCAGCGCTTCTACAAACAAGCACGTCAGCACGACTTCGCGCTGACCTCTATTTGACGTCAACCGACGGGAGCGTGGAGCCGTCTTGGTAGAAGCGCATCACTGAAACAATTGCGGCAGAGCAGCTATTGACTCTGGCTGCCAACGGGTATCTCGACGTTTCTCCAGCGCCCCCGCTGCCGATCTTCAGGAACATGCGGCGCAACTTGCGCAACACTTCTCTCGTAGAGCCGATACGGCTCAGCGTGGAGATCCCAAATATGAAAGTGATAAGCGTTCCCGAAGCGACAGGCATTATCCCATTCGTGGCGCGTGAGTTGGAAGCGAAGCGGAGACGCCACTGTTGACTTCACTTCGATGAGGCGATTCGTGGGCTCCACGGAACCTTGGTCAAACGAGAGCACGTCATAGGCAGCTGTATTGTCTTCGATCGCAATCCACTTCACCTCGCGGTGGATACCGAGCTCTCTAAGTCGCCGAACCTCGTGCTCAATAGTGAGCTTTTCAGCAATGCGCGCACGCTCGAGCCTTTCCTGATCTGCCGCCAACCGCACATGGCCCACGATGCGATCCCACCATCCGATAACGAGCGGGGTAGGCGGGTCGACCAACAAGCCGGCGGCGCGGAAACATTGCTGCTCATCACGAGCGAGCTTTTGCGCGAACTTTTGCCGTCCAAGTGTCATAACTTTCGCCCAGACAGGTCGCTCGGAAAGGATCACTACCACAACGCACCACTGATAGAATAGCACACCCTCTCCCACGGGTGCTGCGTCGCCAACAACTCCCGCGAGGACAAACGCGGCCTCAAAATCCAAACCCGCCGAATCTGCCTCAACACGCGTCACGATAGCCGTGAGTTCTGCTAACGGGAGAGCAGGGTGGAATTCACGCTGCCGGTAAAGGCTTCGCAAGCCTTCAAAGGCACTCGTGGAGAAGAGGCGCGTGAAAGGGACGCTCACCCGGCGTCCTCGTCTTCACCCTTCGCTCGCCCCTCAAGTTCATCGACCCAATCCACGAGATCTTGAAGGCCAACGTCATAGTCCACTGGGTCGTCGGCATCCTCTTCATCGAGCGCCACTTGATGTAAATCCGGATCGTTCAAAAGCTGTTGCAGATTTCGGAGCTTCGTCGCAAGTCGCCGACTTACCGACAAATCTATACTTCCTAAGCCAACGGGAGACTTTGTTTGGTAGAGATGGATGTGTGTCTCAACGTCGGGAGGCAAACCGAGCCGGTGAACCCGATCCATTGATTGTAGGTAGTGCGTCGAAACATAGCTCCGATCGAGGTAAATCGCGTGATGGCAAACTGTATGAAGACTGATTCCCTCCCCGGCGGCCGCCGGATTCGCTATCAATATGTGACACGCCGCGTCCGTGTGAAATCTCCTCAGGCGGCCCTCCCGCGTATCCGGATTGGTCGCCTCGCCAGCCGGGACAGCTCCAAACAACGATACGGGGTTAAGATCGGCGAGCATGCGCTCTAGCTCGCTAATCGTATCGGTGAAAATTGTCCAAATCACACTTTTGTAACCTTCACCGGCGAGCCGCCGCGCGTGATCCACAACTGCCCGCATTTTTTCGGACGGACCCTCACCAAGAACTTCGTCAACGATCCCCGACTGAAGGCCGACAACTTCGCCGGCCATTGAGTTCAGTGCCAAAATCGGATTCACCGAAAGTTGCAGAAGTCGCATCACAGATCTTCGCGCTCCGATAAAGTCCAAGCCTGCGCCCCCTTTGATGGCAACGGACAGTTGTCGCAGTGCTTCATTGCGAACGACTCCGTAAAGCGCCATTTGTCCGCGCGCCATTCCCACTTGGTGAAAGTGCCGCCTGACAGGCGGCAGACCTAGCTCCTGTTTCGTTGTCCGGACGTAAATGCTTGCCAGCACCTCACGGGGGGCACGCCTCGTTGAATCTGCAAGTCTAGCCCGTGACCCGGCCATAGAAATCCCAGTTGAGACGCGAGATCGCCAGAACCCTGCGGCAACGGCGTCCCAGTTAGAATATCTCGACGGGCCGCGAGTCGCGATGCTTAATAGAAAGGCTCCGCGCTGCGATGCGGAGCCAGCCTTCATTCCATGGGCTTCATCGAGAACGAGATGAACAGCCACGCGCGCGAGGTAGCCCGCAAGCACGGACTGCCGGCGGATCATCAGATCATACGACATCAGGAAACGTGTCGCGCCGGATCGCAGCAAAAGGTCTACATTTTCGGTGCGGCCATCTAGCAATGTGAACGGTTCGTCGTTTCTTTCGGGCGCATCGGGCCACATTCATTCGACCACGACCTCCCTCCACGCAGAGAATGCAGATTTCGGGCAATCAACAAACAAATGCTGGCCGGAGGAACGGGTCAGCAAATGAAGAGCAAAAGTGACAGTTGTCTTCCCCGCGTCAGGAACAGAAAAGTTCGCTCCATGCGGAAGCGCGAGTAGGCGCTCAAGATCCCGCAACTGGAACGATTTGAGTTCACGCCGCGTAAAATCGAATCCTTTGCCAATCGATTTCTCGAGAATTTGCTCAGCATTGAACTTAGACGTAACGCTACCCCTCGCAGTGCACGCGCGGCTGACTTCCTCGATGAACTGCCGGGTTCTCGCTGCAACTTCTCCGCTGGGACACGGCGGCACTCAGGGCCGCTGCATTTGGCGCGCGCCAAGCCGCCCTACTGTTAGCTGCCGTCTTTGGAACGTAGGGTTCAGAGAGCCAGAACGACCCGCTAACTGGCCGCTGAACTTTCGATGATGTGATCGACGCTTTCGGAACTGCTTTCGAGTTCCTTGCAAAGATCGATTACGTCCGCTCGATCTGGATCGTGAGAGGTCACAGTAGAGATGTTCGTTCCGTCCGACAGGCGATCATCAACGCAGTGCTCTGCTCCAAAAGACATAGCGTCGCATAATTTACTGACCAAACGCCGGTCCACAGAATCATCAATGCTACCGACGCCTACTGGCATCTCACTTTTGTAGACGTGTATGCGAACTTCGGCTCCGAGAGACAGAGCGCGTGGAAAGATTGTCTCAAGCGACCGCACATAGTCTTCCGCAGAATAGCTTCGATCGAGATAGATCGCGTGCGGCAGGAGTTTGTTTAGATCTGCGCGCCAGACGATACGCGCGGGATTTGCTAACAAGACAGAGCACTCAGGATCGTCATGAAACCGTTCTGACTGTTGGTTTACCGCCGGTGCGCCATTCGAACCCTCTTCGGCATCTGATCTAAAGAGGGAGACTGGATTTAGATCGGCCATGGAACGCTCCAGTTCCGCCGCCGTATCGCTAAAAAGCGTCCAAATCACGCATTTCTCGCCGGCTCTACTTAGTGTCCGACCATGATCGACAACCGCTCTCACTTTCCGCGAGAGTCCATCGCTCACGAGCTCGTCGATGACACTCGAATCGATGCCGCCGACGCTGGGCGGAAGCTGCGTAAGCGCAAGTAGTGGGTTTAACGAGGCTTGCAGTAGGTGGACAACGCACATTTTTACGCTCCTGCTCTCTAAAGCTGCGCCGCCGGCCGTCACCGCCGCTCTTAACGACTGCAGTGCGTAATCGCAAACAATTCTGTAGAAGACACTGTGAACTGGCGACATTCCGATGCGATAAGCCTGGCAAGGAAGCGTCGCGGCGCAGCTAAAAGCTGGTTGGTTGCCCTCCCACTGGTCGGTGGCACGCATTGCTAATTACCGAAGACGTTCTCCGGCGCGCCATGTGGAATCGTCCTGTTGCAAACACGGGTGAACCAGCCGTAAACATTCCGGTATTCGAGGAAGGTGCAAATCTGCTGCAGTCCGCTAGCGCGAAAGGTCGGGCGACTGACTTGCCGAACGAAGCTCGCTCGGCGCGACGCGTCAGCAATGATCCGAAATGTCTGATTCGGAGTGCTGGCGGTAAGATGGACATCATTGAATCGCAGGAGGGCCGAATAGATCGGGGTCGAGTGCTCAACCTCGAACAGGCCGCATAGTTGGGTCGAACCCTTGCGCAGCCAAAGCACGTCGACTTCTTGGAGTATCTCGCTCACCACGTCGAAGCACGACGGTAGCTCCTCGCGGCAAAGCAAGTCTCCGATCAGTGCGCGCTCCAAGCTCCCACGGTTGTTTTGGGGAACCCAAACATCGTATCCCTTAGCGTGGCCAATCGCTGACAGAAGTGACTGGACTTGTGAGTGGGTCATCTCCGGCGTTAGTGCCCCGGTGTTTCCCGCCAGTTGCGTCAACTGATCCCAGCCTGACATGCCCTCGAGATTGAACCGCCCGCCCCGCGCGATATAAAATTCCAAGCTATCTGCATCGAGATACACCTGAGCCTTGTATTGACCATCAGCCGCCGGGACCAATTGCCGGAACACCTCTTCGTATGCCGCATACGGAACGAACAAAGGCTCTGCTTGGCCGTCCCACAGAAAGACGATGAACGCCGTGTGTCCTTCGAGTTCCTGAAGATCGTCTCTTCTCAAGCCATAGAACGTCCTGCCTCGATCGTGGACTTTCGAATAACGAATGTAGATTCTCACCCTGCCATCCGCAGCTTCATAAAGAGAGTTGCTTCGCGGCAGTTTTGTCAGCAGGCCAGTTTTACGCCGAAGCTCTGCTAGAAACTCGTCTTTTACTGGGTTTGCCATGGAACCCCGTGACTATAGCTCAAGCAGCCAACAAAACAGGCTCGCCTTGGTAGGCGTTTCGATCATTCTTGAGTCTTGCGATTGGGAACGATCCGACGCCGAAATAAGGATCTAAAACGTTGTCGCCTACTTTCGTAAGAGCGAGAACGAGCCGCTCCACCAATCCAATGGGGAATTGACACGGGTGATCAATATTCTCGACGTGATTTGCCTTCACGTTTGGAATGTCCCAAACGTCAGCGGGATTTTTGCCAAGTGGATTGCTGGAAATCTGTCCTTTATTCGGACCTTTGAAGTGTTTCTTGAACGGGTATTTCGACGGAACGCGAACGGGATCGAGGTTGAAGGTGTAATCGTCCGACTTCGTAAACCAAAGGATCGTTTCATGTCGGCCAGAGAAACGCTTCTGGCAATGGAGGCCGTGGCCGAACGTCCAAACAATGCGATTGCGAAGCTGGAGACCGTGAACTTTGAAGAGCGGATACAATAATATATCCAAAGGAAAACTTTCGCCGTCGTCGACATAGTTCCCGACCTGCCAACAGACCGACCCATTCGGGTGCAATAGCCGAACCGCTTCAGCGATAGTCGCTGCTTGTTGTTCTAAATAAATGTCCTGTGATCGCCGAAGTTCATACTCCTTGCCCAGGTTGTAGGGCGGCGAAGTCACAATCAGATGCATCGACTCGTCTTCAAGCTGCCGCATGAACTGAAGGTTCTCCGCGCACTCGATACGACTCGTTGCCTGTTGCTGAAATGCAGGCACGCCTGCGCTGGCCTTCAGTTGGGTTATCGTTTCAGACCAGTTCATCGGTCAATGTGTGAATATTGGCGGGCGAGATGTCCGCAGCATCACCTGCGGACGACGCCGGCCGCAACGTATTTTGAGCACCGGCGCGAGATCGATCGGATGTTCACCGCTGCGGAAACCAGCGATCTCCTTGTCGTTGATTGCCGCGCGGCCTCGACTGACCTGTTCATCGACTTCTTCGATGTGGTCGGTTTGACCGAGGTTCTCAGCACGCTCGACGCACGTTTGACCGTCATCTGTCCCGTCAACTACGAAGCCGACAGCGTAGAGCAGGTCCGCATTCTTGCCGACGCGCTCGGTGACGAATGCCGCTGGCTCATCGTGAAGAACGAGGGACGCAGCGACACCTTTAGCTTTACGAAGGCAGCAAGATTCGCCGCCACCTTCTCGACACGCTGCCCGCGCGGGAAGTCTCCATGCCGGTGAGGAGGAGGCGCAGGCTGTTCAGGACGACGAGGAGCGTGCTGCCTTCGTGACCGAGGACCCCGATCGTCAGGGGGACGCGCTGGATGAGCGCGAGGGCGACGAGGAGGACAATCACCCCGAGGGCGATCGTGAGGTTTTGCCGAATGATCGCGCGGGCACGGCGGCTGAGCTCGAATGCGGTAAGGAAGTTTTCCAGGCGGTCGTGCATCAGCACGAGGTCCGCCTGCTCGAGGGCGGCGTCGCTGCCGCGCGCGCCCATGGCAACGCCGACATGTGCGGCGGCGATGCTCGGGGCGTCGTTCACGCCGTCGCCGATCATCGCGGCTTTTTCGCCGCGGCTCGCGAACTCCTCGAGGATCGCGAGCTTCTCGTTGGGCTTCAGCTCGGCGCGCACTTCGTCAATTCCGAGCTCTGTGCGCAGCGGTTCGGCGGCGGCGCGTTTGTCGCCGGTCAGAACAAGGGTCCGCAGCCCGCGTCGGCGGAGCGCTTCGATCAAACCGCGCGCTTCCGCGCGGACCTCGTCGCGGAGGAGGAGACGCCCGCAGAGCGTGCCGGCGCTCAACCAGACTTCGGAAATGCCGAACTGCGTCGGCGCGGAGATTGTCGCGCAGGAAATGTGGCTGGGATCCTGGGCCCATTCCCGCCGGCCGAGTCGCACGCGTTTCCCGTCGATGTCCGCGCTCACGCCGAGCCCAGCTTGCTGCTCGAAATCCTCGGCGTCGCTG
>Ga0136611_10003486_pt1 | contig 10999 bp, 8 predicted proteins | sample AntDrymUQ2232306_2_FD_106645 | JGI IMG/M metagenome (GOLD analysis project Ga0136611, IMG submission 106645) | Polar desert sand microbial communities from Dry Valleys, Antarctica - metaG UQ223 (23.06) | ecosystem: Environmental > Terrestrial > Soil > Desert | place: Antarctica: Dry Valley... | reverse complement strand
GCCGAACCCAGGGCCAGGTAGGCATCGACGTCCTCGAACAGAAGCACCCGCCCCCGAGCGGATGCGAGCCACGTCGACAGCCGCTCTGTCTTCGACGGCACCTCCGGAGCCTGCCCGGAAACGGCGTCGAACAGTGGGGCGAGGCTCCAAGCGTCGAGATACGGTTCGATGACGTCCAGTCGGCCCGACGAGACGATGACTGACCTCGTGCCGGTCGCCCGCACGGCCGCGAGGGCGGGGCGCACGAACCAATTCGGTCGCGCCTCGGTCAGGAGTGCGGGACGAAGGACCTCCGATCGTTCGCGGGCGGCCGCCTGACGGTCGGTAGCCAGGTCATACCGGGCATCGAGTCGATCCCAGATCTCGGTTTCGGTGAGCCCGACGTAGCTCTCGAAGAAGTCCGCTCGGGGATGGGTGCCGCGGCGTGACAGCAACGTTTCATAGGACGCAGCCTACCAGGGCTCACTGTCGCAGACGACGCCATCGAAGTCCCAGATGCAGAGTTCGAATGGTCCGCGACTCCGGATGAACGTGGACAGGTCGGCCGGTGTGCGCAGGCGCCTCAACGCTCGTGTCCGACGCCCGCCGCGAGTTCGTCCACCTTGACCGGCCGCTGGGTGCCCATCGACTCCTGGGCGGCTAGCGCCAGCGCGAAGGCGGCGATGGCGTCCTGCCCCGTGGGCGATGGGTCGGAGTCCGTGGCAACAGCCCGGACGAACGCTGCGACCGCTCCGACGTAGCCTTCGGCGAAGCGCCCGACGAAGTCGGTGCCGATGTCTGATCGTCGGGATGCGCCGGCCAGTGTCTCGACGCCCGTCACCCGCTGGGCCGCCGCTCCGATGCGGACGGTGGACCGGGAACCCATGACCTCGAGGGAGGCCTCGTAGCCGTAGCCCGAGGCGCGGCTGTCGTCGATCACGCCCAGCGCGCCGTTCGCGAACCGCAGCACCACGACGGCGTTGTCGACATCGCCCGCGACCTCGGCGATGGCTGGATCAGACAGGGCGGCCCCCGTCGCATAGACCTCCGACACCTCGCCCACCAGCCAGCGCGCGACATCGAAGTCGTGCAGGGTCACGTCGGCGAAGATGCCGCCGCAGCTCTGGAGGTACTGGAGGCTCGGAGCCTGCATGTCCCGACAGGTCGCCCGGAAGAAGCGGATGTCCCCCACGCTGCCATCGTCGATCCGGTCCCTGACAGTCCGGAAGTCCGGATCGAAGCGGCGATGAAAGCCGACCTGGAGCTTGACGCCGGCCTCGCGCGCAGCCCTGACGGCCGAAGCTGCCAGGGCAGGATCCAGGGAGAGCGGCTTCTCGCAGAAGATGTGCTTGTGCGCCGCTGCGGCTCGCTCGAGCTGGTCGGCGTGGAGGGGGGTGGGTGAAGCCAGGAGGACCGCGTCGATGTCACCGTCTCCGAGAACCTCGTCGTAGCTGGTCGACCAGGGGACCTCGAAGCGTTCGCCGATCGTGCGCGCCAGCTCCCCGTTCGGATCGACGACGACCGCCAGCTCGGCGTCAGGGATCCTTCGAGCCAGCGTTTCGGCGTGAAACGATCCGATCCGCCCGAGGCCGACCTGCGCGACTCGGACCTTTCGGGACGCCGGAGCCATGGGCACCTCACTTCACACCCTGTGCCTGTCGTGTGGGAGCCACCGGGCCGTTACGGCGCCGGCGGCTCCGAGGGGTCGGCGCGCTACTTGTAGTTCGCCGCGTTGTCCTTGGTGACGAGTTCCGTTCCCGTATCGATGACTTCCGGGATCGTCTCGCCGTTGATCAGTTTGATCAGGTTCTCCACGCCGAACTTGCCCATGTTGACGGGCGCCTGGGCAACGGTCGCATTCATGTCGCCCGCAAGGACCGCGGCCGCAGCGTCGGGGTTCGCATCGAAGCCGACGACCACGATCTTGCCGGTCAGGCCGGCATTCTTGATGGCTTCGACGGCGCCGAGGGCCATGTTGTCATTGCTGCCGAAGACGCCCTTCAGGTCGGGATTCTTGGTCAGGATGTCCTCCATCGCCGCCTGGCCCTTGGCCTTGTCCCACTCAGCCGGGACTTCCGCGACGAGGTTGAGCCCGCACTTGGTGATGGCGGCCTTGGACCCGGTCGCCCGAGCCTGACCCGTGCTCTGCGTGATGATTCCCTGGAGGATCGCCACCTTGCCACCTTTCTCGACGTTGTCGCACAGATACTGACCGGCGAGCGCTGCACCGACCTCGTTGTTCGTGCCGATGAAGGTGACGCCCTTGTTCTCACCCTTTGTGTCGATGAACACGACCTTGGTGCCCGCGTCGAGCGCTTGCTGCACGATGGGCGAGAGCGCGGCCGGGTCGGTCGGGGCCAGCGCGATGCCGTCCAGACCCTGGCTGATCGCGTCCTCGATCTGGGCGATCTGGGCCGGCACATCCGATTCAGCCGGCGGAGCGAGGACCGTGACCTCGACGCCGGAGGACGTGCCCGCCTCCTTCGCGCCTTTCTCCACCGCGGCCCAGAATGGGTTGCCGCCGCCCGGACCTTTCATGTCAACGAGGATCTTCAGGGCAGCGCCGCTGGCGGCCGTCGAGGCCGCGGGTGCCGCTGAGGCCGCACCAGCCGCCGAAGCCGACGCGGCGGCCGGTGAGGACGAGGCACCACCTGGCGAACAGGCCGCGATCGCGATGACCAACGCGGCCATCAGGCCAGACATTCGTGTTCCGTTCATCACTCCTCCTTCAAGTATCCGGGCCGACCGCGTCGTCGCGCGCTCATCGGGGATCCGGGCAGCGTGCCCCCTCGAGGGCCAGTCCATGCCGGCAAGTTCCGTGATACGCCACCTCCTCAAGTACGTCCAAGAGTCCCATTCGCCGGTACGACCCGCGATGGGACGTTCAGCTTGCACTCCCGATCCGTCGCCGCAGGACGTCGAACGCCACCACGGCGATGATCACGACCCCGATGAGGATCTGTTGCCAGAATACCTGCACGTTGGAGAGGTTCAGCAGGTTGCGCATCATGCCGATCACAAGCACGCCGGCGAACACGCCAAGGACGGTGCCCCGACCGCCGAAGAAGCTCGCGCCGCCGATGATCACGGCGGAGATCGCGTCGAGTTCGGCCCCGATCCCCGCGTTGGGGAAGCCCGAGTTGGTGCGTCCTGCCAGCAGCAACCCGGAGAACCCCGCAAGCAGGCCGCACAGGGCGTAGACGAGCACGAGGGTGCGGTCGACATTCACGCCGGTCACTCGGGCGGCTTGCGGGTTCCCCCCGATCGCATAGACATGCCGGCCCGTCCGCGTGTGCTGCAGGAAGACCCAGACGGCCAGGTAACTCAGGATCACGACGCCCACGCTGACCGGGACCTGGAGACCGCCGACCGAGACGTTGCCGGCACCCAGCCAGCGCACCTCCGCCGGAAGCCCGCTGATGGGAACGCCACCCGAGATGAGGTTGGTCAAGCCGCGGGCGATGTTGAGCATGCCCAGAGTCATGATGAACGGGTGTGGCATGTGGAGCCACGTCAGCCCCACGCCGTTGATGACCCCGACGGCTGCCCCGACCAGGAATGGCGTAAGGATCAGGAGGGGCCAGGGAACCCCGGCAACCGACAGGACGGCCGTCGACATCATGGCCAGGGCGAGCGTCGATCCGACCGACAGATCGATACCGGCCGTCACGATGACCATGAACTGCCCGAGCGCAAGGAGGGCCAGGAAGGCGGTCTGTCGGAAGATGTTGGCGATGTTGTTCGTGGTCAGGAACACGTCGGGCTGCGCCACGTACGACAGCGTTCCCATGATCAGCACGATGCCCAGGGCGCCGAAACGGTCGATGAAGGTCGTCAGGCGGGCCAGCCTGGACCGCTCGACGTCTGGGACGTCCGACGCCGCCTCGAGCGGGGGAGTCACGCCCATCATCGGGCCTCATCCGTCCGGTCTGGGCGGTCGGGCACGCCGTGTCCGCCCTTGTTGCCCATGATCCAACCGATGACTTCGTTGCGATCAACGTCGGCGAGGCGCGCTTCTGCCAGATTGCGCCCGTGGAACAGGGCCATCACCCGATCACACACATAAAAGATGTCATCCAGGCGGTGGCTGATGAGGATCACGCTGATCCCGTGGGTCTTCAGGTCCTTGATGAGATCGAGGACTTTCCGTACCTCCCTCACCGCGAGAGCCGCGGTGGGCTCGTCCATGATGACGACCCGACCATCGAATGCCGTCGCGCGCGCGATGGCGACCGCCTGGCGCTGACCGCCGGAAAGTTGCTCCACCAGTTGGCCGACGCTCTTGACGTGGATGTTCAAGTTGTCGAGGTGCTGTTTGGCGAGGGCTAGGTTGGCGCGGTGATCGACCAGCCGGACCGGCCCAAGCTGGCGGGTTCGCTCGCGCCCCAGGAAGATGTTCTCATCGATCCGGAGATTGCCGGCAAGGGCCAGGTCCTGGTAGACCATCTCGATCCCCACTCGCTGCGCGTCGCGGGGGCTCGCGAAACGGACCTCCTCACCGTTGATGAGCAGCTGGCCCTCCGTCGGTGGATGGACCCCGGATAGGATCTTCATCAAGGTGGTCTTGCCAGCTCCGTTGTCACCGACCACGCCAAGGACCTCGCCCGGGTCGACCCTGAGGTCGACGCCGCTGAGGGCCACCACATGGCCGAAGGACTTCGAGAGCCCGCGCGCCACGATGGCTGGCGTCACGACGTCTGGACCATGGTCCGCTCCTCGTTCGTCGGACCCGGATCTGCGATCGTCGTCACCCTTCGATCTCGGCCAGGCGGACAGCGCGATGTTCCAAGAGCGACCTCGTCGCGGCCTCCGCGACCCGAAGCGCCTGGACTCCGTCGGGGGCCGTGCATTCGCTTGAGGCGTCGCCCGCGGCGACTCGCACGAATGCCGCAAGTTCGGCGGCATAGGCGGGTTCGAACCGGACCAGGAAGTCTGGCCAGGCGGGACCGGCCTGCGGCGCGACGCCCGGGTCCAGCGAGCGGATGGGCGTCCTTGGTCCGAGCCCGATGGCGATGCTGTCACGCGAGCCGAGGATCTCCGCACGAACGTCGTACCCAAGCGGGTCATGGCGGGCGACGGTCAGCACGGCGAGGGTGCCGTCCATGGTTCGCAGCGTGGCAACGGCGGTGTCCACGTCGCCGTACTTCGCGAAGACCGGGAATCCTCGCACCCTCCCGTCTGCGTAGACCTCCTCCACTTCGCTGCCGGTGAGCCAGCGGAGCATGTCGAAGTCGTGGACCGAAAAGTCGCGGAAGATCCCACCTGAATGCGGGATGTAGGCCTCCGGGGGAGGTGCCTGGTCGTGGCCGGCCAGGCGAATCACGTAGATGGTCCCAAGTTCGCCACCCTGGATCAAGCGCCGGGCCTCGCGGTACGCGGGATCGAAGCGCCGCTGGAAGCCGAGCTGGAACGGCACGGCGCTGGCTTCGATCTCCTCGCAGATCACGAGGGAGTCCGCCAGGCTGACCGCCAGGGGCTTCTCGCAGAAGGTCGGCAATCGATATCTGAGGGCGGCGCGGATGAGGTCGGCATGGGTATCGGTCGATGTCGCGATGACCACGGCATCCGCCTGGCCGAGCGCCGCGTCGAGATCCGTCACGGACTGTGCCCCGGACTCGGCCGCCACAGACCCTGCACGCTCGGGGATCAGGTCGGCGATGACGAGTTCGTCCACGCCGGGCGTCGTGCTCAGGAGCCGCGCATGGAGCCGGCCGATCCTTCCAGCTCCCAGGAGCGCGATCTTCACGTCTGGATCATGTGAAACGATGCGTTCGTGGACGTGCGGAGGTCAGGCTGCGGGCAGCCGATGTCGGCTGGTTTCGGCGACGACTCGTGGTTGACGCCGGGCAGCGAAACGTCCGTTCGGAATCCCTCAGCACGGACGGTACGATACCAGCCGGCGGGAGCCGGTCAACGACGTTGCGACTTGCCGTCCAGACTCCGTCGAGCGGCGTCGCATCGGCGTGCCAGGCGCTCGCGCCGCCCTCGCAGATCGGCCTCCAGGCGCGGGTCCAGCTGTCCCAGGCGCCGGCGCCGCTGGGCGGCTTCAAGACCACGATCGGCGGCCTCCAGCGCGCCGAGCGGATCGCGCAGACGGTGCTCGCGCAACTTCGCCAGCTCGATCCAGGCGACGATCGCGGTGCGCCCCGGGCCCGCTGCCAGGCCCTGCCAGGCATCGGCCGATTCGGCGTACCGACGTGACCGACGCAGGAGGTGCGCCCGATCCAGGGCGACGCGCTGGAGGTCCCACGGAGCGGCAAACGTGGCCGAGCGATGCCGGTACGAGGGGAAGGAGCTGGGCGGGCCGCCGAAGTCCGCTCGGACCCGCGGCGACCACCACGGGGGTTCGGTATCGGGCGGCTCGTTCGCGACCTCCACGGCGGACGGGTGGTCCGGGTTCCCATCACGGGACAGGATCTCCTCCAGGCAGGCCAGTGCCTCGTCGGGTCGCCGGGCGCGGGCGAAGGCTCGGGCGAGCCCCGCCACGTCACCGAGCGGCACAAAGCGGCGGGCGGCCGCGGAGCCATAGCCGACATCCAGGAGTTGGACGAGCCGAGCGAGTGAACGGACATCCTCGTGGTTGTGGCGGACCACCGCCAGGAGCGGGTGGGCCGGGCCGCCACGGAGGAAGCCCAGGTACCGCCCGGGGATCTCCCAGCCGTCGACGTCGTCGTGTCGTTCCAGGCCGAGCAACGACCGTTCGACCGTCTGCAGCCGGGCGTTCTCCATCCGGTGGCGAAAGAGTCGGCGCACGATCGGCAGGAGGTCCAGGTGACCATCATGGGCAGGCGCCGCCCGTCGGGCCATCCGATAGCGGGTGACCAGGAGCGGCCAGTCGAACCCGCGACCGTTGTAGGTCACCAGCCACGCGTCCGGAGGCAGGTGCCGCGACAGTTCATCCAGGAGGGCGGGCTCGTCGGCGTGATCGGGCAGGAGCAACTGGACCTGGCGAAAGGCGTCTCCCTCCCACCAACCGAGTCCGATCAGGAAGGCCACCGTCCCGGCGGCCGTTGCCAGACCGGTGGTTTCGGTGTCCAGGCACACGAGCGGCCGGTCGGCGGGGGGCTGACCAGGCAGCCCGGCCAATCGCGGGCGATCGAGGGCGACGCGTGTCGTCCGACCTTCGACGCGCACGAATCGGCCCCCGGGTCCGGTCACCACCTCGCCAGCAAGCGTCGTCGCCAATCGTTCCGCAAGGTCCCGACCGGGGACCGGCCGATAGGGCAGGGGATCCGCCGGACCGCCCGGGTCCGTGCGCTCGGCTCGCAGTCGGTCCAGGCGCCGGGTCAGCTGGGCGCGCGCGTCGGGTGCCAGGACGGTCATGCTTGCACGGCTGGCGCGGTCGAGCGCAATTCGGCCAGGAGTCGGCGAGCCAGCATCCGAGCATCCACGTGTGGCTCCAGGCGCGGCCCCGTGCAGGCCGGGCATCCGCCCTCGCAGGTGCAGGTGTCGATCAGGTCCGCCGCTGCGGCAAGCAGTTCGCCGTGGCGTTCCCACAGCCGCTCGGCGAGGCCGATCCCACCCGGGACCGCTTCATAGAGGTAGATCGTCGGTTCCTCTGCGTGCGGCGAGCGGACCTGGCTGACCAGTCCCAGGTCGCGAGGGTCAACCATCAGCAGGATGGAGGCAACGGTCTGGATCGCGCGGCCGGCTCCGAGCAGGGCGACGTCCAGCTCGTCGCGACGCCATCGATCGCGGGCACCGTCCGCCGTCAACCAATAGGCCGTCGTCTGGAGCTCGATCTCGGGCAGGTGGATCCGGCCCCAGCCGAGGTTCTCATTGGTGACGAACTTGAGCTTCTTGTAGATCGTGGCGAGGCTGGCGACCATCACCTCACCATGCCGTCGGCTGCCGCCCGGACCGGAGTCCTCGGCGAAGACGTCCAGCGGCTTGAGCGTCACGGCGCGATCCGCCTGGGTGTAGTGGTTCGCGTCGATCCGCCGGACGTACGCCTTGCGCTCGTCCCAGTCCAGGCGATCCACGTGGAACTGGGCCGATTCGTGCAGGTAGATCGCGTCCTCGTGAACGAGCGTCTGGGCCGCGAACAGGTCCACCTCGCCGATCACCCGCGGCCGATCCGGCGTCGTGTCGATGATGACGACGTTCTCCTGGGCGGCCGTCCGCAACGAGATCTCCGACGCCGGGAAGTTCTCGCTGGACCAGTACCAGCGCCCGTCTCCGGCCTGGCGAACATGCCCGTCCTCCGCGAGGAAGGCGAGCAGATCGTCCGCGGCGGTCGGTCCGAATCGCTCCCCGGGCTCGAACGGGAGCTCGAACGTCGCGGCTCGCAGGTGAGCCAGGAGCACGTGCAGGTTATCCGGGTCCAGGCGGGCTTCTTCCGGCGTGCCCTCGAGCAGGAAGGCCGGATGGTGGATGACGTACTGGTCCACGGCTGCGGCGGAGGCGACCAGGATCGCGACGCTCGTGCCCTGCCGGCGACCGGCTCGACCGAACTGCTGCCAGGTGGACGCGACGGAGCCCGGATATCCGGCGAGGATGGAGGCGTCCAGTCGACCGATATCCACCCCGAGCTCCAGGGCGTTGGTGGCCACGACGCCCAGGATCTCGCCGTCCCGCAGCCCTCGCTCGATCGCCCGCCGTTCCGTGGGCAGGTAGCCGCCGCGGTAGCCGCGCACCCGGGTTCTCGGTCCATGGCCTTCGCGGAGTGCCTCGCGAAGACCGGTCAGCAACAGTTCCACCGCGACCCGGGACTTGCCGAACACGATCGTCTGGCGTCCGGCCCGCAGGAACGGCAGCGCCCAGCGTTGGGCCAAGGTCACCGCCGAGCCGCGGGCGCCGCTGGCGGGATCCAGCAGCGGTGGATCGATGAGCAGGACGTGCCGTTCGCCGGCCGGCGCGCCGGCCCGATCGATGAGGCGCGCCGGACGTCCGGTCAGCGTCGCGGCCAGCTCGGCCGGGTTCCCGATCGTCGCCGAGCAGCACACGATGACCGGGTGGCTGCCGTAATGGGCGCAGATCCGTAGCAGCCGGCGCAAGACGTTGGCGACGTGTCCGCCGAACACGCCTCGGTACGTATGCGACTCATCGATGACGATGATCCGAAGCTGCTCGAACAGCTGGAACCACTTCGTGTGATGGGGCAGGATCGCCGCGTGGAGCATGTCCGGGTTGGTCACCACGACCTGGCCCGCCGCGCGGACGGCGGCCCGGATCGGGGCCGGCGTGTCGCCGTCGTAGGTCGAGGTCGCGATGGTCAGGCCGGCCGCCTTCGAGAGCTCGCTGAATTCGGTCACCTGGTCCTGGCCGAGGGCCTTGGTCGGGAACAGGAAGAGCGCCCGTGCCGAGGGGTCCTCGGCGATCGCCTGGAGGGTGGGCAGTGCGTAGCACAGGGTCTTGCCGGAGGCGGTCGGCGTGACGACGACGACGTCCTCGCCGCGATGGATCGCCTCGATCGCCTCCGCCTGGTGGCAGTACAGGGAGTCGATGCCGCGGCTGGTCAGTCCGGCAACGATCCGGGGATCCAGCCAGCCCGGCATGGGCCCCTGGATGGCGTCCCGTGCGGGCACCACGGCGTGATGGACGACGCCGCGGGCGAGTGACGGCTCGGCCAGGATGGAGTCCAGGACGGTGGCGGCGTCGGCAGGGGCGTAGGTGCGCATCGGCGTCTTCCCATGAAGACCGAACGGATGTTCGGAATGACCGCAGTTTAGCGGCACCGTGCCCCGCTCGTGTGACAGGTTCCCTGTCACGCCCATGCGTGTTGACATGGCGGAGACGGGTAGCTACGCTCGGTCGGATGCCCCGCACATCCGTCGCACCGCCGCCTGACGATGCCCCGGTGGGGGAGGACGACGCCCGCGCATCCGCCCGGCCCTCCGCGCCTGACCTTTCCCTGCTGCCGATCGCCGGACTCACCCCGCGCCGCGTCGGCGCCGTCGTGGGCGTCCTGCTCGCCGCCTGGGTCATCGTCATCTTCGCTCGGCAGGTCGGCGATGCGTCCGCCGCCACGGGTCGGGCGAACCAGATCGCGGCGACCAACGTCCAGCGGGCCCGGGAGGTATCGGCACTCCAGCGCGAACTCGATCTGATCGGACGGCAGCGCTACATCGAACAGCAGGCCCGGGGCTACGGCTTGGGTGGCGAGCACGAGACGGCCTTCACCCTGGCCGCGGGGGCCCCGGAACTGCCGGACGATGCTCCGGGATCCGCCGCCGTCCGGCTCGGGACCGCCGATGGAAGGATGTCGCCACTCGAACGCTGGCTGACCGTCCTCTTCGGTCCATAGGAAGCGGCACGCAACCCCCGCCAACCTCGCGATGCGCCTGCAACGCCGACTGCCAGCGCTGCGACACCCTTCCCGACGCCACGGCGCGTAGTGTGCCTCGGGGCATGCGTCAACGAGGGGTCGGCAACGGATGAAATGGAAGCGCAACACGGGGTTCGACCAGATCGAGGATCGTCGCGGCCAGGGCGGGGGTGGCCTCGGCGGGATGCTCGGCGGAGGCGGCGGCGGGATCCCGATCCCGTTGCCCGGCGGTCGAGCGGGCGGCGGGATCGGCGGCATCATCGTGGTCGTCCTGTTCCTGCTGTTCAGTGGCGTCCTCAACGGCGGGAGCGGCTCCGAGGGCGGCGGGCTTGGTGGCCTGGGTGGCGGCGCGGCCCAGCCCGGTGGCACGCTGGACCCGCAGGGCGACACGGATCAGCAGCTGGGCTACATCGTCAACAGCATCCAGACCTACTGGGCGTCGTCATTCAAGGCCGCGGGCAAGGATTACCCGGAGACGAAGCTCGTCCTGTTCGACAACCCGACCCAGTCAGGGTGCGGACAGGCGTCTCCCGCCACCGGACCGTTCTACTGCCCGGCCGACCAGAAGATCTATCTCGAGCTTGGGTTCTTCGATCAGCTCAAGACCCAGCTCGGGGCCAAGGGTGGGGACTTCGCGATGGCCTACGTCGTCGCCCACGAGTTCGGCCACCACGTCCAGAACGCGCTCGGGATCGCGCAGTCCATGCAGGACCGGGTCGCAGCTGATCCGTCCCGGAAGAACGACCTGTCCGT
>Ga0136611_10003485_pt1 | contig 11005 bp, 10 predicted proteins | sample AntDrymUQ2232306_2_FD_106645 | JGI IMG/M metagenome (GOLD analysis project Ga0136611, IMG submission 106645) | Polar desert sand microbial communities from Dry Valleys, Antarctica - metaG UQ223 (23.06) | ecosystem: Environmental > Terrestrial > Soil > Desert | place: Antarctica: Dry Valley... | reverse complement strand
GGCCAAGCTCACGGAACTCCTCAAGGATAAAGCCGCCGCGAAGCGGCTCGTGGCCCTCGCCGCGAAGATGCAGGCCGACGCCAAAGAGAAGGATGCGCCCTTCAAGTTCAACGGGGCCTTCATCCTCGGCAAGGCGGCGCAGAACCTCAAGGACTACAAGACGGCCGAGGCCTTCTACAAGTTCTGCAAGGCGAACGCGCAGAAACTCGAAAGCGGCGAGAAGCTGGCCCGCGCCTACGACGGCCTCATCGACCTCTACTGGGATCAGAAGAAGTTCGCCGAGGTCGAGGAACTCTGCGCGGAGCTGCTCAACAGCGAAGACACCGGCAAAGAGATGAGCTCGGCGAAGTCGCTCGCCATCGAGCGCATGATCCAGTCGAAGGCCCGCCGCGGCGACCACGACGAAGCGCTGAACATGGCCGACGCCGTCATCAAACTCGAAAAGGGGGGCTGGTATTCGCTCCAGCTCAAGGGCTACGTGCTCCGCGAAGCCGGCAAGATCGATCAGGCCATCGACACCTACTCGGACGCGCTCAAGAAGATCGAAGCCGACAAGAAGCTCGAAGAGAAGGATAAGACCACGATCACGCGGAACGTGCGCTACATGCTCACGGGGCTGCACGTGGAGAACAAGGACATCGACAAGGCCGCGGACATCCTGCAGGCACTCGTGAAGGAAGTGCCCGACAGCGCGACGTACAAGAACGACCTCGGATTCATCTGGGCCGACAACGACCTGAAGCTCGACGAATCCGAGAAGCTCATCCGCGAGGCGCTCGAACTCGACGCCAAGGCCCGCGAGAAGGCCCTGAAGGAAGGGAAGATCGACGCCGAGGACGCGAAGAAGGCCAACGCCGCGTACCAGGACAGCCTCGGCTGGGTGCTCTACAAGAACAAGAAATACGACGAGGCAATCAAGCTGCTGACCGAAGCGAGCCTCGACGAGGAGGAGGGCCAGCACATGGAGATCTGGGATCACCTCGCCGACGCGTACCTGGCGAAGAAGGATGCGAAGAAGGCCATCGAACTCTGGAGCAAGGCGCTGAAGTTCGAGGACGTGTCGAAGCGCGACGGCGAACGGCGCAAGAAGATCACGGAGAAGATGCGCAAGGCCAAGGCGAGTTTGAAAAAAGATGAGTGAGGCGAGCGGCACGGCGTGAGAGTGCCGTGGCTTTGAAAGTCGAACACGGCACGCTCACGCCGTGCCGCTCGCTCGGATCTACCGCCTGCCGCCCGAGGACGGGCCGCCCGGTTTCTGGAGTACGTCGGCGGCGCGGCGCTGGAACTTCGAGAGCTGATCCCGCAGCGAGGCGTCGCCGCGCTGCATGAGTTCGAGTTCGTGCTGGATTTCCGCGCTGAGCCGCTTCAGTTCCGTCTCCTGCCGGCCCATGAGCGCCCGGTCGCGGGCCATCGCCACTTCCATCTGCCGCATCTGCGTTTCGAGCGATTCCTCGTCATCCCTCAATTGCTGGCGCTCCTCGTCGAGCTTGCGGCGCTCCTGCGTCAGCTTCGAGTTCTCCCGTTCCAGGTCGTCGGCCCACTCGTCGAGTTCGCTGCGCGTCTTCGGCACGGCCGGGGCCGGGGCGAGTGCGCCGCTGGCGACCTGGTCTTCGATGGCCTGCATCTGCTCCGTGAGTTCGTCGAGCTGGCGCTGCTTGGCCTGCAACTGCGCGGCGAGTTCCCCCTCGCGCTGCGAGGCCCTCTGCTCGTTCTCGCTCGCCTCCTGCAGCAGGGTCTTCATCTCTTCGAGGAGCTTGCGCAGCTCGCGGTTCTCGTGGCGCACGCGCTTGTAGTCTTCGGGCGTCGGATTCGCGGAGTTGCTCGGCGCGCTCGCCGCCGGCATCGCGTTGACCGGCATCCCCGGCATGAGGCGCGAGTCGCCCGTTTCCGGACGGTACGCGGAGGCCGGCGTCGGAGAAGGCATGAGGCCCGCGTTCGAGCCGATGGTGCTGCCGCCGGGCGCGGAGTCGTAGCCCCCCGCGAGGCGCGGCCGGTAGCCGGGCGGCGGCTGCGGGCCGCTTTCGACCGGCAGCACGACGGGCGGCAGCGACGACGCGGCGACCGGGCCGTTCGTGCCGGGCATGGTGAGGCGGATGATACCGCTCGTGCGCTGGGCCGTCGCCTTGGGCGACTGTGCGTGCGCTTGGGCCAGCATCGTATCGAAATCGAGCACGCCGCTGGCGTTCGAGGCCGGCGGCGGGGTCGACGAAAGCAGGCGACGGCGCAATTCGGCCGCCGAGATCGACGGGGGCGGATCGGTCGTGGGGTCGGGCTGGGCCATCGAGGGGGGCACTCCTGCACGCGGGGAGGCCGGCGGCGTACTCGGCGGACGGAATTCTGCGGAATCGGATCGGGAACGCTATTGCCGGCCCGCCGAAAGTTAGGGCGCAGCGCAAGTCTGTCAAATGAAAATGCTCGCGCGGCGCCTGAATCCCCGCTCAAGCATCCGCATCGTCGTCCTCGTCTTCGGCGACTTCATTGCGTTCCTCGGACGGCTCATTTTCGTGCGGCGAGCTATCGGCTCCACCGGCCGATTCGTCGACGCCGTGCGGGAATGGGCCGTACGGGCTGCCGAGGGCATCTTCGGCTTCGTCCGGTTCGGGATCGGTGCGCATGGGTATCCTTCAAGAAGGGGAGGGGATCGCGGGCGGAATGGCGGCCGCGCCGAGTTCGTTGTTCTGGACCGAGGCGCGGTCGGAGAGGGTCGTCGCAAACTCGGGCGTCTTCCCGCGGCTGGCGCTGCCGCGGGCGAAGCGGGCGCCGATGCCGCCCGGCTTCGGCAGGATCCAGCGGTTGACGAGGGCGAGCGCGTCCGCCGTCACGTTCGGGCAGAGCGCCTGCGCGACGACGGCGAGTTTCGCCGGCAGCCCGAGGACCGCTTCGGCATCCCCGCGGGCGCAGGCTGCGAGCGTCTGGCGCGCGGCCGTCTCGGCGCTCAGCGACAGGCCCGGCAGCCCGTTGCCCATGGCGAACCAGGCGTACTCCTCGGCGTGGCGGCCTTTGAACTCGGCGTTGAGGTGGCTGCCCGTGCGCATGAGACCGGGGCAGACCGTCGTGACGACGATGCCGTCTTCCGCGACTTCGGCCCTCAAGCCTTCGGAGAAGCCGACGAGTGCGAACTTCCCGGTCGAGTAGGGCAGGAGGTGCGGTACGGCGACTTTCCCGCCGAAGGAGGCGATGTTCACGATCCGCCCCGCGCCGCGGGCCTTCATCGCGGGGAGCACCTCGTGGCAGGTGTTGAATGTGGCCCAGAAGTGCGTCTTTAGCGAATGCTCGTAATCCTCTTCGCCCATGACCTCCATCGGCCCGACGCGGATGACCCCGGCGTTGTTGATGAGCACGTCGATGGGGCCGTTGCGCAGCGCGGCGACCGAGAGGAACTCGCGGACGCGCGCCCGGTCGGTGACATCGCACTCGGTCGCATACACCGATGTGCCCCGCGCGGAGAGTTCCGCTTCGGCGCGGTCGAGTTCGTCCGCGTCCCGGCTGCAAATGGAAAGCCGCGCTCCGACGGCTTCCAATTGTCGGGCCAATACGAGGCCCAGCCCGCGCGAGCCGCCCGTGATGACGACGTGCTTGTTACGGAAATCGTAGCGCGGCTTCATGGCGCGGTAGGCTGCGTAACCGGCCGCGCCGACGGCGGCGCAGAGTAGTGCGCGATTCATAGGTCACCCGGTGTCGCGGCGCGAAGCGACCGGAATGGATGCAAGGCGCGTGCCGGGATCGCCGGCGGCATCGGCTCACCGGGGCGGGGTCGATTTCGATTTCGGGCCGGGGATGACCGTCTTGCTGGTGCCCCCGAGCAGCCGCCACATCGTGTAGCCCTGCGGCTCCGGCTTGCCCGATTTCGGATCGTGCCGTTCGAATTCCCGGATCTGCTCCGCCGTGTACTGCAGACGCGGAAAGGTCGGCGGCGAATGAATCGGCGGCGGAGGCGGGGTCTTGTTCGACCCGGTGAGCGCAATCGCGCCGCGGATCGCGGCGCTGATCACGATCATGAGGACGAACCACTGCCCGCGGCCCCAGCCGCCGCTCGCCGCCTTCGGCGCCTCCTCGCGCACCTGCTCCCGGAGTTCCTGCCGCCGCGCCCGTTTCAGCCCCTTCGCGTAGGCCCGTTCGCGCTGCTGCGCCGTCATCTCCGGAATCCGCCGCGGCGACTGATCGGCCCGGAGCATGTCTTTCAGAAGTTGCGGGACGAGCGCGGCCGTGGCGGGGTCGCTTTGCTGGAAGCGGTGCCCGAGCGCGAAGAGGACTCGGTTCCCGGCGCGCTCGGCGCACCACTCCAAACGGCGGATCCCCCCCTCGCGCGGAGCGAGGAGGAAGAGTTCGCGGGCGAATCGGGCCACCTCGTCCATCGCTTCGTCGTCCGATTCGACGACGGCGAGCGCGAGGCCATCCCGGAGGCGGCCGAGCGTTTCTCGCACTTCCGCATCGCGGCAGCGGCCGTCGAGTTTCCGCCACTCCTCTTTGCGTTCGGCGGGTGGCAGATCCCAGTAGCGCGCGACGAACTCCGCCACGTCGGCCGACTCGGATTCGACATTCGCCTCCAACGCGTCCGCCGAGAGCGGCAGCCGTGGTACGCCCAATCGCATCGCGGCGGCATTCCACGCTTCGGGCGGCGCGGAATCGAACTCGGGTAGCCGCTTCAGAAACGCGTAGCGCACGGCCGCTTCGCCGGCGGTCGCCGGCAGGCCGAGCATCGCCGCGGCGCGGCTCCGGGACGGGTCAATCATCCGAGTTCCCCGTGGGGTCGTCGTTGTCGGCGTCGAACGCCGCGAGGAACTCTTCGAGGGCGTCGCGGTGCCGGGCCATCCCCTCCGGCTCGCGCGATTCGAGCGCCGCTTCGAAGCCGTCGATCAGGCTCCCGAGCATCCGGCGGTGCTCGGCCGACAGCTCCTTGAAGAGCCGCTCGGCCCGACTGAGGATATAGCGGTTCTTCGTTTCGTCGCGCGGGTGCGCTTTGAGCTTCTCCATGTTCCGCACGGCCTGGCGGATGTCGGCTTCGCTCAGCCCCTTCGCGTGCCGGGCGATGACGTGCGACACGGTCTTGTTCGTCGCGACCACTGTCGCTTCGATCTCGAGCACGCCGTTCAGGTCGTAGGTGAAGCGGATATCGACCTCCTGGCCGCGCGGCCCGGCGGGGATGCCGGCGACCTCGAACTCGCCGAGCAAGAGGTTCTCGCCGACGCGCCGGCTTTCCCCCTGGTAGACCTTCACGCGGATCGACGGCTGGTTCGCGTGCATCGTTCCGTAGCGCTTCACGCGGCTCACGGGGATCACCGTATTGCGGTCGATGACCGGGTCGAAGTAGCCGTCTTTCGATTCGGCGCCGAACTCCTTGCTCACCTCCAGCCCTAGGGTGAACGGCGACACGTCAGTGACGACGAGGTCGTTCACGGCCGCGTTGCGCTCGACGAGGCCCGCCTGCACCGCGGCGCCGAGCGCCACGACTTCGTCCGGGTTCAGGCGGCCGTGCGGCTCCTTGCCGAAGAGTTCGCGGACGCGCTCCACGACGAGCGGCATCCGCGTCGCACCGCCGACGAGAATGACCTCGTCGATTTTGTCGCGCGTCAGCCGGGCATCGGCGAGCACGCGGCGGATCGGCCCTTCGATCCGCGAGAGGATCGGCTTGACCCAGAGTTCCAACTGCTCGCGGCGGACGACGACTTCCTTCGCCTTGGCCAAGTCGCCCGATTGATCGGGCACGCGCACCACGGCCGTCGCTTCGCGCGAGAGCTGGCACTTCGCCCGCTCGCACTGCTGGATCACGCGCGACACCACGAGCGGCAGCGTCGCTTCGGCGCGCTCGAACGGGAGGCCCACCGACTCCAGCACCCGCGCGGCGAGCGTGCGCGTAAAGTCCTCGCCGCCGAGGGACGTTTCCCCGGCCGAGGAGCGCACTTCGAGCGTGCCGTCGAACTGCTCGACTATCGACACGTCGAAGGTGCCGCCGCCGAGGTCGAAGACGAGTACGGTCTTGTTCTCGGACGACGCCTGGAACCCGTAGGCGATGGCCGCGGCCGTCGGTTCGTTCAGGATGCGCTCGACCGTGAGGCCGGCGATGCGCCCCGCGGCGATGGTCGCCTTGCGCTGCTGGTCGTTGAAGTAGGCCGGCACGGTGATGACCGCGCGGTGGATCGGCCGGCCGAAGTGGGCTTCGGCGTCGGCTTTGAGCGAGCGGAGGACGAATGCGGAGAGGTCTTCGGGGGTGAATTCGCGCTTGCCGAGGGTCGTGATGCGATCCGACCCCATCCAGCGCTTGAAGAGTGAGACGCAGAGGTCGGGCCGGACGACTTGGTGTTCGCGTGCGGCGGCCCCCACGAGGACGGTGCCGGCGTCGTCGATGCCGACGATGGACGGCGTCAGCCGGCCGCCGAGGGCGTTCGGGATGATTTCGGGTTCGTGGCCCGTGAGGTAGGCGACCGCCGAGTTCGTCGTCCCCAAGTCGATGCCGATGATCGGGTCCATCATCCGTTCCGGAGGTGCGCGGCGGTGCCGGTACTATACCGCCCCCGGTCGCCTCCGGCTCCGATCACTTCGTCGGCAACTCCCAGTTGCGCTCCATCATGTTCACGATCTGCTTCGCGAGGCGCTTCGTGGCCATCTGCTCGCCCGTCGCGTTCGATTCGCCGAGTTCGACCAAGGCCCGCCCGACGGCGGTGACGCGCACGGGAATGGGCTTCGGATCGGCCTTCACCGCGGGGGTGACTTCCAAGCTCGGGTCGAACGCGCCGGTCGCCGCGGGGCGTTCGGGCACCGCTTTGCGGTTCGTCAGGATTTCGCTCGTGCGCAGGTCGCGCCAGACGATGTCCACGGAGATGATGATCTCCGCTTCGCGCGTCAGGTTCTGCGGGTTGCGGTTCAGCACGTTCTTGCCGACGGTCACGATGGTGCCGATGAGTTCGGTGTCGGCGCGGGCCGGATCGGAGACGATTTTCATCGGCGAACGCCGGGCTGCGAGTTCTTCCACCACGGCCTTCGTGACGTCCACGTCGATGCCGCGGTAGGGGCTGGTGATGAACGCGGTGAGCTTGAACGTCGGGATGTAGACCGAGCGGATGCTCGGATCGAACTGCGGCTCGGTGGTGTAGCCGAAGAGGTTGATGTTCCCGCCCGAACGGCAGCCGAGGGCCAGCGGCGCCGCGGCGCCGACGGAGAGCAGGAGGAAGGTGCGACGCGTCAGCAAGACCTCACCCCACTGGTCGTGTAGCGGAACTCGCCAGAGTTCCGACAGCCTGCCGGTCGCCGAGGGGCCTCGGAAGTCTGGCGACTTCCGCTACGAAAACCGCTACTTGCCGTCGTAGCCCAACGGCACGATGGTCGGCTTCTTGTCCTTCGGCCCCGCGTCGATGACCGGAACCGCATCGTCGGCTTTCGGCTTCGCCGTGCCGAACACGCTGTCCCAGCCGTTCTGGATCTGCTCCCGCGTCGAAATCTTGCCCGCCGCTTTGTCGGCTTCGCGCTGGGCCTTGATCTTCTCCATCTCCTCGATGCGGGCCTTCGAGAGGTCGGAGAACTTCGTGCCGGGGAAGCGGCGCATCACGAGTTCGTAGTAGAAGTAGGCGGAGCCGGGGTGATCGGTGCGGCGGTAGTACTCGGCCGTTTCGTAGTCCTTCTCGGCCTGCTGGATGCGGATGGCGAACTTCTGCCGCGTCAGCCACGCGGCCTTCTCCTTGTCCTGCACGTACTGCGGTTCGGTCGCTTCGAGGTTGTGGACGAGCTGGAGCGCCTCGGCGCTCTTCTGGCCGTCGTAGACCGCGCCGCCGGTGGCGTTGTTCTTCGCCATCACGGCGTACTTCGCCGCCTCCTGCCGCAGCGGGCTGTCCTTGTACACATCGACGAGCGTGCTGAAGAAGTGGTCGGACTCCTCGAAGCGGCCGTGGCCGAAGTGGATGAAGCCGCACCAGAACATCGCCTTGTCGGCGATGCTGGAGTTCGGCGCCCCGACGGTGATGTTCTCCAGCGTCTTCAGCAGTTCGCCTTCCTGATCGATGGCCGGCTTCGTTCGGTCGGTGAAGTTCGGCATGCTCATCAGGCGGATCTTCGCGCGGCCGTGCTCCTTGGCGTCGATCTCGGCGAGGGTGTCCTTCATCCAGAGTTCGGCGACGGCGTACATCCGCGTCGCGGCCTGCTCGCTGTAGATCCCGGCGGGGAAATCCTGGAGGAGGCGGTTGTACGTGTCCACGGCGGCGGGGAGGCGGCCCCGGAGGCGGACGCACTCGGCCTCTTTGAAGCGGGCTTTCTCGGTCATCCCGGCCGGGTTGTACGTGTTGTCGGCGAGGTCGCAGTAGATCTTCTGGGCGTCGGCGTAGGCCTGCGTGGCGAAGAGTTCTTCGGCCTGCGCCATCTTCTCGTCGGCTTCGGGATCGTGGTAGGCGTTCGTGACGGTGCTGCGGACGGCGGTGTAGACGCGATCCTTCAAGCTCTTCTTCTTCGCGCCGGTACCGGGCGAACTGCACCCGGCGAGCAGGGCGACGGCAAGGAGCGCGGGGGCGAACGCGGCGCCGCGCCGGAGCGATCGACGGGGTCGAGGGCGGATGGTCGGCATGATTCGAGTTCTCCCCCAACCCCGGAACGATAGACGCGATGCCGGCTAACCGCCGTCCACGTAGCCGAGCAGCCGCGGTCGGCGGCCCAGCACGTAACTGACCGTCTGCCCGAGGGCGGCCCGGAGTTCGCGCACCGCCGAGAGCGGGGCGAGGCCGGGCGGCTTCGCGGCGGAATCCGGGTCGCCCGCCAGATCCGCGAGGATCTGGCGGGCGGCGCCGGACAGCGGTCGGCAGTCGCGCGCTCGCGGGGCGCATTCGGGGCAGACGAGACCACCGGCTTCGGGGCTGTATTCGACCCGGCCCGGCTCGGCCTCATGCACCGGCAGCTCCCGCGCACACGCGGCGCAGGCATCGAGCCGCGGGCTATAACCCAGTTCGCGGAGCCAGACAAGCTCAAATGCACTGACGCGCCGCGGCACGCTTTCGCCCAGGTTGCGCAGGGTGGCGAGGGCCGCATCGAAGAGCGCCGGATGCGGGTCGTAGTCCTGCGTCCCCTCCGAGAGAAGCTCGGCGATGTAGTAGCCCGCATAGAGGGCCGTCATGTCGGTGCGGAGGTGCGGAAAGCGCTCTTCGATCTGCGCTTCGATAAGCAGGTCGAGCCCGCCGCTGCCCTTGCGCAGAAAGACGACCTGGCAGACATTCAGGAGGTCGAACGCGATCTCGAACTTGGAATTGAGCCGGCGGCCCCCCTTGGCGAGGGCGCGGATCTTGCCGAACTCGCGGGTGAAGAGCGTGGCGATGCGGCTCGTCTCGCTCCAGTCGGTGCCGCGGACGACGAGGGCGAGTGCGGTTTCGGGCATGGGGGAATTGTAGGGGAGAAAGGCGCATATCAAGCTCGCCTCACCTGGGAAGATATTGGGGCTATGACGTGCACGATGTATCCGCAGACCGAAACGTGATGGCGTCTGATCCGATCACGGCATACTGTAAGTACTGAACTGGATAAATCCGAGGACGCTTCGATGCCGGCCACTCCCCTTGCCGCTTTGAACGAGTGGGCAGGTGAAGCAGGTGGGGCCTCTTGGAACATCTGTTGCGGCGATGCGGCCAAGGATCTCGCTACGATGCCATCCGGCCGATTTTCGGCGGTCGTCACCTCCCCGCCTTACTTCTGGCAACGGGACTACGGTATCGAGGGGCAACTCGGTCACGAAAATACCGTCGATGCCTATGTTGATAAACTAAACTCTGCGGTGTGATGGAACAGGTACGCCGTGTCATGCACCGTCGCGGTGTGCTCTTCCTCAATCTCGGCGACGCGTACTATTCGGGCTAGGGCCGGCCTCACGGCAATGACAAGAAGCATCCGGGCCGGCGGCTGAAAATGACCCGTGCCGTCGATGTCGGCGGTCTCGGCGTGCCGAAGAAGTCGCTGATCGGCATCCCTTGGCGAGTCGCGCTCGGCATGATCGACAGCGGCTGGATCTTGCGATCGCCGATCGTTTGGCGAAGACCTCACGCTATTCCCGAACCAAGTGTAGACGACCGCCCATGGCGGACATACGAGCACGTGTTCATGTTCGTCAAGTCCCGGGACAATTGGTTCGACCGTTCCCCCTTGGTAAAGGCCGGGGTCGAAGATGTGTGGTTGCTGCCATCGCAGTCGAGCCGGGAGCGAGCCCACCCCGCCGTATTCCCTTCAGAGCTGGTCGACCGCTGCCTCGATTTGGTCGGCATCCGCACTGGAAGCGTCCTTGACCCCTATGCAGGCACAGCCACGACTCTTATCCGCGCTGTCGCGCGAGGCCTCGATGCCGTCGGGATCGAATTGAACCCCAACTTCTGCGCGTCGGCCGCCAGAGTGCTGGCAGACAGCTAATTTTATGCTTTCCGAGACCGGGGCTTCTTCGTGGACTTGCAGTTCGCCAATATGCTCTCGATAACTTCTGAGCGAGCGATGCGCGAAAATTTGTCGCCCGGTGCTTTCGCGGCAGCCTTGTAATACTTCTTGGTATCGGGATCGTCAGAAGCGGGGGCTTCTACGTCCGCATTTGTTTTGAAGAGTTCTCCTACACGGATGAAGAATTCGGAGAGTTTGGCACCCGCCCGCTCTGAGTCAAGTGGCGACGCATTCTCTACCAGCAGGTGGTAAACCTCCACCAAAAGTGTGAAGAGATCAACTTGATTCCAAGCACGACTATCCGCTTTGAAACCGCATCGATCCAAGAAGTCGAAACATTTCTCAACGCCGGCCAGCACGGATCTGCCTTCTGGAAACTCCTCGTTATACAAGCCCAAATATTTCTCGTTGTCTTCGGTGCGCCTGAAATAACCACCTAGTATTGTTGCACGAGAGTGACGCAATACATCAGATCATTCATTCGTCGCAGGTCGCCCGGACGGAAGACTTTATACCTACAGCGCTATGATTGGGCTTCCCATCCGGCGTCATCTGGTTCAAACTCTGGACCCCACACCGGTTCCGGAGACCTGGCATGGACGCCGAGACCCTGAAG
>Ga0136611_10003484_pt1 | contig 11006 bp, 19 predicted proteins | sample AntDrymUQ2232306_2_FD_106645 | JGI IMG/M metagenome (GOLD analysis project Ga0136611, IMG submission 106645) | Polar desert sand microbial communities from Dry Valleys, Antarctica - metaG UQ223 (23.06) | ecosystem: Environmental > Terrestrial > Soil > Desert | place: Antarctica: Dry Valley... | reverse complement strand
CTCGAACTGCCTCGAACACGGCCACCACACCGAAGCCGCAGCAGACCGAGGCGGCCTCTGCCGCTGGTGCGCCGACACCCGACGGGCCATCGGCCGCAACCCCGACCACGAACTCGTCGACGCACACCACAACGGCCGGCGCATCACCCGCACCCTCCTCGACCAGCTCGACCTGGCCGCCGAACGACGCCGGTCCCGGGCTAGAGCCAAGCGGAAGGTCAGTAGACGATGACACCCGTCACACCCCAGGACGTGCTAGACGTACGACTACGGTTCTGTCGACCGGTGTCCCCATGAGCGGATGGGCCAGCTTCCAAGAAGGCGAGGCGACCGTCATCGCCCACATCAGCGAGGACGGCTCGGCTGTCGACACCCTCACGATCCACGCACCACGGATCACATCCGACACGCTTCGTCTCATCCGGCCATCCCGGTACCTTGCCTCATCCCGGTCGCCAGGCGACCCCCGCAAGCCGCTAGGCCGGCCGAGCAGTCCCGCCAGCCTCGACCAGTTCTATCAGCGGGTCGCCAACGCCTACCTCTCGGCATCCTGCGCCACCAGCCGCCCCGCCGTCGTGCTGGCCGAGGAGAACGACACACCCGTCGGCACCGTCCACCGCTGGGTACGGGAAGCCCGGCGTCGGGGTCATCTCCCGCCCGGGCGGCGAGGGACAGCAGCATGAGCGGATGGGCCACCAGCAACCGACGCAACGAACTCCCCCCCGGCTGGCACAAACTCCGGGCCGTCATCCTCCGCAGGGACGGACACCGCTGCACCCACACCGACGACAACGGCCGGCGCTGCCAAGCACGGGCCACCGACGTCGACCACATCGCAGGCCGCCACAACCACCACCCGACCAACCTCACCGCCCTCTGCGGCCCACACCACGCCCGGAAGTCCTCGGCCGAAGGCAACGCCGCCCGGGCCGAGCTGGCCAGGCTCAGGCTACGACCCGCCGAACCCCACCCCGGACTCCGAAGGCCGAACGATGACTGAGAGCCCCGCAGACAAGGTGCAACGGCTGAAAGCCGAACTCAAGGACGCACGCCAGTCCCTCGCCGCCGAGCGACAAGCCCGCCGGGTCGACTGCCCCGTGTGCGGCCAATCCGTAACGGTCAGTCGGTACGGGACGCTTCGGTCCCACGCAACGCCCGGAGTGGACCCGTACGTCCCGCCCTTCCGCCGATGCAAGGGCGGCACACGCACCATCGACGGCGTCTCGGATGCGGATGCCCGTCGCCGCGCACGAGACCTAGGCATCGAGGCACTCAACCGCACGGGTGGGGGGTGACCCCCGACGGCAGTCATCGAAAGGCGCCGGGAGTCATAGCAACAGCCGGTGAGTATGAATCGAAACCGGAGGCGCCGTGCCTGTTGCAGGTCGCAAGCCGAAGCCCGACGGACAGAAGCGGAACAGGGTCAAGCCAGTCCACGACTGGACCGAGGTAGCGGACGTCCCGTTCAAGGGTGGGACGCCGTTGCCGGCTAGGCAGCCGGGCGGTGCGGCCTGGCCGACGGCAACGAAGCGGTGGTGGAGAGTCGTCTCGGCGATGCCGCATTGCCGACTCTGGGCGCCGGGCGACTGGCAGTTTGCGCTCGACACGGCCTTCCTGGCGGCGGCCTTCCACGGCGGCGAGCTGCGGCACGGCGGCGAGCTGCGGCAGCGGGAGAAGATTCTCGGGACCACAGCGGACGCCCGCCGGGACCTGCGGATCCGCTACACGGAAGAAGCCGAGACGGAGGAGGCGGCGGGTGTCACCAGCCTCGACGCTTACCGCGCCGCCCTCGACTGAGCCGGTCCTCACCCTCCCCCCGAAGCCGGAGCACAGTCTTGCCCTCGGCGTGTTCGACTGGTGCCAGGCGTACATCCGTCAACCGGACGGCCCGGAGGCGGGTGGCCCCTGGGAGTTCACTCCCGAGCAGGTTCGGTTCCTGCACCGCTTCTACGCCGTCGACGGCCGGGGCCGGTACCTGTGGTCCCGTGCCGTCCTTCGCCGGGCGAAGGGTTGGGGCAAGTCGCCGTTCATGGCCGCCCTTGCTCTTGCCGAGATGTGCGGGCCTGTCCGCTTCGACGGCTGGGACGCGAACGGTGACCCGGTCGGCAAGCCGGTGTCGATGCCGTGGGTGCAGCTCGCTGGCGTCTCAGAGAAGCAGACGACGAACACGATGTCGATGGTCCTGGCGATGCTCGCCGAGTCGCCGGCCGTTGACGAGTACGGTCTCGATCCCGGCCTGACCCGGGTGTTTGCCCGCAATGGCGGGCGGCTCGAGCCGATCACGGCGTCGGCGCCAACAGCGGAGGGAGCTCGGCCAACCTTCTGCGCGTTGGACGAGACACACCACTGGCAGAAGGCGAACGGCGGACACAAACTCGCCGAGGTCATCCGCCGGAACCTTGGCAAGTCGAGGGATGGAATGGCCCGGTCGGTGGAGACGACGAACGCCCACGCCGTCGGCATGGAGTCGGTGGCCGAGCGGTCGTACGACGCATGGCAGGCGCAGGTCACGGGAAGGTCCCGTGGGCAGACGATCCTCTACGACTCCCGCGAAGCGCCGCCGGTGGACATGAACGACGAGCCGGCGCTGATGGCGGCGCTGGCCGCCACCTACGGCCACTCGACGTGGGTGGACCTTGAGCGTGTCCGCGACGAGGTGCAGGACCCGGACACCCCGCCCCCGGAGGCACGCCGGTTCTACCTGAACCAGTTGTCGCTGGCTGAAGACGCATGGGTAGACCCGAGGAAGTTCGACGGACTCGCCGATGCCACCAAGGTCCTGGCTGACGGTGACGAGTTGGCGGTGTTCTTCGACGGGTCGAAGTCCGACGACGCTACGGCGCTCGTCGGGTGCCGTATCTCGGACGGTCATGTGGTGACGCTCGGGTTGTGGCAGAAGCCGCCGGGCGAACGCGGGGCGGTGTGGCTGGTACCTCGAGCAGAGGTCGACGCCGCGGTGTCAGCCGTGGCCGACCGGTTTACGGTGCGGGCGCTTTACGCTGACCCGTCGCACACCCGGGACGACGAGACTCAGGAGCGGTTCTGGGACGAGATCATCGACACCTGGCACCGGCGCTGGAAGGACCAGCTGCAGGTGTGGGCCACCCCGGGAAGGGATGGGCACGCTGTGCTGTGGGACATGGCCAGCCCCGCCCGCTCCGAGAAGTTCACGGCGGCGGCCGAACGGTGCCGGGCTGACATCGACGAGGACGGCGGCACGCTCACCTGGGACGGCGACGGCCGCCTCCGGGTCCACGTCCACAACGCCCGCCGCTACCCGAACCGGTGGGGCGTCAGCTTGTGGAAGGGCCACCGGGAATCACCCCGGAAGGTCGACCTGGCCGTCGCCATGGTCGGCGCCCGCATGGCCCGCCGCGACCTGCTGAACAGGCAGAAGACCGTGGAGAAGCCCCGTTCCGGCGTGGTGTGGTGACTAGGTGCGGACGAGCGGGCCGGTGTAGTTCTCCGGGGAACTGACCACGTCGGTGTCGTCGGCCTCGAGTCGCCACGCCACCGTTTCGACACCACGCGCGATGCGAACGACTGCGTGGACGTGGTCCGTCTCGCCCCCCTCGTGGTCGTGACTGAGTCCCCCGCTGTGGGTGTGATCCATGACCGTGATGATGCCACAGGAGAGGAGTGCTTGTGCCGCTGACCCCGACCGAAGCGGCCGACCAGGCGACCAGCATCTTTCTTCCGGCGCTGCTGTCGGAGCGGACCCGGCTGGACCGGATCGACCGTTGGTACCGGTGGGATCATGACCGGCCGCACCGCCCCCGGCAGGCGACCCGTGAGTACGAGGACCTCAGCATGCGGGCTCAGGCGCCGTGGTTGGGGAAGGTGGTCACGTCTGTCGCCCAGGTGCTGTACGTCGACGGTTACCGGCAGGCCGACGACTTGGAGGACGCTGCGCCGTGGGCGTGGTGGCAGGCGAACGGGCTTGACGCCCGTCAGATCGCCGTGCACCGGGCGGCGCTCGCCTACGGCCTCGCCTACCTGACCGTTCTCCCTGGCGCTAACCCGCTGACCGGTGAGGCGGCCCCGGTGATCCGTGGAGTGTCACCCCGCAAGATGCTGGCGTTCTACGACGACCCGGCCGAGGATGATTGGCCGGAGTACGCGGTCCGGGTCGACTGGGCGACGGTGAACGACCAGCCGGGCTGGCGGGTCCGGGTTTACGACGATGTGAGCGTGCATGAGCTGGTGGCCGCCGCCGACGGCACCAGGGTTGAGTACCAGTCGTCCTTCGAGCACCGGGTCGGGGTGTGCCCCGTGGTGCGGGTGGTGAACACCCTCGACTTGGAGGGCCGGGCGACGGGTGAGGTGGAGCCGTTCATCCCGATCGCAGCCTGCATCGACCAGACCAAGTTCGACCGGCTCGTCGTTCAACGCTTCTCGTCGTGGGTGGTGCGGACGATCGCCGGTATGGCGAAGCCGGAGGTCGGCACCGACGCCGAGGTGGCCCGACTGCGCCTGAAGGTCGAAGACCTCCTCGTCGCCGAGGACGCTGACACCAAGTTCGGGTCGTTGCCGGCCACGCCGCTCGGCGGGTTCATCGACGCCTACGAGGTTGACATCCGCACCCTCGCCGCCGTGTCGCAGACCCCATCCCACGAGATGCTTGGGCAGATGGCGAACCTGTCAGCGGAAGCTCTCGCTGCCGCGGAGTCGTCGTTGAACCGGAAGGTCGAGGAACGAAAGCACCTGTTCGGCGAGGCGTGGGAGCAGGCGCTGCGTCTCGGCGCCCACATCATGGGCGACGAGGAGGCGGCGGCTGATACGGCCGCCGAGGTCCGCTGGCGGGACATGGAGTCGAGGTCGCTGGCGCAGGCCGCTGACGCCCTCGGGAAGCTGGCACAGATGCTGAACGTGCCGGTGCAGGTGCTGTGGGAGAAGATCCCCGGTTGGACGCAGACCGACGTGGAACGGGCGAAGGCGTTGGCTGCCGAGGGGGGCAGCCTCGACCAGATGCTCGCCGAGTTGGTCGGCGGTCAGACGAGCGCACCGGCGCCGCAGGACCCCGTTGAGGTGAAGGCGAAGGCCGACTCGTTGGGCATCCTGATCCGGGCTGGCGTGTCGGCGGAGTCGGCGGCGCAGATCGTCGGCCTGGCCGGGGCGGAGTTCACCGGCGCCGTCCCCGTGTCCTTGCGGTTGCCGGAGACGGACGCCGCCGGCCTGGAAGGGTGAGGTGGCTGCCACTGTCGCAGCGTCACGTCTCACCGAGGCGCACCGGTTGGCGCAAGCCAGGCTGGCCGCCCAGACGGTCGGTCAGGCGTTGGCCGCATGGGGTGTCCTCGACCCGGACGACCTGGCCGGCAGCACCGCCCGGTGGCTGACCGTTCTCCTGCCGCTCCTGTCGGCGCAGCAGCGGGCCAGTGTGACGTTGGCCGCCAACTACCTGACCACGTTCCGCCGGTTGGAGCTTGGCGCCAACGTCCCACCGTTCACTCCTGTCCTGGCCGCCGACCTGAACCGGGCGGCGGTCACGACCAGCCTGATAGTCACCGGGCCCGTAACGGTCCGCCGGGCCCTCGCCCGTCAGGTCGACGTGAGCAAAGCGCTCGACTTGGGCAAGGCCATGTCGGCCCGGGCCGCCAGCCGTCATGTTCTGAACGGGGGCCGGGACACCATTCTCGGCACTGTTGCCGCCGACCCGAGGGCGCTCGGCTGGGCCCGTTCCGCTAGCGGTAGAGCCTGCGCTTTCTGCGCCATGCTCGCCTCGCGGGGTGCCGTCTACAAGGGTGAGGACACCGCCGACTTCGAGGCTCACGACGGCTGCAACTGCTCCACCGAAGCGGTCTACCGGAGCGACGCTGCTCTACCCGCCGGGTCGCAGCGCTACGCCGAGCAGTACCGGCAGGCGAAGGCGGACACGCCCGACGGCGAAGACGTTCTCAACACTCTCCGGCGGAACCTCGCCGGGACCTGAGCCGACACGGCTCGACAACCACCCGACACGGGAGGAGACCCCAACAATGCCCGACCCCGAAACGAACCCTAACCCTAAGCCTGAGGCTGAACCGAAGGACGACACGTCCGAAGCGGAGAAGTGGAAAGCCCTCGCCCGGAAGCATGAGGCGCAGGCCAAGGCCAACGCTGACGCCGCCAGGAAGCTCGCCGCCCTCGAGGAGGCCGGCAAAACCGAAGCGCAGAAGGCGGCAGACACGGCCGCTGAGGACAAGGCGGCCCGTGTGGCCGCCGAAGCCCGAGCCGACCGGCTCGAGGTGGCAATGGCGAAGGGTCTCACGCCCGGCCAGGCGAAGCGTCTACAGGGCGCGACCCGGGCCGAGTTGGAGGCTGACGCCGACGACCTCCTCGAGTCCTTCCCGGCAGCCGAACCCCCGAGGCCGCCGCCGAACGGCAAGCCCACCGAACGCCTGTCAGGCGGCGGTGACCCAACCCTGCCCCTCAACGGAGACCCGCTGGAGCAGGCGCTCAGACAGAAGCTCGGCATCACCTGATGCCCCAACCCTAGGAGAAGCACACCATGGCGATCACCGCCGCAACCGGAAGGTCTGGCTTCTCGCCGAGCTTCCTCCCCCCCGACCAGGCTGGACCGATCTTCGAGCGGGCCGCCCGCATGTCGGTCGTGCAGCAGCTGACCCGTCAGGTGCCGCTCGGCGCCAACGGTGTCAACGTCCCCGTCGTCACTGGCCGGCTCACCGCCGGGTGGGTGGCAGAGGCCGCCGCGAAGCCGGCGTCTCAGGGCACCGTCGGGCTGAAGACGATCGAGCCGAAGAAGTTGGCGGTGATCGCGGTGGTGTCCGCCGAGGTGGTCCGGGCGAACCCGGCGAACTACATGACCCTCCTCCGGGAGCAGGTCGCCGAGGCGTTCGCCATCGGGTTCGACCAGGCCGCCCTCCACGACGCCGGGCCTGACGGCACGGCCGGCGCCGGCCCGTTCCCCACCCACATCGACCAGACGGTCAAGTCGGTCGAGCTGGGCACGGCAACGCAGGCGAACGGTGGCATCCACGCCGACCTCGTCGCCGGCCTGTCGCTGCTCGTCAACGACGGGAAGCGGCTGTCCGGGTTCGCTTTGGACGACCGGATGGAGCCGAAGTTGTACGGCGCCGTCGACACGACCGGCCGGCCGCTCTACATCGACCTGCCGACCGATGAGACCTCGTCGGCCGTGGCCCGGCCGGGTCGGCTGCTCAGCCGCCCGTCGTTCATGGGTGAGGGCGTCTACTCGGGGACCGTCACCGACATCTTCGGGTACGGCGGCGACTGGTCGCAGGCCGCATGGGGTGTCGTCGGTGGCATCACGTTCGACACGTCGACCGAGGCGACGGTGACGATCAACGGCGCCCTGGTGTCGCTGTTCGAGAACAACCTGGTGGCGATCCGGGCTGAGGCCGAGTACGGCTTCCTCGTCAACGACACCGCCGCCTTCGTCAAGTACGTCGACGCCATCTGATGGCCGGGATCCTGAAGAAGCCCGAGGCGACCACCGCACAGCATGGCACGGAGCAGGTATCGCCCCGCTCGCCGGCCGAGAAGGCTGACGGGCCTGTGCAGATGGTGTCCGACGCCGGGACGAAGGTGACGGTCCCCGCCGCCCTCGCCGGCATTCTCCGCGGTTACAAGCGGGCCTGACCGTGGCCCTGCCGTCGCTTGCCACCGTTGAGGAGTTGAGCGCCCGCCTGCCGGTGGGCGTCGACATCCTGGACGACACGCGGGCGGCGGCAGCGTTGGAGGACGCCTCGACGCTGGTCCGGGACGAGGCCGGTGCGACATGGGTCGACACGTTGGGTGCGCTGATCGTGGTGCCCGACGTGGTGCGGATGATCGTCCTCGAGGTCGCCGGCCGGGCACTGAACCGCAGCTTCGTTTACGGCGCTGAGGGTGAGGGTGCCCAGGAGTTGGGCGGCCTCTACCTGAAGTCGGACGAGAAGCGGCGGCTGAACGCTGCCGTGGGCACGAACACCCGGCCGGCGTTGTGGACGTTGCCGACGACCCGGTCGGATACGACCGAGACCGAGGTGGCGTGGCAGGACGTCGGCTTCGGGTCGGAGTCGCCCTATCTGGGTGCGGTCCCGTGGGCGCCGTCGTGACCGCCCGGGTGAAGGTGAACCGGCGGGTCCTCGTCGGCTACCTGAAGGGTGATGGTGGCGTCGCCGAGGATCTGAAGGACCGGGCGGCCCGGATCGCCGCAGCGGCCGGCGAGGGCATGGAGACGGACTATGCGGTCGGCCGGAACCGTGCACGGGCGTCGGTTCGTACTGCCACGTTCGCGGCGATGCGGGCGGAGGCGAAGGACAGGGCGTTGTCCCGGGCGTTGGACGCCGGCCGATGATCGACCGGCCGTTGACCCCCGCTGACGACGTCGAGCATGACCTTGACGACGACTGCGTGTGCGGGCCTCGGGTTGAGTTCGTGGACGGCGGCAGGGTGATCGTCCACCACAGCCTCGACGGCCGGGAGTTCAGCGAGTGATCGTCGCAGTGTTGCAGCCGAACGTGACGGCTCTGGTTCGTGACGCACTCGTTCATGGCGCCGGTCTTAACGGGGTGCCCGTCGGCCGGAAGGTGCCGCACCCTCGCCCGTCAAGGTTCATCACCGTCAGCCTGTTCGGCGGGACCCGTGGCACTGAAGTGTCGGACCTGCCGACCGTCGGTGTTGAGGCGTGGGACGTCGACCAGGACCGGGCTGAAGACCTCGCCCAACGTGCCCGGTTCGTTTTGCACCAGCTGGCCGGGACGGTGGTCGACGGGGTCGCCGTGTACCGGGTGGCCGACGTGTCAACCCCGCAAGACCTGCCGCACCCGTCCGGTCATCCCCGTTGCACGTTCACCGTCCAACTCCACGTCCGCTCGACGCCATGAGGGGCCTCGTGCCGCCGTGGTGGCACGAGGACGACGACCCGCTTTACACCGAACGGCAGGACCCGCCAGGGCTCGAGGTCGAGGACGAACCCAACCCGGTCGTCGCCCGCCTCGTCCGCCCCGACGGCTCACCGCTTGTGGATGTCCATCTGCGCCCCGTCGTCGCTCTCGGCTTCCACGCCGGCCCTCGCACCGCCTCCCGGATCATCCGGTGGGGCACCGACCCATAGGAGACCCCGTGCGCATCACGCTCGCTTATCCGTACGAAAACCACCAGCCCGACGAGACCATCGAGGTGGCTGACGACGTCGGCCGGCAGATGATCCGCGACGGCTACGCCCGCCCCGCCGACAAGCCGACGGCCAAGACGGCCGCCACCAAGAAGGAGACCTAACCCGTGGGCCAAGGGTCGGCGGGCCACGAGCCGCCGCCGAGTGGTCCTTCTGCGATAGGCCCGCACTTGTAGTAGAGCGGGGCGTTTTCCCATTCGGAGCAGTCGGGCCGAAGGATGGAGCGGATGTTGGATGCGACCATGTGGCATCTGGCGTCAATCTGTGCGTCGCGGTCACCGAGGTAGGAGACGAGTGTTTCGCCGCACCCGTTGCAGTAGCCGCAGCGCTCTAGGTCTGGTTCGTAATCGGGGACCTTGTCCGGGGAGTCCCCCGGCTGGACGATCGTCCATGTCGAGTCGTAGAAGACCAAGGGGACCGGTAGGTAGAGGGCGAGGTTCTCGGCGTCCCCGGTCACGTCATCACGGTCCTCGGTCACGCCGCCGGACCTTTGGCTCGTCCTCGCCGGTACGCCGCAGCGTTTCTCGCGTAGACGCAGGTCCTGCAACGTCGGTCGCCGTTCGTCTGACGCATCAGGTTCTCGCCGCTCAGCGGGTGACCATGTGGACAGTGAGTCTTCCTGGCGTTGCGGGCTGGTGCCGATTGGCCTCGCCTCTTGTTCTCCTCCAGCGTCGTCTCCTCAAGGTGCGCAGGGTTCACGCATCGTCGATGTAGGCAGGACTCGCCGCCCTCGCAGGTCCTGTCCCATCCGTGACACAAGTGGTCGAGCACCACGTCGTCGGCAATGGCGTTGACGAGCAGCTTGTACACCGCTCGGTGTCCCCTGATGAATCCGGACCCGGTCCAGAACCTGCCGTAGCCCTGGTCTAGTCCGGCCAACCACGGCCAGCACTCGTCCACCGGCCCCACCACGAACTTGCGCCGTAGTCGCTCGACGGGGTCTTGGCGTAGGTAAACGCCCCGCTCGCCCTTGGGGGCCTTGTAGCCCTTCGGATTTCCCATCCCACCAGTATACCCCATTTGAAGGAGAACAGGCATGGCAGGAGACACCAGTAACCCAAGGATCTGGCTGGGTGCCGACGTGTACGTCGCCCCCGTCGGCACGACCGCCCCCGTTGACGTGGTGACCGCCTGGGCTGCCGCCTGGGTGGCGCTCGGCTTGCTGTCCGAGGACGGGATGACCGAGTCGAGGGAGGACGACACCACAGACCACAACGCCTGGGGTGGCATCCTCGTCCGTACCACCCGAAGCAAGCACAAGCGGACCCTGATGGTCACAGCGCTCGAGGACAACAAGACGGTGTGGTCGCTCGTTAACCCCGGTTCGACGGCGACCACCGCGACAGGGTTGACGACCCGCACGGTGAAGGTCCCGGTCCCAGACCCGAAGGCGTTCGGGTTCGAGCTGACTGACGGCACCGTGAAGAAGCGGCTGATCGTTCCCCGGGGGGAGATCATCGAGGTCGGTGACCTCACCTACTCCGACTCGGAGATGTTCATGAAGGAACTGACGATCAACGTCTACCCGTCGGCGACCGGTGTCCTTTACACCGAGATCACGAACGACGCCCAGGCTGTGGTGCCGTGACCAAACGGGTCGAGCACCGTTTCAACTTGCAGGACTACAAGGCGTCGAAGGCTGATGAAGGGGCCGTGTTCATCGACGCCGGTGACCGCACGTTCCGGATCCCTCCGCCGCTGCTGTGGGATGACGACGTGACCGAGGCGGCCAGGGCAGGCAAGTCGACCGAGTTCGGGAACGCCCTCCTCGGCGCCGAGGACTTCGCGGCGTTCCGGGCGGCGGGCGGTACGGGCACGCTGCTGATGTCGATGGTGAACGAGGTGCACGGCACCGGCGTGGGGGAATCGTCGGCCTCGTCCGACTCCT
>Ga0136611_10003483_pt1 | contig 11006 bp, 8 predicted proteins | sample AntDrymUQ2232306_2_FD_106645 | JGI IMG/M metagenome (GOLD analysis project Ga0136611, IMG submission 106645) | Polar desert sand microbial communities from Dry Valleys, Antarctica - metaG UQ223 (23.06) | ecosystem: Environmental > Terrestrial > Soil > Desert | place: Antarctica: Dry Valley... | reverse complement strand
TCTTCAACCTGCGCTTCCTGGCCTCGACGGACAAGAAGAACACGTCGAGCGAGGTCAAGAAGGCGAAGAAGGACATCGCCCGGGTCAAGTACGAACAGCGCAAGCGCGAACTCGCCAAGATGGCCGCGCTGCCGGCCCAGCCGGACGCCATCGCCTTCCGCGCGCTCAGCGCGAACCTGAAACTCGGCAAGCCCGAGAACGCCGCGGCGCTCGCCGACTTCGCGGCCCGGCCGACCGAAGCGGATCATCTGCGCATCGCGGCGATGAAGCTCCTCGCCGATTGGGCCAAGCCGTCGAAGCGCGATGGCATCACCGGACTGCGTCAAGATCTTCCGGATCACCCCGCGAGCGACGCCACCGATGCGATCAAGCCGGTCGTCGCCAAGCTCTTCGTGGGGAGCGACGCCGTCCGCAAGGAGTCGGTGGCGATGGTGAGCAAGCTCGGCATCAAGGACGTCGGCCCGCTGCTGTACAACCTGTTCGCCGACGCCAAGCAGTCGGCGGGCGTCCGCGTCGATGCGCTCTTTGCACTCGAAGCGCTGAAGGCGCCGGAGTTGGCGAAGGCCACTGCGACGGCGGAGCTTTCGACCGACAACCGGATCAAGGGGGCGGGCATTGTCGTCGGGGCGAAGCTCGATCCCAAGAAGGCTTTGACGGAACTGCCGCGCCTGGTCGCCATCACGGACGACAGCATCGTGTCCGTCATCGAACGGCAGTACGCGCTCGAGGCGATGGGCAAGATGCCGGAATCGAAGGAGATCGACGAGGCGCTCGCCGCGCAGCTCGACCTCTACGCGAAGGGGAGCGTGCCGGACGCACTGAAACTCGATGTGCTCGAAGCCGCGAAGGCCCGCGCCGAGAACGCGAAGCTCAAGCTCCACGCCCCGCTGCGCGAGAAGCTCAAGGCCATCGACACCGCGGCCCGCGCCGGGGAGGCGAAGGACCCGCTCAGCCGGAACCGCGAAGCGCTGGCCGGCGGCGACCCCGAGAAGGGGCGGAACATCTTCCTGAACAGCGCTGCGGTCTATTGCCAGCGCTGCCACAAGCTCGACGGGCAGGGTGGCGAAGTCGGCCCCCCGCTCAACGGCGTGGCCAAGGACAAGACCCGCGAGTACCTTCTGGAATCGATTGTGCTGCCGAGCAAGCAGATTGCAAAGGGCTTCGAGAGTGTGATCCTGACGCTCCTCGACGGCCGGACGATTTCGGGCGTGCTCCGCAGCAAGGACGCGAAGGGCTACACGGTCGTGACGGCCGAGAACAAGGTGATCGTCGTGCCGAAGGACGACGTGGACGCCGAGAAGCCGGACAAGTCGGCGATGCCCGAAGACCTCGTGAAGAAGCTCTCGAAGAAGGAACTGCGCGACTTGGTGGAGTTTCTGAACGGGCTGAAGGAACCGGTGAAGTAGTCACGGGCCGGCCGCGATTTGCAGCGGGTCGAGGGCGGTGATGCCGGGATAGCGAGCGAAGTCGGCGCCGTTGAGCGTGAGGATGTGGGTGATGCCGCTGCTCAGCACGAGGGCGGCGAGCCGGGCGTCGTGGACCTGCTTGCCCTGGACGGCGTGGGTCACGATCAAGCCGCTCCAGCCGGATACGTCGTGTCGAGCTCGAGGATCAGCGGAAAAGTCTGCTCGACATCTTGGAGGCGAATCGCCGCTTCCGCTACGGTCAATCCATATCCTCCGCGCGCCGTGGCAGGACGGGTGCAGACGTTCCAAAATTCGGCGGTGTTCTGCGTCGCGGTGACGAGTTTCTCGCCGTTGGCCCGCAAGATTCCCACGGCGCGCTTGATCTTCGCGTGCAGGGGTTCTCGGGGCTCGAAGAGCCGCAGCAGAATTCCGGAATCGGAGAGGATGAGCATCAGTCGTGATCGTCGTAGATGTCGGCGCGGGAAAAATCGGCGGGCAGCGACTGGCCGCTCGATCGCGAGGCCATCTGCTCGAGCAAGGCTCGGAATTCTTCGAGGGTGGGGTTCGGATCCGAAACGTACCGCGGTGATAGTGCCGCGGGAACCGAACCGGGCGACTCCTGCCGCGCCCGATCCACGATGGAATGGACTTGGCGCACGACGGGTTCGGGTAGCCCGGTCAGATCGACCGTCAGTGGCATCGGCGATGGGATGGCGTTCATCATTCGGGAATTATAACCCGGCCCATTCGGGAAGTCATCACTCGAACTCCCCCGTCCACGCCGCATTCCCGTACTTCGTTTCCACCAGCGCTTTCGCCTCCGCAATCTCCTCCGCGCTCAGATCTCCGGGCATCCCGCCGCAGCGGGCGCGGAACGCATCCAGCAACCCGTCCGCCACCGCTTCGCGGCTCAGCCCCGTCTGCAAATTCAGCGGGGCGACCTCCTTCGCGGCGCTGGCCACGCCGCGCTCCTTCAGCTTCCCCCGGCCGATGCGCAGCACGCGGATCATCTCCGTTGAATCCATCGCGTAGGCCAGCGTCGTGTGGTGCAGCACGACCCCGCGCCGGCGCGCCTGGGCCGCCCCGGCGATCTTCCCCGCGGCGCAGGCGATGTCGTTGACGGGTCGGTAGAAGCAGTCGATGCCGAGATCGCGCAAGCCCGCCACGGCCCAAGCGTCGCAGACTTCGTAGCTCTGCCGCAGGGTCAGGCCTTCGACGAGTTTTTCCGGCAGGATCAGCGAGTAGGTGATGGCCCCGTGCGGCTGGATGAACATGGCCCCGCCGCCCGTGATGCGCCGGACGACCGTCATTCCGAGTTCGCGGGCCGCATCGGGATCGACCTCGTTCGCGACCGATTGGCACCGCCCGAGCACGACGGCCGGCGCGCTCCAGCGCCAGAAGCGAAGCGTCGGCGGCGAATCGCCGCGACCGATGCGATCGGTGAGCGCTTCGTCGAGGGCCACGTGGAGCGCGGGAGACAGCGGACGCTCGGGGATCAGCCGCCACGGGATGGCGCGCCACTCGGCGGTGAGCTTCGCGATTTCGGATTCGGTGAACGCGCCGATGAGCATGCGGGAATTGTAGGCCGACGGCGATTCACCCGCACCGCAGCGTCAGCAGCGTGATCTCCGGCGGGCAGTTGTACCGCACCGGCAAGCCGGTGACGCCCAGCCCCCGCGAGGTGTAGACCCTCGTTGTCGGGGCGTCCGCGAAACCGTGGGCGTACTTGTCGCCGTAGCGCGACGGCAGGAACGGGTTCCTCATGCCGGGGGCGATCACCTGGCCGCCGTGCGTGTGGCCCGAGAGCATCAGGCCGACGCGGCGATCGACCATCGTCTCGGCGACATCGGGATTGTGGCTCATGAGCAGGCAGGCATCGCCCGGCGTCACATCGCCGAGGGCGGCACTCACATCCGGGGTGCCGCGCCAAAGATCATCGACCCCGGCGAGGCGGATGCGGTCGGTTCCGCGCTTCAGCCAGGTGCCCGAATTCGTCAGCTCACCGATGCCCGCCTCCGCCATCGCCGCCTTCGTCTCGCCGGCTCCGTGCTCGCGGTCGTGGTTCCCCAGCACGCCGAAGGTGCCGAGGGGGGCCTTGAGCGACGCGAGCACGTCGAAGCAGGGCCGGATGTACTTCGCATCGCGCAGGACGTAATCGCCGCCGAGGAGGACGAGGTCGGGCTGCAGCGAAAGCGCGGTGCGGACGAAGCCGCGCACTTCGCCGAGCGTCACGTAGGGGCCGTGGTGGATATCGGTGAGGAACGCGACGCGCAGACCGTCGAACGCGCTCGGTAGCTTCGGGAGGTTCACCCCGACGCGCTCGATGCGGACGTCTCCGGCTTCCGCGAAGCCGTACGACAGGCCGACCACGGGCGCGGAATAGGCGATCAGCCGCAGGAAGTTTCGGCGGTGCATGTTCCCGGCTCCGCAGGAATTCTCGGCTCCGCCCCGAGAATGCTACCGGAAACTCCGGAAACCCGCGAGTGGAAACCGGGGGCTTCCTCGACGCGCGGCGCCGGGAACCGGACAGTGCGATCGGGAGTGTAAACATTCGGGAAGGGGCGCGCCGGGATTTGCGGCGGAGCGGGAAAGCATAAACTGGCTTTCTCCCCCGGAGCCTTCCCGCCATGCGATATCTGCTCTCTCTCGCTTTTTCCGCGGTGCTCCTCGCACCCGCGTTCTCCCAAGATCTCGTCGCCAAGACCGATGCCCTCGCCCCGGCCGATGCGCAGAAGAAATTCAAGCTCCCCAAGGGCTTCGAGATCCAACTCGTCGCGGCTGAACCGGACATCCAGAAGCCGATGCAGATCGCCTTCGATGCCAAGGGTCGCCTCTGGGTGACGACCTCGCACCTCTACCCGTGGGCCGCGAAGCCGGGCGAGGGGACCGACAAGCTCTTCGTCCTCTCGGAATTCGACGAGAAGGGCAAGGCGAAAACGGTGAAGGTCTTCGACGACAAGCTCAACATCCCCATCGGCGTGCTGCCGCTGCCGGACGGGAAGTCGGTCATCGTCTCCGAAGCAGGGAGCATCCTGAAGCTCACCGACACCGACGACGACGGCAAGGCCGACAAGCGCGAAACGCTCTTCACCGGCTTCGGGTTCAAGGACACCCACGGTATGACGAACTCCTTCACGAGTATGCCCGACGGCTGGATCTACGCCACGCACGGCTTCGCCAACGAGAGCAAGGTGAAGGGCAAGGACGGCCACGAAGTGGTCATGCACAGCGGGCACACCTTCCGCTTCAAGGCCGACGGAAGCCGCATCGAAGTTTTCACGCGCGGGCAGGTGAACCCCTTCGGCATCTGCGTCGATCCGTGGCTGAACCTCTACACGGCCTGCTGCCACAGCAAGCCGATCACGCAGCTCATCCGCGGGGCGCACTACGACAGCTTCGGCAAGCCGCACGACGGCCTCGGCTACGGGCCGCACGTCGTCAACCACCAGCACGGCAGCACCGGCCTCTGCGGATTGGCGTGGGGGAGCGGCCCGATGTTCCCCAAGAAGTGGGACGGCGTGATGTTCCTCGGCAACGTCGTGACGAACCGCATCAACTGCGACCGCATCGAGTGGCACGGCAGCACGCCCGTCGGCAAGGAACTCCCCGATTTCTTGAGTACCGACGACGGCTGGTTCCGCCCCGTCGATTTCAAGTACGGTCCCGAGGGGGCGCTCTACGTCGCCGACTTTTACAACAAGATCGTCGGGCATTACGAAGTGGATCTGAAGCACCCCGGTCGGGACAAGGATCGGGGCCGCATCTGGCGCATCGTCTGGACGGGGGAGAAGCGCACGGAGAAGAACTTCGAGCCGGATCAACTGGAGGACGTGAAGGCGATGCGGTTGCTTTCCGTGGAAGCGAAGCTGAGCGATGAGCAGCGCAAGGCCGTGCTCGCAACGCTCGGGGGCAAGCCGCGCGCGGCCCGCGCCGCCGTGGACGCGATGACGGCCCAGCCGCACGCGGACTTCGTGAAACCGCTGCTGGCGTTCATCCCGAAGATTCCGGCCGACGACAACCACATGCGGCACGCGGCGCGGGTGGCGCTGAAGGGCTGCCTGAACGCCGAGGGCGGCTTCCGCGAAGCGTTCGACGATTCCGATTTCAAATCTACCTCTGTACTGGCCGACGTAGGCGTGGCCGCGGGCACACCGGACGCCGTGGATGCACTGGCCCGGTTGTTCGTGGAGAAGAAGCTCGACAAGGCGGCCCGGCTCAAGGTGGCGGAGTTCATCGGCCGGCAGGATCGCCCCAAGCTCTGGGAGGGATTGATCCGGCATAACTCCAGCGAGCGGCGCGAAGATCAGGCCGAGGTGCTGCAGAACAAGCTGGAGATCATTCAGGCTCTGCTGCGGGGCGAGCGGATGGGCAAGGCCGTGAAGGTTGACGACCTGAGCAACCGAACGGTCAGCTTCGTGTTCCACGACTTGTTGGAAGAGACTTCGCCGGAGTTGCTCAGGCTGACGGCCCGCGTGCTAGTCGAATGGCTCATGGCGGGTCATTCCGTGCAGACCGGCCAAACTCGTCTGGCCCAAATGCTGGAAAAGCAGTTTGGGGACGCCAAGCAGGCCGATGCCCGAATCGACTTCGCGGAGGCGCTTCTGCTCGTTGCACCGGACAACGCGCGACCGAAGTTACGGGCCTGGGCCACCGCGACCGGGACCCCGGCGTCCGCGCGGGACCGTGTCATCCTGAAGCTGTTGCTCAAGCCGACGACGACGGACTCCACCGTGGCCATCGAGGTTCTCAAGTCGGCGCCCTACGCGTCCGCGCTCGCAATCGCCACCGGCCTTGCGGGGGACGTATTCGGCGCCGATCTACTGTTGCTCGCCGTGAAGAAGGGTGAAGCTCCGGCGCGGTTGCTCCAAGAAAAGGCCGTTCTCGATCGCCTGAAAGCGACGAAGGTGAAGGACCTCGACGCCCGCATCGCCGACCTCACGAAGGGGATCGCCGCGCCCGAGAAGCGCATCGACGACCTCATCAAGAAGCGCGGCGACGGCTTCAAGACCGTCAAAGCCGACCTCGCGAAGGGGAAGGAAATCTTCACGAAGAACTGCGCGGTCTGCCACCAGATCAACAACGAAGGGGCGAAGGTCGGCCCGCAGCTCGACGGCGTCGGCATCCGCGGACTGGAACGATTGCTGGAAGATACACTGGATCCGAACCGCAACGTCGATGCCGCGTTCAAAGCGACGACGCTGCAACTGATCGACGGCCGCAGCCCGACGGGACTCGTTCGCGAAGAGGGGGCCGTCTACGTCCTCGTCGATCCGCTGGGCAAAGAGGAGCGCATCCCCGCGAAGGACGTGGAGAAGGTAGTGAAGTCGAACATCTCCGCGATGCCGGCGAACGTCGATGCGATCATCCCGGAGGCGGAGTACTACCATCTGCTGGCGTACCTGCTGAGCCAGCGACCGAAGTGAGTCGGCGGGGCGAGCCGGCCGCGTAAGCGGTCGGAGTTCCCTTTCGAGAACTCCGACCGCTTACGCGGCCGGCTCGCCGGTGTTCACTCCCGCTCTACATTTTCCCCATGACCTACGACGACTCCATCGCCTTCTGGTTCGGGCGCATCAACTACGAAGTGAAGGCGGCGGCCCCCGAAGACCTGAAGCTCGAGCGGATGCGCGCGTTCCTCCGCCGGCTCGGCGATCCGCACGACCGGCTCCGCATCGCCCACATCACGGGCACGAAGGGCAAGGGTTCCACCGCGGCGATGCTCGGTTCGGCGCTGCAAGCGGCCGGTTACCGCGTCGGGCTGTTCACCTCGCCGCACCTCGGGCACGTCGAAGAGCGGATGCAGGTCGACGGCGCGCCGATCGCCCGCGGAGAACTCGCGGCGCTGATGGACGACATCGCGCCGGCCGTGCGCGCCCTCGAAGCGGAGTCGGGCCAGTCTCCCACGTTCTTCGAGATCAGCACGGCCCTCGGACTGCTCCACTTTCTGCGGCGGCGAGCCGATGTCGCGATCCTCGAAGTCGGCCTCGGCGGGCGATTCGATTCGACGAACGTCTGCCGGCCGATCGTGAGCATCATCACGACGGTCGGGCAGGATCACATGGCCCAACTCGGGAACGCGCTCGAGGAGATCGCGTACCAGAAGGCCGGCATCATCAAACGCGGCGTCCCGGTTGTGTGCGGCGTGCCGGACGGCGCGGCCCGGCGGGTGATCGACGGCGTCGCGCGGGAGATGAACGCGGACATGCGGACGCCGTCGGGCGCGTTCCCCTACGAGGTCGGCCTCCTCGGCGCGCATCAAATCGAGAATGCGAAGCTTGCGGCGCTCGCCGTCGAAGTCCTGAATTCACTGGGGTTCACGATCACCGGCGCTGCGCTGGCGCGCGGGTTGAAGGAGGTCCGCTGGCCCTGCCGCATCGAAGTCGTGGCACGCGATCCGCTCGTCGTGCTCGACTGCGCCCACAATGAACCTTCGGCTCGGGCATTGGCCGACACGCTCGCGGAATCGCTGCCGGTGACGGGCCGGCGGACGGTCGTCTTCGCGGTGTCGTCGGACAAGGACTACCCCGCGATGCTGCGGATTCTCGCGCCGCACTTCGACGGGTTCCACTTCTGCCGGTACGGGAACAACCCGCGCTGCGTCGCACCGGAGAAGCTCGCCCAAACGCTCACGGAGATTGCACCGGAGAAGGTCGGGCGCACCTTCGATACGTCGGCGGAAGCGTGGGATGCGGCGTGGATCGCGGCGCGGCCGGGGGACGGGATCTGCGTGACGGGGTCGGTGTTCCTCGCGGGGGAACTGCAGGAGATCGTGAGACGGGCGAGCGGCGCGGCGTAAGCCCGCTGGGGAAAGTTCGCAACACGGCGGGCGAACGCCGCACCGGTCACAACTGCTTCAAAAACTCGTCCCAGCCGAGCAGCGACGCGGCGCCCGCAAGTGCCCCGCACAGCAGCGCCGCCAGCGTCACCCGCAGCCGGAAGGCGTAGCGGTCATGCCGCGCGGCGCGTTCTGGGCGGTCGAGCAGCGTCAGCAGGAAGTCGATGCGATGCGACGGCGGGCCGTGCTGCCACGACTTCCACCACGCGTAGAGCACCTGCTTCAGGGAACCGCGATCGGGGCGATCCAGCCCGCTGAGGTGCATCACCACATCGAGCGCCCGCACCATTGCCCGCACCCCTGTCGGGCAAATCGCCTCGCCGCCGACCGCGAGCACCGTTTCCGGCGTGTGCCCTTCGCAGTTCGGATCGCCGCAGGAAGCCGCCTTCACGCCGACGATGTCGGCCTGGCGCTCGCAGGCCCGCGAGAGGAAGCCGAACACCGTGAAGATGTAGGCGCCCAAGGCGGAGACGCAGACGAGCAACCCGAAGTCGGCGAATTCCGTCGGCCAGCCGGGGAGCCGTTCGAGGTAGGCGAAGAGCGTGCCGCCCGCGAGGGAGCTGAGGCAGAAGAAGGCGAAGTAGTAGGGCATGTGGCCGTGGCGGGCGTGGCCGATCTCGTGGCCGACGACGGCGTCGAGTTCGGGCGGATCGAGCGCGTCGAGCAGGCGATCCGTGAAGATGACGTAGCGCGCCTGCGGCACGACGCCGACGATCATGGCGTTGGCGACGAGGCCGCGCGTCGGCCAGAGGAGCCAATCGGTGCAGCGGAAGCGGAGGCGCTCGCCGGTCGCGGTGAGCCGGTCGCGGATCGGCCCGGCGGGGACGCTCCTCAGCCCGAGCATCGGCTTCACGATCAGCGGCAGCGCGAAGAAGAGCGCGAAGACGCCGAAGAAAGATGCGATTTGGTAGAGCGTCGAGTTCACGAGTTCGGGCAGGTGCCGGGCCAGCGATTGCTGCGTCGCGAGGAGCATCACGGGGAGTCCGATGGTCAGCGCGAACATCCGCGCTTGGTGGCCGACGTAACCGGAGAGGCTCCAGAATTCGCCGGGGCGGGAGCCGGTGCGGTGCAGGGCGCGCTCCGCGAAGAAGTGGACGCTCCAACTCGCGAACAGGATGAGCAGGTACGGCGCGGGCACGAGCAGTTCGGCATAGGGGAGCAGCGTCCCCGCTTCATCCGAAGCGAGTTGCTTGACGGCCCAGCCCCAACCGCCGAGGACGAGCGCCGCCGTGCCGAGGAGGTTCCAGTAGAAGAGCCGCTGCCGCTGGCGGAGGTAGAGGCCGACGGCGAAGGGGCGATCGTGCGGGGCCCTGCGGACGACGCTCGCGCCGAGCAGCGCCGACAGGAGCACGGAACCGACGACGAACGCCCCGGCGAAGCCCACGACTTCCGACGGTTCGAGCGGGACGACCGGCTCCGGCCACGCCACCGGCAAACACGCCGCCGCGAGTAGCAGGATGATCAGGATCGGCATGGGGCTGTTGTACGGGCGAAGAAAGTTTCACCACAGAGTCACAGAGGGCACAGAGAAGAGGAAGATGTTCACCGCAGAGAAAGAAGAGGGCGCGGAGAAGATCGGAAATTGGGAGATGGGCACGAGCTACTTGTATGAACCCTTTTGCATCTGTTCTGTTTGCTCTTCTGCGCGTCCTCTTCATTCTCCGCGGTGAAACTCTTCTCTTTTCTCCCCGAATCACCGCGAGTTCTTCGCGAGGAACTTCAGGCCGCCGCGCGAGGATAGCCCCTGCTGGCAGGTCTGGTCGAACTTGTAATGCTTCAGCAGCTTCAGCAGTTGCTCGGCCTCTTGCTGCGTCGCCATCGGCCCGAAGACCTGCCGGTGGCTGCCGTCGAAGAGGCCGAACTGCCCGCCCGTCGAGGGGCGCACCTTCAGCCCTTCGGGGTCGAACCGCACGGCCTGCACCGAGAAGGGCACCTTCGTCGGCGCTTGGCCGTTGACGAGGAAGAAGGTCACATCCGGGCTGAAGCGGCAGAACTCGGTGAAGCGCGCGTCCTTCACGATCTTCAGCGCATCGCGGGCGCTCCACTCGCTCGGGCCGAAGGTCGCGAGTACGTCGTTCCCGTGGGCCAGCACCCACTCGCCCTTCTCCTTGCGCGTCTCGCACTTCGCGGCGTCGATGACGATGCGCTCGCCGACGAAGCCGAGGCCGGCCACGTCGATGCCCGTGCGCGTCAGGCTCTGCTCCTGGACGGACTTGATCGCACCCCCGAGGCCCGCGCCGGCACCGCGCGGCTGGCCCGACATCGCGTAGAAGAATGTCATCAGCGGTGCGGCCTCGCCGACCCAACCGATGCGGTTGAAGCCGTAGCGCTGGACGACGGCCGCGGCCTGCTCGGCGTCGCCGCGGTTGGCGCCGAAGTTCAGCAGGATCGTCGCGTCGTCGCGCAGAATCCACGCCCCGCGGACGTTCTCGGCGCGGACGCTCTTGAGATCGACGTTCGACGAATGCTTCGGCTCGTACGTCGGGATGAACGCCTCCCCCTTCGTGAGGCCGTACTCGACGACCGGCCGGCCGGTGCCGATGCTCACCCATTCGGTGGGCCGGAGTTCGCGCATCTGCCGCACGGTCTCCTCGGCTTCGGTCTGGTGCGTGCCGAATTCGCGCAGCAGCGTCGTCCCGGCCCAGAGTTGCCAGTTGTCGTTCTGCCGACGCACGATGAACGACGTCCCCTCGACGCGCAGGAGCTGTTCCTTCTGCGGGAGCTTCACGTCCGTGCGGACCGGGCTGCTTCCGCGTTCGCTCGGCGAC
>Ga0136611_10003482_pt1 | contig 11006 bp, 3 predicted proteins | sample AntDrymUQ2232306_2_FD_106645 | JGI IMG/M metagenome (GOLD analysis project Ga0136611, IMG submission 106645) | Polar desert sand microbial communities from Dry Valleys, Antarctica - metaG UQ223 (23.06) | ecosystem: Environmental > Terrestrial > Soil > Desert | place: Antarctica: Dry Valley... | reverse complement strand
CTGCTGGGCAAGGCGCTTGGCGGCGGTATGCCATTGGGCGCCTTCATAGCCGATCATGGGTTAATGCAAACCCTTACCCACGATCCGGTACTGGGGCATATCACCACCTTTGGGGGCCACCCGGTAAGCTGCGCCGCGGGTTTGGCCGCCCTGCAAGTGCTGCTGCAAAGTGATATGCTGGCCGGGGTAAAAGCTAAAGAACAACAGTTTCGCCGTGGCTTGCAGCACCCTGCAATACTATCTGTGCGCTCAGTCGGCTTGTGGCTGGCGGTGGAGTTTTCCAGCTTTGCCGTGTGCAAAAAGGTAATAGACCACTGCCTGCAGCATGGCATTGTAACCGACTGGTTTTTGTTTGCGCCCAACTGCCTGCGCATAGCGCCGCCGCTGGTGATTACGGGGGAAGAGATTGAGCGGGTGTGTAAGGTGATAGAGGAAGCGGCTACTGCAGCAGTTTATTAATTAAGTCTCCCTTAAGTGTACAAAAGCCACTCACCAAATACAATAAAATGCTTTCCCAGGCGTTGTTATTCCGTAATGATGTTGCTTTTTTATTTTTTTGAATGCATTGCATCTTAAAAATGAAGCATTAATCCGCATCCTCACTTTGATATGAAAACTATGAAATTCCTTCAGCCCGTAAAGCTGCTCCGGCTTGCTGTATTTGCTGCCTTAATTATTACTCCTATGTTTAGTTATGCAGAGCATGAGTTTAATCACGTGGATCCTGATTCACCGGAATCTGTTCCTATTGATGGTGGTTTAAGTCTGTTGATTGCTGCAGGGGTGGAGTGAAGAAAGCATACAGTGCTAGTAAGAGAAAGTAGATCGCTGGTAGCGTTATATACGTTTTATGCTGCCTTGAAGCGATGCATCCATAATGGTTGAACGGATAGAAATCCTCTTCATCTAAATGGCTTGCAGGGAAGGTCATTCTACCTGCAGGCCTCCTCTTCCATATCAAACCAGAAACCTGTACGGCCGAACTTGTAAAGGTTCGTTAATCCTTAATAAGAATTTAATCTACCTGAAAGAAGGGAACTTTTACTTTCAACGTTCGTTACCAATGTTTTACTATCCTCTTCCGTGAAAGCCACCGAATTATTTTACTTCAAATTCTATTAACGGAATACTTTTCAAATTACATTCAAATGAGAAAGAGGATAATTTACCCATTGCTTGTTATTGTTCTTACGTTGTCGTGTCCTGCATTTTTATATGCCCAGGGAGATCTGCCGGAAGTAAATGACGTACCTATTGATGGTGGCTTAAGTTTGCTGCTAGCAGCCGGTGTGGGCTATGGCATTAAAAAAGCCCGGGACAACCGCAAAGCCAAAAAAGATATTACTCCGCTGGACAAATAAGCTTTTGAATAAATTTTACATGCCTGCAATTTTCAAACATAAGATTGCGGGCTTTTTGTTGTTTGCACGGCTTGTCCAATCTATTACATTCAATGGCTATTTAGACAACAAAAAGGGAAAGTTTACCCCCTGTTGGCGCAACGTTTTTACCCCTTTCCCCATCCATATCCATTGATACTTAATGGCAATTTAATGTTTAGGGTTTTGTAAAAGCCGCTACCTTCGGAGGTGTACCAACGCTTCACAAACATCCATTGAACTACCCACAACGGGCAACTGTTGCGGGGCTTTTTTTCTTCCAATATTCTGCCTTTCCAACCTGTTATCAAAAGCGCTTATGGGGAAGATGTACGATGCCTTAATTCTTTTATTTAAATATACTCGCTGCAATAAGGCATTTATAATGCTTGGGCTGGTTCTTTCTTTGGGCTCTTTTACTTTAAAGGCATGGAGCCAGTTCAGTATTACTTCGATAGGAACGGCATATACTGAAAACTTCGATGCCTTACCTTCTACAGGCGCAGGATTGACCCAAACAGGTGGTATCTTCCTCAATGGGTGGTCGTTTTTAGAAAGTGGGAGTAATTCTAATACAACTTTCGACGTGGGAAATGGCTCTTTATCCACAGGTAACACTTATAGTTTCGGCACAACCAGCGCTTCAGATCGGGCCTTTGGAATGTTACAATCCGGCAGCCTCTCATCAATATTGGGATTTAAGTTTACCAACAATACTGGCAGCACCATTACTACATTAGCTATCGGGTATACAGGCGAGGTTTGGAGATTAAGTGCTGCTGCTGATAATTTGGCTTTTTCATTCCAGGTAGGGGATGTTTCACTTAGCTCTGGCGCTGGGTGGACAAATGTCACAGCTTTAAATTTTACAACACCAGTTACTGGCACTGCTGCTCCTGTTGACGGGAATGCTTCAACAAATCAGCTTGTGCTTGCTCCAGTAAACATTTCAGGATTAAATATTGCAAACGGCGCAACAGTTACAATACGATGGGTAGATGCGACGGCGTCATCTTCGGCCGGCTTAGGGATTGATAACTTTAGTGTCAATGCCACAGCGGCATGCACCCCGCCCTCCATTACGGGAAACCCATCTAACCAAAGTGTTTGTACAAATACACCCGCAAACTTCACGGCTGCTTCATCTACCAGCGGTGCCACTTTTCAATGGGAGATGAGTGCAAACGGCTCTACCGGTTGGACCAACGTATTAAGTGGTACGCCTACGGGAGCCACTTACACCAATTCAGCAACTCCAACATTAAGTGTTACCTCAACAACGGCAATTACACAATATTTTTACCGTTGCAGGGTTACTGCTGCAGGTTGCGATGACTACACCAGCCCCGCTCAATTAGTGGTATCCACCCCCCCTTCCATTACTCCCCAACCGGCCAGCCCGGCTCCCTCCTGTGCTTCTTTTAGTGGCACCCTCACAAGCACTTCAATAGGAACTTTGCAGTGGCAATACAGCACTGATGGAACCAGCGGCTGGACCAGTGTATCAAACGGTACCCCTGCCGGGTCAGTTTATACGAATGCTGCTACACAATTATTAACTATAAGTGGTCTTACGCAAACAGGGTACTACCGGCTCTTGGCATCCTCCGGTAATTGTCCTTCTATTACTTCAAATGTTGCAACCGTAACGGTCAATCTTGTACCTGTTACTCCGTCCGGCACCATCTCTCCTTCTTCTTCTTGTGGTCCAACCAGCCTCAATTATAGTACACCTTCATCATCTATCTACTGGCAGACAAGTACAAACGGAACATCAACAACTAATCCCACAATAGCCGCATTGCCGGTAACTACTACCGCGACCTATTATGTTAGAGCCTTCAATGGTAACTGCTGGAGTTCAGGCGAATTATCTCAGGGAGTTACTATTGCCTCTACAATAGCGATAGACTCTAATTACCCTGCTTCCGTTTCGGTCTTTTCTCCAAATGCTGCAAATATTTCCATAGCAGGAGGTCATACCGGTACAGTAACGTCCTATTTGTGGGAGGTTTCTGATGACAATGGCTATACCTGGATACAAGCAAATGCTTCACCTACCTATAGCAATTCTACTACAGCAACCCTTACTGTTTCAAACTCGAGCGGATTAACGGGGAATTTATACAGGTGTACAGTTACGGGGCCTTGTGGTAGAGTAGTTTCCAATTCGGCTACGCTAACGGTTAACACCCCAGCCTACATCTGGACAAACCCTATTACCGGTACTGACCCTGGGCTTACCGCAGGCAATTATATCACTGGCGACGTATTTGCATCTAATTTGAGTGTTTCTGGTATCAGCAAAGGGTCTGGCATTAATGGCAATGCCGGAACCAACCGGTACAATGCAAACAATTGGAATAATGTCTCCGTGGACTTTAATCGTTACTTTAATTTCACCCTCACCCCCAATGCAACCTACAAGATCAATTTTGTGAGCCTGGTATATTCCTCTCAGGTTTCATTATCAGGTCCGATAAATTTTGCAGTGCGTTCTAGCATTGATAATTAGGCAAGCAATATTGCCACTCCCGGTTCGGGTGGGGGTACTATCTCACTTGCTTCTTCTGTTTTTCAAAATATCACTTCGTCAATAACATTTAGAATTTATGCCTGGGGTGCTACACAAAACACAGGCACCTTTAGCATAAACGATTTCACATTTAATGGCGCAGTGGTGTCGGATTGTGTTCTTCCGGCGGATCCTGTAGCTAATGGAGGAATAAGCCCGCAGGCAACAAATATTTATCCTAACAGCTTCACGGCAAACTGGAACAGCATATCTGCTGCAACAGGCTACAGCCTTGAAGTGAGCACATCGCCCACTTTTTCCACCACAGGGTCGAATGCAACGGACCTGTTCATTTCGGAGTATGTAGAAGGCTCGGGCAACAACAAATACCTAGAGATATTTAATGGTACCGGTGCACCAGTAAATCTTTCCAACTATGAACTTCGGTTTTTCGCAAATGGTGCATCAACACCAACTGGATCTCTGGTTCTTTCTGGTTCACTAAGCAACAACAGTGTAATTGTATATAAGAATTCAGCAGCAACATTATACAACGGCACCGCTACAATAAGTGACCAGGTAATAAGTTTTAACGGAAATGATGCTTTGGGCCTGTACAAAATATCCTCTGCTTCATATGTTGATGTCTTTGGGCGAATTGGCGAAAATCCTTCCGGTAGCGCATGGACCAGTGCTTCCTTCACGACGTTAGACAAAACGCTGGTAAGAAAATCATCAGTTACATCAGGCGTTACATCAAACCCAGCTTCAGGTTTTCCAACACTATCATCAGAGTGGGACCAATACAGTCAAAATGAGGCAAGCTATCTAGGGGCACATGCGTTCACCGGTGGCAGTAGTCCTTCCTTTGTTTCAGGCTATCCTTTAGCTATTTCAGGTTCCTCAAACATTACGCATTCGGCTACCGGCCTTGCACTTGGTTCAAATTATTATTATAGATTAAAGTCTACAAATGCCTGCGGCAACAGCTCCTATTCAAATATTGTTTCAGTAACGACGGCCGACCTCAACAGCGCCAATTACCGTAGCAAAACAACCGGCAATTATACAACAGCCGCTACATGGGAGTATGAGTCGTCACCTGGTGTTTGGCTAAGTGCAACCCAGTCGCCGGGTACCAATAACAATGTAACTATCCAAAATGCCCATGCGATCACTATTGATGCTAACACCACAATAGGCACCGGTAAAACATTATTTGTCAACAGCGGCGGAACCATCATCTTCCCTGCTTCTAATATTCTATCCGGTGCAGGTGCATTTACTTTATCGTCTGGTGCCACCCTTCAAACAGCAAATACAAACGGCATTGCTGCAACCGCGACCAGTGGAAGTGTTCAAGTAACCACCCGCACTTACGATGAAGGTGCCAGCTATGTATACAATGGCACAGCTAACCAGTTTACCGGCGCAGGTTTACCAGCAACCATCACAGGTGCGTTAACAATAGCTAATACCGGAAACACGGTTAGCATTACTACAATCAGTACTACAGTTACTACGTTAAACCTGAACAGCGGCTTAATTGCTGCCGGTGCAGGCCAGCAATTAAACATTGCTGCGGGCGGTACCGTAAATGGTAATGGGGGTAATTGGCAGGTAGCCGCAACTGGCGGTACATTGGTAATGAGTGCCGGAACCCTTGCAGGTACTACTACCGCAACGCTTAATAATCTCACCATCAGCGGTACAGTTACGGTCAGCAGGGTGCCTACTATCAATGGACTCTTCCAAATTAACGGCGGCAACCTATCCGCGGCACCTATTTACGGGGCTGCGTCTACGCTTCAATACAACATTGGCTACAGCCGTTTTGTAGAGTGGGGTGCAAACGGTGTAGGTACCATTGGTGTAACGGTCGGCTATCCAAATAATGTAGTCATCAATGACGGTACATACAGCATAAATGAAACTGGTGGTGTAGGACGTGCCCTTGCAGGAAACCTTACGGTAAATTCACCTGCAGTATTCAATTTTGGGGCTATGAATTCGGCTTTTACTGTAGGGGGAAATATGGTAGTCAACGGCGGTAGTACCGTTAATCTCAATACCATGTCGGGTACTGTTGCCATTACTGGCAATACCACGGTAGACGGTTCCGTTAACTTCAACTCAATCTCTAATACCACCACCGTAAATGGAAATATGACGATAGGCGGCGCTGTAAGTTTGAACAGCGCCTCAAAGGCCTTGATTGTAAAGGGAGATCTTACGTTTACAGGAGCGATCAATTTATCAACCGCATTTGGTGGCGATATTACCGTGGGCGGCAATTATATAAACAATGGCACCACCGATAACTTCAATCCAGGTACGAGGGCTATCACCTTCAATGGCAGTTCGGCCCAGTCTATCGGCGGAACCAACACAGCAGCTAGTTTTACTTTCCATTATGTAATCATTCAAAATACATCTGGCGGCGTTACGCTTAACAAGCCAGTTACGATAAGTAATACGCTTACCCTTACCAGCGGCATCATTACTACTACCAGCACCAACCTGCTTTCGATTACTAACATGGCCAATACGGCTATTGTCCGTACCAATGGTATGGTGAACGGCCCGTTGCGGTGGAGCCTTCTCAATACCTCTGCTGTCAATTACATTTTCCCTATAGGTGCAGGAAGTACTTATTTGCCCTTTGCCATTACCAACCCGGGCGGATCATCACCCGTTGTAACGGTACAGGCTTTTGCTGCCGATGCCAGTGCAGGCGCTACGTTTGATGCCACGGGTATGTCGGCCATCAGCCACAATGAATACTGGAACGCCACCTTAACCAGTGGGACCATCAATGCCGGAACGATATCGCTTGCCAGGGCAACAATAAGTCCCTTTAATGTAGTGGCCCGCAGTGCCGCCCAGGCAGGATCTTATACATCACTGGTTGGATCGGTCAATAGTTCATTAATAACTTCCAATACCGTTACATCTGCCACAGCAGCAGGTACCAGCCTTGGTTATTTTGTTTTGGCTACCAAAATTTCTGATCCCACGATCAGTTCCGTAGTGGCTACCACACCTTTAAATGCGCAGGGAAATGACAATGGTTATTTTGGCCAGGAGATCACCATAACCGGTACCAACTTCCCCACCAATGCCACGGTAACCATCAATGGCAGTACGCCTTTTACCACCACTTATGTAACCTCCACTTCCATAAAAGTAATAGTAGCCCTGGGTACATCAATAAGTGGGAACCTGGTAGTAACCAACCCAACAACATCGGGTTCGGCGCAAAAAGCGTTTACAGTCCTGGGTTATATTACCCGTACTACAGGAGATTGGATTACGAATACCACCTGGATGGGCGGCAATCTATTTGCAGGGGCTGTTCCAATAGCATCTTCCACAGTGGTTGTAAATGATGCCATCACCGTAAACACTACAGTAGCTAATGCACCCACCAGCCTTACAATTTCCACCCTTGGATCTATCACCCAGGCCGCATCTGCTACGCTTGCTACCACCAATTTCACCAATAATGGTTCTTTAACAACAGCGGGTAATTTTAATATAACCGGGGTTTCTTCGAATGCCGCCGGTAAAACCATTACCGTTAATAGCAGTGGTACTTTTGGAATTGGCGGAGCACTTACCAACAGCGGAACCGTCAATGTAAATGCCGGAACATTTCAGCTAAACCAGGGCGGATCTGTTGGCGGAACAGCCGTTGCATATAGTTCAACTGCAACATTAATCTATGCCGGTACTTCTACCCAAACTTCTACCTCAACTGAATTTCCAAATACAAACGGTCCCGCCAATGTAACAGCCAACAATGCAGGGGGCTTCAGCTTGCCTTTTACAAGAACTATTAGCGGAGATTTTAAAGTGCTGGCAGGCGATGTTCAAAACCTGTCTGGAACTGCTGTAACGCTTACTATGAGTGGCGCCAATGCGTTGCTGCAGGTAGACGGCTCTATTACGGGAACCGGTGTTGGAACGAATAACGATATCAACCTTATACTAAGTGGAGCACTTACCACAGTTTCAGGAGCAGGCAGTCTTTGCCGGTTCTTAAATGCAACAATAAATAGTGGGTCAACGCTTGCTTTGGCCAGAAGCTTTGATGTAAGTTTTGGAGTGTTTGCGGTAAACGGAACCGGTACCTTGCATATAAATGCCAATGGTTCTGTAGCAACAACATCACCTACTTATGCCGCTACCTCAAAGCTTGTCTACAATTCAGGCGGGACTTATAATCGTACTACAGAATGGACCGCTGGTTCGGGTATAGGCTACCCGGGAAATGTTACCCTACAAAGTGGAACTACTTTAAACATCGGGTTACCGGCATCTGATTTAGGTATCGCCAACGACCTTGCTCTTGGTGTTGCCGGCGCTGCCGGATCGTTAAACATGGGCGCTACTCCGCAAAAAATAATTGTTGGTGGAAATGTAACTATAGGCAGCAATACCGGCACGAGCACTTTAACGTTGTCATCAAATAGTTCAAGTGCCTCTATATGGGTTGGTGGCGATTGGATAAGGACTGCAAATGGTGTATTTACTCCTACTGGAAGAGGCGTATTTTTTACCGGAAGTGCAGACAAAACTATTACGGCTGCCTCAGGAACAGAAATATTTGATCACCTCACTATTAATAAAGGTGCTTCCAATATGGTAGCACTCGCTAATGGTACCAATGTAATTGTAAATAATACGCTCAGCCTTACTTCAGGTAAAATAGCAACCAGTTCATCATCAAACTTAACCATTACCAATACTGCTACAACAGCAGTAACCAATGGAAGCAGCACTGCGTATGTAAACGGCCCTCTTACCTGGAACTTAGCCAGCAGTACCGGATCAACGTATGCATTTCCGGTAGGTACCGCTTCGGCCTATCTTCCTTTTGGAGTTACTACGCAGACGGGCACATCGCCGGTACTTACGGTACAGGCAACTAATGGTAATGCTGGTGGTACTGGAGATCCAAATGGATTAACGGGCATCAGCAATAACGAATACTGGACCGTAGCAAATACCGGAACCTTTAGCGGTGGCCTGGTGTCATTGGCCCGTTCACCCATTGGAACCAATAATGCTATTGCCCGCAGCAATACACAAGCAGGTATGTATGCAACGCTTGGCGGAACGGCTACCAATGCGCTGATTAATGGCAACACGATCACTTCAACTGCTAATACCGGCAGCAATGTTGGTTACTTTGTTTTGGCCAATGCCTTGCCTAATCCTACCATCACTTTAGTTGTAGCCACCACCAAATTAAATTTACAAGCAGATAATACCGGTTACTATGGCCAGGAGCTCACTATTACCGGAACCAACTTTGCCGGCAATGCAACAGTAGCTATTAATGGAACCAATGCTTATTCAGTAACATGGGTAACTTCAACCTCCTTAAAAGCCATTGTAGCTATCGGTACTACCAATGGAAGTGTGGTGGTTACCAATCCTACAACAAACAACAATACTTCCTTTAATGGCTTTACAGTGTTGGGATATATAACCCGTACTACATCCGACTACAACACAAATGCAACCTGGTTAGGTGGAGATATCAGTGGGTTTACCAACGCACTACCCGCTGCCAATGCTACCGTTACGGTCAACGATGCAATTACCATAAATGCTGCGGTTGTAAATGCTCCAAATACCCTAACGCTAACAGGTGCAGGTACTGCAACCTTTGGCACATCGGGTAGCATTTCAATAAACAATACCCTTACCAACAATGGTACAGTTACCATGACTGCGGGGGGAGTCATTAACATGGCTGGAAGTTCAACTTTCACCAATACCGGCACTTTTACCGGTGGTACGGGACTGGTAAATTTCAATGGCATACTTTCAACCACTGCTATTGTTAATGGTGCGCCATCCTTCAACAATGTAACTACCACAGGCGGTATTAGTTTTGTAAACAATGCACCCATAAGCGGCACCTTTACCCTTAATGCAAATGGCTTTGTAAATGTCAATCCACCAAAATATGGAGCGTCTTCAACACTGGTCTATACAGGTAATTTTTTAAGAAATGCGGAATGGAATGCAGTTGGGGCCGGAACCATAAGTGTCACTCCCGGTTATCCAAATAATGTAACCATCAACACCGGCGTCTTTGATATATACAATAGTGCAAGTGGCGTTGCAAGGGCATTGGCCGGCACGTTAACGGTAAACACCGGTGCAACGGTAAACTTTGGCGCCATGAATGCTGGCTTCACTGCTGGCAATGGCATTACAGTAAATACTGGTGGTACTATCAACATGAACACAATGTCTGGCACTGTCACGGTCACTGGTAATTTGATGCTTGCCGGTACGTTGAACATGAACAGCATGAACAAGGTCATTGATGTGTCTGGAGATGTAAATCTCACCGGATCGTTGAACCTTTCATCCGTTAGTGGTGGCGACATAGCGCTAACAGGCAACTGGATCAATAATGGTACAGGTGCCAACTTCAATGCAAATAACAGGGCGGTAATCTTAAATGGCGCCGCAGCCCAAACTATCCAGGGAACCAATGCAACATTGTTCGATTATCCTTACCTCATTATCAATAATACTTCAGGAGGCGTTCTATTAAGCCACCCTGTTAATGTCTCTAATACGCTTACGCTAACGTCGGGCATTGTAACCACTACTGCAACAAACTTCTTCTCGGTCAGCAATACTGCTGCCAATGCAATCTCAGGTGGTAGTACCACTTCATTTATTAATGGTCCGCTTACCCGCAGCCTGGTAAATGCAGCCGGTACAACCTACACTTTCCCCGTTGGCGCAGGCACTATCTACCTGCCTTTTGGTGTAACAACGCACGCAGGCTTATCGCCGGTGCTTACCGTACAGGCAACCAGTAGTAATGCCGGTGGTACGTTCGACGCCAATGGATTAACGGCCATCAGCAATACCGAATACTGGACCGTAGTAAATACCGGAACCTTTAGTGGTGGCCTGGTATCATTGGCCCGTACAACTATAGGAAGCAACAATGCAGTTGCCCACAGCAACACACAAGCAGGTCTTTATGCAACGCTTGGGGGTTCAGCTACAAATGCGTTAATTAGCGGCAACACGATCACTTCAACTGCTAATACCGGCAGCAATGTGGGTTATTT
>Ga0136611_10003481_pt1 | contig 11009 bp, 8 predicted proteins | sample AntDrymUQ2232306_2_FD_106645 | JGI IMG/M metagenome (GOLD analysis project Ga0136611, IMG submission 106645) | Polar desert sand microbial communities from Dry Valleys, Antarctica - metaG UQ223 (23.06) | ecosystem: Environmental > Terrestrial > Soil > Desert | place: Antarctica: Dry Valley... | reverse complement strand
GTATGAAAGAATCGCTCCGTGCCGGCAGTCGTCACGACCCCTGACTTGCTCTCAACTGTCGATAGGTAAGGATGCATTCAGTTAGGTCTCCCGTCGCGAGAATTCAGGGGCCCCTCAACGGGCTGTTTGCCCAAGGCGAGAGAGTTACTTGATAACCCATGACATCGGTCACATCCAATCGAAAAGTTAGACATTCATTTGCGAACATCCCAACGAAAATGTTCAGAAAGGCTCAAGGTGACACATTTTCAATTGATGCTCGATCCCATTGCTATCTTTCGGATGGTGTGGAGCTAGGCGTGAGACCAGTGAATCTGTAGGGTCACGCGAAAATAGCCCGAAGGGTTGGAGCGCTGATGCCGATAGTCCGGGTACACGCCGCTCACCAATACGGAAATATTTGCCTTTATGTCGACGAACATTGCCGAGTCCATTCGAAGCTCTTTGACAGCCGTCGTTTCGCAGCGAGCGGCGGTCGATTCGCAAGCAACCATTTTGGAGACGACGTTGATTCGGAACGGCTCCTTCTGCGGTCGCCGTTTTTCTTTGGCTGGCTTTAGCGTCGTTTGGTTTCAAGAAGAGGGGCAAGTAAAACTGTATAGCCCCTTGGGAACGCTTGAACAATCCTGCTCGGTCTCACAATTTTGCTCGATCGGTGCGGCATCAGGATCTGCGGAAGTTCGCCGCGCTGCCTAAATAAAGCAAAGCCGATGGCACTCACTTCGATTGTGTTCTGTAGCGGCAGGGCGCGAGCCCTCCGGTTTCGCTGCATTTATCGGGCGCTCACCGGACGGCTTGCGCCGTTCCGCTAACAAAGTGAGTGCCATTGGGCATAATGGCATGCGTTTTTTCGGATCGAAGACCGAACCGCGACTAGGGTCTGGTAGCTGCTCCGGTTATAGCTACCACGATTCCCAGAATGATGATTCCGCCCCAAAGGAGTGTGAATATCAGCCCGCAACCGATTCCGATCCCTGCGTGAATGCTCCCCTTGATTGCAGGGTTTCTTTTGCGGTCCTTCAAACCCATGATGCCAAGTACAAATGCTGCTATTCCAAGCGGCAGGCCAATGAGCGGTAGACCACTGAGAATCCCAAGATAGTAAGCGATCAATGCTTTGGGATTTTTGTAAGGAATGATTCCGCCGGTGGCATCCCCCTGATTGGCTCCCTCTGGTGAGACGCCAGCCGAAGGGTTGGATGTAACCGGAATACCGTATGGATTCACCGGAGTTTTTGGGTCAAACTGAGACATATTCGTCCTCTGCCTAGGATTGCGGGTGATGTTTAATTATGCGCAGTATGGCTAGCTAAGATGTTTTGCCGCAAGAGCACGAGGAGCATTTTTCTTTGGATTGTCTTTTGCATGTCTGCAAGTGGAGTATTGGTTCTACATGACTTGGATCGGATTTATCATTTTCGTTGGCACAGCTCTATGGCGATTTTAAACCTTCGATCAACGGAGGCATGTTTTTTGGTCCGTAAAATGCCCTGTACACTGTTTGAAACCGGGCTTACTATCCCGAATCGCTGGCAACTTGCTAGACTTGTCAACAATTGCCTTTCCAATCACATGTCATTTTCAGTTTGCTCCACCGTGACTACCAACGCGATCCGAATTTACAATACGCTGTCCAAAGTCAAAGAGCCCTTTCACACCATTCTGCCTGGCAAAGTAGGGATGTACCTTTGCGGTCCGACGGTCTACGCGGAAGCCCACATCGGGCACATGGTCGGTCCGGTCATCTTTGATACGATCAAGCGTTATCTTGCCTATTGCGGCTTTGAAGTCACCTGGGTTGTCAACATAACCGACGTCGACGACAAACTCATCAATCGATCCCGCGAAAAAGGGATCTCCATGTTCCAACTTGCTACGTCGATGACCGCAGATTATTTGGCCAATCTCCAGTCCCTGGGTGTGGATCAAATCGATCATTTGCCGCGAGCCACGGACAACATGGATGAGATCATTAATTTTGTCCAAGAACTGATCGCACTCGAGTTCGCATATGCAAGCGGGGGCGATGTGTACTTTGATGTCTTGAAGGATAACGAGTATGGGCAATTGAGCAATCGTTCCGTCGATTCACAACAGGGGGACGGGGGTGATGCCGCGTCTCGCAAACGTTCACCTGGTGATTTTGCTTTGTGGAAGTCAGCCAAACCGGATGAACCGAGCTGGGCGAGTCCGTGGGGTCTGGGCCGGCCCGGCTGGCACATCGAATGCTCCGCCATGAGTCGTCGGATCCTGGGCAAAACGTTCGATATCCATGGTGGTGGTTTGGATCTCGTGTTCCCACATCACGAAAACGAGCTAGCGCAAAGTCGCTGCTGCCACGGTCAACCGATGGTTACCTATTGGCTACACAACGGCCTGATGCAAGCGGCGGACGCAAAGGGCAAAGTGGGGGGCAAGAATGATCGGGAGGATGCGGCGACGCCAACCGCTGTTGCAGCAGCAACCATCGAGCCAGCGGATACAGCCAGCACAAAAATTTCACGAAGCAAAGGCGCCGGTGGTCTAGCTCAGTTGATCGAGCGTCACACGGGTGAACGCATTCGTTTCTTCCTGTTGCGATCGCACTACCGTTCGACCACACTCTTCGGCGATGAGCCGCTGGCCGAGGCGGGAGCGTCTCTTGAGGCATTCTATCGATTGATCCAGCGCTTCGAACGCATCTCGGGTCTCAAGTTCTATGATTCGATTGATCTTCCATTCAACAAGCATCGGGAATCCTTTAATTCGCCGGTTACCAAGAATGACGCGATCGTAGAAATCGTTCGGTTGCGAGAATCGTTCTTGACCAAGATGGACGACGACTTCAACACTGGCGGAGCGACTGGCGATCTATTTGAAATTGCTCGATCGATGAACCGATTCATTGATGCCGAGCAGTTGGAGGAAACCGCCAAACGTTCTCCGGACAACGTCGCTTTGCTCGTTTCTGGCATGAGTATTCTCAAGGAACTGGGGGCAATCCTCGGCGTGTTCATCAAGCCGCCGAAGCAGTCGCAGAGCAACGACGGGACAACCGAAATTCTTGACAGTGTGGTGCAATTGTTAATTCAAATGCGAGCCGATGCAAGGGTGAAGCGGGATTTCGCCACATCAGACTCTGTTCGAAACGGCCTGACCGCCCTTGGAATCGCACTGCAAGATGGCAAAGAAGGAACGACGTGGTCGATTAATCGGCAGTAGGTAGAGTAAAGCCAGAGTAGAGCTATTGTCCCAATGGCTTATTGAAAAATTGGGAAGCTGTTATGCTAAAAAACGATTGAGGACAATCGTTCTACTCTGAAACGATTGAGGACAATCGTTTTACCAAGTGTGGCCGCTAGATCCCAGTGAAATTAAACGGAGTGATCTTGGTGAGTTCGGACTTAATGGATTCCGATACGTCAAGCGATTGGATGAAGCGCGATATCGTTGTGGCATCGATTCGTTCGTTTGTTCGAGTCAGTCCCTTGAGCGCCTCATAGGGCTCTGGGTATCCCTCGCGTCGTAAGACGGTCTGGATCGCTTCGGCAACGACGGCCCAATTGGCTTCGAGGTCGGCGTGAATTGTCGGTTCGTTGAGCAGCACTTTACCCAGCCCCTTTAATGTCGATTTGCATGCAATCAAAGTGTGCGCGATCGGAACTCCGATGTTTCGCAGTACGGTCGAATCGGTTAAGTCGCGTTGCAAACGAGAGATAGGAAGCTTGGCACTCAAGTGCTCAAACAAGGCGTTTGCAATTCCAAGGTTTCCTTCTGCATTCTCGAAATCAATCGGGTTGACTTTGTGCGGCATGGCCGACGAACCGATCTCGCCGGCTTTGATTTGTTGCCGAAAGTAATTCATTGAAATGTAGGTCCAAAAGTCCCGGCACAAATCAATCAGAATCGTGTTGATCCGTTTCAATCCATCAAAGTAGGCGGCCAGGTTGTCATAGTGCTCAATCTGCGTTGTCGGACTGGAACGATTCAGACCGAGCGAACTCACAAACTCATTTCCAAATGCATTCCAATCGAGTGCTGGATAAGCCACGTGATGCGCGTTGAAGTTACCTGTTGCGCCGCCAAACTTTGCCGAAAACGGAATCTGTTCGAGCAAGCGCTGTTGCTGACGAATCCGCTCCACAAAGACTCGAATCTCTTTTCCCAAGCGGGTCGGCGAAGCCGGTTGGCCATGGGTTCGAGCTAACATAGGCACCTGCTCCCAGTCCTCCGCCATGGCTGCCAGTTTTTCGGTTACTCTATGTAATGCTGGCAAAAGCACTGTGAAATGCGCCTCCTTGAGGAGCAGCGGGGTCGCAGTATTGTTGATGTCCTGCGAGGTGAGTCCAAAGTGAACAAACTCCTTGACCTCGGATAAGCCAAGCTCGTCGAGCTTGCTCTTCATAAAGTACTCGACCGCTTTGACGTCATGGTTGGTTGTGCGTTCAATATCCTTGACTCGAATCGCATCGGACTCGGTGAACGACTCGTAGATGGTGCTGCGAAGTTTTGGAAACAGACTGGAAGAAACACTTTTCAGCTGAGGCAAAGGCAATTGGCAGAGAGCGATAAGATATTCGGTTTCGATGCGAAGTCGGTAGCGAATCAATGCCGCTTCGGAAAAGTACTGCCCCAGTTCGGAAGTTTGTTGGGAATAGCGACCATCGATAGGAGAAACGGCCCAAAGAGCGTTCTGAGTCATGGAGTTGGCGAGTGCAAGAGGAGCGAATCAATCAAGAATTCGCGCAATTTAGCGGTTTTCCAATGGATTGAAAATTGCTGTAGACGTCAACTTAAGAATTCTGCGACCATTAAAACCTTACGAATGGGGATTCTGGATGCCGTTTGGAATGAGGTCGCAAACATGAGGATTCAACGATTATTACTGGTTTCAGCCATGAGTGCTGCTCTAGGCATCACGTCCGGTTGCGCCAACCGAAGCGCCTACCCGCAGTATCCCCAGTACCCTCAACAAGCGTATCCCTATGCCGGCCAACCTTATGCAGGCCAACCCTATGCTGGTCAACCTGGGGCAGTTCCAATCCAGCCAAGTCCATTCGTCGGCCAGCAGCCCCAAGGAACCCCGCAGACCGGCTTTAGCCAACAACCAGGCTTCGCAGCACCGCCCAATTATGCCGCTCCAGCCGCATATTATCCACAACCAAACTACGCTGCGCCGCCCCCATCCAGTTACAATGCGCCGGGAAACACGCCATTCGTGGGTCGATAGCCCAGAGTGGAACGGCTGTCCTCAGTCGTTCTTGATCTTAACCATCCGTCATTCATCCGAAAGCAGTTGAGGACAACTGCTCTACAAACAGTTGATGCCAACTGTTCGACATTAAAATGACCAAATATCTTCTTTTGATGCGGCACGCAAAGAGCGATTGGAACGATGCTGGCCTGAGCGACAAGGAACGTCCTCTCAATGCACGGGGGCGAGCTACTGCTCCCGTTATGGCAAGTTGGCTTGCTCGGCAAAATCGCATGCCTGCCCTCGTTCTATGTAGCAGCGCCGTCCGAACGAGACAAACACTTGACATTATGACGCAGCGTTGGACCACTTTACAGGAATCCAATCCTGGTGTCGACCTACCGAAGGTCCACATTGACGACTCGCTGTACCTGGCTTCGGAATTTCAAATCCTTTCCAGCACGAAGAAATCGGTTTCCAGCCTTCGCGCAGAGGTTGATCACTGCGTAAATTGTGTCATGGTTTTGGCACACAACCCTGGCTTGGAAATTCTTGTTAGCCAGCTAAGTAATCACCAAAACGAAATGCCAACGGGTGCAATAGCCGTCTTCGAATCAAACGATGACGACGGTGAGTGGCCGAATAATTGGGGCGATGGCAAAATGTGGAAGCTGAGGGAGTTAGCCAAGCCGCGAGAACTGGATCTTGAAACAATCTAGAAAATGCCAAGTTCTTTTGTCAGACTTGCGCAAAGAGTAACGATTAAAGGGACGATAGAGATACTCTAAGTGCCATCTTGCGAAGTTGCTTGCTGGCATCGGTTCGAACGCACAACGGGAGATTGGTAAATGAGTCAGGTTAGCAAAGCACAATTGGGTCGATGGATTGCTGCAAGCGTTCGATGGGCGTCGTCGGCGAGCATGGTCGGCACAATCTGTATCGCCTCCAGCTTTGCTGCAGATCGAGACCCTCAGGTGGTCAAGGCCCTTAGCTACACACCTCGCCAAAGCAATATCGCTTACGACAAGGTCGCCGAGAAAGACATCGATTCCTGCACAAGCAAATATGAAACTCGCACTGGATTCGAGGGGCTAGTTATTTATAACGCCGACGGGCAACCTCTTCGACGCTTCGTAGACGGCAATGGCGATCGGCAAGTAGACCAATGGTGCTACTACAAAGATGGCATCGAAGTCTATCGGGATGTCGACAGCGATTTCAATGGCGCTGCGGACCAATACCGATGGCTTGGCACTGCCGGCACCCGTTGGGGCATCGACAAAAATGAGGACGGCAAGATCGAACAGTGGAAAGTGATTTCCGCCGAAGAAGTCACTATGGAAATTGTCGAAGCGATCAAACTGCGCGACGACGAACGATTTCGAAAGCTGCTGGTCTCGGATTCCGAGCTGAAAATACTGGGGCTCGGCGAAGACAAAGGGGATCAACTAACAACCCGCCTCGAAAATGCAAGAAAGGGTTTTGCCGAGTTTGCAAAAACTCAAAAACTGATCACGGTCAGCACAAAATGGGCTCACTTCGCAGCTGACAAACCTGGCATAGTGCCAGCAGGTACCGAAGGTGCTTCCCAAGATATCGTCGCTTATGAAAACGTGATCGCGATCGTCGACAACGATGGGACCAGCCAGCAATTGATGATCGGTACTATCGTTCAAATTGGAAGCGCATGGCGGCTGGCTGATCTTCCACGCACAATCAACGCCGACTCCGTACTCGCGGACAGCGGTTTGTTCTTCCCTGCCTCCGCCAGCAACCGCATAGGGAGTTCGTCAGCTGAGAGCGGACTATCACAAGAAGTTCAACGGCTTTTGACAGACTTGGAAAAACTCGAGGAGTCGATCAAGGATGAAGCCGGTGACCGAGGCAAATTGCATGATGAGAAAGCCAAGGTGCTGATGAAGCTCGTCGTTGCCAATAAGGGTACCGACCAAATGGAGCTTTGGGTCAAACAGTTTGCCGACTCAATTAGTTCTGCAACACAATCCGGCGAATACCCAGACGGGGTCGAAAAACTTCGCCTATTGGTTTCGCAACTCGCAAGCATGCCCAAAGGAAAAGAGCTCGTACCCTACGTGGCCTACCGACTCTTGGCTGCCGAGTACACTGTAAAGAGCTCCGTCCCCAAGGCTGACTTCGCAAAGCTCCAGTCCGAATACATGGAAATGTTGGAGGCGTTTGCAAGCGACTATCCGGAGAGTGTCGATTCAGCGGATGCACTGATTCAAATCGGATTGAACCACGAATTGGCAGGCGATGAAACCGAGGCCGAAAAATGGTATCGCAAGGTTGCGGCGAAATTCCCGCAAGCAATTCAAGGCAAGAAGGCTTCCGGGGCGATTGCACGTTTGAGTCTCGAGGGACGACAATTTCGCATCGCGGGCAAAACGCTTGACGGCAAACAGATCGACACCAAAACGATGGCAAAGACGCCCATCCTGGTTCACTACTGGGCATCGTGGTGTGGCCCGTGCAAAGCAGACATGGATGAACTTCGAAAGATCCAAGCGATGTATGCAAGGCAAAATCTTCAGATCATCGGCGTCAACTTAGATACCGATCCTCGAGTCGCGCTAGACTCACTTGAGGGTGGCAAGAAGTTTCCTTGGCCGCACATACAAGAGCAGGGCGGATTTGAGAGCGATTTGGCAGTAGGCCTGGGCGTTTTAAGCGTGCCTGTAACTATTCTTATCGACGGCGACGGAAAAGTAGCCAAGCGAACTTCGCACTTCAGCAAGCCAATGGCTAAAGCATTAGAAGATTTGATGGCGGTACCACCCCCGCAGCAAGCGGCAAAGCCGCCACAAGCGACAAAGCCGCCACCAGTGACAAAACTGCCACAAGTTACGAAACCGCCACAGCAAGCCGCAACTCCTCCAAACGCTCGGAAAGCTCAGCAGCCAAGCCCAACAGGCAAACAGAAATAGTTCACTTCAGCATGTTGGCACGCTCAGAGATCAATTCGACGATGTCTCGTCTGACAGCAGGGAAAGATTGCTAGTAATCCATCAGGAGTCTTGCGTGGACGGAGTCTGTCGTGAAGATATTGGACAATAAGCATTGGGCAATGGAAAACTTTCAAGACCGCAAACTGGGGGATAAACGTCGAACGACGAGACTCGTTAAAATGGCTAATGGCATGGTAGACGCTCCCGAGAAGTCTTTGCCCGGTCAATTCACTCAGTGGGCTTGCTTAAAGGCAGCCTATCGGTTTTTCGATACACCCCAAGTAACGCTCGACGGAATCTGTACGCCACATTGGAAACAAACTCGCGACGCAAAACCTGGGCGCTATCTGCTCATAAGCGATACGACGGAAATGGATTTCACAGGGCATATCGCAACTGAGGGGCTTGGTATGCTGGGCAATGGAAAAGGTCGTGGCTTCCAATTGCATCCCTGATGACGGTATACGAATTTTTTCGCCAACTCGCGATGCTGGGCGGGTTCCTAGGACGAAAGCACGATGGTGAACCGGGGTGGCAAACAATCTGGCGTGGCTATCAAAAACTCCACCAAACGATGATCGGAATACAGCTCGCTCAACGCAATTCATGACCAAAGTTATGGGTAAAGATGAGGGCGTACGCTCTGGGCGTGCCACCCAGTCGAACCATTGAGTGGAAAAATATCACCACTGCATATACTCTTCAAGCGAATCGCGGATCAAATCAATCGAAGGCTCAGCGCCGGTCCAAAAAAAGAAATCTGCTGCCGCTTGATGTGTCATCAATTCGACCGGCTGGATTCGCATCATGCCTCTGACCTTCAGCGAGTCTTGCCATAGTCTTAACTGCTTTTCTGAAACGCTTTCCAAAATCAAGTAGCTCGGGTTGCTGTCCCAATTCAATAAACTAAGCTGTCGAGTCGCGGCCGCATTGGGCAGACTCTCTAAAACCAGACAATCGACTTTCCTCTCCTGCTGAGCAAACGCGTCGAGGAAGGCTACATTCAAATTGTCGATGGTCATGTCGTTGGCCGAGTCGCTGAAAGTGGGATCTGATCCCTCGTGAACAACGACGATGCGACTTGCCAATTCCTCGCTTGCGAGTCTCATCGCTTTTGCAATCCTGCTTTCTCCGACGACCAGGATGCACGCTGGGTTGCTCTCCGGCAGATTCGTCGCCTCTTCGCTTGCAAGTGGAACCTGGGGCGTCAGCAATGGTTCAATGCAGTTAACGATGGCGATGCCAAGCGTGTTGTCGCCAAGCCATGAATTCCCGTCCAATCGAGCGACATTGACCCTGCCCAAACACATGGCCGACTCCGTCACACTATCCAGGAGCGCCAGCGACTCGGTTTGAAATGGCTCGAACAAAGCCATTCCGCTCAGCCCTAACGCTTGAACACCACGAAAAGCGACCTTAAATTGGTCCACTTCCACCTGAGAAGTGAAAAACCGCCAATCCACACCCGCTGCACGCGCGGCGCGGTACATTACAAATTGCGTCGGGTTGCCAGCGACTGGGTTGCCCAAGCAGCAGACGTGGGGTTGGAGCACACGCGTTAGGTTCATTTGAGCCGCGAACTAAAAGGTCAAAGATAACGAACCGATGCGCCGAAGTGTTTCAGCCATCAATGCCTCTTCTGCGGCCTCATCGTCTGCTTCGTAAGTGACCGAGAATCGCAAGAAACTTCCGGCATCATCCCACGGCACAGTCACCATCGAATGCTCGGTAATGAAGTACTGTGACGCTTCCTCCGCGTTCGTGAATTGCAATCCGCCTTGGATTCCCCTCGGAGCCTTGGTGTACAAAAAATAACTTCCGCCTGGAACGTCACACGTGAAGCCGCAACTGCGAAGGCACGCAACCAATTTTTCAAGTCGGCGACGGTATTTTTTGTTGATGCGTTGCGGAATGTCGGGCGAGTCCAGACCGACGATTGCGGCACGCTGAACCGCGCCGAACTGGCCGCTGTCACAATTGTCCTTCACATCGGAAAACGCTTGCACAATTTTGGCGTTCCCACAAACCCAACCGATGCGCCAGCCGATCATGTCGAAACCTTTGCTCACCGAATGCACTTCGACACCGACATCCATTGCGCCTGGAGTTTGCAGGAAACTTAGCGGCTTGCCTCGGAACGTCAATAAAATGTGTGCGGCGTCCTGGACGATGATAAACTTGTGTTTGTGCGCCAGTGCGACCATATCGCCATAGAATTTTTCCGTTGCCACTTGGCCTGTCGGACTGTTCGGATAGTTGATCACAACCATTTTGGTGCGTCCCCAAGTCTCGTCCGTAACTTGGCTAAAGTCAGGGTAGAAATGGTTTTCGGCCAAGAGCGGCAAACGATAGACGGTGCCACCATAATACTTGGTGTGAGTTCCAGCGACCGGATAGCCAGGAACCGTCATCATCGTAATGTCGCCGGGATTGATGAAACAAGCTGGCAACATCGACAATGCGGTCTTGCTGCCGATGCAATGATTGATTTGCGTTGCGGGATCCAAGTCGACTTGGAATTCACGTTTCATAAAACGGCTGACTGCCTGCTTGTACTCGGCGGGTCCATTGTCCATATACCCCCGATTTTCCGTCCGATTGATTTCGATGGCCATTTGCTGGCGAACTTTGCCATCGGCCATCGAATCATTTTCGCCGATACCAAAATCGAGCAAACCGCGATCTGGGTAATCGGAAAGTGCCTTGCGTTTCGCCCGCTTGATCTTTTCGAACTTGTAGATTTCGTTGCCCTTGCCGTAGCCAACGCCACCAATGCGTTCGGCGAAAAGCTCTTGAAAATAGGGCTCTAGTGTGGAAACAACAGGCTTAGCAACGGCAGATGCGGTCGACATTGGCAATCTAAGGATTCT
>Ga0136611_10003480_pt1 | contig 11011 bp, 11 predicted proteins | sample AntDrymUQ2232306_2_FD_106645 | JGI IMG/M metagenome (GOLD analysis project Ga0136611, IMG submission 106645) | Polar desert sand microbial communities from Dry Valleys, Antarctica - metaG UQ223 (23.06) | ecosystem: Environmental > Terrestrial > Soil > Desert | place: Antarctica: Dry Valley... | reverse complement strand
TGACCCATGCCTGACCCGACCGCCAACATGGTTGCGCGCTGACGTAGCCTAAGGCTCGACAACCACGCCGTCCCAACGCACGAAAGAACGTTTAGCCCCCATGAACACCACCAGTCACGACACACCGTCATCATCCGACCTGGAAGCAGTGCTGGGCGAACTCGTGCGCCAAGCGATCCGCGCTGAGCTCCCCGACGTCGGCGATGACGTCGACCCTGTGGTCCGCCCCTCCAGGTTTGCCGACTACCAAGTCAATGGCGCGCTGAGTCTGGCCAAGCGCCTGGGTAGGCCACCTCGTGAGATTGCCGATCCCATTGCCCGACGCCTTCTCTCCCATGGCGACATTCTCAGTACAGCCGAAGTGGCCGGGCCGGGTTTCATCAACTGCGCCTTCACCGACGACTACCTGAACAAGACAATGGTTGTTCAGGCCGGCGACGATCGATTGGGTCGGCCCCATAGCGTTGCACCACGAACCTTCGTGATTGATTACGGCGGGCCCAACGTCGCCAAGGAAATGCACGTTGCTCACTTGCGTTCCGCTGCTATTGGTGATGCATTGACGCGCGTCATCTCGACGTGTGGCGACACCGTCGTCAAACAGAATCATCTGGGCGACTGGGGCACGCAGTTCGGCATGCTCATCGAGCACATGTTGGAGGAAGACTCGGCTGCCACCGGCGAGTTGCACGTCACCGATCTCGACGCCCTCTACAAACAGGCGCGCGCTCATTTCGAGGCCGACGATGAATTCAAGGAACGGGCGCGAAATCGGGTCGTGGCATTGCAAGCCGGTGATAAGGAAACGCTTCGCCTTTGGGAGATCCTCGTAACCGAGTCCAAGCGCCACTTCGACGAGGTGTTCGATCGGCTCGGCACCTTGTTGACAACCGAGGATTATCGCGGCGAAAGCATGTACAACGATCAGCTCGACGATACGGTCGCTGAGTTGCAAGCAAAGTCGTTGGTCGAGCTGGACCAAGGAGCGCTCTGCGCTTTTCCTCCAGGCTTTACGGGTTCAGAGGGCGAGCGCTTTCCTCTCATTGTTCGAAAGAGTGACGGCGGCTACGGCTATGGCGCTACCGACCTCGCTGCCCTGCGGTACAACGTCATGCATGATCACGCTGACGTTGTTCTCTACGTAGTTGATGACCGTCAAGCTCAGCACTTTGCCATGGTCATAGCCGTTGGTCGCCAGGCGGGCTGGATCGACGAGACAATGCAGGTCGTCCATATTCCTTTTGGACTGGTATTAGGCAAGAACGGAAAACCATTCAAGACCCGTGAAGGGGATTCGTCGCGCCTGATCGACTTGATCGACGAGGCGGTAGAAAAGGCGGAGCAGAAGCTGCAGGAGCGCAAGTCGGATCTCTCGCTCGAAGAGGTCGAGTCGATCGCCGACGCCGTGGGGATAGGAGCCATCAAATGGGCCGATCTGAAGAGTGATCGCTCTCAGAACTACGTCTTTGACATCGAGGCGATGACATCGTTCGAAGGCAACACCGGGCCGTACATTCAATACGCTGCTACCCGTGCCCGATCTGTCCTACGCCGGGGAGGCGAGGCTCCCGAAATCAACAGCATCTCCATCGCTGAACCAGCCGAGCGCCAGCTTGCTTTGCACCTCGCCGCTTACGGAACTGCCGTGAGACGCGTGCGCCAGGACTACGAACCCCACCACCTGTGCACCTACCTCTACGAGCTCGCCGGACGCTTTTCCGGCTTTTACGAACAATGCCCGGTTCTTCAGGCGCCCTCTGACGAAGTGCGTCGGTCCCGCCTCGCACTTTGCCACCTGACCACTCGGGTAATCGACGACGGCTTGATGCTGCTGGGCATCCAACCACTCGAACGTATGTAGTCGGGTTTGGGTGCCGCCACCTCGACACCATGTGAGCTAAGTTTGTGAGACCGATTGGGGAGCCCGGGGCTTATGCCGGGCTGAGAGGGTGGCTACTGCCGTCACTGACCCATTGAACCTGAACTGGTTAGTACCAGCGGAGGGAGTCGGCAGAGCACCATCGGGTTAGCAAGAGAACACTTGCTGCCGACCGCTCTCCGGTTCGACTCCGTTGTACTTACGGGTTCTCAATGACGGAGCGAGTGAATGACACAAGTCGGGCGACAGTGGCTGCCACCAGCCATCCTCATGGCCTCCGTCATTGTCATCTGGGAGATGGGCGTTCGAGCCTTCGGCATAGCCCCATATCTGCTTCCGGCGCCGTCGGCCATCTGGACTGCACTTGGAGAGGTCAAGGACTTACTGCCTTCCAACGTCGCAACAACGTTGACGGAGGCCGCGCTCGGGCTCTTGGTCGGAGCCCTTGTCGGTGCGTCCGTTGCCGCGCTGTTGCATATGTCGCCGATGATGCGTCGAGCCCTGCAGCGCTGCTCGTCGTAAGCCAGACGATACCGATGGTTATTCTCGCTCCCTTGCTTGTTCTTTGGTTCGGCCTCGGCCTCCTACCCAAGGTGTTGGTTGTTGCGTTGACCACGTTCTTTCCGGTAGCCATCGCCACCTTGCAGGGTTTGGCGAGTGTGGATAATGAACTGATCGACCTCCTTCGCAGCATGGGGGCCAACAAACGTCAGATAACGCGACTGATTCTTCTGCCCTCGTCGGCAGTCGCGTTCTTCGCGGGGTTACGCATCGCCGCCAGCTACTCAGTTGCCAGTGCTGTCATCGCCGAGTGGGTCGGCGCCAGTTCCGGCCTTGGGCTCCTCGTAACGCGCGCCCACTCATCGTTTCGGATCGACCGCTCCTTCGTAGCCGTCGGCGCTATCGCCGCCCTAAGTCTTGCTCTGTTCGGCGTTGTGGAACTCATTGCACGATTGGTCTTGCCTTGGCATCGACCCAACAGCTCATCGAGATTGAAAGGAATTACATGATCCGCCGAATACTTGCATTGATCGTTGTCACCCTTTTTGTTAGTGCGTGTGGCGGTGATGCCTCGACACCGAATCAATCGGCCGCATCGCGCAAGGTGACGGTGATGCTCGACTGGACACCGAACACCAACCACAACGGAATCTATCTGGCGGAACGGAAGGGTTACTACGACCGAGTTGGTCTTGACGTGACCATCCTTCAGCCCGGCGAACAGGGTTCACTTCCTGCGCTCGGATCGGGCGACGCCGACTTTGTTGTCACGATGCAAGAGGACTTGATACCAGCGCGAGCCGCAGGTGTTCCCGCAGTGTCCCTCGCCGGCATCGTGTCGACAAATACATCGAGCCTTATGTCACTGAGTGCAACCAACATCACCCGGCCCAAAGACCTTGAAGGCAAGTCCTACGGTGGCTATGGAGGACAGCTCGAACGTCAGCTGGTTTCCAGCCTTGTGAAATGCGACGGTGGAGATCCGACCAAGGTCAACTTCGTCGACGTCGGCAACGCAAACTATCGAGCCGGCCTCGAACTCAAGCAATACGACTTCGTCTGGGTGTTCGACGGTTGGGATGTGCTGCGTTTGCGCCAGGACGGTGTTGGCGTCAGCACCATTGCGTTCGCTGATCACTTCGACTGCATCCCCGATTGGTACACACCCCTTTTGGCCACGAGCGAGAAGAACATTGCAGACGACCCCGACCTGGTTCGAGACTTCACCCAGGCAACGCAATCGGGGTACCAAGATGCAATATCCGACCCAGCCGGTGCGTCAGGGGCCTTGCTGGCGGGAGCGCCGGAGCTCGACCCCCGTCTCGTAAAGGACAGCAGCGCCTATCTGGCCAGGTTCTACGCCAAGTCCGGACAGCCCTGGGGTGTTCAGGATCGCGACACGTGGGCTCGCTTTGAACAATTCCTACGGACTGCCGGTCTGACCAGCACACCTGTCGAGGTGGACAAGGCGTTCACCAATGCGTTTCTTTCACGCACGTGAGCTGCGTACGTGACTGTTGACGAACACGTCCGCCTGCACGATGTGTCGCACTCGTTCGGTGAAATGGCGGTTCTGCGCGATGTCAGTATTGACCTGAGGCCGGGCGAGTTCGTTTCAATTGTGGGTCTCAGCGGTTGTGGAAAGAGCACATTGCTTCGAGTTCTGGCCGGCCTGCAACGACCGTCACAAGGCGCGGTGTTCGTCGATGGCCATGACTGCACGAGCCGTCCAGGGCAAATTGCATACCTTCCTCAGAACGACATGCTGCTTCCGTGGCGGCGCGCCTTGAGCAACGCGGCAATGGGCATCGAAGTCGGCGGCATGAGACGGTCCGCGGCGGAACGCAAAGCCGCTCAGCTATTTCATCGCTTTGGCCTGGCTGGGTTTGAGAACGCGTGGCCCCACGAGTTGTCCGGTGGCATGCGCCAGAGAGTTGCGGTTCTGCGAACCTTCCTTATGGGTCAGGCAGTGCTGGCAATGGACGAGCCTTTTGGCGCACTCGACGCCCTGACCCGGCGTTCGATGCAGCAGTGGCTCCGTGGCGTGTGGTTAGAGAATCGGCGCACGACAGTTTTGATCACCCACGATGTTGAGGAAGCACTTGCCCTGTCGACCCGGATTCTGGTGCTCTCACCACGACCGGGAACAGTCATCGAGGACCTTCCCGTCGATCATGGTGTTTCGCCGGGTGACGCCGGCGGTGCAACCGGCGTCGACGGCGTCCTGAAGGAGCGGATCCTGAAGTCACTGGGCCTGGGATAACTGGCCCTACTCGCCCCGCCCCTGAGGCCTAGGTGAATCTATTTATTGCAGTCCCCGTGTCATCATCTTCGGATGCAGGCGCGACACCGGAGTTGGAAGTACGCGATAGGAAGGCTCCCGCTTCAACGATCCACTGTTGTCTTCATCGTCGGGACATTGCTACTTGCCGGGAGCGGCGGTGTCTCCTACGCGATCGCTCGATCCGCCGATCCGGCCGTTTCGCCCTCGCACAGACTGGAGCTCATCGATGCAACAACATCGGAGGCGTCATTGGTAAATAGCCAGCCGGCGACCTTTCAGCTGGTTTTTAGCGATGATTTCAGCCGGGAGGCTGCCGAAGGAAACTTCTTGTCGACCTACACAAACTGGAGCGCCTACCCATGGGCGTACCGCGATACAAGCGGGAAAGGCCGCTACGACCCCGACATCATCAGCGCAAGCGATGGTGTTCTCAGTATGCGTCTCCACACCGACTCGTTGGGACAGGCGCACGTCGCTGCACCGGTACCCAATCTCCCAGGCGGAATCGATCAGCTCTACGGACGGTACGAGGTGCGCTTTCGTGCTGACGCCGTTGCGGGTTACAAGGCGGCGTGGCTGCTATGGCCCCAGAGCGACGAATGGCCTCGCGATGGCGAGATCAACTTCCCCGAAGGCGACCTCGGCGGGACATTTGGCGCTTTCATGCACCACCAGGACGGTAGTGACGGCAATGACCAGGACTACGCCGGCACCTCCGCTCGCTTCACCGATTGGCACACGGCCGTGATCGAGTGGACCCCCACGGCAGTGGGGTTCCTTCTGGACGGTCAAGTTGTCGGTTCCTTTACCGAACGAATTCCGAGTACCCCAATGCACTGGGTGCTCCAAACGGAAACTGTTTTGAACGGCGACGTTCCGCCCGAGTCAACGGGCAATGTGCTGGTCGACTCCGTAAAGGTATGGAAGTACGCCGGCTAGTTGACTGAGCAGCTCAACGCAGTCGAAGCACGTTACCCGTGACCAACGCCGCGCTCGGAGAGCATAGGAACGTAATGACTTCCGCAACTTCACCCGGATTCGCGACGCGAAAGTGGTCATCGCTCTCCTCGACAAATGCCCTTACCTCGTCAGTCACCCATCCCGTGTCGGTAACGGTGGGATAAACGACGTTGGAGGTTACGCCAAAACGCCCGAGTTCGAGCGCAGCTGACATAGAGAAATTCTCGAGGGCCGCCTTGGCTGCGCCGTACGTGACCTCGCCGGGAAAGCCCATTGCACCGCCCGATGTGAAGCCGACGATACGCCCCCATTCACCGCCACGGGCGATGTGCCTTTTCGCGAACTCAGCGATCAACAGCGCTGATGCCCGCGCATCGACACCGAATGTCTTGTCTACGCACTCTGCTGTCACGGACACCGACTTCCGATATCCAGTCTCGCCAGTGGGAGCAAAGGAGTCGTGGGTCCAATGCCCTGTCGCATTGTTTATGAGTATGTCAACAGGTCCAAAGCGCCTTTCAGCCTCATCGAACAGCAACGGGACCGTCTGCATCTCGAGCAGGTCAGCCTCGACCGCGTAAGCGCATTGACGGGTGACGTTCAGTGCGTCGGCTACCTCATGGCCGGATTGTCGCCGGTTCTGTTTGTACAGCTCGGGGGATTCCGACGATGCCTCCGTTCTCAAATAGGTGATCACGACGTTGGCACCGTGTCGGGCGAGCGCTTCAGCCGTGGCCCGGCCGATCCCGTGGTTCGCTCCCGTGACCACAGCCGTCCGCCCCTCCAGGGCGCTTGTATCAGTTTCATCACGCGTCATCGGGTTCTCCGGGGTTCCTCGGGTTCAGACAGCCAGAGATTGCCATGAGTGTGAGTTTGCGCTGTCCAGGCCCCAACGAGAGCAACGGGAGCGGATCCCGGCATTCGGATAGCGTCCGACCATGACCGTCGAGATGGGCTACGTCTCAGAGGATGGATCCGTCGTTGCTGCTCTACGCCGGGAAACCCGAGCGCAACATGAGCGCCTCGAAGAGGAGTTGGATCTCCTTTCGCCGCTCCTCGATCGAGGTCGCTACACCAGGGTTCTCTTGGCATTCGCACACGTTTATGGACCCGTTGAAGCTCAAATGGCAGGGGGCCTCGGCACTGAGCTGGTCCGGCAGTTGGACTGGGTCAACCGTGCGAAAACGGCCTGGTTGGAATCAGACCTAGAGGCCCTGGGCATCAACCCTCCTCTGCGTTCCCATACCCAGGCGGCTGTCGACGTCTCGACACCCGAGCGAGCTCTCGGCGTCCTCTACGTGATGGAGGGAGCCACGCTGGGCGCTCAGGTCATCAAGCCGCATCTACTCACAACGATTCACCTCGAGGAAGACGTGACCCGCTTCTTCGATAGCTACGGGGAGCATGTCGGACGGATGTGGGGAACAATGAGGACGGTGTTGAGAGAACGGATCGTTACCGAGACTCAGCGAGGCATTGCCCTCGACGGTGCGAAGTCAATGTTTCTGGCTCTGTCAGCGGGCTTCCGCCGCGGTCATGCCGTGTCGGCAAAGGAGGTCGGCGTTTGAACAGCGACTACCTGTCTGCCTGTGAGGATGAGCCCATACGGACGCCGGGGTCTATCCAACCCCACGGTGTATTGCTCGTCGTCACGCAAACAGACCTCTCCATTATCCGAGCGTCCGAAAACTCTGTCGCCCTTGTGGGAATCGAGCCAGGAAGACTGCTGGGGCGCCATTTGGATGAGGTGCTCTCGGATAAGACGGTTGGGCGCCTTCAGGACGCCGTCAAGGCTGGCCTCGAAGTGGCCAACCCGATCCCCGCTTTTGCCCTCAACGGCAGTCGAGCAACCTCCTGTGATCTGATAGCCCATCGAGTCGGTTCCAACATCGTTGTCGAACTCGAGCCTCATGGTCCCGACCACGATGCGCTGAAAATAACTTTCTCTCAGCTGCGCGTGTCCACGGCTCGCCTAAGCGCGACTCCATCCCTTCAGGGTTTGTCCCAAGTCCTGGCCGAGGAAGTGCAACAAATCACCGGCTTCGATCGCGTCATGATTTATCGGTTCGATGCGGATTGGTGCGGCGAGGTGATTGCCGAGGCTCGTCAGACCGAACTGGACCCCTTCCTCGGGCAGCGCTTCCCGGCAAGCGACATTCCAACTCAAGCCCGCGCTCTGTATACGGAGAATTGGTTACGGACCATTGGGGACGTGTCCTACGAGCCCGTTCCTCTGTGGGCGGAACCTGACACCCCGCCGCTCGACATGAGCAAGTCAGTCCTTCGCAGTGTTTCACCCGTGCATCTCACTTATCTAAAAAACATGGGTGTCACTGCCTCGACATCTATCTCGTTGATCGAGCAAGGCAACTTGTGGGGATTGATTGCCTGTCATCACTATTCAGGCCCGCGCCAACTGCCTTACGAAGTCAGGTCTGCCATCGAGTTTTTGGGGCACGCCGGATCATTGCTGTTGGCAGCGAAAGAGCGGAGCGACCAATACGAGGATTCCGTGGCCGTTGCGGCGGCCCAGATGACGCTCATGGCGACACTTTCGAAGGCGAAAGAGAACATCCCTGTCGCACTCACCTCGTTCAGGCCGACTGTTGCGGATGTCATCAACGCGACGGGGGCTGCGGCATTCATTGACTCCAAGCTGACGACAATCGGTAAAGTTCCGGATTCGAGGTGGTTGAATGCTATCGCCTCCGAACTTCGCGCCACCGAGCCCGGTGTCCCGTATCCGACCGACTCACTCACTCGCCTGAACGATTCCTTCTCACCTATCGCCGACGTAGCCAGCGGAGTAGTAGTCGTGCACATTCCTGACGGCGGCGGCTCCTGGATCATGTGGTTCCGGCCCGAGGTCGTGACAACCGTTGAATGGGCCGGTGATCCGGCGGCAACGACTGTGGGCCACCTGACCGATGGAACCGCCGTGCTCGGCCCGCGCACGTCATTCGCAGCCTGGAAAGAACTGGTCCAGGGAAAGGCTGCGCCGTGGACTTCCTATGAGCTACATGCGGCGAGGGAACTCGGGCGCAGTGTAAGCGAAGCGATCCGTTTGACGCAGCGGACAACGGAAATCACGGAAGCAATGAACCGCGAATTCATCTCGGTACGATCTCCTTTTGTTGACGGACTCGAGGTTGTCAATCGCTACCGTCACGGCGGCCCATCGATCATCGGTGGTGATTGGTACGACGTCGTTGAGCTACCGAATCACCATATTGCGTTGACCATCGGAGATATAGCAGGCCACGGAATCCCGGCTGCTGCGACCATGACACAACTTCGCAACGGTTTGCGAGCCTTTCTTTCCGAGGGTGATGCGCCGGCCGAAACCCTCGGCCGGCTGAGCCAGCTCGTGAATTGGCTGCTGCCGAGCGAGCCACCGGCATGGTCGCCGACCTCGACTTGACCAATGGCCGTCTTGCCGTCGCCAGCGCCGGACACTTCTCGCCGTTGCTCCTCCGTGACGGCCAGGCGTCCTTCGTGCCCGTACCCCGCTCTCCTTCTCTCGGCGCAGGCGAGAAGATCCGCTACCAAGAAGTCGACATCGCTACGCGGCCCAATGATCGGTTGGTTTTCTTTACAAACGGCTTGGTCGAGAGCAGGCGCGAGAACCTCGATCGCGGGCTGGAACGCCTGATCGAGATGGCGACATGGCTTTCGAGGATTGGCACCCTGGATGACCTCTGCGATGAGCTGCTCGAACGGGTGCGCGACCCTGAGTCGAGTGACGACGTGGCAGTAATTGCCCTGCAAATTGCCTGAATAGGTTCGATCACGAAATTTCCGGGCGGGCTCCCGGCGTCTTAGGCACCTATGAGCAACGAGGGATCGACGTTCGACCGTCCATAGTTTCATCGCAATGCGTGGATCCATCCGAAAGACGGGTGTACTTTCTGCCTCCCAAGTGACAATCAACAAGTGAGGTGGTCTTAATCATGAATCGAGAACAGACGGAGCGGCTTGCCCCGCTCGCAGGTGTCCTCTTCGCAGTGGCCCTCCTAGCCAGCTTCTTTGGCGCTGGCATCGCACCCGACAAGACGGCGACAGGAGAGGAGGTTATTGCTCATTACGACAGTGACTTTGATTTGGTCATCACTCTCTTGGGCATGGGTCTCGCAGCCATCTCGATGATGTTCTTCGCCGGATCGCTCCGAAACAAGATGCGGTCGATGGGTAATGAATGGCTGGCGACGGTCGCATTCGGTGGTGCGACCATCTTCGCCGTCGGGCTGGCGATCTTTGCGTGGATCCAGGTTGCTCTTCACGACGCGTCCAAGCTCGGGCAACCGGCAGTGGCCCAGGCACTCAACATTCTGGACAACAACAATTTTCCGATTGCCATGGTGGGATTGTCGACGCTTTACCTGGCTACCGCCTGGCACACGATGCGCTCACACGCTCTGCCCCGGTGGTTGGGCTACGTAACCCTTGCTCTCGGCATTTGCACGTTTGCCGGTCCACTCGGAGTTATTGCGTTCCTAGCTGCCCCGTTCTGGACGCTTGTGACTGCGATTGTCCTGTTCCGGGACGCAAGCACCGTCGATCCGCGCGAAGAAACGACGGCCCAGGACACAACAACCGTTCCGTGACATAGAGGCCGCAGCACTTCTACATCCAATACCCTTCGGCATGCCGCGCACCCTAAATCGACGCCAATTTGTGTCCACCCTTGCGCTCTTACTGACCGGATGTTCACGAGATTCGAGACAAGCATCCCTGGGCGACACCGATCCAAGGACCGCTCAACCGCCCAGTGATGCCGCCTCCGCCGAGCGATCTGCCAACCCCGTTGTGTCAGTCTCGCCGGTTCCGCGAGCAAGTGCCGCAGCCCGAACAGCGATGCCGCTCCTCCGAACGGCCTCCATAGACGAGGCTCGTTGGGTCTCCTACGAGGACGCCTACGGGACAGGCGCAAACCACGGACCCAACGTCGACGCACGCACTCGCGAAGTGACCACGGTCATCCTGCACCACTCCGACGTAGACATCGCCGAAGAACCACCGATTCAACGTGCTCGGTCGATTCGCGCCGTACACATGGTGGGTCAAGGATTCGCAGACACTGGATACAACCTCCTGGTGGCGGCCGACTCCAGCGGTCAGGTGATTGTGATCTCAGGACGAAGCGACAAGTACAAGGGCGCGCATGTCTTTGGTATGAACGACGGCACGAGCGGGCTATGCGTGATGGCCAAACTCGAGAGCCGGGAGCCGACGGCCAAGGAGCTGGAAGCCGTGCTCCTGGGAACGTGCCTGCTCTTGAACCGTTATGCGATCCGACCGCTGGGCCACAACACCTTCCGCACCGGGCTCCCTCTCCACGATCGCGTGGTCACGAACCTTACCGATCACAGGTCTGCTGCTTTCCAGGC
>Ga0136611_10003479_pt1 | contig 11011 bp, 11 predicted proteins | sample AntDrymUQ2232306_2_FD_106645 | JGI IMG/M metagenome (GOLD analysis project Ga0136611, IMG submission 106645) | Polar desert sand microbial communities from Dry Valleys, Antarctica - metaG UQ223 (23.06) | ecosystem: Environmental > Terrestrial > Soil > Desert | place: Antarctica: Dry Valley... | reverse complement strand
CCGAACCTCCCGGCGGTCACCGCGGGACCCGCCCCGATCCACGGTCCTCGCGAACGGACACCGCGCGGAACCCGGCGCTGATCAACGCCGGATCTGTCCCGCCCGGACGTTGCCACAGCGGCACCTATCCGGCGTTGATCACCGCGGAGGCCCGACGAGAAAGGCGCGGTCAGGCGCCGACGGCTCGGAACCCGCCGTCGACGTGGACGATGCTGCCGCTCGTCGCGGGGAACCAGTCGGACAGCAGCGCCACGCAGGCCTGGGCCACCGGCTCGACGTCGGTCACGTCCCAGCCGAGCGGCGCCCGCTCCTGCCAGATCTCCTCGAACCGCTCGAAGCCGGGGATCGACTTGGCGGCCATCGTCTTCAGCGGCCCGGCGGCCACGAGGTTGCTCCGGACGCCGTGCACCCCGAGCTCACGCGCGAGGTAGCGGTTGGCCGACTCGAGCCCTGCCTTGGCGATGCCCATCCAGTCGTAGGCCGGCCAGGCGACGCTCGCGTCGAAGTCGAGCCCGAGGTAGGAGGAGCCGCGCGGCATCATCGGCAGACACGCCCGAGCCAGTGACGCGTAGCTGTAGGTCGAGACCTGCAGCGCCGTCGCGACGTCCTCCCACGGGGTGTCGAGCATGTCGCCGCCGAGGCACGACTGCGGTGCGAACCCGATGGCGTGCAGGACGCCGTCGAGCCCGTCGACGTGCTCGCCGACCCGCTCGGGCAGCGCCGCGAGGTGCTCGGACGACGTGACGTCGAGCTCGATGACCGGCGGCGAGCCGGGGAGCCGCTTGGCGATACGGGTGGTGATGCCGGCCCCGCGGCCGAAGGAGCTGAGAACGACGGTGGCGCCCTCCTCCGCAGCGAGGCGGGCGACGGAGTAGGCGATCGAGCGGTCGGTCAGGACGCCGGTGACGAGCAGGCGCTTGCCCTTGAGCAGGTCGGTCATGCGGTCTCCAGGTGGTCGGCGAGCGCGGACTGCGCCTCGGCGGTGGCGGTCCAGAAGACGCCACCGGCAGGCAGCGACACCAGACGCGCGGCAGGCAGGACGGCAGCGAGCTCGGCAGCCAGCTCGAGCGGATGGAGCGGGTCGTCGGCCTGGCCGATCACGAGCGAGGGCGCTCCGACGCTGGACAGGACCGACCGGTCGTCGACGGGGCGGTCGGCGCGCCGGGGCACGGGGGCAGGGCGGCGGACGAGCGCCTCGGCCCGGCGAGCCAGCAGCAGCGGGATGGCCCGCCGCCCGCGCAGCGCGACCGGCACCTCGGCCATCAGCAGCTCGGTGACGGCCTCGGCGTCACCGCGGTCGATCGCGTCGCCGAGCGACTGGAGCCGCACCGTGGCGCCGTCGGTCCGCGCCGCGTCGAGGGCGGCGGGCATCACGAACGCCAGCCGCTCGAAGCGCTCCGGCTGGTCGCGCAGCACCCGCAACAGCGCGCCACAGCCGAGGGACAGCCCCACGCAGCGGGTCGCCCCGACGTCGTCGGCGACGGCGAGCAGGTCCTCGGCGAGCAGGTCGTAGTCCCAGCCGTCCTCGAGGTCGTCGCTGCCGCCGTGCCCCCGGAAGCTCAGCAGCACCCGGACACCCGGCGCCTTGAGCGCCAGCGGACGGGTCTCCCCCGACGTGCCGCCGAGGCCGTGGGCGAAGACGGTGACGGGCCCCCTGTCACCCAGCACGGTGTACTCGACTCCGCCGACCCGGCCGGCGTTGCGCTCCAGCACGGGCATCAGTGGCCCATGCCCAGGCCGCCGTCGACCGGCAGGACCGCACCGGTGACGTAAGCGGCTGCGTCGCTGGCCAGGAAGGCGATCACGCCGGCGACCTCGTCGGGCGCCGCGGTGCGGCCGAGGGGGATGCTGGCGCGGATCTGCTCGGCCCGCGCCTCGCTCACGGCCGCGGTCATGTCGGTGTCGACGAAGCCGGGTGAGACGACGTTGCTGGTGATGCCCCGGCTGCCGAGCTCACGCGCGAGGGACCGGGACAGCCCGATCAGCCCCGACTTGCTGGCGGCGTAGTTGGCCTGGCCGGCCGCACCGGACATGCCAACCACGGACGACACGAACACCAGCCGGCCCCAGCGGGCCTTGAGCATCCCGCGGGAGGCCCGCTTGGCGACGCGGTAGGCGGCCGTCAGATTGGCGTCCACGACGGAGGTGAACGAGTCCTCGCTCATGCGCAGGAGCAGGTTGTCGTCGGTAGTGCCGGCGTTGGACACGACGACCTCGACCGGCCCGTGCTCGGCCTCGGCAGCCGTGAAGGCGGCGTCGACGTCCTCGCTGGAGCGCACATCGCACCGTACGCCGAACAGCCCGGCCGGAGCGCCCGAGCGGTGGGTGACCGTCACGCGGTGGCCCTGGCCGGCGAGCAGCCGCGCCGTCGCGAGACCGATCCCGCGACTGCCTCCGGTCACGAGGACGGATCTGCCACTCGGCGGGCTCACAGGGGCGGGTTCCGGTGGTCGCCGCTGCCCCGGTGAGGCACGGCGGCCAGCGCCTCGACCAGGCGGCGCCGGGTGTCGCGCGGCTCCACGACCTCGTCGACGGCGCCGCAGCCCACCGCACGGGCCAGGCCGCCGGTGGTCGACTCGTGGGCGGCGGTCAGCCGCAGGACCAGGTCGGCGCGCCGCTCGGGGTCCTGCTCGGCGGCGAGCTCACGGCGGTGCAGGACCTCGATGGCGGCGACGGCCCCCATGACGTCGACCTGCGCGCCGGGCCAGGCGAGCACCACGTCGGCGCCGAGGCCCTTGCTGCCCATGGCGATGAACGCGCCGCCGAAGGACTTGCGCAGCACGACGGTCAGCCGCGGGACGACGCTCGCGGCGTAGGCGTGGAGCAGCTTGGCGCCGCGGCGGACGACTGCGGCGTCCTCCTGCCCGACTCCCGGCAGGTAGCCGGGGACATCGACGAGGAAGACCAGCGGGATCCCGTTGGCGTTGCACCACTGGACGAAGCGACCGGACTTGTCGCCACTCGCCGCGTCGAGGCAGCCCGCCATGCGCAGCGGGTTGTTGGCGACGACACCGACGGTGCGACCGGCGAGCCGGCCGAGCCCGGTGACGAGGTTGCGGGCCCAGCCGCCCTGCAGCTCGAGGAAGGTGCCGGGGTCGAGCACCGAGCGGACGACCGGCTTGATGTCGTAGGCCAGGCGGTGGTTGTCCGGCACGAGCGACTGCGGGTCCTCACCGGCGGTGCGCCGCACGTCGACCTCTCCCTGTCGCCCCAGCAGGTCGACGAGCACGCGGGTGCGCTGCAGCGCGTGGTCCTCGCTGTCGGTGGTCAGGTGGATGACGCCGCTCTTGGAGTGGGTCTCGGGTCCCCCGAGCCGCTCGGCGTCGACGTCCTGGCCGGTCACCTTCCGGACGATGTCGGGGCCGGTGACGAGGACGCGGCCCTCGGGCCCGACGACGATGACGTCGGTGAGCGCTGGGCCGTACGCCGCGCCGCCCGCGGCCGGGCCGAGCACGACCGACAGCTGGGGCACCCGGCCGCTGGCACGCACCTGCGAGGCGAACACCATGCCGACCGCGTGCAGCCCGGCCACGCCCTCGCGCAGGCGGGCGCCGCCCGAGTGCCAGATCCCGACGACCGGGACCCGCTCGGCGACGGCGCGGTCGTTGGCGGCGGCGATGGCGCGGCACGAGTCCTGGCCGAGCGCGCCGCCCTGCACCGTGCTGTCGGTCGCGAAGGCGATGACGTGCGTGTCGCCAACCGTCCCTCGACCGACGACCACGCCGTCCGCCGCCTCGACCAGCGTCCAGCTGTCGAGCAGGGCGTCGAGGCGGGCGCGGGCCCGGGTGGCGACCGGGGTGCTGAGCAGGCTGGTCATGGGCGGGGCTCCTTCAGCAGGGGGAAGGCGGGCGCGGCCTGGGCGGTGGCGCAGGTCGGGGCGTGCTCGGCCGTGGCTCAGCGGGTCGCGCTGTGCCTGGAGGTCAGCGGGTCAGCCCCCGCCAGCCGGTCGACGGGGGTCGGCAAACCATCGGGTCGGGCGGGTCATCGGGTCAACACCAGCGAGACGTCATGACCGCCGAACCCGAACGAGGTGCTGAGCGCGACGTCGTGCGGGTGCTGCCGGGCGACGGTGCGCACGGCGTCCACGTCGGCCTCGTCGTCGAGGTCGTCGAGGTTGCGGATCGCCGGGACCACGCCGTCGCGCAGGGCGAGCACGGCGGCGACCGCCTCGACCGCACCGGCCGCGCCGAGCAGATGCCCGGTGTTGGACTTCGTCGCGGTGACCGGCGGCCGGTGGCTGCCGAGCGCCGTCGCGAAGGCCCGGGCCTCGGCGAGGTCACCGAGGGGCGTCGACGTGGCGTGGGCGTTGATGTGGCCCACCTGCTCCGGGGTGAGGCCGGCGTCCCTCAGCGCCAGGGCGATGCTGCGGGCGGCACCGGCGCCGGACGGGTCGGGGGCAGTGACGTGGTGGGCGTCGCTCGCGAGCCCCGCGCCGGCCAGCCGGCCGTGCACCCTCGCGCCGCGCGCAGCGGCGTGGGCCTCGGTCTCCAGCACGAGGATTCCCGCGCCCTCGCCGAGGACGAACCCGTCGCGGCCCTTGTCGTACGGGCGGCTGGCGGCCTCGGGCTCGTCGTGCCTGGTGGACAGCGCCCGCATCTGGGCGAAGCCGGCGAGCGGGAGCGGGTGCACGCAGGCCTCGGCGCCACCGGCGACGACGACGTCGGCGCGCCCGGACCGCAGGATGTCCAGCGCCACGGCGAGCGCCTCGGCGCCGGAGGCGCAGGCGCTGACCGGGCAGTGGACGCCACCGCGGGCTCCGATCTCCAGCCCCACCGTCGCGGCGGGGCCGTTGGGCATGAGCATCGGGACGAGGTGGGGGCTGACGCGGCGCGGGCCCTTCTCCCGCAGCACGGCGTCCTGGCCGAGGATCGTCAGCGCACCACCGATGCCCGAGCCGACGACGACGGCGAGCCGCTCGGGCTCGACCTCCGGCGCTCCGGCATCCGCCCAGGCCTCGCGCGCTGCGACGAGCGCCACCTGCTGGACGCGGTCCAACGTGCGTGCCTCGACCCGCTCCAACCGGTCGGTGAGGTCGACGGTCGCGGCGAGGCGCGCCGGGAGGTCGGCGAACTCGGGCTCGTCGAGCAGGCGCACGCCGGAGCGGCCGGTGAGCAGCCCCTCGGAGAAGGCCGCGACGTCGGGGCCCAGCGGGGTCAGGACACCGAGGCCGGTGATCGCGACCGCCTCCCGCGCGGGAGCCGCCGTCACGTGGCGGCTCCGGAGCCGATGAAGTCGAGCGCGTCACCGACGGTCTTCATGCCCTCGAGCGCCTCGTCGGGGATGCGGACGTCCCACCGCTCCTCGCAGGCGACGACGACCTCGACCATGGTGAGCGAGTCGATGTCGAGGTCGGCGTCGAAGGCGGCCTCGGGCACGACCTTCTCGGTCGGCGTGCCGGCGACCTCCGCGAGGACCTCGGCGAGGCCGGAGAGCAGCTCGGAGCGGGTGGCGGTGGCGGCGTCGGTCATGGGGATCTCCTGTGGTCTTGGTGAGCGTCGGTGTGACGAGTGGGGGGACGGTACGAGCCCGGTGGCCTCGCGAGCCAGTTGGGCCCTAGGGGCAGCGGACGACCTGGCCGGCGGCCGTGAGTCCCGCGCCGAAACCCATCAGCAGGACGGCGTCACCGCGGCGGACCTGACCGAGCTCGTGGAGCCGGGCCAGGGCCATGGGGACGGAGGCGGCGCTGGTGTTGCCGCTGTCGACGACGTCGCGGGCGACGATGACGGACTCGGGCAGCTGGAGGCTCTTGACGACCGACTCGGTGATGCGCAGGTTGGCCTGGTGGGGCACGAAGGCGGCGAGCTGGTCCGGCGTCGTACCGGCGAGCGCGCAAGCCCGTCGGGCCAGCTCGGGCAGCGACGTGGTGGCCCAGCGGTAGATCGCCCGGCCGTCCATCCGCATGTAGAGGGGGCTGCCCTCGACGACGAGCCGGTCGGCCTGCTCGCCGTCGTGGGCCCAGGCGGCGCGGCTGATGCCGTCCGCCTCGGAGACGCCGACGACCGCGGCGCCGGCTCCGTCGCCGAACAGGAAGGCGGTCCCGCGGTCGTGGGGGTCGATGAGCGGCAGCATCCGCTCGGACCCGACGACGAGCACGGAGTCGGCACTGCCGGCGCGCACGGCGTCAGCGGCCATCGACAGGGCATAGCTGAACCCGGCGCACGCGGCGCCCACGTCGGAGGCGCCCGCCTTCGCCGCGCCGAGCTTGGCCGCTACCTCCGGGCTGCCACCCGGCAGCGGGCCGGGCATGGAGCAGGTGGCGAGCAGGACGAGGTCGACGTCGGCCGCGTCGACGCCCGCCGCGGCGAGCGCCTTGCCGCCGGCGGTCACGGCCATGTCGACGACCGACTCATCGGGTCCGGCCACGCCACGAGTGACGATCCCGCTGCGGTCCCGGATCCACTGGTCCGTCGACTCGGTGCGCGCGGCGATGGCGGTGTTGTCCTCGCGGTGAGCCGGCCGGTGCGCGCCCAGGCCGAGCAGGGCGGCGGCCCTCACGCGTCGACCAGCAGGTCGTCGGGCGTGCGCAGCGCCCGCACCGGCAGCTGCGGCAGCGCCCGCTTCGCGAGCCCCTTGAGCACGCCTCCCGGCGCGAGCTCGACCGCCTCCGTGGCCGACGAGGCGGCCGCGAGGCACAGGTCGAAGCGGACCGGGCGGGTGAGCTGTCCGACGAGCCGGTCCAGCAGCTCGCGGCCGTCACGGAGCACGGCGCCGTCGGCGTTGGCGATGACGTCGCAGTCGGCGTCCCGGGGGTCGAGCGCTGCGACCAGCTCGGCGAAGCCGTCCGAGGCCGGCGCCATGGCGGAGGTGTGGAAGGCTCCGGCCACGTCGAGCCGGCGCACCCGGACGCCCTGCGGCGGGGTCCACGCGTCGAGGGCCTCGACGAGCCCGCCGAGCACGACCTGCCCGGCGACGTTGACGGTCGCGAGCTCGAGGCCGGCGGCGGTCCAGTCCTGCTCCTGCGCCCCCGCGCCGAGCAGCGCCGCCATGCCGGTCGGACGCACGGCGGCGGCCTCGGCCATGAGCCGGCCACGGCCCGCGGCGAGCGCCACGGCCTGGTCGTCGGTCACCACGCCGGCCAGGGCGACGGCGGACAGCTCCCCGATGCTGTGGCCGCAGACCACGTCAGGGGTGCGGCCGGCGAGCACCGCGCGGCCGCTGAGCAGAGCCACGGCGGTGAGCAGCGGCTGCGCCACCTCGGTGGGCCGGACCTCGTCGCCCGGGGCCGTCGTGCCGAGGGCCCGCAGGTCGAGGCCGGTCAGCTCGGACCAGAGCGCGACGCGCTCCTCGGCGCCGGGCAGCGCGAGCCACGGCGTCAGCATGCCGCTGGAATGGGAGCCCTGACCGGGCGAGAGGAGGAGGAGCACGAGAGAAGGGTGCCCCGATCGCCGGTGGTCGTCGCGGTGGGCGCGCACGGAGATCCGAGCCCGCAGTTGTGGGGTCCCTACAAGCTGAGCGTGCGTCCCAAGATCAATGAGACGCGCACCACAAGCCCGTCACGAGGGTCGGTGAGGTCGTAGCCACTGACATCGATGATCTTGCGCAGTCGGTACCGGACGGTGTTGGGATGCAGGAACAGCGCCCGTCCGGCTCCCTCCACGGAGCCGCCGCCCTCCAGGTAGGCCGCGGCGGTGGCGAGCAGGTCACCCCCGGCGGCCGACAGCGGGGCGTAGACCTCGTCGAGCAGCCGTCGCCGGGCGCTCGGCTCGCCCAGCACGGCGCGCTCGGCCAGCAAGGAGCTGGCGGGCACCGGGCGCGGCGCCCGGGGCCAGGCCGGGACGGCGGCGAGGCCCGCGAGCGCCTCCTGCACGGACGCGGACGCCGACGCCAGATCGTCCGCGGGCGGACCGACGACAACGGGCGCCTGAGGGAGCGAGGTCAGCACGTGGTCCAGCGCCTCGTCGGCGGACGTCGTGCCGCCCAGGACGATGACGAGCCCGGCGGCCGCCTCGCCGGCGAGCAGCCCGAAGCCGCTGTGCCGGGCGGTCGTGCGCAGCGGGGACAGGTCGACGTCGACCGGGAGCGGCGTCGCCACCGCGACCACCCACGTCGAGCGCGGCCAGCCGAGCTCGACCGCGCGGGACAGGGTCAGCTCACCGGTTTGGCCCCGCACCAGGGCGTCCACGACGCCGGCCTCGATCCGCGCGTCCCAGGCGCCGCGCGCCTCGGCCGCGGCGGCGTAGACGTCGGCCGCGCCGAAGGCCAGCTCCCGCGAGTAGCGGAGCACCGCCTCGCGCAGGAGGACCTCGTCACCGGGGGCGGCGAGGTCCGGGACGGCCCGCTCTATGAGGTCGACCGCCACCCGGATCAGCTGCACCGTCTGCTTGAGGCTGATGTGTCGGGCGAGCTCCCGAGGTGCGGCGCGGAACACCTCCGGCCCGACCGGCATCGGCTGGCCCGGCCGGCGCAGCCACTGCGCGAACAGGTCGATCCCCTTGTGGACGACCAGCCCGACGTACGACCGCTGCTCGGCGGGCAGCGCGGCGAACCAGGGCAGCCGCTCCATGGTCCGGACGGCCTCGGTGCTCAGCGGCGAGGAAGCCCGCCGGACCCGCTGCCACGTCGCCTGCGCCACGGGGGCACTCTCGCAGACGCGGGCGCCCGGGCGGCCGGTGGGACGCCGCGCCACGCCGTGCCCGCCGGTTGTCCTGTATCGACAACAGCACGGGGTGTGACGACGGGCCACCGGTCCCACCCGGCCAGCAGGCGCCGCCACTCGTGCTCCGCGACGGCGGAGTTCATCCGGACGACCAGCCCCCGATCGGGACCAGGTTCGTGAAGTCCCCCGATCCAGGTCCGCGTGCTGATCGAGCATCTTCGTCGAGGTGATCGGCCAGGCGTGGGCGCGAGTCGGCCGGCCGCTGATGGTGCGGCAGGTGGCACGGCGCTTCGAGCTGTCGGTCGGGGCGAGTCACGACCTCAGAAGGGCCACCCGCGCAGCTCCCCCGGGTCGGTGCCCCTGCGGCGCAGGATTCGACCGTCGAGACCCCACACACGTCCCGCCGGGACGAGGGCGAGGATGATCAGCGGCACGTACTCGTGCGGCTGCTCAAAGGCCCATCGGTCGCTGCTGGCGTACACGAGCGCGAGGAACAGCGCCTGACCGAGGCCGACGAGGGCGGCGAGGCGCGTCAGCAGACCGAGGATGAGCAGCGCGCCGACGGCGAGCTCCATCGCCGTGATCGCCCAGCCGAACAGGCCCCAGTTGTCCAGCATCAGCTGGACGATCGCGCGCACTCCCGGGACGCCCGTCCCGTCCTGTCCACCGGCAGGGTTCTCGAAGACCTCGAACTGCAGGATGAAGCGCGCCGCCTCGCGGTCGATGAGGTTCGCGGCGTACGGCCCCACCTGGATCCTGGTGACGCCGAAGAGCTTGGCGACGCCGTTCGCGAACAGGATGACACCCATGAAGATCCGCAGGACTGCGAGACCCTTGCCCAGCGTGCGTGCGCTGGGCAAGACCCCGGCGGTCGTCCCCGTCGTGGCTCCGCTGTCGACGTGATCCGCAGTCATGCTCGGCCTCCTCGTGGTGTCTCGGACCAGCGACGACGCTGTCCCGAGCGCAGCGGACATGCCAGACCTCACCGTTCGTCGTGCACTCTGCCTCACGGGCGCACCAGCACCCTGGACTGCGCAACGCTGGTTGCCCTTCTTCCGCTGAGGCAGAGCGGATCGGGGCAAGAGAGGAGACCATCGACCATGTCGTCCTCCGAAGTCCTCACCGCGGCAGTGCGCCAGCGGCAGGCTCCCGAGCCTCGCGTGGCACTCGTCCATGCAGCGTCAGCGCCGCTGCTCGCCCGTGATCTGTTCGCCTCCGGCGATCCGGGTCCGATCGTCGCGTCCCTGGCACAAGTGCCGGAGCTCCTCGCGCCGACGCTTCCCTTTCTCGGCGCCGTCCTCGGGCGGTCGTGGATCCCGCTGAGGGACAAGGAGATCGCCATCCTGCGGACCTCGGCAGTGCTCGGCTGCCGCTACTGCACCGAGGCGCACACGGTCGTCGCGCTCGACTCGGGCCTCACGCGGAACGAGGTGTGCGCCCTGCGCGGCGAGCTGCCGCTGGACGAGGCCTTCCCGGAGCCGGACGACCGCGCACTCGTCGCCTGGTGCGACGCCGTCGCGCACGGCGTCGACGCCGATCTGGAGCGCGCGAGGGCGGGGCTGGTCGCCGACGACGCTCGTGTCGTCGAGCTCACCCTGCTCGTCTCGACCACCGTGCTGCTCAACCGCTACGCGACCGCGCTGGCGCTCCCGACCTCTCCCGACGTCCGCGACCGGCTGGTCAAGGAGGGCCTGTGACCGTCACCTCCCGAGCACTGGCCGAGGGCAGTGTCGGCAGCAGGCTGTGGATGTACAGCAACTACCACTGCAACCTGGTGTGCACGTACTGCCTCACCGAGTCGGGGCCGAAGGTCGCCCGGCGCGAGCTGGACCCGGCCACGATGCTCGACCTCGCCCGCGAGGCGAAGGAGGTCGGCTTCACCTCGCTCGGCATCACCGGCGGGGAGCCGTTCCTCGTGCCCGAGCTACCCATGTTCCTGCGTGAGCTCTCGCAGGTGCTGCCGGTACTCGTGCTGACCAACGGCACGCTCTTCCAGCGGGCGCTGCTCGACCGCATGGACGTGCTGCGCGGCGCGGACGTGACGCTGCAGATCTCACTCGACCACTCCGAGCCCGAGGCCAACGACGTCATGCGCGGCCCGGAGAACTTCCGCAAGGTGGTCGAGTCGGTGCCCGAGCTCCTGAAGCGCGGCATCGCGGTCCGCATCGCCACCACGGTCGAGGAGGACGACGCCGAGGACCTGCAGCGGCTGTGCGCCCTGCATCGCGGGCTCGGCGTCAGCGACGAGGACCACGTCGTCCGCCCCATCATCCGGCGGGGTCGGGCAGAGACCGGTGCGATGGGCGTCGTGGCGCGGTACCTCGATCTGGAGCCGGAGCTGACGATCACCGCTGACGGTGCCTTCTGGTCGCCGTTCGCCCCCACCGTGCGCAAGGGCGTCCTCGACACCGACCT
>Ga0136611_10003478_pt1 | contig 11014 bp, 12 predicted proteins | sample AntDrymUQ2232306_2_FD_106645 | JGI IMG/M metagenome (GOLD analysis project Ga0136611, IMG submission 106645) | Polar desert sand microbial communities from Dry Valleys, Antarctica - metaG UQ223 (23.06) | ecosystem: Environmental > Terrestrial > Soil > Desert | place: Antarctica: Dry Valley... | reverse complement strand
CGGGTTTGTCCGAACCTAAAACATCCGTTTCAAAATTAGAATCCGTGATCGGTTTTGCAAAATCTCCCATTTTATTTCTCCTTGTTTTATTATTACCCGAAAATTCATTTCTCAAAATTTTCGCAAATCTTTATTTTATCTTAGCTTGCCGCCCGATTTTTTGCCAACACATATTTTTATTGGCAAAAAATCGGGGTTCAGAGTCCAAACGCGGAACGAATGTTTCACGCCCGCCAGACGCGGCGTACAACACGCTAAAGCGTGGACTCTGAGCGGTCGAGCAAATATAAAAAGCCTCAAATTACAAACTACCTGAAAACCGTCTTTTTTATTTGTTGCCTGTAAATTATGCCGCCGACGCTTTTTTCAGTTTTGCGTCGAGACTGATTTCCGCGCCCGACAGAACTTGCGAAACGGGACAGGTTTTCTTTGTTTCTTCGGCGATTTTTTGAAACTCGTCATCGGAAATGCCTTCGACCTCGGCGGTCGTTTTCAAATCAATATTCGGTATCACGAAACCTGCGCCTTGCTTTTCAATTTTGACGTTGGCGGTCGTGTGAATATTTTTCGGCTGATAACCGGCTTTGCCGAGATTTCCCGATAAAGCCATCGTGTAGCAGCCGGCGTGCGCCGCCGCGATTAACTCTTCGGGATTCGTCGCTTTCGTGTCGTCGCCGAACCGCGATTGAAAGGAATACGCGCCTTCAAACGCGCCGCTTCCAAGTTTGACCGTTCCTTTTCCGTCCATAATTCCGCCGTTCCATTCGGCATCCGCCGTTCTTGTAAAATTCATAATTTTTCTCCTTTAACTAATTTTTATTTGTCCTAAATTTAACAGTTTACGCCTTTTCGCTAACCATTCTTGTCAAAGTCAACTGCAAAGGCTCTTCCGTAATATCTTTTACCTGCGCGCCGAGTTCAGCGAAATAGGGCATCTTGAAATGCGCGTCCAACGCGGATTTATTCGCCCAGGTTTCGTGCCAGGTAAAAACCGTCGAATCTTCCAAAGACTGGTGAAAATCGTAGTTTAAACAGCCCTCTTCGGAACGCGAATCGGCGACAATCGCCAACGCCGCCCGTTTCAATTCAGCTTCCGTTCCCTTTTTCACTTTTAATCTGGCAAACAACACAATTTTTTCGTCACTCATTATCCGCGCTCCTGATTAATATCATTTTCCAATTTTCGTTTCACGTATCAGCAGAATCAAATCTTACGCATTCACGCTCTTCATCATCGCTTCAGGATAACGAAGCCCGCTCGCCGCGTCTTTCGGAAAAACATCTTCGATTCGCGCCAAATCTTCCCGGCTCAAAATAATATCCGCCGCTTCGGCGTTTTGTTCCAGATATTTGCGGCGTTTCGTTCCCGGAATCGGCACGATGTCATTTCCCTGCGCCAAAACCCAGGCGAGCGCAAGCTGCGACGTAGTAACGCTTTTTTCTTTAGCGATTTCTTCGATCTTTTCGACAAGCTGCAAATTTTTATCAAAATTTTCGCCTTGATAGCGCGGATTATGACGACGATAATCGTCTTCCGCCAAATCATCGAACTTCTTGATTTCGCCGGAAAGCATTCCGCGACCCAAAGGCGAATAAGCAACTAAACCGATACCGAGTTCGCGGCAAGCGACGATAACATCGTTATCTTCGACATCGCGCGTCCAAAGCGAATATTCACTTTGCAAAGCCGCAATCGGATGAATTTTCGATGCGCGGCGCAAAGTTTCCGCCGATGCTTCCGACAAACCTAAATACCTGACTTTTCCTTCTTCAACCAGCCGCGCCATTGCGCCGACCGTTTCTTCGATTGGCGTTTCCGGGTCAACGCGGTGTTGATAATATAAATCTATAGTTTCGATTCCGAGACGTTTCAAACTTCCTTCGACTGCTTGACGCGCATAATCCGGTTTTCCGCTGATACCGCGCATCGAAGGATTATTCGCGTCGCGCACGATGCCGAATTTCGTGGCAATTATATAATCGCCGCGTTTTCCTTTAATCGCCCGCCCGACGAGTTCTTCGTTTTTATACGGACCATACATATCCGCCGTGTCCAGAAAATTTACGCCCAATTCCAAAGCGCGGTGAATCGTCGAGATTGATTCCGCGTCGTTTGTTTCGCCGTAAAACTCCGACATTCCCATACAGCCCAGTCCAACGGCTGAAACTTCCAAATCACTTCCCAATTTTCGTTTGTTCATATTTATTCCTCAATATCAAAAAGTATGTCTTTTTTCGATGACATTAATGTCGCTTTATTTCCACATTAATTCACTGATGTTACGCAACGGACTGGAGCGCAAGCGTCCCGCTTGCCATGAGCGCAAAGCGCGAAAAAGCGTTACGATAGAATTCAACTTCAATGTCACGCGAGCGTTTTTTCTCGTCGAAGCGACGCTCAATGCAAGCGAGGACGCCCAGCGCTCCAGTCATTTTTCTCAATTTGCGTAACATCAGTAATTCACTAATTTCCCCTTCCCCTATCGGAGCAGTTTCCACTTCCGGCGTGTCTTGGTCTTTCGGCTTCGGTTCTACTCCGATTCCCATCCGATAAACTAAATTTGCTTTGAAATCATCAAAAGCACTCGACACCATTGCATCATACAAATTGCTTTTATCCACTAACATTTCCTTTTCAACATCTACTTTGCCGGAAAGGTCTTCAACAGCATTACTGTCATAGGTGATATGATTCGCCGGCAATGATGTCAGCGAAAAATCGTAAGTCTGCGGCTGATTAGGAGTTCGCACACTAAAATCCCAGTCAATAAAAATTCCCGGATTCCAGGTGCGATCAATATCCGACAACTTCTTTTCTCTGGGATCGTAGTAGATCGAATCTTTAGAACTGACCTTATATTTAATCAAAAAAGTGACACAATCGCCGACGCATTCGCTCGAAAATTCCAGAATATCGTCGGGAATAACTTTTCTAAAGGCATCCGTAACAACTGTTAACAAATTACTTTCGCGGCGTATCATTTTATCTTCGGAAAAAGTATCGTCGAACGGAAGAATTTTCTTCACGCCGTATTCTTTTTTCAGTTGTTCGACAATATCCGACGGAATTTCATTGTGCCGTTCAAAAACAACTTTAACGCGATGGTTTTGCGTCGTTTTGGCATATTTCAAAGTTTGCAAAACGGCATCTGCTGCTTTTTGGTCGTAGCCTTTATTCAATGAAGCCTGATATTTTTGTTCGGCGACATCGTAAAGATTTTGAACCTTTTCCTGAGCGTCGCCCGCCCATCGTCCCTGCGGATGAGTTTGCAAATAAGTTCTGTATGACGAAGCGCGATTGAATGATGCGGCGGCATTCCAACTTTTTACGTCGTCGTAATAATTGTTCAGCGAAGTCGCGCCGAACATCATTCCGGCAGTGAGAAATATCGAAGCCGCCACTGTTAATATTTTTTTGAGATTTCCGTTCGGCACAGTTGCGTCCAATTGTCGAGGATGATTTTTTAATTCGAGAAAATCGTCATTTGAGTCAAGATATGCCGCGTCATTTCGCGCTGTCGCTTCGGCAAACAGCTTTTTGTAGTAATAAATTTGTTCAATCGTCTGCTCTGCGCTTTCAATACCTTTGATGTCAAAAGTTTTCGTCGCGCCTTTTTCAAACGACAAAGTAACTTTTGTGGACACACTTTTATTACTTTGATATTGACGAACTCCATTAACTCCATTTAGTTGGTCCAGATCCCAATACCGAACATCATTAAACCGCATTTCGATTATATAAAGCGGCGTAATCAGCAGGTAACTTTTAGAGAGCGACGTGAACCATTGAAAAAGTCTATAAAGATTAAAAAGCAGTAAATAAAATGCGCCGAGCGAAATGACCGCGAAAAAAACAATCTGAAAATTTCTCCAAAGATAATCGTCCGAAAAATAAAAAACAATCGCCATCCAGACAACCGTCGCCGCGATAAAAAACGGCGCAGATAAAATACCGGCAGTTTTAAAGGCGTAACCGTCACCCTTTCCAATCTGCCTCTCTAAAAGCCGCTGTTGAATTTGTTTCGGCAGATTTTTGAATTTTAGATAATTCGGAGTCTGCGTCACAGTTTGATTTTGCGTATGATATTCCATCCCGTAAATTTTATATTTACATTCGCTTTCGGTAATCGCGTTGTCACCGAAGTTTCCACGCAACGGCTTACCGTTCGTATTGTCGTTACTGCTTCAATTAATAACTTTATTTCCCAAAACCGCTTTTCGCATTTTTCGCAATGAATGCAGCCAGCGGTCGTAGTTCTCCGCTTTGTTAACAATATATTGCGCGACTTCCGCGTGCGGCAGAATTAAAAAATTTTCGTTCGCCAAACCTTGCATCACCGCGTTGGCGCATTCTTCAACCGTGATTGCTTCCGCCATCAAAAAATTTTCCGGCTCATCGTCCGCGCTCGCAATCATCGCGGTTTTCACGCCTTGCGGACACAGACACGATACGCGAATTCCCCGGTCGTAAAACTCAATCGCCAGATTTTCAGCTAATGCCAGAGCCGCGTGTTTGGAAACGGAATACGGCGCGGCTTCAAAATGCGTCAGCAAGCCCGCCGCCGAAACCGTCAGCAGAAAATATCCTTCACCGCGTTCAATCATCGAAGGAAAAATCGCCCGCGCCAAATACAAATGCGACAAAACATTGATTTCGTAAATTTTTTGCCAGACATCATTAGAAACTTCCAAACTGCCCGCCGCGCCCGCGATTCCGGCGTTCGAGCAAACAAGGTCAATGTATCCGAAATCGTCCAAAACTTTGCCGACGACATCTTTGACTTGCCCTTCATCGCTCACATCCAACTCAAAAGCCGAACCGCCGATTTCACCGGCGACTTTACGCGCGTTGGCGTAGTCCAAATCGGCGACAATGATTTTTTTTGCGGCTTCATCGGCAAACCTTTCGCACAAACCTTTGCCGATGCCGTGCGCTCCGCCCGTTACGAAAATAATTTTGTCTTTAACATTCATCAGCTTTAAAGGTTAAGTAAAAGGACACAATTAAATTAAAAATGTTCGACTCTGTTCTGAGTCCCGACTTTAGTCGGCAACCGCCAGCGAAGCGCGGCGGAAAAGCCTGCTAAAGCAGGAACTCAAAACATCTCAAAAATTATTTTGTCCGCTTACTTACTCGAATAGTTCGACTAATAGATTTTCAAGTTATTTCGCCTGTGCCGTTTCCGTTTCGGGAAAATCCGCGCCTTCGGTCGTTTCCGACCAGGTATCGAATTCACGTTTCAGATCGTCGAGCTTCAAACGCGCGTTTTTAAGCGCGGCGCGTCCCAAAAGCAAGTTAAACGGCGGATTTTCCGCTTCGATTGCCGCCACAATTGCTCTGGCGGCGCGAACCGGATCGCCCGGCTGCTTGCCGCTGTAACCGCGAATCGCCGCTTGATTCGCTCCGGCAGTTTCTGCGTAATCGTTAATGCTATTCGTCGCGTCATTCGCCGAACGTCCCGCCCAATCGGTGCGGAAACCGCTCGGCTGCACAAGCACCACTTTTATGCCGAGCGGCTCGACTTCTTTTTTGAGCGATTCGGAAAAACCGTTGACCGCAAATTTTGTCGCGTTATAATAACCGACGCTCGGAAAACCGACAAAGCCGCCGATTGACGAAACATTGACGATAAAACCGCTGCGCCGCTCGCGCATTTTCGGCAAAACGACGCGGGTCATTTCCGCCAAACCCCAGAAATTCGCTTCAAACATCGCCCGAACTTCCCGCTCGTCCGATTCTTCAATCGCGCCGAAATAACCGAATCCGGCATTATTGACCAAAACATCAATCGCGCCGAAATGCTCTTCGGCTTGCGCGACCGCTTCTTTAACCTGCTCGGCGTTCGTTACATCCAAAGCCAGCGCCCGCGCGTTGTCTTTGTTAATATCAACCAAATCCTGCACCTTGTCCGCGTCACGCGCCGTCACAACCACACGATAATCGTTTTCGAGCAGATGTTTCGCTAATTCCCGTCCGAATCCGGTCGAGCATCCGGTAATGAACCAAACTTTTTTCTCACTCATTTTATTTATCCTTCCCTTAATTTGTTAAATTTCGATACGAACCGTATTCGATGTCTTCAAGAATATTTTTGCCGGATTTTGTCCGCCAGCCGAGTTCGCTCCGCGCTTTTTCGGCGGACAAACAATTATTAATTGATAAAAACCCGAACATCGCGCCGAATTGTCTTACCGCGTCGTCGGCTGAGACGCTTTTTGCCGGCACATTCAAAAGCTGCGCGATTGATTCATTCAAATTTTTGAGCGAAACGTCTTCCGCTGCGACGTTGTAAAGACCTTTCCCCGTCCCGCTTTCGAGCGCGAGAACATACAAATCCGCCGCGTCCTCGACGTGAACCGCCGAAACCTTTTCCGCGCCCGCGCCGATGTAATTTGCCGTGCCGTTCTGCCTCGCCTGCTCGATCATAAACGGCACGAACGAACTGCCGCCGCGCCCGTACACAAACAACGGAAGACGCAAAACCACGCTCCGAATGCCTTTCTGCGATATTTTCAGCGCATCCTGCTCGGATTCGGAACGCGCCAGAAACGGTGAATTAATGTCGTAAGGGTAATTTTCGTCCGCCGAATTATCCTTCGTGTCGCCGAGAAAAGCCGCGCCGGAAGTGGCGATAAACGGTTTGTTCGTTCCCGCCAACGCTTCGGCGAACGCCGCGATTGCCGCGTTTTCTGTTTTCACCGCGCCGTCGTAATCGGAAAAATCGTGAATAAAAGCTGTGTGAATAGTCGCGTCGGCTTGCTCCGCACCGCGCTTTAACGATTCGACATCTTTCAAATCGCCGCGCAACGGTTCGATTCCTTTTTCGTTTAATTTCGCTTCCGCCGCTTCGTTTCGCGCCAAACCCAAAACTTCGTGACGTTTTTCCAATAATTTTTCCGCCACCACCGAACCGATGTAGCCGGTCGCGCCCGTTAAAAATACTTTCATTTCAATCTTCCTTACCGTAATTCACTCGTTTATTCCTCGCCGCCATCGCCGTCGTTTTTGCGATTCTCGCTTTTCGCGTTTCCACCCGTTTGGGGCTTCCGACCCAAAACAAAATCGAGCGTTTAATAACCTTCCGAACCCAGAATCGCGTGCGCTTCTCTGGCGGTCAAATTACGGTTGTAAATCGCCGTCTCCGGTTGCTGCACTTCGCCGCCATCGCGCAAACTGCCGGTATCAACCGGCGCAAAACCGATTTCTTCAATCAATTTGCCGACCGTTTTCTTCGCCTCTGCGTCGTCGCTAGCAATAAAAATCGCGCGTCGTTCTCCGATCGGCAAATCTTTATCGCCCTGCGTTTTCAAATGCTCGAACCAAATCGTGTTGAATCCTTTGACGACTCGCGCACCCCGCAAATGTTCGGCGAGCATTTCGCTCGAAGTCGTTTTATTTTCGTCGAGCGCGGCAAACTGCCCGTCGCGGTCCGGGTAATAATTGTTTGAATCAATCACGATTTTGCCGTCAAAAGCGTCCGTCGGCAGCGTTTCGTATTTGCCGAACGGAATCGAAACGAAAACGATTTCGCCGAATTGAGCTGCTTCTTCGATTGAAGCGGCGCGGGCGTTTTGTCCGAGTTCGGCGACTAAATCTTTCAAAGTTTCCGCGCCGCGTGAATTGGCAACAGCGATTTCGTGTCCGGCTTGCGTGAATAATTTTGCCGCGTTCGCGCCGATGTTTCCCGCGCCGATAATTCCGATTTTCATAATTTTAGCTTTCAGCTTTTTATAATTAACTGATGTTACGCGCCGACTGGAGCGCAAGCGTCCTCGCTTGCCATGAGCGCGATAGCGCGAAAAAGCGTTTCGACAGTTTTCAACTTAAATGTCAGACGAGCAGTTTTTCGCGCCGAAACCACGCTCACGGCAAGCGGGACGCTTGCGCTCCAGTCGATTTTTTCTCATTTTGCGTAACATCAGTAATTAAGTCTGCAATAAACTTTTTATTCAACGACTAAAACGATCTTGCCCGTTGTTTGCCTGCTCTCGATTGCCTTGTGCGCTTGCGCCGCCTGTTCGAGCGGAAATTCCGTAACTTGAATCTGCAATTTATTTTTGGCGATTAAAGTCATCAATTCGCCGGTATATTTCGCCATATTTTCGGGCGTTTCAAAATTCAAATTATAACCCTTGACCGCTTGCATTCTGAACAATAAGCCAAGCGCGGAGATTTGAAAATCTTCCCCGCTTGCCGCGCCATAAACAACCATTGTGCCGCCTGTCGCCAGACATTTTAAGTTTTGTTTTCCAATCTCGCCGCCGACCATTTCGATAATCAAATCCGCACCTTTGCCGTCGGTTACCGCCAAAACCTGTTCAGTCCAATCATTTTCGCTGTAATTGATGCCGACATCCGCGCCCAAACCGGCGACTTTTTCAAGTTTTTCCGCCGTTGAAGCTGTGCCTAAAACTTTTGCGCCTTTATATTTCGCCAATTGCACGAGCAGCGAACCGACACCGCCGGCAGCCGCGTGAATCAAAATGGTTTGCCCGCTCGTTAAATCTTTAAGAAGTCCGAGCGCGGTCAGACCTTGCACAAGCAAAGCCGTCGCCTTTCCAAATTCCAAATCGTCGGGAATCGGAACAACTGTCCGCCAATCGGCGACCGCGTATTCGGCATAACCGCCGCCGCGAATCGTCGCTAAAACTCGCTGTCCGACCTTTAAATTTTGGACGTTCGCGCCGATTGCCTCAATCGTTCCCGCCACTTCAAAACCGAGCGTAAACGGTAGTTCCGGCGTAAACATATATTTGTTTTGCCTGAGCATAGTGTCGGCGAAATTTATGCCCGCCGCCGCCGATTTGATTAAAACTTCGTCCGCCGCCGGAGCCGGTTTTTCGATTTCATCCGCGCGCAAATTGTCCGCTCCGCCAAATTCGTGAATTCTGATTGCTTTCATAATCTCCTTTTCAGATGTGTCGGTCACCCGGCACGCTTTTACTTTTTCTCTTTCCTAATCTATCGCCCTGAAGAATGGCATAAATGTTTTCTTAACTGTTTCGCGCATATTCCGCCAGCGTCAAAGTCGGTTTTCCGAGTTCCGCCCAGGTCGTTTCGGACGCGAACTTTTCCGGGTAATTGTTCAAAGCATCGAGAATCTTCGCGCCGTAATTCATTTTCTGATTAAACAAACCAGCGATTTTCAACAGCAAAAGCGGCGCTTTGGAAATCGTCAATTTTTCCCGACCGTAATTGTCGCTAAAAACTTTGACGGCTTCGTCGCCGGTGAACGCTTCCAAGCCCTGCACATCGTAATCTCGGTTTTCGGCTTCGGAAATCTGAAACGCTTTCGCCGCTTGCTTGCCGTAATCCGAACCGGCGATGAACCACATCGGATGTTTCGATTCGCCCGCCAGCATCATTTTATTTCCCTGCCGGTAATTGCCCTTATCGAAATTTTCCATAAAACCCGACGGGTAAAAAATCGTGTAGGGAAATGCCGCTCGTTTTTATCATTCCCACGGCTTGCTTTTTAAGTTCAAAAACCCACCAATGAAAATTATTTGTATCTTGATAACGATGCACGAGCGATGAACAATACGCGATGCGTTTGATGCCCGCGTTTTTCGCCGCTTCAAGAATCGTTTTCAAACCTTCGCGTTCGGGCTGAAAATCGTTTTCCTTCGTTTCAGCCTTGACCGACAGATTGAGATAAACCATTTCCGCCGCGTCCAAAGCCAGTTCGACATCCGCTCGATTTCGCAAATCTCCCGCGACAAGTTTTACTTCCGCAGGCAATTCCTGACGCGCCTTTTCGGGACTGCGAACCATTGCCGTGACTTCAAAACCGGCGTCAACCAATTCACGAACTACCGGCTTTCCCAACATTCCCGTCGCGCCGAAAACAATTATTTTCCGCATCCGAATTCTCCTCAAATCTGCGTCAGAAAATCTTTTTAGCTTCTACTTTGTTTTCAGGTCATACCAACCCAGCTTTCTTCAGCGACTTCTCTCCAACGGTTACGAATCGCTTCGTATTCTTCGCTCGACAATGCGCCTTCTGCAATATATTTTGCATTCTCCTGCCAGCGTTGCGGGCGCGTCGTGCCGACAATCATCGTGTCAACGCCCGGAATCGAAAGCGTAAATCGTAAAGCCGTCGCCGTCGCTTCTTCCAAACCTTTACTCAAAAAATCGAATTTTAATTTCTGAATCCTATCCCAATATTCGTGATGATAACTCTCGTCCGGTTTTTCTTTGTGCCGCCAGACGGCGTTGGCAATCGGGCGTTTGGCAATCACGCCAATGTTTTTTGAAGCGGCGAGTTTTATATTAGTGTCAATCGGGGATTGGTCGGCGATGCTGACCGACGTTTGAAACGAATCGAAAACGTCCATTTCAATCGCCGTTTTTGCGTCGTCATTGTCGCCGGAATAACCGATATAGCGCGTGTAGCCTTTTTCCTGCGCTCTCTGCAAACCTTCGATGGCATCGCCGCGCCGCAAAATCTCGCCGTCGCAACTGTGCAGTTGCGCGATGTCGAGATAATCGGTTTTTAATGAGCGCAAACTGTTTACAATCGTTTCCAAAATCCCTTTTTTCGACCAATCAACCCGCGTAAAACCATCGAGCGCACCGCACTTTGTAATCAAATAAAATTCCTTGCGCCGTTTTCCGACCGCTTCACCAATCATCTGTTCGCTTTTCAAATAACCGGCTGCCGTATCAATCAAATTCAATCCCGCGTCTATTGCGGAATTTAACAAATCGTCAACATCCTTCTGCGTTTGGTTTGAGTTAAAACCGATTTCCGCGCCGCCAAAACCGAGCGCCGAAACTTCCATATCCGTTTTTCCGAATTTTCTCTTTTCCATAATTTTTAATCGAAATTTTTGTCGCTAGTCCGAAAAATTTATTTTTCAAACGATCTTTAAGTCCCGTTTGTAATTCTACTTTGTCAGATTAAAAATTTGCCGCAGATTTTCGCGGATGACGCAGATTTTTTCTTGATTTCTTAATTTTGAATGGTTTTATCCGCGTCATCCGCGTTAATCTGCGGCTAAAATTCTT
>Ga0136611_10003477_pt1 | contig 11020 bp, 7 predicted proteins | sample AntDrymUQ2232306_2_FD_106645 | JGI IMG/M metagenome (GOLD analysis project Ga0136611, IMG submission 106645) | Polar desert sand microbial communities from Dry Valleys, Antarctica - metaG UQ223 (23.06) | ecosystem: Environmental > Terrestrial > Soil > Desert | place: Antarctica: Dry Valley... | reverse complement strand
TTCTTGAGTTGCTACCAATAAGAGTACTAAAAACTTTATTGTACAATTCGAATGCAAATCCAGAACAATCAACTCCGTTTTTAGAGACCCCGCCTAAACGGTATGGTGTACCTATCCAATCGTACACAAACTGATATAATTTTAAATTTGATGTTGCAGAAAGGGCGACTCCCATTATTTGGGAGAAATATTCTGTAGCCAGATTATCAGGATCTTCAATCTTTACTGCCGGTTTTGGATCTTTGTTGGATTGTGCCTGTACAGACACAAATGAAAGAATAAGTAGCAATGCTACAATTACTTTTTTCCCCATTTTTTACTCTTCGTTATAGTTAAAACAACAAGACTATTAACGCCTCTTGTACTCGAATTATTCTCAGAATGTTACAATAGTAGGACAATTTTTTTAAAAACCAACCCTAAAATACGATTTTAACACTTTTTTAGAATTAAAAACGGAGAAATCAAGAGTAACAAACAGACAATGCTATTCTTTTTTTAGGAAGATATGGTTAGATTTGTCGTCCTTCAACAAAGGTAAACCAAGTATACATCATCAGGAATGAGTGCAATAGAAATAACAAAAGACACCTATCTTCAATGGTACGAATCAATGCTTTTGATGCGAAAATTTGAAGAAAAAGCAGGCCAACTTTATGGACAGCAAAAGATCAGAGGATTTTGCCATTTATATATTGGGCAGGAAGCTGTTATGGCGGGAGCGATGTCAGTACTTCGCCCTGATGACTCTATGATCACCGCATATCGTGATCATGCGCATGCCTTAGCTAAAGGGATGGGAGCCAATGAAGTTATGGCCGAGCTGTATGGTAAAGCAACCGGATGTTCAAAAGGCAAAGGTGGATCGATGCACATGTTCAGCAAGGAAAAAAAGTTTTTCGGAGGTCATGGAATTGTAGGTGGTCAGATTCCTTTGGGAGCAGGTATTGCCTTTGCAGAAAAATATAATGGTACAGATGCTGTGTGCGCTACCTATATGGGTGACGGAGCTGTTCGTCAGGGAGCTCTGAACGAAACATTCAACATGGCGATGTTATGGAAACTTCCGGTAGTATTTGTATGTGAAAACAATGGTTATGCCATGGGAACCTCAGTTGCCCGTACAACAAATATGATCGATATTTATAAAATTGGGTTAGGATTTGATATGCCCTGCGCACCTGTCGACGGAATGGACCCGGTCGCAGTTCATAATGCAATGGATGAAGCAGTTCAGCGTGCCCGCCGCGGTGACGGACCGACATTCCTGGAGATCAGAACTTATCGCTACAAAGGACACTCAATGTCCGATCCTGCAAAGTACAGAACTAAGGAGGAACTTGAAGGATATAAAGCTAAAGATCCGATCGAAGTTGTTAAACTTGCGATAGAAGAGAAAAAATATGCTGATGAAGCGTGGTTCGAAGAAATAGGCGAGAAAATTAAAGCGATTGTTGACGAATCAGTGAAATTTTCTGAAGAGTCTCCCTGGCCTGACCCGTCTGAACTCTACAAGGATGTATATGTTCAATCGGATTATCCATTTATCCGCGACTAATTATAATAATAATATCAATTACTAATCTGGAATAAAGATGGCTGAAGTAGTTAAAATGCCTAAAATGAGTGATACGATGACGGAGGGTGTTATCGCTAAATGGCATAAAAAAGTTGGTGACAAGGTAAAATCCGGCGATTTAATGGCTGAGATCGAAACCGATAAAGCTACTATGGACTTCGAATCTTACCAGGAAGGAACGTTATTATACATCGGGGCAGAGGAAGGTTCAGCAGCGCCCGTTGATTCGGTTATTGCTGTGATTGGCGCTGAGGGTGAAGACTACAAAGCCGCTCTTGAAAGTGAAGGCACCGAATCGCCTGCTGCTAAAGACTCTCCCGCAGCTCCCGAAGCAGCCGCCGAAGAGAAATCTGGGGATAAAGTTGAAGAAAAACAAGAAGCAGAAAAGGAATCTGATACTAGCCCAGAAGAAGACTCTGCCGACGCTCCGACAGGTGATTCTGATCCTGATGCTGCGGCCGCCGCGGTAGGTGCTACAGTAATTCGTATGCCGCTTTTGAGTGATACCATGACAGAGGGTGTAATAGCTGAATGGCATAAAAAAGTTGGCGATAAGGTTAAAAGTGATGATGCTCTTGCAGATGTCGAAACTGATAAGGCTACGATGGAAGTTATTGGTTATGCTGAAGGCACTCTATTGTATATTGGGGTAGAAAAAGGGCAGGCTGCCAAAGTAAATGGGATAATTGCAATTGTTGGTAAAGAAGGGACAGATGTTGCGCCTTTACTGAAAGGTGGAGCTGCTCCAAAGGGAGTTGCAAAACCGGCTGACTCTGCTGAAAAAGTTGAAGAGGCTGAAGACGAAAGTGGCTCTGCTAAGGCGTCCAGCGACACGTCTGATTCAGCTACGGCATCCACCAAGGATACAACCGAATCAGCTACAGGGTCCAAGGGCTCCTCCGATCCAGATGCGGCGTCCAAGGACTCCTCCGCTAGCGCTTCGGCGTCCAGGCAAGAGGTCCAAAGTGATTCTTCTTCGCGTGTTAAAGCTTCGCCCCTTGCTCGTAAAATTGCAAAAGAAAAGGGTATTGACATCGAGCAGGTTAAGGGAAGCGCTGAAGGCGGAAGAATTGTGAAGAAAGACATTGATGGATTCACTCCATCAACTAAGCAGGTTGCGGAAGCTGCACCTGCATCGGCTCCGATTGCTGAAAAGGCGGCGTCAACCGGTTCGACAGCTGTCACCATTCCTCAATTTATTGGGGAAGAAAAGTATACCGAGAAACCAGTTTCTCAAATGCGTAAAGTTATTGCTAAGCGCCTTTCTGAAAGCTTGTTCACTTCGCCGCATTTCTACCTCACCATGGCAATCAACATGGACAGCGCGATCCAGGCAAGAAATAAAATCAATGAGTTTGCCTCAGTAAAAATATCTTTCAATGATATCGTCCTGAAAGCTGTAGCGATCGGTTTGAAACAACATCCAAATGTAAATTCGTCATGGCTTGGCGATAAGATCCGTTATAACGAACATATTAATATTGGTGTTGCGGTTGCGGTGGAAGATGGTTTATTAGTTCCTGTTGTACGTTTTGCAGATGGCAAATCTTTATCTCACATTTCTGCTGAAGTGAAAGATTTCGCACAGCGCGCTAAAGCCAAAAAACTCCAACCATCTGATTGGGAAGGTTCGACATTCACCATTTCTAATTTAGGGATGTTCGGCATAGATGAATTTACGGCAATTATTAATCCGCCGGATGCTTGTATCCTTGCCATAGGCGGTATTTCACAAGTTCCAGTTGTTAAAGACGGGCAGGTGATTCCAGGAAATGTAATGAAAGTTACCCTGAGTTGTGATCATCGGGTAGTTGATGGCGCTACAGGAGCTGCCTTCTTGCAGACCTTGAAAGCCTTACTGGAAGAGCCGGTAAGATTGTTGGTATAGTAATTCTGGCGCTTGAATTAGAACCGAATTTTTAGTTCTTCCTGTGCTATTTCATGGAACAGCCCATCCATAGCTTTTTGAGCAGCAAAATCACCGTATGATTTTAAGATATATACGAAATAACATGACAAGTCATTTCCAAACAATCTTTTGATCGTGGACGTTGGTGATACGAATTAAGTTTTACCGGATACCTGGATGAATTATCTTTCGATCAAAATGTTATTCGTTAACCTCTATTTCTATCCGCGTAGGCGAACACCTTTTGTAAAAGTGGTGTACTTCGTGCGGAAATCCGGGTTCTGATTTTCATTTCTTCCTGAGCAATTTCAAAGAAAATCCCGTCAATTGCTTTGCCCGCTACAAACGAGCTAAGGTCTGGGTTTACTTTACCCACCAGAGGAATTCTGTTGTACGCAGTTATAGCGTCCGACCAGTAACGGGTAGCTCCAACTTTCTGCAGGCTGCTTTCTATGATGGGCCTAAAGCGATCGGCTAGCTGTTGGCTGGTTACTCTTTTGAAATATAAAGTGGCGGCGTCTTGCTGTCCACTGAGAAGAATATTTGTAGCATCCGAGAAAGTCATGCCTTTTACCGCCGAAATAAAAATGGGTTTGGCTTCAATCGCTGCAGCTTCAGCGGCGCGGTTAATACTAAGGATCACATTATCTGCCAGTTTGTTTAAACCTACACTTCTTAATGTACGTTCAACTTTCTGAGCTTCTTCAGGAAATAAAATTTTAATCGCTGCATTTGCAAAGAACCCGTCTGTAGCTGATAATCGGTCAGCACTTGACGACGTTCCGAATTCCAGCGCTTGTTTTAAGCCCAACGAAATCTCAGTTGAGGTTGGATTTCCAAACCCTGTCTGGCCTAAAACCTGAGCGGCCTGGTTGAGTGTATCACAGCTTGCAAAGAATAGTATTGCAAATGCTGACAGCGTTATCTTAAGGGATCTCATAATACATTGGTTTATATGGGATCCCTTATCCGATTAACGGGAGGAATCCATGATCAGTTTATCTTTGATAGATAGCAAATCCTTTGCCATTAATCCGGTGGATCTTACTAAACTTAGAAATTCTGAACGGTAACCCTCTTTATCTCTTCCCAATCCACTTTCAGCCCATTTTAAAACTAAACTGTAATCTGTATCCTGTTTGAATTCTGAGTTTCGAAGCAACATTCCGTATCCAGCAACTGCAACCGAAAAGCGGAAGTCAGAGCTTGTGCTTTCCCAGTTACTGGCTTGGGTTGAAACGGTTTTGCTAACCATCCTGCTTTCATCTTTGTCCGGAGCCTTGTAGCGCATTTTTATTGTCATTAGTTCAGCAGAATGCAATGTTGATTTTGGCTGAGGAAGTCTCTGATATTTTAAATCATCTACGTTTTCGATGAAACTACTTTTAACTCCCACAGGAATGATCTCATATAAGGCAGTTACCCGATGACCCGAACCCATGTCACCGGCGTCTTTTTGGTCATTGTTGAAGTCTTCTTTGTTAAGCATTCTGTTTTCATAACCGATCAGACGATAAGCACTAACCTTTGCAGGATTAAATTCAACCTGCAATTTTACATCCTTGGCAATCGTGAAAAGTGTGCCCCCAAATTCTGTTATCAGGGTCTTTCTGGCTTCGCTGATATTATCTATATATGCAGAATTTCCATTCCCTTTGTCGGCAAGCGTTTCCATCTTGCTGTCTTTATAATTTCCCATACCATAGCCCAGAACCGTAAGATATATTCCGGTTTTCCTTTTCTCTTCTACAAGGCGTTGCATTTCTGCATCACTTGAAGCACCGACGTTGAAATCACCATCTGTGGCAAGTATTATCCGGTTATTTCCGTCCTTGATAAAATTTTCTTGAGCTAGCTTGTATGCTAATTTTATACCCTCACCGCCAGCCGTTGAACCGCCAGCTGCTAATTTGTTCAGAGCATCCTTTATGGTTTGCTTATTCTCCCCAGAAGTTGGTTGGAGAATTTGTCCGGCGGCACCAGCATATACTACAATTGAAACCCTGTCTTTTGCTCGTAACTGGTCCACAAGCAAGCGGATCGAAGATTTTACCAGTGGGAGTTTGTTCTCACTATTCATTGAACCCGAAACATCGATCAGGAAAACGAAATTCGAGGCAGGCAGCTGGTCATATTCGATGGTTTTTGCCTGCAGGCCGATTTTTATCAATTGATGACGGGGATTCCATGGAGCAAAAGAGAGCTCAGTATTTATCGAAACCGGCGCGCCTTTTTGTGGCTGTGGGTACTCATAATCGAAGTAGTTAATCATTTCTTCGATCCTTACTGCATCGATAGGAGGCAGCTGTCCATTGTTAATAAACCGACGGATATTGCTATAAGACGCGGCGTCGACGTCTGTTCCGAAAGTCGATAAGGGGTTTTGTTTCACTTCTTGGAATCGATTTTCATTTATGGAATTATAAGATTCTGTGTTAAAGTTTTGCTGACGAATGTCTCGCCCAACAGTGCTTTGTGACACCATTGGTGCATACATTCCTATGGATTTTTGAGCTGACCTTACCTGGATACTGTTTGTAGCAGCCATTTCATCTATTAACGGTATTTCATCAGGACTTAGTGAAACGTTAAGAATAGCAGGATTTCCAATTGTGATTTCTCTGGTATTAAAACCAACCTGGCTAAATACGAGGACGCTTTTTGTTCCGGGTACCTGAATTTCGTAGTACCCATTTTTATCAGTGGTTGTGCGAATTGAAGTAGCCTTAACTTGTACTTGCACGCCGGAAAGCGTTTGTTTACTAACTGTGGAAAAGACCTTTCCTTTAATTATTTTTGTGGGTAAGAAATTAAAAGCGCTTAGTGCTATAATAAATAGCAGGCATAAAGAAATATATATTGTTCTCATGACGTTGGGTTTTATTTAGGGATGGTCAATTAGTATACTTTCCATAAATCCACGGAATATTTTTTATACTTGATAGAAATAAGGCCCGAGAAAACTTTGAAATTTCTTACAAATACTTCTGCAAACAACGAATTCGATGAGCATGCAATGCTGGTTGAATATCGTAGCACCGGAGATCTTAAAATTTTAGGAAAGCTTTATGAACGATATATGCCCCTGGTGTTTGGACTTTGCCTAAAATATTTTAAAGACGAAGAAAAAAGCAAGGACGCTGTTATGCAAATCTTTGAAGAGCTTGTTAAAAAATTAAAAATCCATGAGGTTACTAATTTCAAGAGCTGGCTGTACACATTATCCCGAAACCATTGCCTGATGATTATCAGATCATCTTCAAAGCATGAATTTGTGCCAATAGAAGATAATTTTATGGAAAATGAGGCTTTCGTGCATCTAGATATAGATGAGAACCGTGAAAGCAAACTCCACATTATGGAGAAATGTATAGAGAAACTTCCTTCTGAGCAAAAAGATACGATTAGCCTTTTTTACCTGGAGCAGAAATGTTATAAGGAAGTTTCAGATATTACAGGATATGATCTTAACAAAGTAAAAAGCTATATCCAGAATGGTAAGCGTAATCTTAAAATTTGTATAGAAAAGAACAGTGAAAACTAACACTCCTGATAGTTTGACAATTCAGCAATACCTGGATGGTAAACTGGATCCTGAAATGGCACATCAGCTTGAGAAACAAGCGCTTGTTGACCCATTTCTATGGGATGCTCTTGAGGGTTATTCAACCTATAGAGATCCGGCGGCAGACCTAAGCATTTTGCAAAAACAATTGCACGAACGCATAGTTCATCTCCAGGAAAATAAAAAAGTATTCGACCTCACCTGGCAAAGGCTCAGTGTTGCGGCCGCGGCTGCGGTTATGTTTGTTTCGGCCGGCATCTTGTTTTGGATGAATACGCAAAAATCACCAGAGAAACTTGCCTCTCAGTCTCAGAAGCCGGTTGAAGTACATGTTATTGACAGGGATTCTGTTGAGGCTGCTACAAATTCTAACAATGCTCCGGTAATTGCATCATTGAAAAAGAAAGAAGTCGGGATAAGCATACCGCCTATATCAGAATACCGCCCGACTCCGTCAGGAGTAAAGGAAGTTTCGCCGAAAGCTGTTGAGGTAGCGGCAGCAAACCAAGAAGTATCTCCAGTTGCTGAAATGGAGGGGCAATCTATGTCAGCGGCATCTGCCCGAGTTAATGCCCGTCAGGCAAAAGCAGCCAGAAATGAGGAAAATAATTCCGCATTAAACGAAGCTATTGTTCCTGGATACAGCAAGCCGCCTAAATCTGGTTGGCTCGCTTATCGTGACTACATCGATTTCCAGACAAATAAATTCAAAACTGATCCTGTGTTAAGGGGTTCCGTATTGCTTTCTTTCCAGGTGACTACGGATGGAAAGCTAACTAATGTTAAAGTGATCAAAGGCCTAAACGAAGCTTATGACAACGAAGCTGTACGTATCATTCGAAATGGTTCTGAATGGACTCCACCAACTGACGGTAATGCGTACGAGGCCCGTGTGGAGGTTAATTTCCAGTAATAAAACCCCATAGTGCTGCGCTATTCATTTCCATTCTTTTCCTTAAGTTTGTTGTTAAACTAATCGTTATGGCTAAATTACTGATTTTAATTCCGATTCTATTTGCTTTTGCCTGCCAGTCGAAAAACGCTGATGACGCGGAGAAAGCTAATAAATCGCAAAGAGACCCTCATTCATTTTCAGAGCCGTCCAAGGCAGTTGTTAAACATCTGGATCTTGATATAAAAGTCAACTTTGTTTCCAAACTGATCTCGGGAAAGGCCTCCTGGACAATAGAGAATCCGTCAAAAGGCGATGAGATTATATTTGATTCAAGAAACCTTCAGATTAGTAAAATAACGTTGGGTGACGATGAAAAGGAAACGACATTTAACCTGGGTGACTCGGATAAATTTATGGGACAGGCATTAACGGTTAAAATTGACGAAGCCACATCAAAGGTTAATATATACTATACAAATGCTGCAGATGCGGCTGCTGTGCAGTGGCTTAGCCCTCAGCAAACAGCCGGTAAAAAAGCTCCTTTTATGTTTACCCAATCACAAGCCATTCTCGCTCGTACGTGGATACCCTGTCAGGATAGCCCAGGGGTAAGATTTACCTATAATGCGACTGTCGCAGTGCCGAAAGAATTACTAGCATTGATGAGCGCCGAAAATCCTCAAGAGAAAAGTCCGGATGGTATCTATCAGTTCAAACAGCCAAACGCAATACCTTCATATCTCATGGCACTTGCGGTGGGAGATTTGGTTTTTCAGGCCGTGGATAACCGGACTGGTGTTTACGCAGAACCGGTTACGCTTCAGAAAGCAGCTTATGAACTTGCTGACATGGGTAAAATGACCACGGCGGCAGAAAAAATTTACGGGCCATATAAATGGGGACGCTATGATGTTTTAATTCTTCCGCCAAGTTTCCCATTTGGAGGGATGGAAAACCCGATGCTTACCTTTGCAACTCCAACTATTATTGCCGGTGACCGCTCTCTTGTTAGCCTTATAGCACACGAGCTGGCTCATAGCTGGAGCGGAAACCTCGTTACTAACGCCAATTGGAATGATTTCTGGCTGAATGAAGGATTTACCACTTATTTTGAGAGGCGCATAGTAGAAGACGTTTACGGGAAAGATGAAGCAAAAATGCAGGAGTTATTAGGTTATCAGGGCTTACAAAATCTGGTGACAGAAATGGGGACTACTAATGCTGATACAAAGTTGAAAGCAAATTTTGAAGGACGTGATCCGGATGAGGGCGTGACCGACATCGCCTACGAAAAGGGGTACGCATTTATACGCACCATTGAAAATGCCGTTGGACGGGAGAAGTTTGATGTGTTCCTCCGGGGATACTTTGATTCTCACGCGTTTAATTCCATTACGACAGAGGAATTTCTAACTTATTTGGACGACAAACTTATTAAAGGGGATAAAGCTTTAGAGGAAAAGATTGGTATAGATGCCTGGGTGTATCAGCCTGGATTGCCTACGAATAGTCCTGCAGTTGGTTCTGAAAAATTTAAAACTTTAGACAGCCTTATCAATGACTGGCAGAAATCTAATGATGTTTCCGTTTTAAATAAAAAGCTTTCCACTAATGAAGCATTGTATCTTATCAGCCGTTTGCCGCCGAATATTTCTCTTAAGCAAATGGCAGATTTGGATAAAACCTTCAAATTCACCGATTCCGGCAACTCCGAAATCCAGGCAGCATGGTATACGCTCGCTGTTCGTATGAACTATAAACCGGCATACCCGAATATCGAAACTTTTCTTACTGAGGTTGGCCGCCGTAAGTTTTTAATGCCGCTTTATAAAGAGATGGCGAAGACTGCCGAAGGAAAACAATGGGCCAGGCGGATATATGCAAAGGCGCGGCCGAATTACCATTCTGTAGCATATAATTCGATTGATGAATTGCTGAAGTAGAGCGAGGAGCAAAAAACAAGGATCAAAGGACGCAAAACGGAGAACTGTTCGGGCTTGGAGTAAGGTTCGGGATTTGAGTAAGGAGCAAAGAGCAAAGATCAAGGACGCAAAACTGAGAACCCACAATTTGACTTAATTTTCGCGATTTAAAATATTTCAATTCCGGCGAAGGCGATATTTTCAAACATAGCTCGTTTCCCACTTGAGACATAAACGTTGCGTGACACCGTGAAGGAAATTATGTTAATAGAAGCGAACGGATAGGAAAAATGAAATTACAAGAACAAACTAAATAGACCATAAAGAAGTGCTGCTAATGCGGCTGACACGGGAATAGTAAGTACCCAGGCCCACATAAGGCTAATGGTAATTCCCCATCTAACTGCTGATACACGTTTACTTAAACCGACGCCGATTATTGCACCGGTAATGGTATGTGTTGTTGAAACGGGAATTTTAAAGTATTCAGTAAAAAATAATGTTACGGCGCCTGCTGTTTCTGCCGCAACTCCTTCCAGGGGTGTTACTTTGGTGATCTTGGTGCCCATTGTTTTAACAATTTTCCATCCACCACTCATAGTTCCGGCAGCGATAGCGCTGTAACAAGCAACAGGTATCCATTCGGGAATATGGTTAATTTTTACTTTTCCAGCAATTACAGTATAATCAACATGCAACCAGGCAGACATAGTGTCGACACTAAGGTTCGCGTCTTTCAAATAGACTATTACTGCAGCAGCAATTATCCCCATGACTTTTTGGGCATCATTAGCACCGTGACCAAGACTAAAGAGCGCTGAGGAAACTAGCTGTAATTTTTTGAACCACCATTCCGCCTTTGACGGATTCGCATACCGACAGATATTAATAATGATCACGGTAATGGTGTATGCCATGATCATACCGATTACAGGGGCAAGAACTATGAAAGCGGCAATCTTGCCAATAATACCCAAGTTTATTACATCCAGACCTCCGTGGGCAACTGCAGCTCCCGCAAAACCACCAATAAGGGTATGAGAAGAACTGGATGGGATACCAAACCACCAGGTGAAGAGGTTCCAGCAAATCGCGGCAATAACTCCGGCCAGAATGACGACCAGATTAATATTCATTGTATCTGCTGTTT
>Ga0136611_10003476_pt1 | contig 11021 bp, 10 predicted proteins | sample AntDrymUQ2232306_2_FD_106645 | JGI IMG/M metagenome (GOLD analysis project Ga0136611, IMG submission 106645) | Polar desert sand microbial communities from Dry Valleys, Antarctica - metaG UQ223 (23.06) | ecosystem: Environmental > Terrestrial > Soil > Desert | place: Antarctica: Dry Valley... | reverse complement strand
CGCGAGCTCGGGCGGGGTCCTGTCGAGGGTCCCCTTGACGGCGTCGACGATGGCCGAGACGGGCTCCTCGATGGCCTCGCGGATCTCCTCGGTGGAGATGACGATCGTCTTCGGCAGGCCGGTGACGAGGTCGCGCCCGCGGATCTCGGCGTGCAGCTCCTCTTCGAGGGGCCAAGCGGAACCGAGGGCGATCTTCACCTCTTCGGCGGTGCGCTCGCCAACCGCGAGGCTGTACTCCTTCTTGATGAACTGGATGATCGAATCGTCCAGCTCGTCGCCGCCCACCCGCACCGACTGGCTGGCCACGATGCCGCCGAGGGAGATGACCGCTACCTCGGTAGTGCCCCCGCCGATGTCGACGATCATGTTGCCGGTGGGCTCCTGGACGGGAAGTCCGGCGCCGATGGCTGCGGCCATGGGCTCTTCGATGATGTAGGCGGGCTTGCGGGCGCCGGCGTACTCGGCGGCCTCCTGCACGGCACGCTGCTCCACACCGGTGATGCCCGACGGCACACAGATGACCATGCGGGGCTTGGCCCAACGGCGCTGGTGCACCTTGTGGATGAAGTAGCGCAGCATCTTCTCGCAGATCTCGAAGTCTGCGATCACGCCGTCCTTGAGCGGCCGGATGGCCTGGATGTGGGCGGGCGTGCGCCCGATCATCCGCTTGGCCTCGAGGCCGACGGCCAACGGCCGCCCGTCCTTGACGTTGATGGCCACAACCGACGGCTCGTTGAGGACGATGCCACGCCCGCGGACGTACACCAAGGTGTTGGCGGTGCCCAGATCGACCGCCATGTCGCGGCCCATGATCGAGGAGAACGGGTTGTCAGAAGACATGGACCCTCCGCGGGCCGAGAGGCGGTCGTCGGATCGTACGGGAGGAGATCAGCTGCCGACAAGGCGCCCTCCGGTGTGTTCCGCGGGCGATGCTAGCCGTTGTCACCGAACTGCAACAATCGCTCTACCATACCGCCCTGACCTGCGGGGGGATGGTCGGCCGGCCGTCGGGCGCGGCGATCGAAGGCCCTACCTGGAGGACCAACTGGCGGCGGGCTCAGTCAGTCGTACGGGTGACATCGGGCGTCGACGTACGAGAAAAGCGGTCACGGAGCGCGTTCGGCTGGTCAGGCGTCAGGAAACCAGAGGGCGATCTCCCGTTCCGCCGACTCCGGTCCGTCCGAGCCGTGGACCAGGTTCTCGTTGGTCGAGGTGGCGAAGTCGCCGCGGATCGTACCCGGCTGCGCATCGCGCACCTGGGTCTTGCCGATCAGGATGCGGCCGAGCTCCCACGTGTCGTCGCCGGGTCCCGCCACGATCATGGCGAAGACGGGCGACCGGGTGAGGAACGAAACCAACTCGCCGTAGAACGACTTGTCGGCGTGCTCCGCGTAGTGCTCCTCGGCCAAGGCTTTGTCGGCGGTGCGAAGCTCGGCGGCCACCAGGCGTAGGCCCTTGCGCTCGATCCGGGCGACGATCTCGCCCACCAGCCCGCGCTCCACGGCATCGGGCTTGCACATGATGAAGGTCCGGTTCGTCATAGGGCCGAGACCTAGCCAGGCGGCCCGAGTCCCAACCAACCATGGGTCAGTCGTCGGGCTGACCACCGTCGCCGGACCAGCGGCCGTCGGACCGGAGGGTGAGGATGTCGGCACCGTCATCGGTGACCAGCAGCGTGTGCTCGAACTGGGCGGTCCGCTTGTTGTCGACGGTAGTCGCGGTCCAGTCGTCGTCCCACAGCCGGTGTCGCCAGTCGCCCACGGTGATCATCGGCTCGATGGTGAAGACCATGCCGGCGACGAGCTCCTTGGTGGCCCGGGGGTCGTAGTAGTGCGGGATGGCGAGGTCGGTGTGGAACGTCTCGCCGATGCCGTGGCCGATGAAGGACCGCACCACGCCGAGCCCGGCACCCTCGGCGTGGTCCTGGATGGCCCGGCCCAACTCGTTGATGGGCTGACCGGGGCGGACCTGGGCGATGGCGAGGGTGAGGCACTCCCGGGTGACCCGCACGAGCCGCTGGGACTCCGGATCGACGGTGCCCACGAAGAACGTGGCGTTGGTGTCGCCGTTGACCCCCTCGCGGAAGCAGGTGACGTCGAGGTTCACGATGTCGCCGTCGCGCAACGGCCGGTTGTCGGGGATCCCGTGGCAGATCACCTCGTTGACCGAGGTGCAGAGGGACTTCTTGTACCCGTTGTAGTTTAGCGGGCTCGGGTAGGCGCCGGCCTCGATGGTGATCTCGTGGCAGAGGGCGTCGAGCGCATCGGTGGTGACGCCGGGGGCGACCGCCGCCCCCACCTGGGCCAGCACATCGCCGGCCAACCGGCCGGTGCGACGCATCCGGTCGACCACCTCGGGCGTCTTCACGTCGGCCTCGCTCCGGTCGCTGCCGCGTCCCGTGTCGGCCCATGGTGGTCGCTCGATGGTGGCGGGCACCGAACGCCGCGGTGTCAGCGTGGCGGCCACCACCCGGTCGGTGGTGGGCTTGTGGCACCGCTTGAACTTCTGCCCGCTGCCGCACCAACACGGGTCGTTGGGCTTCATCTTCGAGAGGGCAACCACGGGAGCGGTCATGCATCTACCTCGGTTCGCAGGACGGTGCGGGCCGGGCCCACCACGTAGAGGGACCCGGTCACCAGGACCAGGTCGTCGGGACTGGCCAGGCCCAGGGCCCGGTGGACGGCCTGGTCCACCGACGAGATGGCCTCGGCCACGATGCCGAGCCCGTCGGCGGCGGCGGCCACCTCGGGCGCGGGTATGGCCCGAGGGGAGTCCGGCGTGCAGGCGATCAGGAACCCGGCATCGGCTGCGCCGAGGGCCTCGAGCATCTCGACGGGATCGCGGCCCCACAAGAAGCCGGCCACCACGATCACGGTGCCGCCCAAGGTGAACTCCTCGCGCAGCGTGGCCGCGCACGCCAGTGCGCCATCGAGGTTGTGAGCGGCATCGAGGACCACGGTGGGTTCGCGGTGCACGATCTCGAAGCGGCCCGGTACCCGGACCTTGGCAAAGGCCTCGTGGACCGCCTCCTCGTCGAGACGACGGCCGAAGAAGGCTTCCACGGAGGCGAGGGCGATGGCGGCGTTGTCGGCCTGGTGTTCGCCGTGCAGGGGCACGAAGACGTCGTCGACGGTGCCCGACGGGGTGCGCAGCGAGATGCTCCGGCCGCCGAGGGCCAGCATCGACTGCTCGCAGTCGAAGTCGGAGCCCCGCCACCACGTGGTGGCGGCCCCGGTGGCCGACAGGACGTCTCGCAGCTCGGCGTCCACCTCGCCGCAGACGAACGCGGCGCCCGGCTTCACGATGCCCACCTTCTCTCCGGCGATCGCCTGGCGCCAGGCACCGACGCCATCGGTGTGGTCGCGACACACGTTGGTGAGGACGGCGACCGCGCTGTCGACCACGTTGGTGGCGTCGTAACGGCCGAGCATGCCGACCTCCACGACCGCCACGTCGACCGCGATGTCGGCGAACCACGTGAACGCAGCTGCGGTCAGGATCTCGAAGTAACTCGGCGTGACACCTGAAACTTCCTCCACCGCGGCCACGGCGCCGATCACCCCGGCGAGGTCATCGTCGCCGATCGGCTCGCCGTTCCAGGAGAGGCGCTCGTTGATGGCCTCGAGGTGTGGGCTCGTGTAGGTGCCCACCGAGAGCCCTGCCGCCTCGAGGAGCTCGGCAACCATGCGGGCGACCGAACCCTTGCCGTTCGTGCCCGTGATGTGGATGGCAGGGTACGCCGCCTGCGGGTCGCCGAGGACGCCGACCAAGGAGCGCATGCGGTCGAGCGACAACCCTTCGGCCCGCCCGGCCGTGGCTTCGAGGTTGGTGTGCTGGTCGAGGTAGCGCAGGGCGCTGGCGAGGTTCACGGTGCACCCACGCTACCGGCGGATCGGCCCTCAGCAGGAGCCCGGCCAGGCGTGCACCGGGGTTCAGGCCGCCAGGGCGGAGGCCCGGTCACGGACCGAGTCGACCGCCGACCCCACCGCCGGTCGCGCCGTGTCGACGGCATCGCCGAGGGCGTCGCCGAGGACCTCAAAGGCCCGTTCGGCCACCGCCAGCACCGGGGGCACCAGCGCAGTGGAGACGGTGTCACCGATCTCGTGGAGCTGCTCGCCGACCGACTCGTAGGCCGACTCCAGGCCGGGCCTGGCCTTCTCGGCGACCCGGCGGCCCCGTACGGCGCCCTCTCCGGCCATGGCGACCGCCGCTGACCGGGCCCGGCGGTCGACCACGATGCCCACGAACGTCCCGACGAGGGCACCCTCGGCCACGCCTCTGGCTATCGCCGGAGCGACGTCGGTGCTGGTTCCCACCGTGGCGCTGGCGGGGCGGCGCGCTGCCTGCAGTGCGGCGATGGCTCCACCCACGACGCCGCCGACGATCGCTCCCCTCAGGACCTGGTTCATGTGGTTGCTCCTGCTAGCTGGCGGCGCGGCGGGGCCGGCTGGCGCGGGGGGCGGCCTGGCGGGGCACCAACGTGGGGTTGACCTTCTCGAGAACCACATCGGCATCGATCACGCAGCGCTCGACATCGTCGCGACTCGGGAGGTCGTACATAACGTTGAGGAGCACCTCTTCGAGGATGGCGCGCAGCCCGCGAGCGCCGGTGGCCCGCAGGATCGCCTGGGCGGCGATGGCCTGGATCGCATCATCGGTGAACTCCAGCTCCACGTTCTCCAGCTCGAAGAACTTCTGGTACTGCTTCACCAGCGCGTTCCGTGGCTCCACGAGGATCTTGACCAGGGCCGGGAGGTCGAGCTGGTCGACCACACCCACCACCGGCAAGCGGCCGATGAACTCGGGGATCAGTCCGAACTTGTGGAGGTCCTCGGGCATGAGCTGGCCGAGGAGGTTGCCCAGGTCCTTGTCCTCGACCTTGCGGATGTCGGCCCCGAAGCCCACGCCGGTGGAACCGGACCGGCTCTCGATGATCTTCTCGATGCCGGCGAAGGCGCCTCCACAGATGAAGAGGATGTTCGTGGTGTCGATCTGGATGAACTCCTGGTGCGGGTGCTTGCGCCCGCCCTGGGGTGGCACCGATGCGGTGGTGCCCTCCAGGATCTTCAGCAACGCCTGCTGCACGCCTTCGCCCGATACGTCGCGGGTGATCGACGGGTTCTCGGCCTTGCGGGCCACCTTGTCGATCTCGTCGATGTAGATGATCCCGGTCTCGGCCTTCTTGACGTCGTAATCGGCGGCCTGGATGAGCTTGAGAAGGATGTTCTCGACGTCTTCGCCCACGTAGCCGGCCTCGGTGAGGGCGGTGGCATCGGCGATGGCGAACGGCACGTTGAGCATCCGGGCGAGGGTCTGGGCCAGGAACGTCTTGCCGCAGCCGGTGGGACCGATGAGCAAGATGTTCGACTTGGCCAGCTCGACGTCGTCGTGGCCCGACGACGCGCCGATCTGCACCCGCTTGTAGTGGTTGTAGACGGCGACGGCGAGGATCCGCTTGGCGAGGTCCTGGCCGACGATGAAGTCGTTGAGGAACTCGAAGATCTCACGGGGCTTGGGCAGCTCGTCGAACTGGAGCTCGGAGGTCTCGGAGAGCTCCTCCTCGATGATCTCGTTGCAGAGGTCGATGCATTCGTCGCAGATGTAGACCCCGGGACCCGCGATGAGCTTCTTGACCTGCTTCTGCGATTTTCCGCAGAACGAGCACTTCAGTAGCTCTCCGCCGTCTCCGAACTTGGCCACGGTTGGACGTCCCCTTGCGCTGTTCAGGAAGCGGCCGTGATGGGGCCGCTCTTGTCGGCGAACTCCCGAGCGGAGATCACCTCATCGATGATGCCGTACTCGACTGCCTCCGTGGCGGACAGGACGAAGTCGCGGTCGGTGTCCTTGGCCACCTTCTCCTTGGGCTGACCGGTGTGCTCCGAGAGGATGCCCTCGAGGAGGTCCCGCATGCGCAGGATCTCCTTCGCCTGGATCTCGATGTCGCTGGCTTGGCCTCCACCGGAGGCGTAGGGCTGGTGCAGCAACACCCGGGCGTGGGGCAGCGCCAGGCGCTTGCCCTTGGTGCCCGCCGCCAAGAGAACGGCGGCCGCCGATGCCGCCTGGCCGAAGCAGATGGTGGTGATCTCGGCCTTGATGTACTGCATCGTGTCGTAGATCGCGAACAGCGCGGTGATGTCTCCGCCGGGGCTGTTGATGTAGATGTTGATGTCCTTGTCGGGGTTCTCCGACTCGAGGTGCAGGAGCTGGGCGCAGACGAGGTTGGCGATCGTGTCGTCGATCGGGGTGCCCAGGAAGATGATGTGCTCTTTGAGCAGTCGCGAGTAGAGGTCGAAGGCCCGCTCGCCACGGTTGGTCTGTTCGACCACCGTGGGCACCAGATAGTTGTAGGCGGGCTGGATCGTCACTCGTGGTCCTCCGTGGGGGCCTCTTCGGCGGGTTCGGCACCAGCATCGACGTCCGGCTCGGGCTCCACCTGGATGCTGGCCCGGTCGATCATCGTGCCCCCTTCATCGACCAGTTCGACGTGTTCGATGAGCCATTCGAGGGCCTTGCGCTTGCGCAGATCCGAGCGTACCGCCGGGATCTGTCCGTTGCGTTCGAGTTGCTTGCGCACCTGCGCCGGTTTCTGGCCGACCCGCTCGCCCACCGACGCGTACTCCACCTCCAGGTCCTCGTCGGAGATGTCGAAGTGCTCGGCCTCCACCACCGCCCGCAGCGCCAGGTCGACCTTGACCCCCACCGTTGCGGTCTCGCGGAGCTCCTCGATGAACTTCTCCTGGTCCTGACCGGTGGTGGCCAGGTACTGCTCCACGCCTATCCCCTGGGCCTGGAGTCGCATGGCCAGGTCCTCGAGGCGCTGTTGCATCTCGGCGTTGATCAGCGCATCCGGGACGTCGTCGACCACCAGTTCGGAGAGGGCCTCGGCCGTCTTCTGTTGAATCTGCACCTGACCGTGGAGCCTCTTGACCATGCCGAGCTGCTTCACGAGATCGGCCCGGAGCTCGGCGAGGGTCTCGAACTCGGACGCCTCGGCGGCAAAGACATCGTCGGCGGTGGGGAGGACCTTCTCCTTGACCTCCTTCACGAGGATCCGGAACTGAACCGGGTCCTCGTCGGGGTCGGGGTGGTGCGCGGTGAACTCCAGCACGTCGCCCACCTTGGCGCCGATGAGTTCCACGTCGAGTTCGGGTACGACCGATGCGCTGCCCACCTCGTAGAGGTAGTCGTCGGCGGTGAGGCCGGCCATGGGTTCGCCGTCCTGGGAACCGGACACGTCGATGGTCACGTGGTCACCGGCGGCGGCCGGTCGCTCCACCACGTCGAGCTGGGCGAGGCTCTCGCGCAACCGGTCGACGCGCTCGTCGACCTCGTCGTCGGTCACCTCGGGCGACGGGATGGTGACCCGAAGGGAGTCGTAGCCCCCGAGGTTCACCACGGGACGGACCTCGACCACCGCAGCGAAGGCGACATCGCCCTCTTCACGACCGGCGGTGATGTCGATCTCCGGCGGCGCGATGACGTCGACCTCGTGCTCGGTGACCGCTTCGGCGTAGTACTTGGGGAGGGCGTGCTCGAGCGCATCGCCGCGCGCCGCCTCCGTGCCGATGCGCGCTTCCAGGAGCTTGCGAGGGGCCTTACCCGGGCGAAACCCTGGGATCCGCACCTCGCCGGCGATGCGCTTGAACGCAGCATCCACCTCGTGCTCGAACTCCGTGCCGTCGATCTCGACCGACACCTTTACCTTGTTGCCCTCGACGGGCTCGACCGTTGCCTTCATGAGGCCGCTCACTGTAACGGTGGCGGCCCCAAGGCTCCGCACCGGGCGGCGCCCGCCCGGTCGTTGCGACACCCGGTACCGTCGATCCCATGTCTCCGGTCTCCGGCCCCCTCTTCGCCGCTGCGCTCTTGCTGGGCGCGGCGGGCGTGTTGAAGCTCACCCGGCCCGACCCCACCCGAGTCGCCATGCGCAGTGCGGGGCTGCCGGGCACGGCGTGGGTGGTGCGAGGCGTCGGCCTCGGCGAAGTGCTGGTGGCGAGCTACGCGCTGGGCTGGGGCGGGCGGCTCGGAGCCGGGCTGATCGCGCTGGCCTACGTGGCCTTTGCCGCATTCAGCCTCCGGGTCATCGGCCGTACCCGGGGTCAGGCACCGTGCGGGTGCTTCGGCGCGTCGGACGCGCCGCTCACGAACCTCCACGTCGGCGTCGACCTGGCCGTGGCCGTGCTAGCCCTCGTGGCCATAGCTGATCCGGTACCCGGCATCGCCAGCGTTGCCGCCGAGACGCCGTGGGCGGGCGTGCCGTTCGTTGCCTTCACCGCCATGCTGGCCTGGCTGGTGCAGGTGCTGCTCACCGCCCTGCCTGAGATGCAAGCCGCAGCCCGCCCGCCCCGGAAGGTGGCCCGGTGATCATCGTGGTGGTCCTCGAGGGCCTGGTGATCGCCGTGCTGGGCCTGCTGGTGTTCGGCCTGCTGCGGAGCCACGCCGAGATCCTCAAGCGACTCCACGACCTCGGCGCCGGTCTCGACGCCGGCCCGACACAGGCGGCGCAGCTCCCGCCCGACGGTCCCCGCCCGGGGCGCGACTTCCAGGTCATGCCCCAGGTTCCATCGCCACCCGAGCGGGAAGCGTTCGGTGGTTCCGCCGACCTGGCCGGCATCGGCGCCGGTGGCAACGAGACCCTCACCGTGCGGGTCACGGGCGTGGAGCACGACACCATCGTGGCGTTCCTCTCCTCGGGGTGCCTGACGTGCCAGAGGTTCTGGGACGCGTTCCGCAAGCCCCGCAAGCTCGGTCTGCCGGCCGGCACCCGCCTGGTGGTCGTCACCAAGGGCGCCGACTCCGAGAGCCCCAGCGCCATAGCCCAGCTGGCCCCACCGGGCCTGCCCACGGTGATGTCGAGCGAGGCCTTTGTCGACTACGACATCCCCGGCTCGCCCTACTTCGTGCAGGTCCACGGGCCCACCGGCCGGGTGAAGGGCGAGGGCACCGGGCCCGACTGGGATCAGGTCTCCTCGCTGCTCTCGCAGGCTTCGGGCGACGCCGACCTGATGGCAACCCTGGCCGGTTCGCAGGTGGCCAAGCCTGGTGCCGACGCCGAACGGGAATCTCGGATCGACCGGGAGCTGTTCGAGGCGGGGGTCGCTCCCGGCGACCCGACCCTCTACTCCGTCGAATCGGCCGAGGACGGTCCTGAAGACGACGTCGGGAGCTCCAGCCGAGGTCGGGAGCGACCGTCTTGAGGGCTGAAGCGTGAACGGCCCGTGGTCCCCGTCCGGCCCCGTCGGGCGTGCGTGGCGCACGAAGCGCCACAAGTTTGCGATAATGGGTGCCTCATGAAGCTGCAGGCCCACGGCATCGAGACCGATCTCCCGCCCGGTTGGGAGGGCCGGATCGCGCTGCGGACGGTTCCCGGCGCCGGGAACCGGACCCTCGGCGAGGCCGAGCCCGGACCGACCGGCACCCCGGGTGAGGTGACCAACCCGGTCGCCCACCTGGCCAACTTCGCCCTCCCTGAACAACGTGGTGACTTCGGATCCGGAGCGGTCGACGTCATGACCGAGGCCGATGTGCTCGTGGTGCTCTTCGAGTACGGCCCCGAGAGCGTCGGCAAGGCCCTGTTCAAGGCCAAGGGCATCCCCACCCGCCTGACACCCGCCATGTTCTCCGCCTCTGCGCTGCAGCGCACGATCCCGGGCCAGGCCGGGTCCCAGGTGTTCTTCACCGTCGCCAACCGGGCCTTCTGCTGCTACGCCGTGCTGGGCCGACAGTCTGCCGCCAACCGAGTCCTGCCCCAAGCCAACGCCACGCTCGCCGCCACGAGGATCTCGCCCCGATGACCGTCGCCCTCCCCCGCAGCCGGCCCGAGCCGGTCGTCGCCGACCTGGCCCCGGAGGGCATCCACCGCGACCCCCGCGCCCACGACCCCATCAGCACCGGTGGGTTCGCCCAACGCCTCGTCCACCGCGCCTCAGCGCTGCTCGGCGGGGGCACCACGAGCCGCCGGTCGTTCCTGACGCGCACCGCGGTGGTCGGCTCGGCCCTCGCCGTCGGCCCCATCGACTTCATCCTCAAGCCGGGTACCGCCTACGGCTACGTCTGCGGCTCGTGCTCGGACGGCTGGACGGCGTTCTGCTGCACGATCAACAGCGGCAGGAACTCGTGCCCACCCGGCAGCTTCATCGCCGGCTGGTGGAAGGCCGACAACGCCGCCTACTGCTGTGGCGCCGCCCGCTACATCATCGACTGCAACGCAACGTGTCCCACCCAGTGCTCGTGTCGCTGCGCAGGCGGGTCGTGCGACAACCGCCGCACCTGCTGCAACCAATTCCGGTACGGCCAGTGCCACCAGGAGATCGCCTGCTACGGCCCTGTCGTCTGCCGGGTCGCCACCTGCACGGTGCCGTGGAGGTACGACCCGAGCTGCACCACCTCGAGCGCCACCGACAATCGCACGGTCGAACACGGCGCACCGTGCCTGGCCGTCAACTGCGGCACCCCGATCTCGGAGAAGTACGCCGCTCTCGGCGGCACGAGCAGTGTGCTGGGTGCCCCCACTGGTGCTGAGGAGGCGATCGGCGACGGACGGGGCCGGCGCCGCCGTTACGAGAACGGCAACATCTACTGGACCTCGACCACCGGCGCCCGTGAGGTGCACGGCTCGATCTTCCGGGAGTACGACCGCCAGAACGGCGTGGTCGGCGTGATGAGGTACCCCACCTCCGACACGCGCACCTCTGGCGACGGACGGACCCGGTACTCGAACTTCGAGGGCGGGCGCATCTACTCGTTCGTCTCCAACGCCGCCACCGTCGCCATCCCGAACCCGTTCTTCTACAAGCACGAATCGCTCCGCGGGGTGAGCGGCTACCTCGGCTACCCGGTCGAGAACGTTCGCCGGTCGGGCGACGGGCTCTCCACCTACGTGAACTTCGAGGACGGCCGGATCTACTCCTATGACGGAGTGGTAGTGGAGATCCACGGATCAGTGTTCGACTTCCACGAGAGCATCGGCGGGGTCAGGAGCGCGCTGCGATACCCCGCCAGCGACCTCTTCCCCGTTGGCG
>Ga0136611_10003475_pt1 | contig 11026 bp, 10 predicted proteins | sample AntDrymUQ2232306_2_FD_106645 | JGI IMG/M metagenome (GOLD analysis project Ga0136611, IMG submission 106645) | Polar desert sand microbial communities from Dry Valleys, Antarctica - metaG UQ223 (23.06) | ecosystem: Environmental > Terrestrial > Soil > Desert | place: Antarctica: Dry Valley... | reverse complement strand
GGCATAGGCGGAGATGATGACGCCCTCGACGAGCACATGGGGGTTGGCCATCATGAGCGGGGTGTCCTTGCAGGTTCCCGGCTCCGACTCGTCCGCGTTGACGACGAGGTAGCGGGGCAGCCCGTCGTCCGGCGGCAGGAAGCCCCACTTCATGCCGGTCGGGAAGCCCGCGCCACCCCGGCCGCGCAGCCCGGAGGCCTTGACCGCGTCGACGATCTCGCCGGGCGGGGTGCGCAGGGCCTGCCGCAGCGCCTGGTAGCCGTCGTTCTGCTCATAGGTCGCGAGCGTCCAGCTGCGGCGGGTGTCCCAGATCGCCGAGAGGACGGGCGTCAGCGTGTCGACCATCAGTTGCTCCCCGTGCTCGTGCCGGTGGTGGCGGGTGTGCCGTTCGTCCCGGTGCTGCCGTTCGTGGTGGCCCTGCTCGGGCGGCCGGTGCGAGCCGGCACCGCCGGGGCGGCCCAGCCCTGCTTCCGGGCCAGCCGCAGCCCCACCAGCGTCGCCTCGCCCGCGGCCGGACCCTGGTCCGCGCGACCGTCCTCGAACCCGGCCAGCACGCGCGACATCGCCTGGAAGTTGACGACCTCGTCCGCCCCCCGGGTGGGCCGGACGGCCTCACCGGCGCGGAGCCGGTCGACGAGCTCGCACGTGGAGCGCGGGGTCTGGTTGTCGAAGAACTCCCAGTTGACCATCACCACAGGGGCGTAGTCGCAGGCGGCGTTGCACTCGATGCGCTCGAGCGTGACCTGGCCGTCGTCGGTGGTCTCGTCGTGGCCCACGCCGAGGTGGTCGCTCACCGCGGACCAGACCTCGTCCCCGCCCATCACCGCGCAGAGGGTGTTGGTGCACACCCCAACGGTGTAACGGCCGTTGGGGTGGCGCTTGTACTGCGTGTAGAACGTGGCCACCGCCGACACCTCGGCCGTGGACAGGCCGAGGGTCTGGGCGCAGAAGGTGACTCCGTCAGGGCTGATGAAGCCTTCGACGGACTGCATGAGGTGGAGCATCGGCAGCAGCGCCGAGCGCTCCTGCGGGTACCGGGCGATGATCGCGGCCGCGTCGGTTCGCAGCTGCTCGAGGGTCTCGGGGCTGTAGGCCATCAGCGGTCGACGCCTCCCATGACGGGGTCGAGGGCGGCCACCGAGGCGACGACGTCGGCGACCTGGGCGCCCTCGCACATCACGGAGACACCCTGAAGGTTGGTGAAGGACGGGTCGCGGAAGTGCGCGCGGTACGGCTTGGTGCCACCGTCGGAGACCAGGTGGGCCCCGAGCTCGCCGCGCGGCGACTCCACCGCGGAGTAGACCTGCCCGGCCGGGACCCGGAAGCCCTCGGTGACGAGCTTGAAGTGGTGGATGAGCGCCTCCATGGAGGTGCCCATGATGGTACGGATGTGGTCCAGGGAGTTGCCCAGCCCGTCCCCGCCGAGGGTCAGCTGGGAGGGCCAGCGGATCTTCGGGTCGTCGATCATGACCGGGCCGTGGCCGAGGCGCTGGAGCTTCTCCATGCACTGCTCGACGATGTCCACCGACTGGTACATCTCGTCCAGTCGGATCCGGAGGCGCGAGTAGTTGTCGGCCTCGGTGCGGGTGATGACGTCGAAGTCGTAGGTCTCGTAGCCGCAGTACGGCTCGTCCTTGCGCAGGTCGTTGGGCAGCCCGGTGGAGCGCAGGACCGGTCCCGTGATCCCGAGGGCCAGGCAGCCGGCGAGGTTGAGGTAGCCGGTGCCGACCAGACGCTGCTTGAGCGTCGGGTTCTGGGCGCTGAGGTTCTCCAGGTCGCGGATGCCGGCGCGGATGCTGGGCAGGAACTCGCGGATGGAGTCCAGCGCCCCCGGCGGGACGTCCTTCGCGACCCCGCCGGGACGGACGAACGCGTGGTTCATCCGTAGCCCGGTGATCTCCTCGAGGATCTCCAGCGCCTTGTCCCGTTCGCGGAAGCCGTCGGTCATCATCGTCGTGGAGCCCAGCTCCATTCCCCCGGTGGCCAGGGCCACGGCGTGGGAGCCGATGCGGTTGAGCTCCATGGTGAGCACGCGCAGGACGCTGGCCCGCTCGGGCACCTGCTCGGTGATGCCGAGCATCCTCTCGATGCCCAGGCAGTACACGGTCTCGTTGAAGATCGGCGCCAGGTAGTCCATGCGTGTGCAGAAGGTGACGCCCTGGGTCCAGGACCGCACCTCCATGTTCTTCTCGATCCCGGTGTGCAGGTAGCCGATGCCGGCGCGGGCCTCGGTGACCGTCTCGCCCTCCACCTCCAGGATCAGCCGGAGCACGCCGTGGGTCGACGGGTGCTGCGGGCCCATGTTGACCACGATGCGCTCCTCGCCGAGGCGCGCGGTGTCCACGACGTCGTCCCAGTCGCCGCCGCCAACGGTGACGACGGCGCCCTCGAGCACGTCGTTGTCGGCGGTGAGCACGCCGTAGGCGTCGTCCCGGGTCGAGCCGCCGGCCGGGGCGGGGGTCTGGTCCTGCGCCGCGTCGCTGGAACCGACGTCGTTCTGACCGTCGTGGGTCCTGGTCATGAGTACTGCCTCCGCAGGTCGGGCGAGGGGACCGTGGCGCCCTTGTACTCCACCGGGATCCCGCCCAGGGGGTAGTCCTTGCGCTGCGGGTGGCCCGGCCAGTCGTCGGGCATGTGGATCCGGGTCAGGGCGGGGTGGCCGTCGAACTGGATGCCGAAGAAGTCCCACGTCTCGCGCTCGTGCCAGTCGTGCGTCGGGTAGACCCCCGTAGTGGTGGGGATGTGCGGGTCGGCGTCGGGGACGGACACCTCCAGCCGCACCCGGCGGGAGTGGGTGATCGACTTCAGGTGGTAGACGGCGTGGAGCTCACGCCCGGTGTCCTCCGGGTAGTGCACGCCCGAGACGCCAAGGCTCAGCTCGAAGCGCAGGTCCGGCTCGTCCCGCAGCCGGCGGCACACCTCGACGAGGTGCTCGCGGCGCAGGTGGAACGTGATCTCCCCGAAGGAGACGACGACCTTCTCGATCGCGCCTGCGGGGCTGTCGAAGCCCAGGCCGATCTCGGCGAGGCTCTCACCCAGCAGGTCGGCGACCTGGTCGAACCAGCCGCCGTAGGGCCGCTGGGTGGGCACCGCGACGGTGGAGGTGGAGACCAGACCGGAGTAGCCCGAGGTGTCGCCGGGACCGGCCTGAGAGCCGAACATGCCGCGGCGGGTGGTCACGGCGGTGGCGGCGGCGGGGGTCCCCGCCGGCTCCAGACCTCCCCTGGTGCCGGTCCGCTCGCCCGTGGCCGCGTCGGTCGCGGTGGTGGCGGCCGCGTCCGAGCCCGGGGTCGAGGCCGACTCGGTCGCCGCGGCGACCGCGGGGTCGGTGGAGACCTTGGTCGACGCGTCGAGCGCCTGTCCCTGGACGCCGTCCGCCGCCGTGCCGTCCGCCGCCGCAGCGTCCGCCGCCGCGCCGTCCGCCGTCGTGCCGTCCTCCGCCGGGCTCACCGGAGCTGGCCCGTCATCTGGATCGTCGGCGTGGCCGCGAGCGCGCGCTCCTCGGCCTCGGCCTCGGCGGTGACCTTGTGGGCGCCCAGCTTCTCGCCCTTGATCTGCTCGTGGAGCTTGAGGATCGCGTCCAGCAGCATCTCCGGGCGCGGCGGGCAGCCGGGGAGGTAGACGTCGACGGGGACGATGTGGTCGACCCCCTGGACGATGGCGTAGTTGTTGAACATGCCGCCCGAGGAGGCGCAGACGCCCATCGCGATGACCCACTTGGGGTTGGGCATCTGGTCGTAGACCTGCCGCACGACCGGGGCCATCTTCTGGCTCACCCGACCCGCGACGATCATCAGGTCCGCCTGGCGCGGGCTCGCGGAGAACCGCTCCATGCCGAACCGGGCGATGTCGTACTTCGGCCCACCCACGGCCATCATCTCGATGGCGCAGCAGGCCAGGCCGAAGGTGGCCGGCCACACGGAGGCCTTGCGGACCAGGCCGACCAGCTGCTCCACCTGCCCCAGGAGGATCCCTGCCGGGAGCTTCTCCTCGATACCCATGCTGTGCTCCTGTCGGTGGTGCGTCTGGTGCGGGGGTGGTGCTCCTAGGACCGGGTCGCTCCGTGCGGGTGCGTGCGGGGGGTCAGTCCCACTCGAGGCCGCCGCGGCGCCACACGTAGCCGTAGGCCACGAGGATCGCCCCGACGAAGAGCAGCACCTGGACCAGCGCGAAGACGCCGAGCTGGTTGAAGGCGATCGCCCACGGGATGAGGAAGACGGTCTCGATGTCGAAGACGATGAAGAGCATCGCGATCAGGTAGAACTTCACGGGCACGCGACCGCCGCCCGCAGCCTGCGGGGTGGGCTGGATGCCGCACTCGTAGGCCTCGAGCTTGGCCCGGTTGTAGCGCGACGGGCCCGTCAGCGAGGTCGCGACGATCGAGAGCGCGGCGAAGCCTGCGCCGATCGCCAGCATGATCACCAGCGGCAGGTAGGGGCTCATGTCGCCTTCTCTCGGTCGTCGGGCGGCGGGCGCCCGGGCACGGTCCCGACAATCCTAGGGGGCGGCGTTCAGGCCATCCTCGCCGCCACGGGCGACAGCCGCTCCATCTGCTGGATGACCTTGTCGACGCTGGTGCCGCCCTTGTCCTCGTAGAGGTTGGCGAGCAGCTTGAGGACGAGCTGCATGAGCAGCGGACGCGGCAGGCCGTAGCGCGTGGCGGTCTGCATCACCCACGGATTGCCGATGAGCTTCACGAACACCCGGCCGAGCGCGTAGTAGGCGCCCATCTCGGCCTCGACGGCTGCGGGGTACCGCTGCAGCGCCCGCTCCCGCTCGTGGGCCGGTAGCGCAAGCGCCTCGGCGAGGACCCCCGCAGCGATCCGGGCGCTGGCCATGGCGTAGGCGATCCCCTCGCCGTTGAACGGGTTGACCATGCCGCCCGCGTCGCCGACGAGGACCAGGCCCCGGGTGTAGTGGGGGGTCCGGTTGAAGCCCATCGGCAGGGCCGCGCCCTTGATCGCGCCGATCTGGTTCTCGGGGCTGAAGCCCCAGTCGGCCGGCATGGTCGCCACCCAACGCTGCAGCAGCTCCTTGTAGTCCACCTTGCCGAAGGCCGAGGAGCTGCTGAGGATGCCGAGCCCCACATTGCTCGTGCCGTCCCCGACGCCGAACACCCAGCCGTAGCCGGGCAGCAGCGTGGACTGACCGGGCGGACCGTCCCACAGCTCCAGCCAGGACTCCAGGAAGTCGTCGTCGGTGCGGGGCGAGGTGTAGTACGTGCGCACGGCGACGCCCAGCGGGCGGTCGTCGTGCTTGGTCAGGCCCATTGCCAGGCTGAGCCGGGAGGAGTTGCCGTCGGCGGCCACGACCACGCGCGCGCTCACGGTCCCCGTCAGACCCGTCTTGCGGCCGCGGGCGTCGTGGCGGGCCCAGGTGACCCCGGTGATGCGGCCGGCGCCGTCCAGGACCGGCCCCGTAACCGAGGTCTGCTCCACCAGGTGCGCGCCCTCGAGCTGGGCGGTCCGGGCGAGCACCTCGTCCAGGTCGGCGCGCGGGCGGACCAGTCCGTAGCTGGGCACACCGGTCAGCTCGGGCCACTCCAGCTCCAGCCGCTGACCGCCGCCGATGATGCGCAGGCCCTTGTTGCGGATCCAGCCGTCGGACTCCTCGTGCGGCACCCCGAGGGCGAGCAGCTCCTTGACCCCGCGGGGGGTGAGACCGTCGCCGCAGACCTTCTCCCGCGGGAACGCCGTCTTCTCCAGCAGGACCACGTGCAGGCCGGCACGGGCCAGGTACGCGGCGGCCGTGGCCCCTGCGGGCCCGGCGCCGACGACGACGACGTCGGCGTGGGTCGGCACGTCGGCGACGGCTGCGTCGGGCTGCTCGGTCTGGGTACTCACTCGGACCTCCGGGACATCGTGCACGGCGGGGGGTGCGTGGGGTTGTGCACGGCTTCACAAGGGTACGACGGGACCCGCCGCGGGGCACGGGGGGTGGGGCTGCGGTGGCGCCGGGGTGGCGCTCAGGCGGGTCGGACGGCCCGGTGCAGGGCGACGACCCCGAGGCTCGCGTCGCGCCAGGTGACCTGGGTCCACCCGGTGGCGCGGATCCGCTCGGCGAGCTCCTGCTGGTCCGGCCAGGCCTGGATGGACTCCGCCAGGTAGTCGTAGGCCTCGGGGTTGGAGGAGGCGACCCTGGCCACCGGCGGCAGGGCGCGCAGCAGGTAGGAGTCGTAGACCGTCCGGAACGGCCGCCAGGTGGGGTGGCTGAACTCGCAGACCACCAGGCGACCGCCCGGGCGCACCACCCGCAGCAACTCGGCCAGACCCGCGTCGGGGTCGACCACGTTGCGCAGCCCGAAGGAGATGGTGGCGGCGTCGAACGAGGCGTCGGCGAAGGGGAGCCGGGTCGCGTCGCCGGCCAGGAAGGCCATGTCCGGGCGTCGTCGACGGCCGACCGTCAGCATCCCGAGCGAGAAGTCGCAGGCCACGGCGTGCACCCCCGCGTCGACGAACGGTTCCGTCGAGGTACCCGTGCCCGCGGCGAGGTCCAGCACGCGCTCGCCGGGCCGGGCGTCGACCTCGCGCGTCACCAGCGTCCGCCAGCGACGGTCGGAGCCGAGCGACAGCACGGTGTTGGTGAGGTCGTAGCGCGCGGCCACCCCGTCGAACATGGTCGACACCTCGTCAGGCCGCTTGTCCAGGCGGGCGCGCACGCCTGCCCCGCCCACCGGGGGGCGCTGGCCGGCCTGGCCGTCGGTCACGCGGTCGAACACGTGTCCATGGTCCCACGCCCCCGCGCGACGATGGTACGGGAGGTGGTGCCAGAGGTGGAGCGGGTGGTGGTGTCGGAGGTCACGCCGCCCCTGGCCGGACGAGCGGCCGGACCACGGGCCGGGCTGCGTACCCTTGATCGTGATGTCCGCACCGGCCCCCGACCCCCGGGCGACCGCCGTCCGACCCGCCGCCCGCCTGGTCGCCCGCACGGTCGAGATCGACGACCCCGGCCCGCTGCTGGGCCTGCTGCCGCCCGGTGAGACCCCGCTCAGCTGGGTACGTCGCGGCGAGGGCATCGTCGCCTGGGGCGAGGCGGCCCGGCTGCGCACCTCTGGCCCGCGACGGTTCCTCGACGTCGAGCGCGGCTTCTCGCGTCTGCTCGTGGGTGCGGTGGTGCGCGACGATGTCCGCCTGCGCGGCACCGGTCCAGTCGCGTTCGGCTCGTTCGCCTTCGCCGACGCCTCCCCCACGCCCAGCTCGCTCGTGGTCCCCGCCACGGTGGTCGGCCACCGTGAGGGCCGCTGGTGGCTCACCCGGACGACGCTGGGCGAGGCCGGGCCGTCGGCCGGGGCGAGGATCCCCGGACCCGTGGCCGAGGCTCCGCCGCAGCACGGCGCCCCGCCGTCCTCCGGCCAGGTCGTGTTCGGCGACGGCGCCGTCAGCAGTCCCGACTGGGAATCGCTCGTGGCTCGCGCGGTCGCCCGGGTGGAGGGCGGAGAGCTGGACAAGGTGGTCCTGGCCCGTGACTTGCTCGCCCGCACGGAGCGGCCGATCGACCCGCGGGGCCTGCTGCGCCGCCTGGCCGAGGCCTACCCCTCGACCTGGACCTTCAGCGTCGACGGCCTGGTCGGTGCCACCCCGGAGATGCTCGTGCGCACCCAGGTCCGGCTCGTGGCCTCACGCGTCCTGGCCGGCACCATCCGCCGCACCGGCGACGACGCCCACGACCTGGCCCTGGCCGCCTCGCTCGCCCGCTCCAGCAAGGACCTCGGCGAGCACGAGTACGCCGTCCGCAGCGTGGTGGAGGCGCTGACCCCGTTCTGCGCGGGGACCAACGTCCCCGAGTCGCCCTTCGTGCTGCACCTGGCCAACGTCATGCACCTGGCCACCGACGTCACCGGGGTGCTGCGCGACGACGTGTCCAGCCTGAGGCTGGCTGCGGCGCTGCACCCGTCGGCCGCCGTCTGCGGCACCCCGACCGCGGCCGCCGCCTCACTCATCGACGAGGTCGAGGGGATGGACCGCGGCCGCTACGCCGGCCCCGTGGGCTGGCTGGACGCCGACGGCGACGGCGAGTGGGGGATCGCGCTGCGCTGCGGTCAGGTCGGGCCGGACCCGCACGAGATCCGGCTGTTCGCCGGGTGCGGGATCGTCGAGGGCTCAGACCCCGCCGCGGAGCTTGCGGAGTCCGCGGCGAAGCTCGTCCCGATGCGGGACGCCCTCGGCGGCTGATCCGCTGGCCCGGACGGGTGGCCGCCCCGTGCGGGCGTCTCGGCAGGCGGGACCGACGTGTCCCGCACCTGGACATCCGGGACACGGGGTGGCACGGTCGGGGCACGCCATCCAGAGCGACCGAGAGACCTGGCTCGTCGACGTCGCAGCAACCCCCCGGCAACGGGTGCGGGTGCTCCCGCCAGGACCGATGAGGAGCCCCACGTGCTGATGCCCTGGCCGCCCGGTGACCTGCCCCTGACCCGTCGGCGTGTCGTCGACCTGCAGCTCACCAGTTCCGCCGCCTGTCCGGGCTGATGAGTCACGTCCTACGCCGCGAGCGCCCTGCCGCCCTCGCCAGCCCTCGTCGAGCGGGTCCGTCCGGACCGCTCGACCTCCCATCCGTCCATCGGGCCTCGTGCCCGACCGTGAGGAGTCCCATCGTGACCATCCCCACCCGGGGTGGAGCGCCGGTCGACCTGCGCCGCGCCTTCCGCCTCGACGCCTCGAGCGTCTGGGTCGTGACCAGCGCCGACGCCGCGTCCCCCGTCGGCTTCACCGCCGTCTCCGTCGTCTCGGTGTCGCTCGCGCCGCCGATCCTCTCTTTCAACGTCTCCCGCACCTCGTCCAGCCTGGACACCCTGCTGCGCAGCGGCTGCTTCGCGGTCCACCTGCTCGCCGCCGACCAAGAGGAGACCGCCCGCCGGTTCGCCGGACCGGCCGCCCTCCGCTTCGCCGACGAGCACACCTGGGCCTGGGACCCGGACGGCCTGCCGCGCGTCGACGGGGTCCTCACCCGGCTCAGCGGCTCGATCCTGCGCCTCGTCGACGCCGGCGACTCCTTGCTCGTCCTGGGCGAGGTCACCCGCAGCGACGAGGACGACGAGGACCCGGCAGACACCGGCCCCCAGGACCTCGGGACGGACCGCCGGCTCTACCGCGGGGCGGACGACCCGCTCCTGCACCACGCACGCACGTACACGCGCACCCGCCCGAACGCCGCCCATCTCACCGGAGCCGTCGCATGAGCAGCACCCACGAGCACCCCGCCGAGCCGCTCCGGTTCGCCTACTGGGTCCCGAACGTCTCCGGCGGGCTCGTCGTGTCGACGCTGCCGCAGCGGACGGACCACGGCCCCGCGTACAACGTGGACACGGCGCGGGCCGCCGAGGCGGCCGGGTTCGAGTACGCCCTGACGCAGGTCCGCTACGGCGCGAGCTACGGCGCAGACGAGCAGCACGAGTCCACGTCGTTCTCCCTGGCGCTGCTGCTGGCCACGGAGCGCTTGAAGGTCATCGCCGCGGTCCACCCGTACTTCTGGCAGCCGACGGTGCTGGCCAAGTGGGCCGCGACCGCCCAGGAGCTGTCCGGCGGGCGCCTCGCGCTCAACGTGGTGTCCGGCTGGTTCAAGGGCGAGGCGCTGTCCCTCGGCGCGACGTGGCTGGAGCACGGCGAGCGCTACCGGCAGTCCGAGGAGTTCATCGACGTCCTGCGCGGGGCGTGGACCACCGACGACTTCACCTACCGCGGCGACTACTTCCGCACCCGAGACCTCACGTTCCGGCCCCGGCCGGACGTGCTGCCGGAGATCTTCCAGGGCGGCAACTCGACCGCGGCCCGGCAGATGGCCGGGCGCGCGAGCGACTGGTACTTCATGAACGGCGGCACCTACGACGGTGTGGCGGAGCAGGTCGGCGAGGTCGGCGGGTACGCCGTCGCGAACGGCCGGCGCATCCGGTTCGGGCTCAACGGCTTCGCGGTGGTCCGGGACACGGAGGCGCAGGCGAGGCAGGTCGTGGACGACATCGTCGCCCACGCCGACGTGGAGAAGGTGAAGGGCTTCGGCGAGGCCGTCCGGCAGGCGGGGCATTCCACCTCCGACGGCAAGGGGATGTGGGCCGGCAGCGACTTCGCGGACCTGGTCCAGTACAACGACGGCTTCCGCACCGGGCTGGTCGGCACCCCCGAGCAGGTCGCCCGTCGGGTGCTGGCCTACCGGCTGATCGGGGTGGACCTGATGCTGCTCGGCTTCCTGCACGTCCGCGAGGAGGTCCAGGCCTTCGGCGAGAGGGTGGTCCCGCTGGTGCGCGAGCTCGAGCGCGAGGTGGCCGGCGACGCCGACGCCATCGAGTCGCTGGGTCTGGGCGAGGAGCTGGCGAGCGCGCTCGGAGTGCTCGGACGGGCGGGAGCAGCGGCGGGCGCCTGAGAAGCGGCGGACTCTGCGGAACCACCTCCGCTGACCGCGACAGCACCCTGACACCTGAGGCGCCGCGGCTCGCTCCGTGCTGTCGGTCGCGGGCGAGGAACGCCGCGCCCGGGCCGCCCAACGACACCTGGGCAGTCCGCGAGCCGTGCTCGACCACGACGTCGTCCAGCCCGGTCCACACCGCCCCGCACTCCCCCACCAGCGAGGGCGACGCCGACCGCCTGAGCGGGCACCTGCAAGAGGCGTCGTAGCGGTGGTTGCTCCGGGCCGGGCACACCGGTGTCAGGTAGAGCACGTCGACCCCCAGTCGGAGAAGGTGCTGCCGGTGGTCGGCGCCGGCACGGGCGAACCGGTCGGGGAAGACCTGGTGGGCGACCCCGCCGACGGCCCAGTCCGGCGCGGCCGAGCAGGTGCTGACGTCGTGGGGACGCGGAGCAGCACGTCGACGGTGCTACCGAGCGTGGCCCCCCAGCACCGGGGCCGTGCAGCGACGAGCCGTCATGGTGCGGCTCGGCCCACAGGGACGTGCGTCGTGCGGCGGGACGACCCGTCACTTCCCCGCCCCGGCGGTCAGGCCGGAGACGACGTACTTCTGCAGCCAGAGGAACAGCAGCACGGGCGGGATGGTGCCCAGCAGCGCGCCCGCGGCGAAGAAGCCCCAGTTGGCGTT
>Ga0136611_10003474_pt1 | contig 11029 bp, 12 predicted proteins | sample AntDrymUQ2232306_2_FD_106645 | JGI IMG/M metagenome (GOLD analysis project Ga0136611, IMG submission 106645) | Polar desert sand microbial communities from Dry Valleys, Antarctica - metaG UQ223 (23.06) | ecosystem: Environmental > Terrestrial > Soil > Desert | place: Antarctica: Dry Valley... | reverse complement strand
CTCGGAATGTTCGACGCCGTTGTCGGCCGCTATGCCCTCCACCACACCGACGTGGCCGCGACGGGCAAGCTGTTGGCGCAGCATCTGCGATGGGGCGGCCGGGCAGCTTTCGTTGAGACGTTTGATACGAATCCGTTCTTGCGCATGGCTCGTCGTCATGCCATCGGGCGAGCTGGCATTCCTCGCCTAGGAACACTTGACGAGCGGCCCCTGGGGCCAAACGAACTGGAAGCGCTCAAGAGCACATTTGGTCAGGCACGGAACGTCGTAGCCGAGATGCGGTTTCTCCGAATCTTCGATCGCCAGGTCTTGCGCTATCGCCTCCCTTGGGCGAGCGCGCTCTGCGGGTTAGTCGACGACGCCATCCAGCGAGTGCCGCGCTCCGCCACGCTAAGTTACCATCAGGTCGTCGTGCTGACCCGTATCCAGTCCCTAACTAGTTAGGGACTGGATATTGATTGGTTGACTGTTCTTTGACTGTCGGGTTCAGGAGAGCATGAGGTCGTAATTCCACTCGGATGCCATTCGTGTTTCGCCAGTGGCAGGCCGGCCAGCTCGGCGTCACTGACCTTGATCCCGGTGGGGTAGTTGCCCTGGTCCCACTCAGCGAGGCTCCGCAGACCGGTCGCGGTCGTGGTCGCAGCGACCAGCTCAACGATCACCTGGAACGACGTGAGCGGCCGGCCCCTCCAGTTCTTGGTGATGAAGCTGACCTGCATGCTCGATCTGTTACACTTCGACGCACCCGGCGGGTAATGGCAGACAGTGATCCTCAACCCGATCTCAGCAGCCAACTTCGCAAGCTCCGCTTTCCAGACCCGCTACCGGAGCAGCAGCAAATCGGTATAGGTCAGCCCGGCGTACTGGCCGCGCAGAGCCGAAAGCCGCTTGGTCGGCAGGACCGGGGCGCTCGGCGTGGCGAGATCGATGAACCTCGAGCGTGCCTCGGCTACCAGGCTGTCGAAGCGCTCTAACCCGCCTGCGCGTTCGAGCCCGTAAGGCCAGTACTCGCACACTATCGGCACGTCCGAGGCCAACAATTTGGTGGCTCCGGCGAAGACGTGACCCTCATGTCCTTGAACATCGATCCATACGAGCCCCAGCGAACCGAGATCAATGGAACCCTCTTCGACCAGACTGTCCAGCCGCCGTGCCTGCACGTCGAAAGTAGAGCGCCGATCTTCTTCCAACAGAGCAGGGTGTGCTCCGCCGTTCGGGCGCTCGACCCGGACTCGGTGATCCCCGAAATTGGTAGCCGACAGTTCGAGAGTGACTGTACCGTCCTCGTCGGAAAGGGCGACCGGATGGATGTGTACCCGGTCGGTTAGCCCGTTGGCAAGCACGTTCTGCCGCAGCAGCCCCAGATTTCCTGGTGCGGGCTCGAATGCCCACGACTCACCCGCTCCATGTTGGATTAGGGAAAGACACGTCGCGGAACCGATGTTCGATCCTATGTCTAGGAACCCCCGCCCCTCGAGATCGTCCCCACAAATGCCAGCCTTTCGAAGTTCTTGCATCGCCCGCGCCAACAGCACGCGCTCGTAGGCGCCCGCGATGAAAGTATGGCGCGAGACCTCTTTGTCACGCGTGTTGACGTAGAGGCGCAGGCCATCGGTGTCGACCGCTATAGATGGAGTGAACCGACTCAGGGCGTCGAAAAGATAACCGCGACCAATGCCGCTCCTTTGGCCTCGAAAGTTGAAACACCATCGAAGCGCGTTTACGGGGAGGCTGTTCCGGAGGCGTCGCATTATCCTGATGTTCTCGATTCTCGTCTTAGGGCCTGAAAGGAAACTACTTTGGTCGGTGATTCGCTTAAGACGTCGCGCGATCGTGGAGATTGTGTAGTTCCAGCCGCCTTGCCACTGGTGACGGATCGGCGAGCTGGGCGTCGGTGACCTTAGCGCCTGGCGGGTAGCTGCGACTGTCGTGCTGGGCCATGACCCGCAGGCCGCCTCGGGTTGTGGTGGCTGCGACCAGCTCGACGATCACCTGGTGGGAGGTGAGCGGCCGGCCCCTCCAGTTTGATGGAAGTGAAGGGAACAGGCGGTGTTCGATCCCTATCGCTACTTCTCGGGTGACCGGCCTTGCTGGGCGTGGGTGTTGTCATGGTGGACATATCGGTCGCGGAGCGTACGTCGACGACCTCCTTCACCGCTCACGCAGCTCCGGTGGGTAGTTCCGCTATGGGCCGCTTGCCTGATGACGTCATGCTCCATCCGCCTTTCGAAGGTCAGGAGCCTCCGCGGAGCCCAGGTCGTTCACATGAATGTTGGAGACCGGCATCAGCTTCGCCCCGGGGTGGTCGCCGGCACGCTGGGCGACGAGAGAGACACAGCGAACTCCGAGCGGCTCTCGCCGGGCACCAGGAGAAGGTCGTGGCCCTCTCGTTCCCGGTCGTCGGCGATCTCGCGCAATTCGACCCGCCGGCGATCCGACCAGCGGTCGATGTGAGGCACCCGCACCTCGAAGCAGCGGTACCGGCTGGCTGCCAACCAGCGATGCAGGGCATTACCAGCGACGCCTCTCGCCCGGAGCCACTCCGCGCTCATCTCGGCGTAGATGACCGGACGATCCTCGTGTACCGTACGCGTGGCACCATCCAGCACCTCGAACTCGAGACCCTCGACATCGATCTTGATCAGTGAGACGCGTCGGCCGAGTGGGCGGACGAGATCGTCGAGCCGTTCGACGTCCACGCGCTCCTCATGGGTTAGGCCGCCCTCCCTGTCATGCCACGCCAGCTCCGACGCCGCCACTCCGTCGACCACCGCAGCGTTGCCGGCGCCGCCTGGCTCGCTGTGGAGGACGGCTATGCCCGCGCTGGCTCCTACGGCGCAGCGGGCGATCCGCACGACACCGGTCAGCCCGTTCGCCTCGACGTTCGCCGCCGTCACCCTGCAGTTCCTCTCGAGCGGATCGATGGCCAGCAGCTCGCCCCCGAGGGCCATTGTCGCTAAGCCCAGCGGCACGGTGTAAAGACCGAGTGATGCCCCGACGTCGACGACGAGGGAGTCATGCGCGATGCTCCGGATGAGGAGCTCGACGACCTCGTCGTCGTAGCGCCCTGTCAGCGCAACCCGCCAGCCCTGCCGGCTCGTCATGGGCACACCCATACGAGCGCCCGTCGCCATTTTGACATCGACCGTGAAGTCGGTACGAGCGCCCAGGGCGCGGTGCAGCCTCAGACCGAGACGGCCACGACCTCGAAGGGGCACCCGTCGAAGAACTGCGCTTACGGGGGGGAACGTTGCGCTGAGGAGCGTCATGACCATCTCGGTTCGGCTGGGGTTGGCTTTGATGGCCGGGGACCTGGGCCGGTTGGGCCTGAGGCTGGGGGTGCATCTCACTCAGCACGATTCCATCTCCATATAGATGGTCTGCGCAAAATCGCCGGACCCAGCGCTTCGGACCAGTTTTCGCCATAGTACAACTCCAGGCGAGATGATACAACTCCAAGCGGGCTGGGTTCACGCCGCCCCCTGAGCCGCCAACGCGTCGAGCAGGACCTCGGCTGCGGCCTTCCACGGTGACGAGGACCATCCCGTCGTCGAGGTCGACCAGGTGGGGTCACGAACCGCCGCGTCCGCCGCTACAACGTCTCGTCGACACCGAGGCGGTGCACCGGCGCCACTGATCCGGGACCAGCGATCCGGGACCAGCGCTCCGGGAGGCCACCGCTCACATCCCCGGCCGCCAGCCGAGACCGACCTCGTCGGCAGCGTCGGCTACGCTGCGGCCCCTGGTCACCGACTGGGCCACCTGGACCCGGCACCGTCTCATTGACCGCCGCCGCAGCCCACATCCGGCTGCTCTCGTGCACCTCGGCGCCCAGGACGTCTGACGTCGAACCTCCAGCCCGAAGAGCGTCTGCCTAACCGCGTTCACGGCTCGTGGTCCGCCTCTCTGCTCGTCTCGATAACAAGCAGGCTGGTCGGGCCACGATCCGCGTACGCCGACCCCTACGACGAAATCATGCCCCGCTCAAAGACGAAGAGCCCTTAATCCAGCGCCGATCTCCCCGGTCGCTAATCGAGGCTAGGCGCGTCACCGGCTGGCGCTGCCCGTCGTGCCTCGAGTCGGCGCCGCCTTCAACTAGAGTCTTCCTGACGGACTTTCTGGAAGTAATCCCACAACTGTCGCCCTCTCAGCAGCAAGGCGCTGGGTTGCATCTGACTTCGCGCGACAGCGTCCGCTTGGTTTCAGACCCCAGGTGGGAGGGTCTGACGGGCCTACCTCCGAGCCGACCTCGAGAACGCCAAAGCCCGCAACCATCGACCTCGACACCCAAGAAGCCCTGGCCCGGCGAACCGAAGAACTCGACTCCGCCCGGCAGATCAACCGCGAGCTCGTGGCCAGCCTTAACCGCAGGACCTGAAGACGTGGCGCACACCTATACGGGACACGAAAGTGCAGGTTACGCCCCACGAACGACAATCCCAACCCCAGAAACGGTCACGAGAGTCCCCGGACCACCCAAATCTACCTTCACGCACACCTCGCCCTGAAGGCCTGAAGGAACGAGCGCTGGCCCGGACGACACCGCCGAACACCACGCCGGGCCGTTACCGCCCCCCCGACCAGCTCCTCTGCCTTCCTCGAAAGCCTATGATTATGCGGACAACCCCAAGCCGGAGCCCACCGGGGATACGGGCCTCGCCGCCCGTCGCCGCATAATCGCGGGCGCCCCATAATGCGCCTTATGTGGAATTCTTCATAACGCGCACCTCCTCCGCCACCTGACCGCTGTCGGCCAGCACCCGCCGTTCGCCCGGTGGACCACCCAGATGGGCCAGATCCTCAATTCATTCACGCGACACTAGGCGGTTAGCGACTTCCTCCAATAGACACCTGTCCAATCGATCTGAGTTATGGGCTCGCTGATAAACTGTGCGGCCCGAAAATCTTCTACGGCCTTACGGCAGGCCGGAATATGCCCGTAATCATCGATGATGATAAATCCACCAGGGCTCACTCGGCTGTACAAGGCTTCGAGCGCTTCAGTGGTCGAGCTGTACATATCGCCGTCCAGGCGGATTATTGAGAATGACGTCGCTGGTACGAGATGCAGGGTGTCCTTAAACCATCCGACAACGAACTCGACTTGAGCGTCGAGCAGACCGTACCGATCGAACCGACGCCTCACTTCGTCAAGGCCAACGGCTAGGAACGCATTTTCCCAATGATTATCTCCGGCATCTACCGGATAAGACGTAGCGTCAGGGTGCGGCAAACCTTCAAAAGAGTCGGCAACCCATACTTTACGGGATGTGTCGCCGTAGGCCAGCAAGGCGGCGCGGGCGAAGATGCAGGCCCCACCCCGCCAGACCCCGGTCTCGATGACATCCCCCGGGATCTCGTCACCGACCACGGTGTGGACGGCATACTGGAGAAGATCGAGCCTCTTGTGCCCGATCATTGTATCGGCGGTCGCCGGCCAGTCGCCACCCACCTCTCGGGCTTCCAGGGACGCGTACTCGGTCTGGACAATCTTGAGCCCAGCCCGGCCGAGTTGGCGGCTGACGAAGGAGTAGACGCTGCCCTTCCAGCCGGCGGGAGATGGCTCGCGGACCTCTTCATCGATGAACAGGGAGCGGGTTAGCGTTCCCTTGAGCAACTCAAGATACCGCTCCGCCGGGTCGTTGGATGTCGCCACGGGGGTGAGGATACAAGGTTCGCCCGGTTCGGGAGTAGCCGCACGCTCCGCCGGCTCACCGAGCCAGGGCGTAACTCGATAGCGAGGGTAGATCGCGCTGTGCGTGAGGGTCCACCACGTTTCGCGCGATCGAACACCACATGGTCATCGAGCACATCGGCTGCCGTCTTCGGTATCTTCATGGTGTGCTCCGGTCGACGGAGGCCCTCAGACGGCCAACCAACCGCTTCGGGCGGTTCACTGCGGCACCCACGGGCACCGCATCTAGGCTCGACCGGAGCCTACAAACACCACCCGGCCACCGCCACGGCCTCCACCGACCCGGGCCGACCGCGCCACCCACAACCGCCTCGTCGGGCGGGGGCGGATCCCCGTTAGGGATGAAGACCGCAATGTCTAGGCATGAAGGCCGCAGAGGCTGGGCCCGGGTGGGTATCTGCCTTGCCTGGGGCGCTGCGTGGCCTCGTCGGGAGGCGAAGCGGGCCGCTTGCAGCCTTCTGCGGTCGCAAATGCTAGACATGTAGTTCGGGTCTCACTACTCTCAGCTGAGGAGGTGGGGGTGGACGATGACGGCAGGTGGGCGGCGGCCAGCTCGTGACCATCGCCGCTGGACGCTTCGAGCGTCGCGGACTGGTTGGCCTCATCGCCTGGCCCGCATCGGAGCCGGTGTTCGCCGCCCGTCTGGCCGGTGCTGTCCGCCCGGCGTGGACGCCGCATGCCGATCCCCGGCTGGAGGCGCTCGGCGAACCCGGAGGACCAACCTCCATCACTGGCACAGCACGTGTTGCTCCGGCGATCTTCTACATCGTCATCACTTCACTTTCAGGACACACTTCAGGGCGAGGTAGTTATCGCCTGCTGCAAGGCCCATACACTTTAGCCAATTTTCGCCTGGCTCAGCAAATATCAAAGGCGTCGAACGAGCTGCAGCCATCGTAGAACAAGGGGCCTGAATCGGGAGTGCGCTCTTTCGATCATCAACATCACTGGGAGCATTATGACTTGCCCAGAGCGTCCTAGTTGTCGAACGCTCATTCCGGCCCTCCACGATAGACCAGCGTAGTGGTGGAAAGATAGCTGATAGTCGTCCGGTAGCACTGCAAAGCGGAGTCCGCACGCTTTAGCGGCAGCGTAGACCGCACTACCAACATCGAAAGCGACGACTCCCTCTCGGAGGTCGTCCCGCTCAACAAGGCGGACAGCAAACGACTCGCCGGTAGCTGCAATCGGCTCTCGACGGATCAACATCAGCCAGGGTGCAGGCCTTTCGGCAAGCCGAACCACGCGCTCCGCCGCCGGAGCGAAGCAGTCCTGGCGTTCCTGAAGAAACTCGCATGTGACCAGGTCGGCCCTTCTTGCAGTGTCAAGGAGCGTACGGAGCCAACCGTATCGCCGAAACCGCATATCCGAGTCTACGAAAACGAGGAACTTCGAATCCTTATGGGCGGTCCAGTGGTCCAGCCATTCTCCGTGGGTTCGCCCTCCTTCCACGAAGTCAAGTTCGAGCATATCGCCGTACTCGCGGCGCAAGCGATGCAGCATGACCCTCGTCCCATCCGTTGAACCCCCGTCTCCAACGATGATCTCGCATGGAGCACCCGCCAGCCTCATGGCTGAGCGGACGGCAAGTTCTGTCGCAGCGACAGTGTTCCACGACGCAATACAAATTGTCACTTCAGCACCGTCAGTCATAAAGTCGTCATAAGAGTCATAGATTCGCCGCTACAAATGTCATGCGACTCCACGCGCGGATCCTCCGGCTTCAGTCGAGCAGCGAAGAGAAACCGTGGGTGAGCCGTTGTCATTAGCAACAGGAGGATGACGAAGTAGCAAACCGGTACCAGAGAAGTGGCCGAAGGAAGTGAAATCCAGGCGAGGTGCCGGCAACCCGTGCCAGAGTCTCACCATTGTCATCACATGAATATCGTCCACGATAAGCAATTGTAGAACCTTAGGTGGATGGAAATAGAGTTGAGCGAAGAACGCTGGCTCAAAGACGCCGTCTTTTGGTCCGTCCACGAAGATGAGTTCAGCAGAAGACATCGTGCTGGCGAAACTGTCAAATACCCCGGAAGATCCCAGGTCAGCTACTTCTTGGGTTAACCGGGGGCCAAAGTCATCCTCGCGCAGGGCTGTCGAGCCACCCCACTTCGATACCGACCAAGGCTCGATGTCGAAAGTCACCACCCGGCCGACGCCCGGGCTGCGAAGCATCGCAAGAACGGAGAGTCCTGTCGCCGTTCCGACGTCTACTGCCAGTTTCGGCTGCACAATATCACAAGCTGCGGTCAGGAGACGGTAGTGCTCTCCAGGCCAGCGATCAACGGACGGGTCCAGGGACCGGCCGCCAATGCGGTCCATTGAGATGTTTCGGATCCGAGCAATGAGTTCGGTAGCGAAGTCAATGATCTCCTCGCTTGCCGCGTCACTCTGGTCTTCTGCGAGGATCGTCCACTCGTTGTGGAGCCCGTGGAGAGGCCCAAATTGGCGCGCAAATCGTGTCGCCGGCATCAGCCGATTCAGAATTAACGACTTCGCAGTGTTCTTCAGCCGCATGGAACCATACCTAATCACACCTGTTCGCTGAAGTGACTTTGGGCGCGCTGACCCAGGACGGATGGTTGTCGGTCCTTCTCAGCCTGGTTCGGTCATAGGTCCGAGGAGCATTCGGATGGTGCCTAATCACTCTCACCCCTCTCTCGTTTCGGGTAACCACTCAGCCACTGGTTGGGTTGACCACCGTGGGTAGCCAGGCGCCGGTGGTCCGAAGGATGGTGAGAAGGTAGAGAACATTGTGACCTTGTTTGACGCCCGTTTGGAGGTAGGAACGCACGCCACCGTGTTCAATTCGAATGCTACACGGCGTGTTCCTCTTGGCTGGGACTGTTCAGCGGGAAAGATCGGGGCAGATGTCGATGATGTCGATCGGGTGAGTCTCAGACGGGAGAGCTTGAGGTCCGTGCGGAGGGACGACCGGAGCTTTCCGGCCGAGGCGTCGACCGGGATGGACAGCCCGTTGGATGCCACCGGGCCGGGATGCGGGCCGGCACAGGCTAGCCAGGATCTAGCCTGCTCGATGGCGCTGTGGTTGGGGCCGAAGCGGGCGGCGAACTGCCCCGGGCCCAGGTACTGGTGCCACGAAGGGGAGCCGGGATCGAAGACAGCTTGGACGAAGCGGGCGAGGGCTGCCGGGTCGGAAGGTCGGAGAACGAAATCGAGGTTTAGCGGCTTATGGGCGGGCACGGTACCGACCACGGCGGCCCCGGGTGGCAGGCGACGTGGCCCGCCAGGAGCGGGTCGATTCGGAGGCGGCGCCGTTGACGACGAGGCCGGCGCCGCCGTCACCGGGCCCGCACCGAACGTAGCCAGGACGAACAGTGCGCTCAGCAGGCCGAGGAGCACGAGGATGAAACTGCGGCCACTGACCGTTTTGCGGCTTCCGCACCCGCACCTCACGATCTGCAAGGTACGCCATGGCCCGGGTCCCCGCCAGATCCGGTAGACTTTCCGCAGGGCCGCGTGAGCTGAACGAGCCAAGACCGACCCTGTCCGTGTACCCGTAGTTGCTGTCGATGACCTAACGGGGCTTCGCCCCCGCCCGACGAGGCGGTGTGGTGGCCGCGGTCGGCCCGGGCGCGGTGCGGGTGGTGTTTGTAGGCTCCGGTCGAGCCTAGATGCGGTGCCCGTGGGTGCCGCTGTGAACCGCCTGAAGCGGTTGGTTGGCCGTTGAGGGCCTGTGTCGACCGGAGCCTGCGATGAAGATACCCAAGACTGTCGGCGATGTGCTCGATGACCATGTGGTCTTCGAGGTGGAGTGCATCGACCGGGTGTACCTGAACCTCTACCAGCCGAAGCTGATGTACCCGATGGGGGTCGTCGGGTTCTTCAAGGGGCACCGGGGCATGCCGTTCGCCTCCTCGGCGCTGATGGACCCGATCTCGAAGGACTTCGTGGTGGGCATCCACCGGTTCATCGATGATCATGACCTGGACCTGGTCCACTTCCAGCGGGGCCAACGCAAGGACGACGTCGCCCATGACTACCTCCGGGGCCATGACGGCAGTGAGGGGATCCTGTTCGTGGGCCGGGCGCAGGAGAAGACCAGGGTGTACCGCACGGAGAAGCGGGTCAACCCGCAGACGGGGAAGGCGTACCCGTGGCTGGTGACGGCGACGGCGATGCCGAACCACTTCTGCTTCTATGGGTTCGACGACGACTTCGGGCCGTTCTTCATCAAGTTCGGCACCTACTTCCCCTACACGGCCAAGGTGTGCTTCAACGGGCACCACTGGGCGCAACGCCAGGCCGGGCACGCCGGCCTGGGCTTCGAAGGGTTGGACAACGCGTTCGCCTCCTGTGAGGACCCCGCCCGTCTGCAACGGATCTGCGACCGGTTGTCGCCGACCAAGATCGACGGGTTCGTCCGCAAGTGGCTGGCCCGGCTCCCGCACCCGTTCACCCCAGCTGACCGCCGGGCCGGTTACCGCTACGACATCTCGATCCTCCAAGCCGAGTTCTCCCTCACCCAGATGCTCGACCGGCCGCTGGCCGGCCGGGTGTTCTTCGAGGGTGTCATCCGCGACAACCTTGACGCCGGCCGCCCCGACCAGGTGTCTTTGGTCTTCGACCGGCGGATCAGCAAACGGACCGACAGTCGGTTCCGGACCCGGGTCCTCACCGACGGCGTCATCCCGTCGGTCCATGTCGACTACAAGCACAGCCGCATCAAGCAGTACTTCAAGGAAGGAGTCGCTCTTCGCACCGAGACCACGATCAACAACACCCGTGACTTCGGGATCGGTCGCCGGCTGCCCAACCTGCCCGCCCTGCGGGAGGTCGGCTTCCCCGCCAACAAGCGCCTCTTGGAGGTGCAACGAATCAGCTCTGACCCGATCACCGGAACCGACACCTTCGACCAGGTGTGCCGACCCGTCCACGTAGACGGGCAACGGGTCCCCGGTCTCCGCTTCGATGCCCCCGCCACCCAGGCCGTCCTCGCCGCGCTGGTGGCCTTGCGCATGCAGCCCAACGGGTTCGCCAACCGCGACCTGCGAGCACTCCTCGCCCCACTCCTCGGACTTCCACCCAAGTCAATGACCCAGGGCCGCATGAGCTACCACCCCCGCCGACTCCGCCTCCACGGTCTCATCGAACGGACCCCGCACACCAACCGCTACCAGGTCACCGACTTCGGGCTCGCCGCCGCGGTCTTCCTCACCCGGGCCTACAACCGGTTCACCGCAGGCGGGATGGGCTTCCCCCGGTGGAGTTGACACTCCACGCTATGCGGCTGCGCCGCTCTTATGTGCTTCACGGTAACCGCTCGGTGTCGAATAGTCAAGCGTTGAGTGCAATCTTTCCCGATTATAGTAG
>Ga0136611_10003473_pt1 | contig 11030 bp, 9 predicted proteins | sample AntDrymUQ2232306_2_FD_106645 | JGI IMG/M metagenome (GOLD analysis project Ga0136611, IMG submission 106645) | Polar desert sand microbial communities from Dry Valleys, Antarctica - metaG UQ223 (23.06) | ecosystem: Environmental > Terrestrial > Soil > Desert | place: Antarctica: Dry Valley... | reverse complement strand
CTTTCAGGCGTGGAACTTGTGCGCCGCGCACGAGGAGCTTCAGTCGACGTTATGACGCTTAATCTAGTCATAAACAAAGCCACAGGTAAAAAGTTTGGCAAGAGCGAGGAAGGTGCTATCTGGTTGGATCCTCAGAAGACATCTCCAACAAAGTTTTACCAATTCTGGATTAACAGTGATGACGAAAGTGTTGCTGAGTATCTCAAGATTTTCACGGAATTAGACAAGACGACTATCGATTCGCTCGTCAAAGCTCATGCCCAGGATAAATCTGCTCGTTTAGGCCAAAATCGGCTTGCGCGGGAAGTAACCGCAATGGTACACGGCGAAGTGCAGGTAGATATTGCTGAACAGGTTACTTCATATCTCGTAGGCAAGTCACTAGTGGCAGATGCTACCGAACAATCATTGCAGGCACTGAGGACTGAAATTCCGTTCGTAAGAGCAAATGCAGGCGCATCAATCCTCCAGGCTGCGGTAGACGGCGGACTCGCCGATTCAATCTCTGAAGCTCGAAGGCTACTGCAAGGAAATGCCTTCTCGCTGGATGGAACCAAAGTATCCCGCGAGCAATTTGAAGCCTCGGATTTTAGAAATAACCGCCTACTGCTGAAAAAAGGCAAGAAGTTCAAAGATACTGTACTGGTGGAAAACCCTAATGGATAGTATGCTTGCTAGTAAATGGGTACCGATCACGATAAACTTTAATCAAAAGACAGGAGTGTAATGCAGTCAACGACCAAAATTTCGCACAAAAAGGCTGACCAATATAACGATCCCAGCCACAATTATCTCAATTATTGGGATGGCCGCGACTACGAGCATGCTGCTGAGGAGATGGCAATCAAAAGGTTGCTCGAAGGCAAGAAGTTTCGAAACGCCGTTGACGTTGGTGGCGGCTATGGCCGACTTTGCGTACTGCTTGAAAATTATGCCGAGAACGTCACCCTCGCTGAACCGAGCCAGCAGCAGCTAGACATCGCTAAGGATTTCCTGAAGGATTACCCGGAAGTTGACCAGAAGCTGCTCCAGGCTGACGACCTGCAGTTCACTGACGGTGCAATTGATCTGCTGACTATGGTCCGTGTCATGCACCACTTGCCAGACCCGGCTCCAGAGTTCAAGGAGATCTCGCGGGTTCTCGCTTCAGACGGCTATGCAATCATCGAAGTTGCGAACTATCTCCACGCCCGTAACAGGGTGAAACACTTTGTCCACCACAAGAAATTGCCAACTCAACCCGTAGATATCCGTTCAGAAAAGAATAAGAATGAGAATGAAATTCCCTTTGTGAATCACAATCCCAAAACGGTTATTAAGCAATTGGCTCATGCCGGGCTAAAGGTTGAGCGCATTCTTTCGGTATCGAACTTAAGAAGTCAGGGATTGAAAAAAGTAGTCCCGAGGAGTGTTATGTTGGCTATCGAAGGTATCTTACAACCACGATTGGCTCATAGTTATTTCGGACCGAGCGTCTTCTTGCTTGTTAAAAAAGCCTAAATCAAAAGCTACAAGCAGCAGTATACTAATACTGCATGACAGTAACGACTGAGCTAACGTTTTTAAAAGGTATTGGGCTCGCAGTGGCCCAAAAATTTGCCGTACTGAACTTGAAAACAGTCGGCGACCTGATAAATAATTTCCCAAGGCGCTACGAAGATTATTCTGTTGTATCGCGGATCGCTGATATGCAGCCTGGACCGGTTACTATCAAAGCTACCATCAAACAAGCTACCGCTCGTTATGTGAGGCGGGGAATGCACGTTACCGACGCAGTTGCGCATGACGAGTCAGGCAGTGTAAGGATAATATGGTTTAACCAACCTTATCGGGCTACGGCCATGCAGCCGGGAAAAGAATTTTATATATCCGGAATTTTTGAGCTTAGTCACCAGCGTCTCGGGATTACTAATCCTACGGCTGAACCGGTCAGCGATTTTCCTTTAAGTACGGCTCGGATCGTGCCCGTATACAGAGAGACTAAAGGTCTCACATCTCGCCAAATCAGGGCGGGAGTGCAGCAATCTCTGGAACTAATACGGGCAATCCCCGAGACTCTACCTGTATGGCTCGTGGAAAGCCAGCAGTTCGTCAGCCGGGCTTCTGCTATTGAGAAGATGCATTTTCCGGCCAGTATGCGGGACCTGGAGATTGCCCGTAACCGGCTGGGATTCGAGGAAGTGTTCGTACTGACTTTGGCGGCACTCCGGAATAAATACCAGATGCAGTCCGAAAGCGCGCTGCCTGTGACTTTTGATAACGTGCTTGCCCAGAAATTTGTATCCAATCTGCCATATGAGCTGACTGCTACCCAGCGCAGGGTGTGCTGGCAAGTATTTCAGGATATGCAGAAAGCCCAGCCGATGAACCGTCTGGTTGAGGGTGACGTGGGATCTGGAAAAACTGTGGTGGCCGCTATGGCAGCCGCAATGGTATTGCAGAGCGGTTATCAGGTAGCGCTGATGGCTCCGACCGAGCTGCTGGCGAGGCAACATGCTGAATCAATCAGTAAGCTCATGAAGCCACTGGGATTTGATAACCAAGTCGGGTTACTTGTTGGCGGCCTGTCAGTCTTACAGAAGCGAACGGCTCACAAACATATAGCTTCGGGGGATATAAGGTTCATTGTCGGTACACATGCCTTGATACAGGACGAAGTCGATATGTCGCATCTCGAGCTCGTCATTATTGACGAACAGCACAGATTTGGCGTAGGCCAGCGCAAGTCGCTCCAAATTAAAGCCGGACATATGCCGCATGTCCTGAGTATGACGGCTACACCAATCCCAAGGTCACTGGCCCTGACACTTTACGGTGAACTAGACATTTCTATAATCGATGAAAAACCGCCAGGGCGTCGTGAAATAATCACTAAGATTGCTTCACCAAACTCTCGCGCGCAACTATATACGGATATTGATGCAGAACTAGCAGACGGGCGGCAGATGTTTGTCGTCTGCTCGCTGATTGCCGAATCCGAAACCATGGCAGCCGCTTCAGCCGAAGAAGTTTACAAGAAACTAAGTACAAAAGATTTCAAACACCGTAATGTCGGCCTGCTGCACGGTAAAATGAAACCAGGAGAGAAAAATGACATCATGCAGCTGTTTGTCGAACATAAGCTCGATATTTTGGTATCGACAACAGTCGTAGAGGTCGGTGTTGACGTACAAAATGCTAGTATCATGCTGATTGAAGGAGCCGAACGGTTCGGTTTGGCCCAAATGCACCAGCTGCGCGGCCGAGTCGGACGGGGCAAACACCAAGGCTATTGCTACCTGATGACTACAGATTCAGGGGCGCCGAGCCGGCGCCTGCGGGCGCTTGAAAGCTCGACTGACGGCTTCAAGCTGGCAGAACTCGATTTGCAGCTCCGGGGACCTGGTGCCATCTACGGCACGCTTCAGCACGGAGAACTTGATCTTAGGGTTGCCTCTTTGACAGATAGCAAACTTATAGCCGGCGCACGGGCAGCAGCCCAGCTTTTTATCGATAAACAGGAAGATTTGTTACAATATGAGTATCTTAATAGTCAAGTTACACGGCTCAGTGCCATTACGAACCTAAATTAATGTATATCCATTATGTACGCTGTATTTTTGCATGCCCACCAGAAAATTGATCGAGTAGCCTTCAAGCACCTGAAGACATTGCTGGAGCCAGATGTTTTTTTCCCGCCGCTTTCCAAAATCTTACATTTTGAAGGCAAGAGGGGTCCAGATTCGACGAAACTCAAAAATAAGGAAAATGTCGAGCAACCCTGGCACTTTATTGACCCGTTTGACGATGCTGATACGGACTTGCACGTATTGATTCGCGACCACTACTCTTCGCTCGTCGAAGCGCTAAAGGCTAAGGATGATGTGCGTAGCGCATTCGAAGCCGCCTGGCTGGCCCATGCGCTGGTAGATGGACTGACGCCGGCACATCACTATCCTTATGAAAAAGCCTTGGAAAGCCTTCGCGGCGAAGACCGTCATAGCCGCAAGGGTTTGGTCGGTCGTGCCTATGTCAAAGGGGACAACCGCCGCGACTCGCTCAAGCGAAGCTTTCAGCTGATCGGTCCGAAAGGCCTCCTGACGACTCATGCCCTGTTCGAGGGTGGTGCCTATACAATCATGGCTCCAATGAGGTTTACGCGGGCGATGCCGAAACGCGAAGACCTCATGCTCGTCAGGCAGAAGGGCATTGTCGAAGTGTTCCAGCGGTTTGCCCGGGAAGTGGCCAGCTATGATATGTACGTCAGGTTTTATGAAAAGGGTTGGACCCCGAAACTGACCCGGGATATCCGCAGGGAGTTAGCCCCCCGGATGGTCATGCTTGTATCGCTTGCCTGGTACTCAGCTCTCTGTGACGCTCATTATACCGCGGAACCGGAATGAGAGTAATAGCCGGAAGCCTGAGTGGGCGGATTTTTGAAAGTCCAAAATCATTGGTAACCCACCCGATGTCCGAACGGGTGCGCGGCGGATTATTTAATACGCTCGGTGATATATCGGGCCTGACTGTATTCGACCCGTTTTCAGGCAGCGGGGCGCTTAGTTTTGAGGCTATAAGCCGGGGGGCTTTGCGGGTGGTAGCGCTCGATAATGACAAACAGGCCTACCAGACAATCCGGACTAATATTGATATCCTTCAGGCTGCAGACAAAGTTGAAGTGTTTCTCAAGCAAGCTAGTAGCTGGATGTCGGGACATCAGAACGCGAGATTCGATGTTGTAATAGCTGACCCGCCTTATACGGATTTGCGGCGTGATTTATTGCTGAGGGTCGCCCAAATGACAACAGACCGCGGTATATTCGTCTTGTCATGGCCGGGTACCGAAAAAGCTCCTCCATTCATAGATTTCTCGATTATCAAGCAAAAATCATACGGCGATGCCCAACTGATATTTTACCGTCGGACAAGCAAACAGTAGGTTTAGTCAAGTCTTGACACGAAGGGGCTTGCTTACTTCTGCTGCCTGAATTTCTTTGTACCTTAGAGCCGGGCCGAACAGATAGATCATAGTTACCAGGATCGCAAGAATATAACCTGCCACCGGTATGCGGCCTACCGACGATGAGAGCATGTTGAATACTATGCCAACACCTAGTGTTCCCCAAATATATCCGGCATGGTGCTTAGACTCTGCGAAACACTGCTTGAGTGCGGCTACAGGTTCCAAGTTTTTATCAATGAGATAGTATGCCGAGAGCATGAATCCTCTGATGAGTATCAAGCCGGGTACGATAAAAAGTAAAAGGCCGAAGGATATTGCGAGTGCCGCTAATAGTGCCATTATTACAAAAGGGATTACCTTAGACAATCCTTTTTTGAAACATACCCAAGCGTCTGGCTGCTTGCCAGCTACGGCTTCTAATTGCATCCTAATTAATCCTGGATACGCCAACAGCGACCAGACGGATCCGAACACAGCCAGTGCCAACCCAGTGACTGATTTTTCATCGAGTGTAAATGTTTGATTTGGATCATAGACACCGACCAAAACAATTCCTACGATCGATATAAGTCGCGGGAGAAACGACAGGTAGAATATCGGCCAGATGTTCGCCTTGCCCAAGTTGAAACTATTCGGTACCAGATCCCAACTGGGAGTTAGCTTATGATCATTCCGAAAAAACTGCATAGGATACCTTGTTACATTATGTAATGAGAACTTATGAACCCAGTTTATCAGACTACCTTAACTATCAGGTATAGTCGGCAAAGTTCATGTAGAATAAAATCAGTTCATAAGGTAAAATTATGCAAGTTCGTATCTCACGGGGATGTGGTGAAATTGGTATACACGCTAGTTTTAGGAACTAGTGCCGTAAGGCGTGGAGGTTCAAGTCCTCTCATCCCCACCATTCAAAACGACATAGCTTGCTTGTTTACGTCGCGGGCCTGGCGTTCTAAATTGTCAATATCTTTTTGCATATTTTTACATTGACGTTCCAAACTGTACATAACACTTTCCGTGCCTCCTGCCGGCAGGCCATGATTGTGGGTCGTCTGGACCGACATTTTTATTTTATCGAGTTCCTTTTGGACCTGTGCCAAGCTCATCTTTTCCTTGTCAGCCGCCTTGCGAAGGTCTTTGGCTGATTGTATTAAATTGCCACGTGCATCCATATATTCCCCCGTTTTTTAACTTAATTGTATTGATTATTGTGCAACGCAGAATACGTTTCGTCAGTATCAATTTTGTTGGGTGGGAGTGATATTTGTCACTAAAACTTAAATGCTTGCAAACTATAGTAAATAATGATAAAATATATTCAATTATTGAGCTATAATAAATTAAATCATGGCATTATCAACTCAACCATATAAAGGCGCCAGAGACTTCTACCCTGAAGATAAGCGCAAACAAAAATACTTATTCGATGTTATCCGTCACACTGTAGAAAGGTTCGGATATGAAGAATACGATGCTCCAATCCTGGAGCCTCTCGAATTATATCTGGCTAAATCCGGTGAAGAAATTGTAAATGAGCAGACATATGCATTTACCGACCGCGGGGGCCGACAAGTAGCAATCCGCCCTGAGATGACTCCTTCAGTCAGCCGGATGGTAGCCGCCCGTAGGCAGGAGCTGCCTTATCCGCTCCGCTGGTACAGTATTCCGAATTTATGGCGCTATGAGCGTCCCCAACGCGGACGGATGCGCGAACACTGGCAACTGAACGTTGATATATTCGGTGTGCCAGGCATGGAAGCAGAACATGAAATGATACTGCTGACCGACCAGATCCTCAAATCGTTCAAAGCAAAACGCAGCATGTATACCATCAAGCTCAACAGCCGGATATTCTCAGATTATGTCCTCAGACAATTCATTGGGCTCGATGAGGTTCAGGCATATACGATGGCCAAATTAATTGACCGGATGCATAAGTTGGAACGGGCTGACTTTATGGCACAGGTGGATGCGCTCTGTACTCAGTCACAACGGGCAACCGGAGCAGTTGAGAAACTGCTTGAAGTGATGAACGCAAACAAATTTGCCGCTTTGCCACAGGCTCTCCAAAATCATGAATCACTTAGAGGATTACAGCAGATAATTGGTATGCTCGAAGAAGCAGGAATCACGAATGTAACGTTTGACCCGACCCTGATGCGTGGCTTTGATTATTATACGGATATTGTCTTTGAAGTGTTTGATAACCACCCCGACAACAACCGTTCGATGCTCGGTGGCGGCAGATATGACGGCCTTGTGGGGTTGTTTGGTGTCGAACCTGTACCTACCGTCGGGTTTGGCTTCGGCGATGTAACCCTTGCTAATTTCCTCGAGCTCCATGATCTACTTCCTCCACTCCAATCTGTAACCGATGCATACGCCATTCTTGTTGGAAATGTTTTTGACCAGGCCCAGAAGCCGCTAGCCGAAATGCGCAAAGCCGGGCTCAACGTTGCCCTTGATATGTCGGGTCGCAAAATTGGCGCTCAGATACAAACTGCCGAGAAAAAAGGCATCCACTATGCTGTAATCATCGGTGACAAGGAGTTGTCATCAGGCCAATATACTATCAAGAACTTGCTCACTGGCATAGAAGAAACACACGGAATCGAGCGACTTGTGAGTATTATTCGTGACTACCGGCACGCCGACGATACGAAAGACGACATATAATACCTTTTGGGTATAGTCTTACACTAGTGTTCTGTATTCTACTCTGATAGAATACTTTCTTATGCAAGTACACAAAACCCACCCCAGTGACACCCGTATCAAACTCCTCATCGAGGCTGACCAAGAGCTTTTAGAAGACGTCAAGCGAGAAGTACTCGCCCGTCTCCGCCGGGATGTCAAGATACCAGGCTTCCGGGCTGGAAAAGTCCCTCTCGAGCTGGTTGAAAAAAACGTCGACCAGACAACTTTACAGAACCAGTTTATAGACGCCGCGCTCAATAAGATGTATTCTAACGCGCTCATTGAGCAGGATATCCGGCCTGTTGCCCAGCCAACGGTCAATATCAAGAAATTTGTGCCTTTTACGACGTTAGAATTTGAAGCAGAAATTGAAATCATCGGCAAAGTGACATTACCGGATTATAAAAAAATCACATTATCCCAAAAGCCGATAGTGATTACCGACAAGGACGTAGACGAAGTCGTAAACAACCTCAAACTTCGGATGGCAGAAAAAGCAGCGGTCGACCGCGTCGCCAAAGAAAAAGATGAAATTTGGATTGATTTCGTAGGCCGTGACGCTCAGACAAATGAACCGCTTAAGGGAGGCGATGGCAAAGATTATCCTCTTGTCCTCGGCAGCAACACATTCATCCCAGGCTTCGAAACACACCTGATTGGAGCTAAAAAAGACGAAGAACGGGAGTTCACCCTTGAATTTCCGAAAGATTACGGTGTCAAGGCACTTCAGGGCAAGAAGGTTGTCTTTAAGGTGCTCGTCACAAAAGTGAATGAAGTCGTCCTGCCTGTCGAAGATGATATCTTTGCAGCTAAGGTAGGTCCGTTCAAATCTTTAGTAGATCTCAAATCTGATATCAGAAAACAAGTTACCAGTGAACGTGAAACTAAAAATGCCCGCGATTACGAAAGCGAATTGCTGAGTAAAATCACTGACCGATCGACAGTCGCGGTCCCAGACGCCTTGATAGATGAAGAACTTAACAGGTTGGAAAAGGAAGAGCGACAGAATGTATCGTACCGTGGCCAGACATGGGACGAGCATTTGGCTGTAGAAGGAGTAACCGAAGAAGAACATCGAGTCAATAACCGTGGCGGTGCCGAACTTCGCGTCAAAGCCGGACTTGTCCTGGCCGAGATTGCAGAAGCTGAAAAAGTCGAAATTACTCCCGAAGAATTTGAAATGCGCGTTCAATTGCTGAAGGGCCAGTACCAGGATCCGGCGATGCGGGCTGAAATTGATAAGCCAGAAAATCGCCGCGAACTGGCTTCCCGGCTCCTGAGTGAAAAGACTATTGCAATTATAGTTGGCTACGCCTCCCCGACGGACGGTAAGCCGTCCGCCACTAAAGCTAAAGCAGTAAAATCTGATAAGCCAGAAACTGCGAAGAAAAAAGCCAGTCGGTAGTACTAGCTGCCATCAGCACTTCAAATGCGCTGTAAATTAGCACTCTTGACTAGAGAGTGCTAATTTTATATCATTACTATATAACAGTTATCAGCCACGCCCAGTAAACATGGATGGCTTTTACTGAGTATGTATTAAATATTGTTGCTTACTATTAGCCGGAGGTATGTATGAGTGTATTGATTCCAACCGTTGTGGAGAGCGAAGGACGATTTGAACGGGCCTATGATATTTATTCCCGATTACTCAAAGAACGAATAATTTTTCTCGGGTCTGATGTCAATGAAGCCACTGCCAATGTGATTGTTGCCCAGCTGCTGTTCCTGCAGGCCGAAGATGCCAAGAAAGACATATTCTTCTACATCAACAGCCCCGGTGGCAGTGTCTATGACGCACTTGCTGTATATGACACCATGCAGTTTATTACAAACGACGTCCAAACAGTGGGCATCGGTGTACAAGCTTCTGCTGCCGCATTCTTACTGAGCTCAGGTGCTAAGGGTAAACGATCGGTACTGCCTAACTCTACCGTCATGATCCACCAACCTTCAAGCGGTACCCGCGGCAAGGTGACTGACCAGGAGATTGATCTTCGCGAGTCACTTCGTATCAAGAAATTGCTCGAAGAAATCATGGCCGGCAACACGGGCCAGAAACCTGAAAAAATCCATATTGATATGGAACGCGACAAATGGCTGACTGCCAAAGAAGCCCTAGAATATGGTATCGTAGACAAAATCGTCAACAATCCTCCAAAAGAACAGCTCAAATAGATATTTTTCAACATCCATGGCTCAAAACATAGTCAGACTAGTTATATTTAAAACTTAACTTTAACCTTGACATATTATATTGAGCCCTCCATAGTACTATGCAAGAAGTAGTGTACGTATGGAGATGTAGTGTCAACTAATTGGTTGATGTGATATCCTAAAACACCTGTCGTAGTGTATCCTTCGCGCGAAATCAAATAATCTAAAGTGGTGTGGTTACTGTAGCCTGGGCTATCTTTATGGCAGTCCGGGTGCACAAAATGCGTCGCTTGATGCATATTTATACTCAAAAACCCAAATAAAATCAATAGTCGATGACTGTTTTATTAGCGGTACATATCAATTTTATTCGGGGGCATTGCTCAAAGCTTATGATAGACAATACGAAGACTAACGCTACTACTACTAACTCAAGAGTGTATTATACTCAGCCGGACGACGCGATCGACCTGCCCAGCCTGGTTGACCACCAAAATAAATCATTCCAGTGGTTTATTGATGAAGGCCTTGGTGAACTACTCGCTGAAATAAGCCCGATCGACGACTACACCGGTACAAAATTATCATTATCATTCAAAGATTATCACTTTGATGAACCTAAGATGACTGAAGCGGCTGCCCGCGAGAACAATGTTTCTTACGAAGCACCACTCAAAGCTACCGTCGAACTGACCAATAAAGTAACTGGTGAAGTCAAAGACCAGGAAATCTATCTCGGTGACTACCCATGGATGACCACTCGCGGTACATTTGTCATTAACGGAGCTGAACGTGTTGTTGTCTCCCAGCTGATTCGTTCCGCTGGTGTCTTCTTTACTGCCGATCAGCATGGCTCCTCAGCTCTCTACGGTGCGAAAGTTATTCCTGGCCGTGGCGCATGGCTCGAATTCGAAACCGCTGCTAACGGTGCTGTTTTTGTCAAAATTGACCGTAAGCGCAAAATCCCCGTCACAACTCTCCTGCGTGCCCTTGGTATGACTGAAGCCCGCATGAAGGACGCCTTTAAGCACGTTGACCAGGGTAAGCTTAGTTACCTTGATGCGACACTCGAAAAAGACCCGGCAAAGGGTCAAAACGATGCTCTCATCGAAGTATACCGCCGTTTACGGCCGGGAGACCTGGCTACTGTTGATAACGCCCGCAGTCTGCTGGAAAACATGTTTTACAACTTTAAGCGCTTCGACTTTAGCCGCGTTGGACGCTATAAGAT
>Ga0136611_10003472_pt1 | contig 11031 bp, 11 predicted proteins | sample AntDrymUQ2232306_2_FD_106645 | JGI IMG/M metagenome (GOLD analysis project Ga0136611, IMG submission 106645) | Polar desert sand microbial communities from Dry Valleys, Antarctica - metaG UQ223 (23.06) | ecosystem: Environmental > Terrestrial > Soil > Desert | place: Antarctica: Dry Valley... | reverse complement strand
TGTGAGCCGCTTGTGGACCTGGGCGATTCCCTTTGCGGCATCCCCTGTCGGATCGCCAAACTGCGCGCCCCCGAAGAGGCCAGCCAGCCGCTTGAGGCCAGACCCGGGATCGCGTCTCCAGGTGTTTGAGCGGCAGGAAATCGCGCCGTTCTGGGGTCGGGTGATGATCACCTGGATGCCAGCCGGCCCGACGATAAGATACTCGGGCAGCTTGGTGGAGGCGAACGCCACCAGCGTGAAGCGCCGATCCAACCCCTTAAGGGTCTTGACCAGGATGGCGTCCTGCCGAAATCGCGGTCCGTACCGCCGCAGGAACACCTGCCCGACGTTGTAGAGGATCAGGCCGACAATGATCGCCGCGTAGGCCGCACCCATCTGTTCGAGGGTCGGCTCTGGGTTGGACCAGGAGATGTAGAGGCCGATCGCGAACACGGCCAGCGCACCGACATGCGCCGCGCTGGCGATCCGAACGCGGGTGCTGATGAGCTTTTGATTGACGACAACGTGCATCTGGCCCGCCTAACGCGAACTTGAGAGCCGTGGTCGCCGAGCGTCCGAATCGCCTGGGCTTTCCCAGAAAGTCCATGTGCGGTCTTCGGACGAACACGCTGCCGGAGGCTCGGGTGGCGGCAATTATATACGTGGACGGTACCGAATACCGACGGTTACGGCCGAAATCTCCGGAATTCGTTCACCAGGGTGTCGCCGAGGCGTTACCGAGATGAAACGTCTCCCGTTTCTAGCGCCCGCAGGCCGGCGCGGACGTTGCCGAGCGCTTGCTCTAGCCGCTCCTGCACCCGCGTCAGCACGGTCTCGGCATACTGCTCCGCTTCCTGACGGACAGTCTGCGACTCGCGCTCCGCCTGCTCGTCAATCTGGATGGCGCGGGCCTGAGCGTTCCGAACCACGACGTGGTCCTCCACCATGCGGTTCGCGCGGTGCTCGGCACCCCGAATGATGCGCTCCGTCTCCTCGCGCGCTTGGGCCAGGATGTGGTCCCGCTCCGCGATGACGCGCTGGGCCTCTTTGATCTCAATTGGCATCGCCACACGCATCTGATCCAGGATGTCCAGAAACTCGTGCTCATCGACCAGCGTCCTGGCCATCAGCGGCACGCGCGAGCCGTTCACCAGCGCCTCTTCCAAACGGTCAATCAGGTACATGAAGTCGATGGCACCGGCGTCAGAGTCAGACATCGGAGCCTCCGTCACGGACGGTCACGATCATATCGACGGGCAAGTGCTTCCGCCACCGATGATGGGACAAGATCGTCAATGTTCGCGCCGCCACTGGCGACTTCCTTGAGTCGGCTGGAACTGAGGTAGGCGAACCGAAGCGAGGTCATCAGGAACAGCGTTTCGACCTCAGATTCCAGATGCTGATTCATAATCGTCATCTGGTATTCATAGTCGAAGTCGCTGACGGCGCGCAGCCCGCGCACGATGGCACATGCGCCGCGCTTCTTGGCGAACTTGACGGTCAGGCCAGAGTACCCCTCGACGACAATGGGTCCATGCTCAGTGCCCTCGCCGATGCTGGAGCGCGCCAGGCTGATCCGCTCCTCGGGCGAGAACAGCAGCGACTTCGCTGGGCGATCGTACACCGCCACGATCAGCTCATCGAAGAGGCTGGCCGCGCGGCGGGCGATGTCAACGTGCCCGTTGTGGACGGGATCGAAGGTGCCTGGATAGATCGCGATGCGCTTCGCGGTCCGGTTGCTCGGGCTACTCAGAGTGTCCTCCGTTGTTCAGGCGTTCAGGCTGTGGCGTCTGCGGCGAATAAGCTCACCGAGGCGGCCCCGTGACGTCGTGTCCTCAGCAACTGTAAGCCGTGGGTGTCGGCGGTGTCTCCGATGCGCGCTGGCGGCTCGTTCGATGTGCTGTGTTCGCAGACGACCACGCCACCCGGTGCGAGTAGACCGCTCCGTACCACCTGCTCCAGCAGCAGCCATACACCCTCGGCATCGTATGGAGGATCGAGCAGTATTAGATCATAGGGTCCACGGAATGTCGATACGGCCTTCTCGCTGGAGAGTGCGTGCACGGTGGCGCGGTCGGTCAGTCCGGTCTTCTGCAAATTTCCGGTCATGGCGCGTCGTGCGTCGATGCTGGTGTCCACGAGATCGGCATGGATCGCGCCACGGCTCAGAGCCTCAATCGCGAGCGCACCGCTGCCGGCGTACAGCTCCAGAACGCGTGGCCAGGCCACGGCAGCCGCAAAGCGGCCATCTGTCTCGTCGTCAGCAGACTCCGGCTCGATGCCGCGACGCAGCGCCTCTGCGTCAAGCATGGAAAAGATGGCCCCCTTCACCTTGTCGCCCGTCGGTCGGGTTGGGGCGCGCTCGGGAGGGAGCAACGGTCGGCCGCGCGCCACGCCAGCGATCACACGCATGGGCGGACCCCGCAGTCTGGCAAGGTTGCCACGAGAGAACGGACGCGCGAACGGGCACCGGCGGTCACGGGGTATCCAGTCTCGGACGGACCTCGCGGGCCACGAACTCGAACGCCTCCAGCATGCCGTCCGTCGATGTCCCGCGAGCGCAGCTCAACATGACATGCTCTACGCCGAGCGCCTGGTATCGACGCAACTTCTCGGCACAGGCTTCTGGATCGCCAGCCAGGTCCGAATCGTTGGTGGCGTCACCACGGCCCGGCGGTGAAGCCAGCATCCCGAGCGAGAGCGTCACCTCGCCGGGCTTGCGGTTGTACCGCGTGAGTTGCTCATGGAGGTAGCCGACTAACGGCCGAAGCTCTTCAACAGGGATTCTGAGTGGCTGCCAGCCGTCGCCCAACTCGGCGGCGCGCCTGATCGAGCGCTTTCCGTGACCGCCCACCCAGATCGGCAGACCCTCGGCGCGGGCCGGCTTCGGCTCCATCAGCACCGGACCGAACTGGTACGCCTCGCCGTGATGCTCGATAGGGCCGTCCGTGGTCCAGGCGGCGCGCAGAATCTTGATGGACTCGTCAGTGGCGATGCCCCGGCGGTCGAAGAGCTGCCCGAACCCGAGCGCCTCGAACTCCTCACGCATCCAGCCCGCGCCAATGCCCAGGATGGCCCGTCCGCCTGAGAGTGCGTCCAGGGTCGCCCACTGCTTCGCGATCAGCAGGGGCGGGCGCTGCGGCAGGACAATCACTGAGGTGCCAAGTTGAACGCGCTTGGTCATGCCGGCCACGAACGCCAGCACCGCGAACGGCTCCCAGAAGTTCTTGGTGGCCTCGGGGTTGAACGAGCCGGGCGGACCATAGGGATACGTTGACGTAATAGCCGTCGGGATCGCGATGTGATCCGAGACCCAGACCGAATCGTACCCAAGCTCCTCGGCGCGGAAGGCGAGCATGGAGATCGAGGCGGCATTTGCGGATGCGCCGTTGTTCCCCAGGTGAATCCCGATCTTCACGCTTCCCCTCCTGGGATGGTCACCGGGCGCGCCGCGCGGCCGGTCTGTGCGGGTAGAGGATACTCGGAAGCGGTGGTCGGGCGGGGAGGCGCACGGTGTAGTCGCTCTCCCGGCCCCTGGGGAGACCTCACCCCCCAGCCCCTCTCCGGCGCGGAGAGGGGTGCCACGGGTCCGCATACTGGTTCATTATTGGCGATGCCGTCTGCTGTGCGAAGATTGGTTGCCCCGATTGTCATTCTGAGCTTGCGAAGAATCTCACCCGCTGACGTGATAGTCTGGGCGATCCTTCATGCACTCGTGCACCGAAGCGTGAGATCGCTCGCCAGCTCGGGATGACGGTTGGTACCTGCGAAACTACGTGGGCTACGGGCGGGCGATGGCAAACAGCACCGCCTGATCGGCGCGGATCTCGCCGTCACCGGCCAGTTCATGCAGGTGGGCCAGGCAGTGATCGCGGAGACGGGCGCGCTCGGTTGGGTCCATCGCTGAGAACGCCTGGTTCGGGGCCGGAAACGAGATCCGCCATTCCCAGAACTCGGTCAGCGACGGGAAGACGATGGGCGGCAACTCACGGGTGACCTCGGCTGACCCAAACCCGCCGACCTCCAGCAGGGCGGCGCGCAGCCGCTCGGGTGAATCGATCTGGAGGTCTTGGACAGAGATCGCGCGGGCTGCTCCCAGGCCGGCCCCCTCAAACCAGCGGTCAAACGCCTGCCAGAGCGGACTGAGTTCGTCGCCCCAGGCTGCCAGCACCAGCCGCCCGCCCGGGCTGACGATGCGGCGCAGTTCGGCGAGGGCGCGGCGGGGTGTTGGCAGGTGGTGGAGCGCCAGCGAGAGGGTCACCAGATCGGCACTGCCAGTGCGGAACGGCAGCCGCTCCAGATCACCCTGGACCAGCCGCGTCGGCGGCGAGGCCAGCCGGGCGGCCCGCAGCATGTTCGCCGAGAGGTCCAGTGCGACGCGCCACGGGATGATGCACGAGACGTTGCGACGGTCGTCCGTCATGGCGGGCACCAGCCCGGTCCCCGTCGCGAGATCGACGTGGAGATCGTCGGTGTTGGGGCGGGCCAGCGCAACAATTCGCCGGGCAATCGGCACAAATGTTGGCGTGATGAACTGCTCGTAGCGGGGAGCCGCGAGATCGTAGGCACCGCGCATCCCGCGCTTGACCCGTGCGCCTGGATCGGCCGGCGGCAGAGGCACCCCGTTGACCGCAGTCACCAGCGCTCCGGTGGGCGCGCAGAGAACGCCAGGACGCGCTCAACCCATTGCGCGGTGCGCAGCAGGGTTCGCTCGTCCAGATGGCGGCTCACCAGTTGGACCGCAAACGGGAGCCCGTCGTTACTGACGCCGCTCGGCAGGCTGATCGAGGGCAACCCCAGCAGCGACCACGGGGCCTGGAATGAGGGATCGCCGGTGGTAGCGGGATCCGGGGGCAAGTTCGAGGCGGTCGGCAGCAGCAGGGCATCGAAGTCGGCCATGAGCGTGGCCGTCTGGGCAGCCAGCCGGCGACGCAACCGCTGCGCGTGCAGATAGGCCCAGTCTGGCAGCACCCCGCCCAGCATCGTGGTTGAGCGGATGCGCGGGCTGTACGCCGAGCGGTCCCGCGCCAGCCAGCTTGCGTGCACAGTGGCCGCTTCGGACAGGTTGGTGACCGTATGCACCGCCAGGTAGAGATCGAACGGCGCGGGCAAGGTGACTGGCTCGACTGCTGCGCCTGCCGCCTGGAGCCTCGTCGCTACAGACCGGGTGTGAGCGCGCACGTCTGGCTCGGCAAGGTCCAGGAACTCGGTGAGCAACCCCAGGCGTGGCGGCGCACTCGGAGTCGCGAGAGCGGCCCGGTAGTCAGGGACGGAGGCGGCCAGCGACTGCGGATCGCGCGGATCGTGCCCCGCAATCACTCCCAGCACCAGCGCGGCGTCCTCCACCGTCCGCGCAATCGGGCCAGCGTGATCGAGGCTCCAGGCCAGCGGCAGGATGCCCTGCCGGCTCACGCGGCCGTAGGTGGGCTTAAGGCCAACTGCGCCATTGTAGGCGGCCGGCCGCAGGATCGAACCGCCAGTCTGGGTACCGAGCGCAACCGGCAGCAGCCGCGCGCCAACGCTCGCCCCTGTTCCGCTGCTGGAGCCGCCGGGCGTCCGATCTGCGCGCCACGGGTTAACCGTTGGGGAGGGATCGGCTGAGGCGAACTGGGTGGTCACGGTTTTGCCCAACAGGATCGCACCGGCCGCCTTCAGCCGCCCCACTGTGAACGAATCGGCCGCCGCAACGGCGTTGGCGAGAGGCGCATAGCCGGCGGTGGTAGGCAGGCCAGCCGCGTGATAGATGTCCTTCGCAGCGAACGGCACCCCGTGGAGCGGCCCGAGGTTGCTGCCGTCCGTCAGTGCCTGTTCAGCGGCGCGGGCAGCCAGCCGCGCACCCTCGGCGTCCACGGTCACGAACGTCTTGAGATGCGGCTGGGAGCGCTCGATGCGGGCCAGCAGCGCGTCTACCAGTTCGACGGGCGAGAGGGCGCGCTCGCGGATTAGGCGGGCGGCCTGGGCGGCAGTGAGGTCGTGCAGGGCGGTCATGTCGGGCATCACGGCGGCCTACGGCTCGACATCAGTCGGGTCAAGCGGCTCCTGGCTGATCCGCCAGAGCGCGCTTGCCGCCGAGGGGATGGCCCGCTGCACTTCGGGCAAAGCTTCAACGCCCCAGGCAGCCTCGGCCGCCGCAGCGAGCGCAGCTTCCAGGTCCGCAGTGGTTCCGGTTGGGTCATGGCGCAGCGTCATGCTCGGCCTCCCTCGCATCGATCATTGCGGGGATCGTAGTCGAACGGCCACGAGATGAACAGCCCGGCTGCATGGTCTTGACACGGGCAGTGTCCAAGAGGGTGTGCGCCAGCGTGGTGTCCCGTGTGGGTCAGGTGGTCGAGCGAGATCGGGCGAGCCAGGGCGGGCGAGCCGCTGGCTCGCCCGCCAAAAACCTGACGCGTCGTCCGTCTAAATCCTGACGCCGATCTCGCCAACAGCCTGCCGCCCATGCTACCAGGAGTCTGACGTTGCTGGAGGCCGCCGGCGCGGGTACCCTTCTGGATACTGCGTCTGTGGCCGGCTGGGACACTCGCGTTGTTGTTGGCGTGACGGGGTACACCGTGAAGATTCGATCAATCTGTCTGGGAGCCGAAGCCTCGTCGTCTGTGGATCGCGCGATGGTCCAAGAGTCAGCCACGTTTCTGACTACCGCTGTTGCGCGCTTCGCCGATGCCGGCTTCGAGGTGCAGACCACGCGGCTGGCGCTGACGCCGTTCGCGGAGGCCGGCCCGCCCGAGGATGCCACCTGGGTTCCCGGATTTGCCTGCGACCTGGAGGATGCCTGCAAGAGTGACGGCATCGGGTTCATCTCGATAGGGCCAGTCCGTTGGGGCGTTCTCGGAGCGGAAGCGGGCCGCCGGTATGTCGCCGCGCTCGCGGACGCGCTGGTCGGCACCGAGTCGATCAACGGGACGATTGAGACCACGGTGGCAGGCCGTCCCTCGGGTGGGGCCGCGCTGGCAGCGGGTGGGGTGATCGTGCGGCTGGCCCACGAGACGCCGTTGGGTTTCGGCAACTTCCGCTTCTGCGCCGTCTCGGAGTGTGGCCCGAACATCCCGTTCTTCCCGGCGGCCTACCACGGTGGCGGTCCTCATCGCTTCTCCATCGGCTTGCAGGCTGCTGACGAGGTTCGTCAGGCGTTTTGCGGCCCAGGCGACCTTGCCACCCTGGAGCAGCGGCTCCGGGACACACTTGGGGAGGCGGTCAGGCGCGTGGAAGTGGTTGCGCGCACGATTGCGGCCGAGACGGGCGTGCAATTCGGCGGGACTGACCTCACGCCCGCGCCCTTTGGCACCGACGAGAACAGCGCGGCCGGGATGCTGGAAGACTTCGGGGTGGCGACGTTCGGGGCAGCCGGTACCCTGGCCTCGGCTGCCGCGCTGACTCAGATGCTGAAACGCCTGCCACTCGCGCAGGTTGGCTACTCTGGGCTGATGCTGCCGGTGCTGGAGGACACCATCCTGGCGGCTCGGGCATCGGCCGGGCTGGTCTCCGTCTCCGAGCTGCTGCTGTACTCGGCCGTCTGTGGGACCGGTCTTGACACCGTGCCGCTGCCCGGAGATGCCTCAGCCGACGACCTGGGAGCCATCGTGCTGGATGTGGCGGCGCTGGCCACGTCCCTGAAGAAGCCGCTCAGTTGCCGGCTGTTCCCCGTGCCTGGCAAGGCCGCCGGCGACCTCACCGAGTACGACTCGCCGTATCTGGTCAACGGCCGGGTGCTGGCCATCAAGGCGCACTCAGGGGCGGCCCTCTTCGAGCGGTTCGGGCCGTGATGCGCACGCAGGCCCAATCCCGATGAGGAACCTGATCTTCCTGGCCGTTGGCATCATGCTGGCACTCGGCATCTTCTTTGCGCGGGACCGAGTCAAACGCGCCTGCCAGATTGGGTCAGTCCTGTACGCCGCCGTGCTGATTGTTCGGCTGGTGATATACGGATTTCAGGATTCGGACAACTTCTTGGATCTTCTCACAGTGGCGGCAGTCTTCCTGGCAATCTGGGGGGTTGGGTGGGCGGCTACCCAGGCGGTGCTGCAATCTCGAAACCGGATCCCGCGACCACGGCCGCCACGTCCGCGCCGCTGAACGGGATGTTCGGCACACCGCGCCGGCACGACCTCCGTAAGTAATCCGACAGCCTGGTCAGCCCGAGTGCGGCACCGGGCGTGCTGGTCTGGCGGGGCGAAGAATTCTCGCGGTTCAGCCTCAAGGCGGTACACTCCCACCGTCATGAGCATGGTTCCTGCCCGAATGGCGCGTAGAATTTGGATACGCTTTGCGGTGGCGACGCTCCTGGTGATCTTCCTGGCTACCCTGTTTCTGCCGGTCGTGGGCACGAACGCCCAAACGGCTCCACCGGTTGCCCCGCCGTCCCAGCCATCGGCGCCGTCCAAGCCGACCGCGCCCGCCAGCCTCGACACGGCCTCCTACAACCTTGCTGTGCGCTGGGACGATGCAGCGAACCAGATTCACGGCACCGCCACGATTGTCTACCGCAACGTCTCAGCCGACGTGCTGGGCGAATTGTGGCTCAAGCTGTACCTCAATGCCTTCCGCGATGACCAGACGGTCTGGATGCAAGAGGCGTCCGGCCAACACCGAGGCAGTGACTACGATCCCAAGTCACCTGGCTGGATCACGCTTGATCGTCTTCGGCTCGTTGAGACTGGCGAGGACATCCTGCCGCCGTCCATTGATCCCCGCACCACGTCGCTGCGCGTGCCGCTCCCGACCGCGCGCTCGGTCCAGCCCGGCGAGACCGTGCGGTTCGAGGTTGCCTGGACCAGCCAACTCCCCAGGGTGTTTGCGCGGACTGGGGTCGCCGACAATTTTGTGATGGCTGGCCAGTGGTACCCCAAGCTCGCGGTCTATGACCGAGGTGCCTGGGACACTGAACCGTGGCACGCCAACGCTGAGTTCTTCGCAGACTTCGGGACGTACACGCTGTCACTGACCGTGCCAGACCGATACGTCACCGGTGCCACCGGTACCCGCAACGGCATGACGACCAATCCAGACGGCACGAATACGACGCGGTACTGGGCCGAGTCCGTCAGCGACGTGGCCTGGACCGCGTGGCCGGAGTACCGGCTGGCGACGACCGTCGTCCAGGCGGCTGGCCGGCCGATTGAACTGGAACTCCTGGCTCCCCGCACGCTCACAACCGGCGCGGATCAGCGGTATTTCACCGCCGCGCAGGCGGCACTGGATCGGCTGGGCCAGTGGTTCGGGCCGTACCCGTGGCCGAAGCTGACGCTGGTGGTGCCGCCTGACAATGCAGGCGGCGCGGGCGGCATGGAGTACCCCATGTTCGTGACGCTGGCCCTCCCGACGCCGGGCGCGTTTGGTATTGGGCGGGGAATCCATGAGGTCGAGATTGTTACGGTTCACGAGATCGCCCACCAATGGGTGCCGATGCAGGCGGCCACCAACGAGGCCCGTGAGGCGTGGCTAGATGAGGGGTTTGCGGACTACGCGACGACCCGCGTGCTGGCAACACTGTTTCCGCCTGACCGCTCCACCCTGGCGGTCGGGCCGTTCAACGTCGGCTATGAAGCGCTGCATCGCACGCAGTTCTTGATCGCGGGCGTCAAAGAGCCGTTAGCCCAGCCATCCTGGGAGTACCGGGATTTTCTCAGCTACGGAGTGACGGTCTACTCGAAGGGGACACTGGCGTTCCTCACGCTTGAGCGCACCATTGGCGAAGAGCGGTTTCTGGCGGCCATGCACAGCTACTTCGACCGGTGGCGGTGGCGTCACCCGACGACGGCGGACCTTCAGCGGTCGTTGGAGGCCGATGTAGGAGAGAGTCTGGACTGGTTCTTCCAGCCCCTGGTCTACGGGACGGGCGTCGTGGAGTACACCATCTCCGAGGTGGGGCCGGCTGGCGCAACCGTGCAAAGGCGCGGCGATGTGTCGTTCCCGGTCGAGATCGCGCTGACCTACGCGGATGGCCGCGTTGAGCGGCAGACCTGGGACGGCCAGGGACAGCAACAGGTGTTGACGGCTCCTGCCGGTGATCTACGGCGGGTGCAGATCGACCCAGATGTGACCATCCGCCTGGAGCCGAATGCGCTGGACAACGGCCGCGAGGTCGCGCCGTCGCCGTTGCCACTCGCAGCGATAGCCGCCCGGGTGCTGGGCTTGATTCAAGCGGCGCTGCTGGCAGGGATGCTCGGGTGATCGTCCGCGTGACGATGGCTCGGTTGGCAATCACGTCGCTGCGGCTGGCGGTGCCGCTCTACCTGGCCTCGGTGCTGCTGGCGCTGGGTCCGGCTGCGGTGGGGATCGCCGGACTGGCGTCGGTGTCCGCTGACCGGCCCTGGCGTGGCGAGTTGCTCGGCCCGAACTGGCTGAATCTGCTGATGGAACTGATGGCCGGCGCGATCTACGCTGGCGGTTCGCCTGGGGTCGGCCTGATGATGATGGCGGGCCTTGTACTGGTCCCGCTCGCGATGATCGGACAGGTAATCGCGTACAGCTTTCTGGCCGGCGGCATTCTGGAACGGCTCGGAGCAACTCCAGGCGTGCAGACCGCGTTCTGGCCCGCTTGCCGCCGGTGGTTCTGGCGCTCGTTCCGATTGTCCGTGCTGGGCGGTGTCATCGTCATGGTCGTCGGTTTCCTGGTGGCACTCGTGACGAGCGTGGCTGGCAGTATCATCGGGCCGGACCAATCAGCGATCTTGCACCTGCTGGCCCAGGCCATCGTGCTGGGTTGGCTGGAACTGGCCAGGGCGGTCATGGTTGAGCGGTCGCTTCGGTCAGTCGGAGGCGCGCTCAGGATTGCCGCCCGGGCCGCCGTGCGCCCGATGGTGCTGGCAGTGTGGGTGCTGTTGGCACTGCCGCCGGTCGGCCTGTTGCTCGTCTCAGCGATGCCGCCCTCGATTGCGGATCCGTCCTCGGTGAGCGGGCTGCTCCAGGCGCTCATGTATGGGCAGATGCTTGCGTTTTTGAGCGCCTGGACCAAAGTGGTTCGGTTGGCAGTGGCGGCGCAGTTGGCACTCTCAGTCCGCCCGACTTCGCTTGATGTTTCCCTAAAACATTGAGCCGGAGTGACCTCAAGGG